>Ga0310811_10013819_pt1 | contig 10519 bp, 12 predicted proteins | sample YCmetagenome_FD_207642 | JGI IMG/M metagenome (GOLD analysis project Ga0310811, IMG submission 207642) | Soil microbial communities from experimental microcosm in Duke University, North Carolina, United States - YC | ecosystem: Engineered > Artificial ecosystem > Soil microcosm > Unclassified ... | reverse complement strand
CATCCCGTCCCTCCAATCCCTGTTTCCGACCCGGCATCTGATCGTTGGACGCCGCGTCAAGCGTGTTGAAAAGTGGAATTAAACTAGCGCCAGATTCGCTCTAACCCGTTAAGCCGGAGTGCTATCTTTGTGCGCCGCCGTTTGCACTTGCTTGAACCTTTTTCCCAGACTCGGGCATGATTACAGCAGAAACTAGAGACCAGAAGTTACGGAAAGGCAAACAGGACCGTTGAGAAGACCTGTTCAAAATCCTCGTGAAGTCGCTGAAATCGTTGCGATTCAGGCGCTTTCCTTCATCGCCGGAGAGCCTGAGCGGCTGGGCCTGTTCCTGGCCGAAAGTGGCATCGGGCCGGAGACCCTGCGCTCGGCCGCCAAGGATCCGCATTTCCTCGGCCAGATTCTTAATTTCGTGATGCGCGACGATGCAACCGTAAAGGCGTTCGCGGCCGCCTCCCAGCTCGACCCCACCCATATCGCGGCCGCCCATCAGGCCCTGAACGATCCGCAATGGGAGCGCGACGTGCCGTGACTGACGCCGCATCAGCGCTGGCTGGCCCAACCTGCTTTTGCCGGGATTGCCTGGGCGATCTTGATGCGAGAGCCCGCCGGTGCAGCGAATGCGGCTCGCCACGCCTGGTGCGTCACCATGCCCTGCCCGCGCTGATGCTGGCGCATATCGATTGCGACGCGTTCTACGCCACCGTGGAGAAGCGCGACAATCCTGATATCGCCGACAAGCCGGTCATCATCGGCGGCGGCAAGCGCGGCGTGGTTTCCGCCGCCTGCTACATTTCGCGGACCTATGGCGTGCGCTCGGCGATGCCGATGTTCAAGGCCCTCGAACTCTGCCCGTGGGCCACCGTGATCCGTCCCGACATGGCGAAATATGTCCGGGTCGGCCGCGAGGTGCGGCAGGCCATGCAGGCGCTGACGCCGTTGGTCGAGCCGCTTTCGATCGATGAGGCCTTTCTCGATCTTTCAGGCACTCAGCGCGTCCACGGCATGATCCCGGCCAAAGTGCTGGCGCGCTTCGCCCGCGACGTCGAGCGCGACATCGGCATCACCGTTTCCGTCGGACTGTCCTGCAACAAGTTCCTTGCCAAGATCGCCTCCGATCTCGATAAGCCCCGAGGCTTTGCCACGCTCGACCAGGAAGATGCGCGCACAATGCTTGCGGACAAGCCGGTCGGATTCATCTTCGGCGTCGGGCCCGCGACCCAGGAGCGACTGTCGCAGCGCGGCTACCGCACCATCGCGGACCTGCAGCGCGCCGACGAGATCGAGCTGATGAAACAGTTCCCGAGCGACGGCCGCAGGCTGTGGCGCCTCGCGCGCGGCATCGACGACCGGCGCGTCATCGCCGATCGCGGCGCCAAGACGATTTCGAGCGAGACCACGTTCGAATCCGACATCCGCGATTTTGCCACGCTGGAGAAGACCCTCTGGCGGCTGTCGGAAAAAGTTTCGTCACGGCTGAAGAGCAGCAATCTCGCCGGCTGCACCATCACGCTGAAGCTGAAGACCGCGGATTTTCGCCAGCGCACCCGATCGCAATCGATCATCGCCCCGACCCAGCTCGCGGCAAAGATTTTTGCCGTCTCTCGGGAGATGCTGGCGAAGGAGATCGACGGCACCGCGTTCCGCCTGATGGGCACCGGCGTCAGCGCGCTGCGTGCGGGATCGGAGGGCGACGACACCGACATGCTGGATCGCCGTTCGGCTCACGCCGAGCGGGCAATGGATGATCTGCGCAGGAAGTTCGGCAGTGCCGCCGTCATCAGGGGCATTGCCTATGAAGGGCCGCAGAAGGCACAGGATTAGGAAGGTACAGGAATGAAGGAGTGTCGCCGTCCGCAAGTCGTCACTTGCAGGGCTTGCTGTCCTTGACGTCGAACTTTCCGAGCGAGCCGGCAAGCACGAAATCGTTATAGTCGAGCACCAGCGCGCGCGAGACGCCGTTCTCGTACAATTCGAACGACATCGAATAGACCGGCGTCTGTTCGCCGTCGGTCGGCTTGGCGTCGTGGTCGAAATAGCTGACCGTCACGGGCCAGCGCGTCATCGATTTCAGCGCATCACTGGTGGTCGTGGGGTCGGGCTCCGAGGGAGCGCGATCGCCCGGGATCGGCTGCCCGATCACGGACAGCGTGTTGTAGACCTTCTGGCCGTTGTCCGAGCCATCATAGACCGTGAGCTCCAGCACGGATTTACCGGCCTTTGCCGCCTCGATGATGCGCTCGATCTGCTGGGTCGGAAACACGGTGTCGCCGGGAAGCGTGAACGTCTTTTCCTCCGGCTGTTTCAGCTTGACCGTGATGTGGTCGCCGGTTCGGTCCGCCTCACCAACGACAGGGTTCGAATCGGCCTCGTTCATCCGTGCGTCGATCTTGAAGCGGTAGGTCTTGCCCGTCGCGTCTTCCCAGGAGTTCGAGCGCAGGTCGCTGAGCGTCACGTTGTCCTCGCCGCTCTCCATTTCCGAGACCTGGCGAAATTCCGAGGTGTAGCCTTCGCAGGCACTGCCGGAGAAGCTGTAGAGAATGCGTCCGCGGACGGAGCTGATCGAGCTGGAGCCACGCGATTTCACCAGGCTGAGATCGTAGAGCGCCTGATGCGCGAGAAATGGCGTGGCCACAGCAGTCTCGCTCGCGCTGGCAGCGAAAGCGATCCCAAGCCCGAGGACGGCAGCAGTCAACAACAGCAGGCGGGCATTGCGGAGGCGAGGAAACGAACGGGTCATATGGGGTCTCGGTCAGGATTTCGTCACATTAGGGATCGCTTCATTGCGCCGCAACTAGGGCAGACCGAACAATTAACGGCCGATGGGGCCGCCTTCCGGCCAACGTCCCTTCGTGCCATGGCGCCGGAAAACGGCGACTTTCATTGCGCCAGTTCGCTTGCATGTGATGGCACAATGCGCGAAACAGGTCATTCCCGATCACACGTCATCGGGCGAGTTTACACCGGACGGGGACGAATATGGCAGGCACGATTGAGCAGAAACTGGCAGCATTGGATGTCGTCTTACACGCGCCGGCGAGCCCGATCGCCAATTATGTCGGTTTTGTACGCACCGGCAATCTGCTCATTGTCTCCGGCCAGGTCTGCTTCGGTGCCGACGGCAAGCTGATCGCCAAGGGCAAGCTCGGCGCCGGCGTCTCGATCGAGCAAGGCGCCGCGGCGGCACGGGGCTGCGCGATCAACCTGCTGTCGCAGGTCAAGGCTGCCGTCGGCGATCTGGACAAGGTGGTTCGCGTGGTCCGGCTCGGCGGCTTTATCAATTCCGCGCCGGATTTTCTCGACGGGCCGAAGGTCCTGAACGGCGCGTCCGACCTGATGGTTGCAGTTTTCGGCGACAAGGGCCGCCACGCGCGCACCACTGTCGGTGTTGCCTCGCTTCCGGCAGATGCAGCCGTCGAGGTCGAAGGCATTTTCGAAGTTTCCTGAAGGAGACCTTCCAGTGCGCGCGCCCAAATGGCTGACGGCGCGACCCGTGGCCCATCGCGGCCTGCATGACGCTGCCCGCGGCATCATCGAGAACATGCCGGGCGCAGTCAAAGCAGCGATCGCGGGAAACTTCTCGATCGAGGTCGATATCCAGCTCACCGCCGACGGCGAGGCCATGGTGCATCACGACGATGCGCTGGGGCGGCTCACCGAAGGCTCGGGTGCGCTGCTCGACAAGACGGCCGCCGAACTCAAGGCGGCCACGTTCAAGGAGACTCCCGAGCACATGATGTCGCTCGGCGACCTCTGCGCATTGGTCGCAGGGCAAGTCCCGCTCGTGATCGAAGTGAAGAGCCATTTCGACGGCGACCGCAAGCTGGTCCGGAGGATGGCCGAGGTGCTCGGCTCGTATCAAGGACCGGTGGTCGGGATGTCCTTCGACCCGGACCAGGTGCTGGCGCTCAAGGAGATCATGCCGAAGCTGCCGCGCGGCATCATCGCCCAGCGTACCTATGACGACGGATATTGGAGCAAGCTCACCCAGGAACAGCGCGACAGCATGCTCCATCTGCGCCATGGCTTTCAGACCGAGCCGCATTTCGTGGCATATTGGGTCAATCAGCTCCCCGCACCCGCTCCATGGATTGCCCGCAATATCTTCGGCCTGCCCCTTCTGACCTGGACCGTGCGCACGCCCGAGCAGCGCGAGCGCGCCGCGCGATACGCCGATCAGATGATTTTCGAGGGCTTTGTCCCGGGAACCTGATAGGCCATTTTCGGCCCTTGAAGTCGCCGATGCGATGCACGATCTTTGGAGGCGTTGGTCACCATGAGCGATGGCCGATCATGACGAAAGACCGGTCTTAATCGTCGATGGCGCCTTCCGAAATTATCCTCGAAGCGGTTCCCTCCGCCAGCGATATCCCGGCGGATGAGTGGAACGCCTGCGCCAATCCCAAGCCCGATCCTGATCGCATCGATCGCCTGGACACGCTGGCTTCGTCCTCCGCCCCTGATTCCTGCGTGGGATCAGGATCGGCCTACAACCCCTTTGTCTCACACGCTTTTTTCTCAGCGGTTGAGAAATCGGGTTCGGCCACGGCAAGGACCGGCTGGGGACCCCGGCATCTGCTGGCGAAAATCGACGGCCGCATCGCCGGGATCGTGCCCTGCTATCTGAAATCGCATTCGCAAGGTGAGTACGTTTTCGACCGGGGCTGGGCCGACGCCTATGAGCGTGCCGGCGGCCGTTATTACCCCAAGCTGCAGGCTTCCGTCCCGTTCACGCCCGCCACCGGCCCGCGCCTTCTGATCCGCGACGACGTCGATACCGATCTCATCGGCTCCGCACTGGCCAGCGGGCTGGTTGCGCTATGCGATGCCAGCAATGCTTCCTCCGTTCACGTCACTTTCGCACGCGAAGCTGAACAACGATTTCTCGCCGAGCACGAATTCCTCAAACGAACCGACCAGCAGTTTCACTGGCACAATCAGGGTTTCGGGTGCTTTGACGACTTCCTGGCCACCCTGAACTCCCGGCATCGCAAGTCGATCAAGCGCGAGCGTCGCGAGGCGCTCGCCGCCGGGATCACCATCCACTGGCTGACCGGCAGCGACATCACCGAAGATGCGTGGGACGCCTTCTTCGAATTCTACATGGAGACCGGTTCGCGCAAATGGGGCCGGCCTTATCTCACCCGCTCCTTCTTCTCGCTGATCGGCGAGAGCATGCGTGAGGACGTGCTGCTGGTCATGGCCAAGCGCGAGGGACGCTGGATTGCAGGCGCCATCAACTTCATCGGCTCGGACACGCTGTTCGGCCGCAACTGGGGCGCGGTCGAACATCACCCGTTCCTACATTTCGAGGTCTGCTACTATCAGGCGATCGATTTCGCGATCCAGCGCCGGCTGAAGACGGTCGAGGCCGGCGCCCAGGGCGAGCACAAGATCGCCCGCGGCTACCTGCCACAGACCACATACTCATCGCATTACATCGCCGATCCCGGCCTGCGCCACGCCATCGCGGATTATCTCAAGCGCGAACGCGCCTATGTGGCCGAAGCCGGGCGCGAACTGACCGAATACGGCCCTTTCCGCAAAACCGATGACGCTTGACCGCGCGGGTCGGCTGCGGGAAATTCACTCGTACATCTCAGGAGCCGACATGCCCGCTTACGATCCGAACAACATCTTTGCGAAAATCCTGCGTGGCGAGCTGCCCTGCTACAAGGTCTATGAGGACGCGCATGTCCTCGCCTTTCTCGACATCATGCCGCGTTCGCCGGGCCATACGTTGATCATTCCGAAGGCCCCTTCCCGCAACATCTTCGATGTGTTGCCGGAAGATTACGTTCACGTCTGCCGGGCCGCGCACAAGATCGCCCCGGCGGCGATGCGGGCATTCAACGCGGACGGCCTCACCGTGCAGCAGCACAACGAGCCCGCCAGTGGGCAGGACGTATTCCACCTGCATGTCCACATCATGCCGCGCCAACTCGGCGTCGCACTGTTGCGTCCGGCAAGCCGCAAGGAAGAGCCGAAGGTTCTGGAAGAGAACGCCGCCAAGCTGGTCGCGGCGCTGGGCTAGATCGCTAGCCTTCTCTCGTTACCGAGCAGCGCCCCGGAGAACGGGTTTTCGATTCAGTCCGTCTCGAAGTCACCGGGCTGCGGCGGCGCCAAGGGCGTGAACTCGCAGCGGTCGGGCTTGATGTCGAGCAGCGGCGTCTCATCCAGGCAGTCGAGGCCCCGCACCAGGATGGTGTTGCCCTCGATGCCGACCAGCTTGACGACCGAGGTGCCGATCGGATTAGGCCGCACCGGCGAACGCAGCGAAAACGTTCCGCGGGTCGATTTATTGTTCTTCGGGCTTTGCAGCACGATGTCGCGCCGCGACTGATGCAGCCAGTAGATCACTTCGAGGTTGGAGTAGAAGTCGACACCCTTGATCGCCTCGACCCAGGGCTCGAAAATCTCCAGCCGGCAGACCGGGCCGTCGTGCCGCCCCTGCCGCGGCGTCTCCAGCCGCGAGGTCCAGGGCGTGCGGATACGGCCGATAAAGACCAGGCCGGCGTCCCGCGCCGGCGGCATTTCGACCGCGATTTCGCCTTCGCGGAGTTCACTCTCTCGAACCATGTTTCAATCCAATCGCTAGCACGACCGACTCTAGCCGATTATCCCGCCGCCGCAATGCGGCGCGAAACCTTCGGCTCTTAAGGAATTTTGAACCTGGTTCTAGCCTTGTTTTGACGCGTTTTCTGCCCGCTACTTCTCTCGAAAGCGCTAAAGGCTTCCGCCGATCCACCATTGGCCCACCAGCATCACGATCTCGCCGCAGATGACGCCAGCGAAAGTCGAACGCCGCGACAACCAGAACACCGCAAAGCCGATCGCGACCGAAGCGTAACGCAGCCAGCCGGGCACGCTGGCGAGCGCACCGGGCGGCTGCACCAGGATTTCGGCGATCACACCGGCGAGGATCGCGGTCGCGACCACCCTCACCCAGACCAGCAGCTCGGACCCTTCATCAACGCCGCCGCCGAACCAAAGCCCCGTCATCCGCCAAATGTCGTTGGGAATAACGCCTGCGAGGAGCAGGATCAGCAGCGCGTGCCAATCGCCGATGAAAGCGCTCATGCGTGCGCCCGCCAGCGGTGAACGCCGTAGGCGATGCTGCCCGCCAATACCCCGCTGATCAGAATATCGACTCCGGTATTCAGCATCGCCACAATGGGAAACAGCAACAGCCCCAAACCCAGAGCCACGCCGTCGGCGAGCTCGCGACAATTGCGTGCGGTCGAGAACAGAAAGGCGAGCGGCGTCATCATCAGGATTGCGGCCGCGAAGGTCTGGGACAGACTCGCCGCCAGAACATAGCCGATCGTCGTAGCGGTAAGACATACAGAGACCAAGCCGATGCCGAGCCCCTGAACGAAAGCGAGCCGCCGTTCGCGCGGCACGTGGGGCAGGAATCGGAAGGATTCGACCCAGAGCGTGACTGCGATCAAGTGCGCGACGAGGATCAGATGCCGCCGCTTCGTCGTCGGCGTGCGCATCATCGGCAGCACCGAGACCACCATCGGAAACAGCCTGATGGCGCTGACGGTGACGGCGATGGCCGCCTGCACGACGGTGGCGCCGGAGCTGAGCGTCGAGATCAGGATGATCTGCGCCGGACCTGCCCATACGAAAGCGGTGCCCGCCAGCGCCCAAGCCATGCTGAAATGGGTGTCATGGGCGAGCGCGCCGATGCCGAGATAGGTCGCAAACAGCACCAGTGTCAGCACCGTTGCCGTGATCGAGCGCAATCCCCAGGCGAATGCGCGCACCGAGCTGTGCCATTGCGGGGAGTCGAGCGGCGGCAGGGACACTTAAATTCCGGCTTGGTTGAATCTAGTGTCCCGAATCCGAAGTTCGCAATCTCTGCGGCGACCACCGGAGCGAACTTCGGATTCGAAAAGGACACTAGAAAACTATGATTCTAGTGTGGATTTGGTTCAGAAGTTCTCTTGAAGGTCTCGCGGCGAAAGCGAAGAGAACTTCTGAACCACCACACTAGCCGCTGCATAACGCTGACGAAAGCTGCCGCCGTCAAGGCAATGATCGCTCAACGCGGCTATGCAGATGGCCCGAATATCAGCCGCGGACGTTGGGATTGCGCAGCACGAAACAGCCGCCGCCGATACGGCGGATGCGATTGCAGAGATCATCGGCAGCAGGACGTGTATCGGCACCAATCCGCACCTGATAGAAGGTCCGGGTGCCGCGGCTGCGCAGCACCGAGCTCAACAGGCTCGGGTCCTGATCGCCGATGACGCCGCTGAGCCGTTTCATCGCGCGGGCATACATCGCCAGCGCCTGGTCGCGATTAAACCCGGCGGCAAGCTGCACGCCCCACAGCTTGGCCGCGCTCAGTTTCACGTGCTGCTCGAGGCCAGCGATAAAGGGATTCGGCGCACGCTTGAGCAAAGCCATCAACTCGCGGCAGCCGAGATTCTGCGCCGACGGGCCATGATCATCCGGCGTCTTGCCAGTCTTACTGGCTGCCGCCCAATCATCGACGCTCGAACCGGTGATGGCGAAGACGTAGTGGCGCGTCTCCTGCGGCATGCCGCCGGTCCCCGCGAGCCAGTCCTGCACCCGGCGCGGTCCGGCATTATAGGCGGCCGCGGCAAGGCCGAGGTTGCCAAACTGATTGCGCAACTCGTTCAAGAACTCCGCCGATTTCGGCAGCGCCTGCACCGGATCAAACGGGTCGAGCAGACGGCGCTCGTTCGCCGTCCCCGGCATGAACTGCGCAATGCCCTCCGCGCGCTGGCCGCTGCGCGTCATCGGTCCCACCGCGTTCGATTGAAAACGGCTTTCCTGCCAGATCACGCGTGCGAAGAATTCCACCGGCAGGTTTTGCGACTTCGCCGCCGATTCGATCATCAGGCACATCGCCTCGCGGGTGCCGGCATCATCGCTGGCCGCGGTCGAATTCACCGGTTCGCCCTTGGTCGCCAGTTCCTCGACGCTCGGCCGCGCTACATTTGTCATCGCAGGCGCGGTGTCCTCTGCGGAAACGCCTGCTGTCTGCAGCGCAACCATGATGACCGAGGCAACAAGCACCACAAGCCGCCCGATGATCGGATGCAACGCCATGTTCCCGAATACCTGCTTGACACGTGCAACGGAGCGTCTAGCTAATTTGAAAATCATGGCGCACATGTGGGAACGCAACAATGACCGTTTCGCTTGACGACCTGCTCGGCTTTGCCTCCGATGAGGACGTGCCGATCCCCTATATGGCGCGGACTCGCGAATATTATCAGGCGATCGGCTACACCACGCCCTATCGCTGGGCGCATTACGTCGAAGCGCCATTCCAGCCCTTGCGCAAGCCGCTCGATCAATCGCGCGTTACGATCGTCACGACGGCGGCGCCGTTCGACCCCGCCAAGGGCGACCAAGGTCCGGGCGCCAAATATAATGGCGGGGCCAAGTTCTATTCGGTCTATGACGGCGCCACCTCCGAGACGCACGACTTGCGGATTTCGCATATCGCCTACGACCGTGTGCACACCTCCGCCGAAGACAGCGGAACCTGGTTTCCGCTGCCGCAGCTGCTGCGGCTGGCACGGGAGGGAAAGATCGGTGAAGTCGCTCCGCGCTTTTTTGGCGCGCCGACCAACCGCAGCCAGCGCGTCACCATCGAGACCGATGCTCCGGAAATTCTCGCCCGCTGTCGCGCCGATCAGGTTGATGCCGCGGTGCTGGTGCCGAACTGTCCGGTATGCCATCAGACGGTCAGCCTGGTAGCGCGTCATCTTGAGGCCAACGGCATCTCCACGGTGGTGATGGGCTGCGCCAAGGACATCGTCGAGCACGCCGCCGTGCCGCGCTTCCTGTTCAGCGACTTCCCGCTTGGCAACTCTGCCGGCAGGCCCGACGATTCCGCCTCACAGGCGCTGACGCTGGAGCTGGCGCTGAGCCTGCTCGAAACCGCGCCGGGGCCGCAAACCACGATGCAATCGCCATTGCGCTGGAGCAAGGATGCGTCCTGGAAGCGCGATTACAACAACGTGGCGATGCTGAGCGCGGAGGAATTGGCGCGGCGGCGGCGCGAATTCGACGCGCAAAAGGAAATCGCCAAGGGCATCCGCGAAAACGCGGCCTGAACGCCTCACGTCATCGAAAGTCACTCGAAAAGGCGTTGGCGCCGCTGCAATCGGTTTACGTTAACGCGGCATTTTGATCGCGACAGCCTTTCGCCGGTGGCGAAGCTGCGTAAGGTCCTCCCCGAGCTGAAGCCTGATCGGTTCTGATTGCATCAGAACCGGGCTTTAGGCATCTAATTTTGATGCGTTTTCTTCACGCGAACCCGTTTCCATCCCGCTATCCAGGTCTGGGACAGGCTTTCACTCGAAAACGCTTTAGTTGGGAGGTGATCCGATGCAGGACCGGCGCCAGCAGCCGCGCGAGAAGGTTCTCTATGGTGGCGTAGTTCAGACCGAGACGAGCAGCACCACCAGGGATTGCGTCGTGCGCAACCTCTCTGAAAAGGGTGCAAGCATCGAGCTCGGCAACATCAGCTCCT
>Ga0310811_10013818_pt1 | contig 10519 bp, 9 predicted proteins | sample YCmetagenome_FD_207642 | JGI IMG/M metagenome (GOLD analysis project Ga0310811, IMG submission 207642) | Soil microbial communities from experimental microcosm in Duke University, North Carolina, United States - YC | ecosystem: Engineered > Artificial ecosystem > Soil microcosm > Unclassified ... | reverse complement strand
CGACGAATTCGCATACGCAAGGGATCTGCCCGGTGGGGGCTTTGTCGCGATCGAAATCAGCACCGATCGAAGCTGGCTTGGCTCGCGCCGCTTTCACGGCGTTCTCGCGGTCGAGCGTCGGGCCAATTCGAATCGACGAGATGGACTTGCACCAGTGATCGGCGAAGCGTTCGGCCGAACCGCCGAGGGCGTCATGCAGCAACTTCTACCGACCGCCCAGTGCAACACCGCCATCGGAGCCGCCCTACTCCGACAGGGAGCGACGGTCGTGTGGTGAAATAGGAGTCGTTTTCACGGCGTCAGCGAGCGCTCTGGTTCGGTCGTTGAAATGCCCGGACTCGTGTCGTCACGCCGGGAGGTAGTGATGTTCAGGAAGATTCTCGTTCCGCTCGATCGATCGGACCTGTCCGAGCAAGCGCTTGGCCGAGCGGCTGAGATCGCTCGTGCTGCGCAAGGGGAGCTCGACCTGGTTCTCGTTCATCAGCCGTTTCCCTTCGGCGGCTTCGACGAGCCTCCCTGGAACAGCCCGGCTTGGAACGCCGACCACCAGTATCTCGAAATGATCGCCGCCGAGTTCGCTTCTGGAGCCGACGTCGTTGCAACACATACGATCCTCAAGGGGGATGCGGCCGACATGATCTCGTCGCGCGCGGATGAGATTGGCGCCGATCTCATCGTCATGACGTCGCACGGGCGTACGGGATTGAGTCGCGCCTGGTTGGGCAGCGTCGCGGATCGCGTGCTTCGTCGGTCGGGCGTTCCCGTGTTGCTGCTTCGCCCCGACGAAGGCAGGAGCCGCGTCGACGCCCGGCGCGAGCCGTTCAAGCATCTGCTGCTGGCCATTGATGGCTCACCGGAATCGGTCACGATCATTCCACCCGCCGTGCAACTCGCGCAGCTCACCGGAGCGCGGGTGACGCTCCTGCGCGTCGTGCGCCCCATCCCCCTCATTGTTCCCGAGTACGGAATTCCTGTTACGGCTCCGCCAATCGTGCCGGACGAAGCCGTGATGCAGCAGGTCGTCGAGGAGGCGCGGGCGCATCTGGTTGCCCTCGCCGCGCGGTCGAGCGAGAACGGTGTCTCGGTGGACGCGCAGATAGTCGTCAACGACCACGTGGCGCGGGCGATCCTCGATTTCGCAGCCGCGCAGGGTGTCGACGCCATTGCGATGACGACGCGCGGACGCGGCGCCTCGCGCGTGCTCGTTGGAAGCACCGCCGACAAGGTGCTTCGCGCCACGAACGTGCCCCTCCTAGTCGCCCGCCCGAAGTAGAGGAAACCCGGACACAAGTTCGGCCCTTTCTCCGACGGATCCCGGATCGCGTTCGGTGCACCATTCTATCGTCGGTCGCGACTCGCGCCGACGCGAATCCCGAGGAGGAATCCATGGCCACACTCATCAGTCCATCCATATCGCCCGGATTCGGCGTTCGGGCCTCGCGGTCGTCACCGGTCATCATCGCGACCGATGGCCGCCTGCAATCGGACTCTGCACTCGTGCTCGGACGCCTCCTCGCGGAATCGTCCGATGCGCTTCGTTTGGTGACCGTTCTCAAGACGATGCCGATCATTCCTGAGGCGGCGCTGCCGGTCACCGCCGAGATCGAGTCAGGGCGACGAGAAGCGACGCGCCTCGCGACAATCGAGCAGATGACCCGCACCTGGGGCGAGGGGCAGCAGTTCGAGATCAGAAACGGTGATCCGGCCGCCGAGGTGTCGCGGCTCGCGCACGAGGTTGGCGCAACGATGATCGTCTGCGGGCTCGGGCGCCATCGCGTGACCGACCGCGTCTTTGCCGACGAGACGGCGTTGCGGTTCATGCGCCTCGCGGACGTACCGGTGCTGGCCGTGGCGAACGGAATGCACCACGCTCCGCGCCGCGTCGTCGTCGCGGTGGATTTCAGCGAGACGAGCCTCCGCGCGGCGCGGCTGGCGCTCGAGGTCGCGTCGTCGAATGCGACGATCTACCTCGCGCACGTCGCGCCGCGTGACAGCGCGTTGTCCGATTGGGACGGTTGGGGAAAGAGCTACAAGCGGGACGCCGGCGATGCCCTGCAGAAGGTGCGAGAGCAGCTTCGCGTTCCGAGGGACGTGGTTGTGCAGAAGGTGCAGTTGCAGGGCGATCCCGCGACGGAGCTCCTCGCGTTTGCGACGAGCGTCAACGCGGACCTGATCGCAACGGGAAGCCATGGCCACGGGTTCGTCGCTCGGATGCTGATTGGCAGCACGACGACGAGAATCGTTCGGTGCTCGACGTGCAGCGTACTGACGGTACCACACGCTGCGGCAATGACGCGTGTTCGCACGACCGTCGAGCCCCCCGTGGTCACGGCGCTCCCGCATGCTGACTGGGCTACCGAGCTCGATGCGTTCACCCGTCGCAACATCGGCCGGCGGGGAACGCTCGAAGTGGACGACCCCGAGATCGGCGCGCAGGCTCAGGAGTTCGACTACCCGCTGTTGGGTGCGGCGTTCGACGTCCACGATCAACGCGTGGAAATGATGTTCGGTGAGCCCGGTGCGACGAACCGACCCCTCACGCGGGGGATCAGTGGCGTGACTTCGATCGACGTGCTCAGCGACGAGCAAGGCCGCGACCTTGCGATTCGGATCGCTCACGGCACGGGACAAACACTGTTGACGTTTGCCACCTAACCTGACGATTCGACTCGGAACACGCGGGCGGCTCGCGACGGTCGGCGCGAGCCGTCCCGCGTGCTTCGAGTATGAGGGAGCCGCTAGATGCGCGCACGATTGATCCCGGTCATTCTCACACTTGCCTTTCTCGCCGCCGGCGCGCTGGCTGCCGCGCTCGGTCACTGGGGGGCCACGAGAACCATTTGGATGGCCGGCGTCATCGTGATGGGGCTGCCACTGGTGATTCGCACGATTCGCGGTGCAATCGCCGGTCGATTCGCTACCGACGTGGTCGCAACGCTTTCCATCATCGGCGCCGTCGCACTCGGACAACCCCTCGCCGGTCTCGTGATCGTGCTCATGCAGACGGGCGGGGAGGCGCTCGAGAAGTACGCGGAGGGACGCGCGTCGGCCGCGGTCAGAGCGCTCGAGTCCGCCGCGCCACGGATCGCTCATCGGATGCGCGATGGAGCGGTCGAAGACATAGCTGCCACCGCCGCAGTGATCGGAGACGTGCTTCTGCTTCGTCCCGGCGACGTGGTTCCATGCGATGGCATAGTGATCGACGGCAATTCGGAGCTGGACACGTCGTCGCTCACCGGTGAGGCCCGCCCAGTACCCGCGACCGCAGACACTCCCGTCATGAGCGGGAGCATCAATGGCACAGGGTCGTTCACGCTGCGCGTCACGGCGCCGGCGGAGCGGAGCCAGTATGCGAGAATCGTCGAGTTGGTGCGCAGGGCGCAAGCGAGCAAGGCGCCTCTGCAACGAGTAGCCGACCGGTACGCCGTATGGTTCACGCCGATCACCCTGTCCCTGTGCGGCCTCGCCGTATGGATCACCCACGACTGGATGCGCGTGCTCGCGATTCTCGTCGTCGCCACGCCCTGTCCCCTCATTCTCGCCACTCCGGTGGCGATCATCGGCGGCATCAATCGCGCGGCGAAGCGGTTCGTGATCATTCGGCACGGTGGCGCCCTCGAGTCAATGAGCGAGGCGAACGTTGCGGTATTCGACAAGACCGGAACCCTGACGATCGGAAAGCCGCACCTCGATCGGGTTGCGGTCGTTCCCGGTTTCGATCGCGAGACCGTGCTCCGCTACGCCGCGGCGGTCGAGGAGCATGCGAGTCACCTGCTGGCGCGCGTGCTCGTCGATTTCGTGCGTGCCGAGAAGATCGGCGAGTCGCTCCCGCGAGCCACCGGAACCACCGAGGCGCCGGGTCAGGGCGTGTCAGGGCGGGTCGAGGGACACGACGTTCGCGTCGGTGCGCGCGCGTTCGTGCTCGCAGGCTGCATCGATGGAGCGCAGGACGCGGAGCAGTTCGAGCAGACCCCCGCGATGTTGCGAGCCTACGTCTCGATCGACAAGCGCCTTGCGGGAGTGCTCGAGTACGCTGACGAGATCCGGTCCGATCTGCCGAACCTCCTTAGTTCGCTCACCCAATCGGGAATCTCACGCTTTGCCCTGCTATCCGGCGACCATGGTGCCGTCGCGCGCGACGTTGCCGAGCGCGCGGGTATCGAGGAGACGCACGGCGATCTGATGCCGAACGACAAGTCGCGCTTCATCGAACGTCTGCGGGCCGAGGGCAACGTGGTCATGATGGTCGGCGACGGCATCAACGACGCGCCGGCTCTCTCGACGGCGGACGTAGGCATTGCGATGGCGGCACACGGCGGTGGCATTGCCGCCGAGGCGGCGGACGTCATCATCCTGGTCGACTCGATCGATCGCGTCGGCGAGGCGAAGATGATCGCCGATCGTACGCTGCGGATCGCGCGCCAGAGCATCTGGTGGGGACTTGGCTTGAGCGGCGTCGGGATGATCATCGCCGCGCTCGGCGGACTGCAGCCGATCGCCGGCGCGGCAGTTCAGGAGATCATCGACGTGGCCGTCATCCTCAACGCGCTGCGAACGTCGGCAACGCCGCGGAGCCAGGGTGGGCCACCCGCTCACCCGAGCGTCGCGCCGGCCCCGGCGACCGAAGCCGCTGACGCGTCGCTCGCCGCCTGAGAGCGGTTAGTCCTCAGCTGATTCCACGACCACAAACGCGCGTCGTGGGAAGGAGCTCCAGACGCTCGTCGGGAATCGGACGGCCGCAGCGCACACACAAGCCATAGTCGTCTGGCGACTCCCGCAGGAGACGGAGCGACTCGTCGACTTCACGCAGAGCTTCGAGCTCGCGCACGGCTACGGCAGCATCGTCGTCCTGCGCGACACCGGTAGTGCCCGCGATTGCGTCGTCGCCCGGCGCCATGTCGTCGGCTACGGCGACCGAAGATGAATCGCCAATGCGGGCGAGCACCTCGCTAATCCGCACGCGTTCCTGTTTCAGAAGCATCGCGTAGTGTTCCAATCGACGCGCGTTCATGGGGTTCCTCCGAATACGAGCGAGTCGGCGGAAGATGCGACCCGGAAGCCTCCCTGTCTGTCGGGGTTTGGCGCGATCGATCTACGCCCGCCCGCTGCGACCCGTGTAGGGAATTTCCGGACAAAAAAACCACCTTCTCACCACGAACGTCCGGCGTTTTCCGGACGGATCACCGCGGCCGGCATTCGTAGCTTCGACTCGGATTCAACGCGGTCGCAGTACTCGACTCGCAAGCACGTGATCTGACCCCGACCGGAGAGCCTATATGAAGAACCTCACTCGTCTCACCCTGACCGCGGTGCTTACCGCCGGATCGCTGATGGCCCAGCAGCCAGCCAATGGCGGGTCCCCGACCGTCCGGGCCGGCACTCCGACCGCCGATTCCGGCGCGAAGGCCGATTCCGGCGGCAAGAAGGCATCGCCGCAGAAAGTCAACCTCTATCGCCCGATGGAGATCAACCACATCCGTCCGGCCGATCAACGCGGCATCAACGTGTACGAGCCGCCCAAGACGGACGAGGTTCCGTTCACCGGCTTCGTGCTCTCCTTCGGCGGCGCCTTCACCCAGGAGTTTCAGGGCCTTGCCCACCAGAACACCGCAACGCCGGTGCTGGTCAGCAACGTCAATCAGAACCAGCTCATGACGATCGGCCATGGCTTCAACAACGCCGTCGCCAACCTGAACGTGAATGCCCAGATCGCCCCAGGGATCCGTGTCGCCATGACGTCGTATCTGTCGGCTCGCCACCACCAGGAGTCCTGGGTCAAGGACGGCTACCTCCTGATCGACGATTCGCCGATCGACAACCCGGTGCTCAACAGCATCATGAAGTACACGACCCTTCGCGTGGGCCACTTCGAGATCAACTACGGCGATGCGCATTTCCGCCGCAGCGACAACGGGAACGCGATGTTCAATCCGTTCGCGGGCAACTACATCCTCGACGCGTTCACCACGGAGATCGGAGCCGAAGTCTACGCGCGATCGAACGGGCTGATCGCGATGCTCGGGGCGACGGGTGGCGAAGTGCACGGTCAGGTGACCGCTCCCCAGGGCCGCTCGATGAGCATGCTCGGCAAGCTCGGGTTCGACAAGTCGCTCGACAAGGACCTCCGTTTCCGGTTGACGGGTTCCTTCTACGCGAACAACAAGGCTGCCAGCAACACGCTCTTCACCGGTGATCGCGGTGGATCGCCCTACTACGACGTGCTCGAGAACACGGCGTCGACCGAAACGGCCAACGCGTGGTCGGGCCAGATCCGCCCAGGCTTCTCGAACAAAGTGAACGCGGAGGTGATCAATCCCTTCATCAAGATTGGGGGCGCCGAATTCTTCGGCAACTTCGAGACGGCAACCGGCGGCTCGTTCACGGAGCCAAAGCTGCGGACGCTGCACCAGAACGTGTACGAGGGACTCTATCGCCTGGCGAACGACAAGTTCTACGTCGGCGGCCGATACAACACGCTCAAGGGCCAGCTGATCTCCAAGCTCTCGGACGACCAGTCGGTGAGTCGGTATCAGCTCGGTGGTGGCTGGTTCGTGACGCCGAACATTCTGGCGAAGCTCGAGTGGGTCAACCAGAAGTACACGGACTTCCCGCTGACCGACATCCGCAACGGTGGACAGTTCAAAGGCTTCATGGTCCAGGGCGTCGTCGGCTTCTAACCACACTCACCTCGAATGGCACGCTCCCGTCGAGATCTTCTCGGCGGGAGCGTCGCATTTGGCCCCGTGGAAGGCGGTATGCGAAAGGCTTCGACGTATTCGAGATTGCTCATCGTGGCGTTTGCGCCCCTGTTGCTGCTGCGGGCGACGGTGGCCCAGGCGCAAACCCCCGACTCCGTCTGCAGCTACACGCGATGCGGGTTGAACATCATTCCGCGCCTGACGGCGCTCGATGTCGTACGCGGCGAGCGCGAGGCGCGCGTCGGATCACTCGCCTTTCTCTGGCCACACGACGTGAGTCCCGTGTTCTCCAACGATACGCTGGCTCGATCATACGCGCGGCGCGCGACCGCGCATCGCCGCGTAGCCGCGGTGTTGACCGACGCCGGCCTTGCCCTCGCCGCGAGCGGAGTGGTCGGGATGCTGCGAGACGGCGGTCACTCTCGAGGGGCAACCGGCTTCGCCGCGATTGGCGGGGCCGTCCTAGTGTCCACGTCGATTCCGGTGCATTTCGCCGCCGACGCAGATCTGAGTCGCGCCGTTTGGCGCTACAACCAAGCGATCACTCAGAGCGGCCGGCCCTGAGGGTTCGCTAGCGCAATCGCGGCTGCAATCAGGAGAGCCGCGTGACTGGACACGAATTCCACGAATTGAGACGAATGATTCCAACGAGCGGACAAATCTCTACCTGTCGATGGCGAAGCAACAGCGCGGTCGGCCGCCGTGCTCGCAGCATGATCGCGCCGGTTCACCGCTGACATCGGCGACCAGAGTTTCGACGGCGAGGCAGACGCGCGGTTGCGTCGCGACCGCTGACGCGAGCGGACAGCCGGCGCCGCGAATCCTGAGCTGTCCGTCGACCTCGACGACATCCACCTCGGCGCCGAGCGCCTTGAGGACGGACGCAGCGGCGCGGACGCGAGCGTTCAGATCGCCCGTCGCTTTGCCGCCGATCTGGGTGGCCAGCTCGTGTCCGACTCGGCGCAGGATGGCGTCGGTCTTGTCGGCCGGTAACTCGGCGAGCATGACATCCATGACCGTGCGGAGCACGGGCGCGTAGGCCCGGGAGAACAGGACTTCGGCGTCGGGATGGAGCTCGTACAGGGTCGGCGGCTTGCCGGCTCCAGCGCTCCGACGAACGCCTTCCTGTCGCACGATCCCGTCGCGTTCGAGCGTCGCGAGATGGCTGCGAACCGCGTTGTCGGTAAGTCCAAGGGACGCTGCGAGATCCTCGACGGTCTGCGCGCTCCGGCGGAGCAGTCCGACCACCCGTCCCTTGGTCGTTTCAAGGAATCGGGATCCGCCAGAGTCTGACCAATTCACGGCTCACTCCGCATGCCGCAAAGTAGCGCCAAAACGCCAATTTCGCCAATAAGTACAATAATTCCTTGACAAATTAGCCACCTTGAGTTTTAGTTGACGCGTGATGCAACTGCCTTCCAGGAGGGGTCGGATGCGAGGAGTCGCTCGATGGGTTGGTGGCCTGGCCGTAACCGGAGTCGTCATCGCCATGGCAGCGGTGGTGTCGTGCGACTCGAATACGTCGACTGAACCTCAGGCGGTGGTTCTCGATCCGACCCTCGTCGCTGCCGGCAAAGACATCTTCCGCTGGGACACCTTCGGCGACGAGAAGTACTGGACGGACACGCTCCGTATCCACGAAGTCATCCAGGCAGCCGTCAGTCCAGCCATCGCGCTTTCGGTTGGCCTGAGGGTCGACGTCGATTCGCTGCCCGCCGCCGTCCGCAGCGCGTTGGCCGCCGGGCAGGTCGATCTCACCAGTCCTGCCACGACGGTGGCGCTGCTCAAGCTCAATGCTGTCGTCGGAATCAAAGGCGTCGTGCAGGCGATCAACGGTCGCGACACGTTGACGCGAGTCGGAATCACCTGCGCACTCTGCCACTCGACAGTCGACAACTCCTTCGCGCCCGGTATCGGAAAGCGACTCGATGGCTGGCCGAATACAGCGCTCAATCCCGGAGCGATCGTCGCGCTGTCGCCCGCCGTGTCACCCGCCGTCAAAGCGATTCTGCAGACGTGGGGTCCCGGCAAGTATGACCCGCGAATCAACGAAGACGGCCAGAACACGCCCCTCGTGATTCCGCCCGCGTACGGGTTGCTCGGCGTCGACAAGGAGACGTATACCGCCGAGGGACCCGTGTCGTACTGGAACGCGTACGTCGCCGTCACGCAGATGCACGCGCAGGGGAGCTTCAGCGACGCGCGCCTCGGCATCAACATCGTGCAGAACCCGGATCTGGTCACGTCCAAGCTCCCGGCGCTGCGCCAATATCAACTCAGCCTCACGCCCCCAAAGCCGGATGCGTCGACCATCGACGCGGCGTCGGCAGATCGCGGAAAGAGTCTGTTCACGGGTGCGGCGAAATGCGCGTCCTGTCACGTCGGCACCACGTACACCGACGTCAACAGCGGTCGCCTGCACGCGCCGAGTGAAACGGGCATGGATGGCCGATACGCCGCGCGCACCACCGCCAAGGCGTATCGCACGACACCGCTGCGCGGGCTCCTGCAACACGCGCCGTATTTCCACGACGGCAGCGCAGTCAGTCTCGCCGCCGTCGTCGACCACTACAACCAGGTGCTGTCGCTGAACCTCTCGGCGACGCAGAAGAAGGACCTGATCGAATACCTCAAAACCCTCTGATGATGTCTACCGCCGCTCATCGCCTCGCCACGCCGTTCGAATCGCCGGTTCGTTCTGACGACCGCAGCCTCACGTTGCCGGCGCTCGTCGCACGGCAGCTCGAGCTTCTCGGGGAAGATCCGACGCGGGAAGGACTGCTGCGCACTCCGCAGCGCGTCGCCGACTCCCTCGCATGGCTCACGCGCGGCTACGACATGGACGTCCGCGACGTGGTTGGCGACGCGCTGTTCGCCGAGAATCACGATCACATGGTGCTCGTACGGGACATCGAGTTCTACTCGATGTGCGAGCACCACATGCTGCCGTTCTTCGGGAAGGTGCACATCGCCTACATCCCGAACGGCACGATCATCGGATTGTCGAAGCTGCCGCGCATCGTGGAGATGTACGCTCGCCGCCTCCAGGTGCAGGAACGGCTCACCGAGCAGGTGGCCGAGGCGCTGGAGTCGGTGCTCCACCCGCGCGGTGTCGGAGTGGTCATCGAGGCCGCCCACCTTTGCATGATGATGCGCGGCGTGGAAAAGCAGGAATCGCGTACCACGACGTCAGCGGTGCGCGGGCAGTTCCGCGAGTGTCCGATGACGCGCAGCGAGTTCTGGGGGCTCGTCAACAAGCGGTAGCCCTGTAGTGAGACGCCCGGCTAGACGGTGCGCCGAGCATGCGATAGTGTGAAACGATGAAGCCACGCTCGACGATTGCTCCCGTTGATCGTTCGTTGCTCACGCGCCGGGAGATGCTCGCCACCACCGCCGGCGCACTCTGTAGCCTATGGGCGCTGCCGCCGGCGCTGAGCAAGTGGTCGGCGCCCGTTCCGCGTGTGAGCGACCTCGACGCCGCGCTCGGCGCCGCGCGCTGGCTACGTCGTTGCCGCATCGAGACGATGGACGGCGTGACGTGGCCGTCCGACCCGACGAAGCTCGCATCCGTTGGAATGGATCTGTTCAGCGGAGTGCCCGGCGTCGTGCTCTTTCATCTCGAGCTGTTCGACGCCACCGGCGACAGCGCGTGGCTCGACGAGGCACGACGTGGCGCGAATGCCCTGATCGCTCGGTTGCCGGCGCTACAGGCCACGGGCGCGTGCGGTCTTTACGACGGACTCGCCGGCGTGGCGTTCGTACTCGAAGAGACGCATCGCGCGACGGGCGACGGCAAGTACCGCGACGCGGCGAAGCAGGCG
>Ga0310811_10013817_pt1 | contig 10519 bp, 7 predicted proteins | sample YCmetagenome_FD_207642 | JGI IMG/M metagenome (GOLD analysis project Ga0310811, IMG submission 207642) | Soil microbial communities from experimental microcosm in Duke University, North Carolina, United States - YC | ecosystem: Engineered > Artificial ecosystem > Soil microcosm > Unclassified ... | reverse complement strand
CTGAGCCCGCCGATATCATGATGGCGCAGTACTCCATCGGCCCTCGCGCTGTATCGCGACCCGCGGAACCCGGCATCTTTCGACCAGTCGGCGTTGGTCAACACGGATCTCCGTGCCATGTGTCGTCGCGTCGATGTTACCGTGGCCAATCCTCCAACAAGTGTGCTCGGTGCAAGCAAGGTCACGATCCGGTTCCGGAATGGTCAGATGATCTCTCGTGAAGTCGAAGATTTCGATGGAACGCCCAATCGGCCGCTGCGTCCCGCTGAGCTTCGCAACAAGTTCATGATGATTCATAAGCGGGTCTGGCATGGAACAGGCTGCGTCGACGTTCGACCGCCTGCAAAACATAGAAGATGAAACGGACTTACAATGGGTGGGAGCGTTCTGATTGCGTCACTGGTACACGCCGCGGAAGAGGGCAAGCGTTTTACGTCCGGTGTCATGGCGTCTCTTGTTCAGCAGGGTTGAGTGTCGGCCGAAATGGGGCTGTGCTTGCATGATAGGGAGGAACTGCCATGCCGTATTATCAAAGAGGCGATGTCCGCATCCGCTATGAGGAGACAGGTTCGGGCTTTCCACTCCTGGTTACCCCCGGCGGAGGGTTGAACTCGCGTGTCAGCAACTGGCAGACTGCGGTCTTCAGTGCCATGGAGGTCTTCAAGGACGACTTCCGCTGCATCACCATGGACCAGCGCAACGCCAATGGAGGTGAATCGACCGGCCCGGTGGCCGTCGACAACCCCTGGGATGCGTTCGCCGAGGACCAGCTTGGGCTGATGGACCATCTTGGCATCCGCGAATTCTTCTATATGGGCTACTGCATCGGCGGTTGTTTTGCCGGTAAACTGATGCAGCGGGCGCCTGACCGCGTCGTTGCTGCCGTGTTCTGCCAGACGGTCGGCTTTCGGCCAGAGGACCCGGCGGTCATGTATCGCCATAGCAAGGAAAATTGGGTGCCCGATTTCATGAAACTGCGCCCCGATGTGTCGCCGGACACAATCGAAAAATACCTGCACAATCTGTACGAGGTTCAGCCCGATTTCCTGTACAGCGTGCCGCGAGACTTCATCAGAACCTGTCATACGCCGATGCTGGTGCTGCCCGACGATATCCCATCGCATCCGTTACAGACCTCGATCGATGTTGCCTCGCTGGCTCCCAATGCCGAGATCACCGTGTATCCGTGGAAGGAGCCGATGGAATTGAAGCAGCGCACGATCGACCGGGTGCGCCGTTTCCTCCGGGCGCACGTACCGATGCGGGCCACCGCGCAGTATGCGGACTAACTACGCTCCTGTGCGATCGCGCGCTTGACCGCCGTGCGGTCGTACATCCGGGTGCGATGGTCGATGACCCGTGGCAGTTTCGTCAGGTCGACGCCGTCGGCATCGAGCCACTCGGCAAGCGTGAACAGATACGGGTCGCAGATCGTGTAGCGCGTGCCCATGACCCACGGCCCCTCGAGCATGTCATCTTCGATCGGCGCAAATGCGGCGCCGACACTTTCCGGTACCTTGCGCTTCATTGCCTCGATCGCCGCTGGGTCATCGGCCCAGCGCGTGCCGCGCATGCGGTGCGCATGCGCCACATGCACGGTCGAACACAAATAGCTGTTGAACGCCTGCATCCTGGCGAAGGTGAACGGGTCGTTGAGCGGAGCCAGGTTCGCTGCTGGATAGCGTTGTGCGATATAGGCAAGGATGGCTGGCGTTTCAGTCAATATGCCGTCGTCGGTGACCAAGGCTGGCACCCGTCCTTTCGGGTTGATCGCCAGATATTCGGGCGAGCGCTGCTCGTTCATAGAAAAATTGACGCGCGCTACCGTATAGTCGGCTCCCGCCTCCTCCAACGCGATATGAGAGGCCAACGCACAGCTCCCCGGCGAATAGAACAGTTTCAACATCACTCTGCTCCTCGTAATACAGCTGCGGCTGGCGATCACACTCGCTCAAGCTTCACGATGCGCCGCACCCGCCCCCATTCGCCGGATTGCACCACATACAGATCGCCCTGTGAGTTGCCCCAAATACCGTGGCACGAACGCTGAATTGGATCGCCCCACAGTGCAAGTCGTTCACCGTCGAGTGTCAGGATGCTGACCATATCCCCATTATGCTCGGCGATACAAACCACGTCGTCGGGATCGACAACGAAGAATGCCGGACCGATCAGCTCTGTCGACCAGACTGTCAGCGCCTTGACGAGATGACGAAGGCGAGATCGACCACTCTTGGGCCGGCAACTATTTCTTCAATCGAAGTACACAGTCCTGGATCTGCTCAATGGTGATCACCGGCCGAAGTCATCCGGGCGGGAGCCGGTCGGCCGGACCGAGTGCGAACCGAGGTCCAAACTGATGTCGGCAATAATGCCATTGACACGCCGAGGCGCACCTCGTGAACGGCTTGCTGCGTGGAAGGCGCAAGAGGTCCAGCTCATGTTCGGAGCGCTGAGGGTGGAGCTGCATTTCGCGGCAGAACTTTTCGGGAGTCCGGCCGGATCCAACCGGGGTCGACCATGGCAACGGTATGACACACTTCGTCACGTATTTTGCATCTTGACGGCGACCGGGTCATCATCGGCGGCACGACGGTACAGTCAGACGCTCAAGATTGCTCGCAGCCGCCGTTCGTCCCGCCTCTTTCAATCGCGCCAGAGCGGATACAACGGCGGAACCCGAGAGCAGATTGCGAAGGCCATCTCAGGAAGGCGTGGCGGATCCAGTGGCAGGGACGAACGTGATCGCGACCGAGGCGACCGCGATCACGAACGATATCCCGGGCACGAACACGAGGGTGAGGAATACGACAACCCCCGGGAGCACCTCGAGATCGAGCGGCGTCGGTTCGCGGGCGGTCTGCAACCAACGCCTGAGCTCTACGCCCTCGCCCGCAAGCAATGGTACCGGTTACCCGGCGTGTTCGTCAGGCCGTCGATGGATACGGTGCCAGGCGATACGGCCGGCGATGCAACGCCCCCCACCAGCCAGCCCAACCCCTCCGGCAAAGAACCCGGACAATGAGCGTGAACGGCACGGTCTGGGCACCGATCGGGCCGAGCCCGATCGACCAGGGCGCGATCAGCGCCAACGGCGAGGTCACCTCGATCGCGGTCCATCCCAGCAACAACAACATCATCTATATCGGCACGGCCTGGGGCGGCGTCTGGCTCACCAAGGATGGTGGCACCACCTGGACACCGATCTTCGACCGGGCGCCTTCGCTCGGCATCGGCGAGCCGGCCGGCATCGCCATCGATCCGGTGGACGCCAGCATCATCTACGCGGGCACCAGCAACCGCGACGGCTCGCAGTTCTCGGGTGAGTCCACACAGCCACCAGCGTGGCTGTTCAAGTCAACCGACAGCGGCGGCAGCTGGGTGCGTCTCGGTTCGGGATATCCCTCGAGCGCGCCGAGCAACGCCAACCAGTTCTTCAACCAGGTCATCAATATCGTCATCGTCGATCCGGCGAACCACCTCACCGTGTATCTCGCCTCCAACCGCGGTGTGTTCCGATCCACTGATGGCGGCCTGAACTGGACGCAGGCGGCAGCACCCACCGGCGATGTGCGCTCGATGGTCCTCGACCTGACCTCGCCGGCCGCCGCTCGCATCCTCTACGCCGGCGTCACCGGCAGTGGCGTGTTCCGATCCACTGATGGCGGACAGACCTGGACGTCGATCCTGAATGCCGCCACCCCGGTTGTCGCGACCGAGCTCAACACCGCCGGCATAGGCGGCGGTCCCGCCCGCAGCGCCGGCAAGTTCATCGTGGCACTGGCACCGCCAATCTCGCCACCCGCGGCAGGCGGCATCCAGGTCCTCTACGTCACGATCGAAGGACGGCCGCTCAACCGGCCGGTGCAGCCGACCGACGCCCCCGATCCGATCGGAATCTTCCGGACCACCGATCAGGGTCTCACCTGGACACTGCGGACGCCGCACAACGCGGGAATTCCGCCAGGCGTCGGCATGCCGCTCAATACGCAGGGCGGCTACAGCTTCCACATGGCGGTGGACCCCGCCTCGCCCGGCGACGGCAACAACGACATCATCTATTTCGGCGCCGTCGGCCAGGCGCGCTCCACCGATTCAGGCCAGACCTTCACCGCACTGACCGGCCTGCACGCCGACACCCACGCGTGGACGTTCGTCCCGCAGCCCGGTCCGTTCTCCATCGTCTACTGCGGTAATGACGGCGGTATCTACCGGGCCACCGGTGGCACCGCCTTCACCTCGCTCAACGGCGGCGGCTTGCAGACCGCGCTGTTCTACAATCTGGACGTCAAGAAGGACGCGACGGCGAGCGTGACCCTCGGCGCCTTGCAGGACAATGGTATCGTCACCAATGCCGCACCCGCCGTCTTCCCGACCTGGACAATGGGGTTCGGCGGCGACGGCTTCGACGTCGCCCACGACGGGCAGAACGCGACCAAGGCCTACGGCCGAAGCAACGCCAACATCGTGGGCTCGACCAACGACGGAAACACTTACGGAGTTATCACGCCGCCCTGGCCAGCGGCGGAAGTAGGCGTCTACCTCGCAGCGGTCGCGGTCGATCCGAGCATCGACGGCAGCGTCTACGCCAGCAGCAACCAGAATCTCTGGCACAGCACGGACAGCGGCGCCACGTGGCCGAATCAGGTCCCGCTACCGGGGGGCGCCAGTGAAGTGAACGTCGCGCTGACCAACAGCAACAATGTGGTCGTCGCCGTCGGCAATCGTGTTCTGCTGTCGACCAACGCGCTCGGCGCCTACACGCTGACGGACATCACGCGCAATCTGCCTAGCCGGTTCGTCGGGCGCGCCGCGTTCGATCCCAATGACCCATCAACCATCTACGCCGTGCTCGGCGGGTTCAGCGGCTTTCCCGGCGGGCACGTGTTCCGCACCACGATCGCCGCCACCACGTGGACGGACATCTCGCCGCCGATCGACCTGCCGTTCAACGCCATCGCACTCGACGGCAGCGAGACGCCCACCACGATCTATGCCGGGACGGACTTCGGCGTGCTGCGTTCCGTCGATGGCGGTGCCAACTGGAACGTGCTCGATGATCTCCACTTCCCGCGCGCGCCCGTGTTCGACCTGGCGTTCCACAATGGCGAGTTGCGCGCCGCCACGTTCGGCCGCGGCGTCTTCGCGTTCGTCAATCCAGCAGGCCCCGCGATCGCCGTCGGCCTGCAGGACAACCTCGCCTTTGGCACCGTCTGCCAGGGATCGACGCACTTCCTGACCATCGAGGTCTCCAACGTCGGCGCCACCGATCTGGTCATCACCAGCGTGCAGCGCCTCATGGGATCCGCCGGCTTCAAGGTGCTGCCCAACCCGGCGACGCCGCTCAGCCTCGCGGCCGGCGAGACGATCGAGTTTACCGTCGTATATACGCCGACCGGCGCGGCCGGACTCGAGGCCGCGACCATCCGTATCATCACCAACGACCCGAACGCTCCGGTCGTCGATCTCCTGGCGACGGGCATCCTGGGCACCAGCAAGGTCGCGACAGCAATCGCCAATTCCGGCAGCTTCGGCAATGTCTGCCTGGGCTCGCTCGCCGACGAACTGCTCACCATCAACAACACCGGGACCTGCCCGCTATCGATATTCAACATCACCGGTTCAGGCGACTTCCTGCCACCGAGCGCGCTTGCCTATCCGTTGGTGGTCAACCCCGGCACTTCGATCGATGTCGCCATCCGCTTCCAGCCGACTGCCCCCTTCGGTGCGAAGGCAGGCGCGATCACCATCATCAGCAACGACCCGGCGGGACCCCACGTGGTGCCGGTCTCCGGCATCGTCCCGGCGCCCAAGGCGAACCTGATCATCGCCAACACGGGAAGCTTCGGCGATGTCTGCGTCGGCTCGTTCGCCGACGAACCGCTGGTGATCACCAACAGCGGCCGGTGCATCCTGTCGATCACCGGTATCGCATCCACCTCCGGCGAGTTCCTGGTGCCGCAGGTGTTGTCCTATCCGATCACCATCGGACCGGGCGACGCCCTGCCGGTGCCGATACGGTTCAAGCCACTGAGCTTCGGCGCGAAGGCGGCAACGATCGCCGTCACCAGCGACGACCCCGCGAGCCCGATCAGCGTCAACGTCTCCGGCAATGCACCCTCCGGCAAGCTGACGGTCGCCGGCTCCACGACGTTCGGCGGCGTGAACGCCGGCTGCTGCGCGGATCGCACACTATCGATCTGCAACACCGGCGAGTGCACGCTCGACGTGACCAGCGTGCACTTCAAGCGCCGGAGCCGGCGTTGGAAGCTGCTCAACAATCCCTTCCCGGCGAAACTGCGGCCCGGCTCGTGCCTGCCTGTCGTCATCCAGTACCGCGCCGGAGAGAAATGTCCGCGCCCCTGCGAACTGATCATCGAGAGCGACGACCCGCTGACACCCGTCAAGTGCGTCGAGGTGCTCGCCTACACGATCTGGGATGACGACTGCAGGAAGGGTCCCGAGTGCTGCCGCAAGGAGGAGTGCGAGGATTGCCGCAAGGGGTGTTGCGGCAGGCATCCTCCGTGCCGGCAGGGCTACCCCTGCTGCGACGACGACGACGATGATGACGATGATCGCTGACAGGCAGATTGCGCCGGCCATCACGGGCCGGCGCAATCTGCATCCCACGGAGGATTCACATGCGACGCAACATTCGGCGCCTGTTCTGGATTGAAGCCGGCCTGGCGGCGATCAGTGGGCTGTTGGCGCTCATCACGCCGATATTTCCGGACTGGATCGAATTGGTGTCCGGCTGGGATCCAGATCAGCACGATGGGTCGGTCGAGCGCCTGATCATCATCGGATTGTTCGTCGTTGCCGTCGCACTGGCCGCAGCCGCCGCTATTGAATGGCGACGGAGCCCATTTGCGGCATCGACTTTGCCAGGCGTTAGACACCGAGATTTCGAAAAAAGAAGCCGGCAAAACATGCAATCTGACGAGCGGCGTGCGTTCAGCCGACAATGACCAGATCGCGCGGAGTGCGCGACAGCAGTTCGGTTCCGATCTCAGTGATGATCACATTGTCGATCAGTCGCGCGCCAAGGCCTTCCTGCGCCAGAAACACATTGGGTTCGATCGAAACCACCATCCCTGCCTTGAGGATGTCGCTGCTGCCACCGAAGACATTCGGGCTCTCACCCCACGAAGGAGGAAATCCGGGTGCCATGCCATAGCCGGTGGTGTGCATGCGGTATTGGTCAAGCCCCGCCTTCGCAATCACCCGCTTGGCTGCCTCGTGCGGCACCACCGCCGGAACGCCTGCGCGCATTTCCGCGATGCAGGCCTCAGTCGCTTCGCGGATCACGGAATGCAGGTCCTTGAGCCGCTGCGGGGCGGGCCCGAGATTCCACTGCCGCCCAAGTGTCGAAGTATAACGGCGACGGTTGGCTCCGATCTCCACGAGGCCGGTATCGCCGCGCCTGAGGCGGCGATCAGTCGGACCACCGAGGGCGAAGGCGCTGCGCTCACCAGTCATTAGGTTCATTGTGCTGGCAGGAATTCCACTGCCGTTGCTCAACAGTGCATGATAGGCCACCGCAGCCAGTTCCAGCTCTGACCTGCCCTCGGCCACAGCGCCGATCAACGCCTCCCATGCCAGCGCAGAAATCGCTGCGGCCTGTCTCGCATAAGCCAGTTCCGTTGGCGACTTCACCGCCCTCAATGCAGGGACCACACCCGAGCCGTCTTGCACCAGGGCATCCCCCAGGAGCGCCTTCAGCGCGACGTAGTGCGGCGGTTGCAGATAGCCGCCCGGCACTTCCATCCCCACGCGCGCGTTGCGCAACCCGAGTTCGCCGGCGAAGCGCGCGAACGCCTGCATCGGATCCTCTGGCTCGCCACCGCCATAGAAGCGAAATTCCCGGGCGATGGTATCCGCCTCAAACTCCGCCCGTTCGGTTCCGCGGGTGAATAACACCAACGGGCGCGGTTCAGCAGAAACCGGCAGGCACTGGAACACCGTGTAGCTCTTGGTGTCCTGGCCGATTAACCAGCGAATCGAGACCGGATGAAGCACGAGCAGCCAATCGAGGCCCGCCGCCGCGATCCCCTGGCGCAGACGGTACAGACGGTCGGCGAACTCCGCCGCGGTGAAGTCATGTTTCGACATGGTTTCCCAATCAGTGTCTGGAACGCGATTGCTCGTCATGCGCCAGCAGCTCGCTCTCCACGAGTTGCCAGACCTCCGCCTTGAGTGCGGCGTAGTCGGGCGATAGCTGCACCGAGACATGACGCGGATGCGGCAGGCGATTTGGCAGGATGGCCTTGATCCGGCCGGGGCGCGCCGACATCACCACGATGCGGTCGGCCAGGATCAGCGCCTCATCGATTGAGTGCGTGATGAACACCGTGGTCTTGCCGCTCGCCTCGTGGATGCCCAGCAGCTCTTCCTGCATGATCTGGCGCGTCATGGCGTCCAGCGCCGCGAAAGGCTCATCCATCAGCAGCACCTCGGGATCCGCCGCCAGGATGCGGGCGAGCGTCACGCGCTGCTGCATCCCGCCCGACAGTTCCGCCGGGTAGCGATCCTCGAAGCCTGTCAGCTTGACCATATCGATGAATCGCTGCGCCCGCTCGCGTCGCGCACCGCGCCACACGCCTTGCATCTTCAGGCCGAACTCGACATTGCCGCGCACGGTCTTCCAGGGGAACAGCGCATAAGATTGGAAGACCATGCCACAGCGGGGTTCGATGCCGGTGATCGCCCGGCCGCGCAACATGATCTGGCCCACCGTCGGTGCGGTGAAACCGGCAAGCAGTGACAGCATGGTGGACTTGCCGCAGCCCGAGGCACCCAGCAGGCAGAGGAACTCGCCCTCCTCGACATCGAGCGAGAGGTCGCGGATGGCGACCAACGGCTCACCGGCGCCGGAAAAGCTCTTGGTCACGCGATGCGCGGACAGGATGGTACCCATAACTCAGCTCCGTCTGCTGCGCTCCCATGGCAGGAGCAGTCGCTCCAGCCGTACCATCACCCAGTCGGCCACCAGCACCGTGAGCGAGATGCACAGCATCCCGACCAGAACAAGCGCCAGGTTGCCCCAGTCCTTGGCCTGCCAGATCAGCGCGCCGAGACCGCTCTGTGCAGCGATCATTTCCGCCGTCAGCACGCAGGACCAGGAAATCGCCAGTGTCACCTTCAGCCCCGCTATGATACCGGGCAGCGAGCCGGGCAGGATGACCTCCTTCATCACCGCAATGTCCGAGGCCCCAAGATTGCGGGCAGCCCGCACCAGCAGCGGATCGACCCGGCGCGTACTCTCGACAGTGTATAGCAGAATGTATATCCACGATCCCATGAACACGATGGCGATCTTCTGCGCCTCGCCGATACCAAGCCATAGGATGGTGAGCGGAATCCAGGTGATCGAGGGCAGCGGACGCAGCAGTGACACGAACGGATCCATGATGGCCTTGGCAGGCTGCCAGACGCCCATCACGACGCCGAGCGGGACGGCGATCAACGCCGCGAGGCCGAAGCCCAGGAAAACACGGCGGGCGGAGACCGCAACATCGGTCAGCAGTTCACCGTTTCGCATGGTAAGCCGTGCGGCATGCCAGACATCGCCAGGAGCGGGTAGGAAGATCGGTGCGATCCAGCCAAACCGCGTTGCGGACCACCACAGCAGAAAGACAGCGGCGACTGCCGTAAAATTGATCAGCAGCAGCACATGGCGGAAGCGCCAGCGCCGCCCCGGTGACGTCGGGGCGGAAGCTGCGATGACCGCTTCGCTCATGTCAGGGCTTCGGAATGAAGCTGGTGTTCTCCCACTTCGCGGTGTCCGGTAAGGACGGGATCTTGCCATTGTCGTACAGCCATTGCGCCAGGAACTGCATCTGAGCGGCGTGCAGCTTCATGTGTTGCGGCCAGTCCGCTGCGCCAAAGTACTTGAAGGTCTTCATCGCCGCGAGCACCTCCTCCGGCGGCTTGCGGAAGTAGTGCGCCACCGTCTCGGCGGTGTCCTTGGGATTTGCGTTTGTGTACGCGACGCCCTTGAAGATCGCGATGGTTAGCTTGCGGGCGAGATCCGGCTGCTCGTCAACCAGCTTGCGCGAGATGATCATCACGTCTGGCGAAGCCATAGTGCCGAACTGCTTGAAGTTCGGCGTGTCGCTGTCCATGCCCAGCAGCTTGCCGTCCGGCGTGCCTTTCATGACGTTATCGAGCAGCGGCTGCCAGACGCACGCCGCATCGACGTCACCTTTGGCCAACGCGCCAGCCATCTCGCCGCCCGGCAGATTGACGAACTGGATATCCCGCTCGGCCATGCCCTCGTTCGCCAGCAGCCCGTTCATAGTGATCTGGGCCGACGTGTTGGCCGCCACCTTGCGGCCCTCTAGCGACTTGAAGCTGGTGAAGCCAGACCGTGCCCAGCAGCCCTCATTCCCCGGCGAATCATCGATATTGGCGAAGAAGTAGAAGCTATGGTTGCCGCGGGCCATTTCGACGATCGCGGCGATGCGGCCGAGATTGCTGAAGGCCACCGATCCGGCAGTAAGCGCGGCGATCCGGTCGC
>Ga0310811_10013815_pt1 | contig 10520 bp, 8 predicted proteins | sample YCmetagenome_FD_207642 | JGI IMG/M metagenome (GOLD analysis project Ga0310811, IMG submission 207642) | Soil microbial communities from experimental microcosm in Duke University, North Carolina, United States - YC | ecosystem: Engineered > Artificial ecosystem > Soil microcosm > Unclassified ... | reverse complement strand
GTACCCATCACCATTATGGTTGATATTGAAAATGGTTGTCAATGTAATTATTTTTGCAGAAATAATTACTTTATTTTTCAATAACTTAAAGGCGAGAAAAGGCACGAAAGTGTGCCCTTTTTAGGAAAATCCATTTGAAAAGAATTCCACGCTCAACTCGTCTGATTTCAATAGCTTCCTCAGTTCAGTCGCTTTTAGCCTGTATCCTTTTCCACATGAAAAATGTTCTTGTGATTGATGTCGGAGGCACCCACGTCAAAGTCGCGTCTACCACCCAGCGCGTTCCACTGAAGATTCCTTCGGGTCCTTCAATGACAGCTGAGAAGATGGCCGAGCAGGTAGTCATTGGCACGCATGGATGGAAGTACGATTACATTTCCATCGGCTATCCTGGTCCTGTCGCGCATGATCGACCTCTCGCAGAACCACATAACCTCGCAGCAGGTTGGATCGATTTTCCGTATCGCAAGGCCTTTTCGAAACCAATTCGTTTCATCAATGATGCTGCGATGCAGGCGCTTGGTGGATATCGCGGAGGGAAGATGCTCTTTCTCGGTATCGGAACGGGTCTTGGTTCAGCCATGATTTACGAGGGCATCGTCGTCCCTCTCGAACTGGCACATCTTCCGTATCGCAAGGGAATGACCTACGAGGACTATGTCGGAAAGAATGGACTCGACCTACGCGGAAAGAAACGTTGGCAAAAGTCCGTGCTCGATGTAGTTGAGCGCTTACAAGCCGCGCTTATCTGCGACTATGTTGTGCTTGGCGGAGGCAATGCCAAGTTGATGAAGCATCTTCCTCCTCATGTCTTGGTAGGGGATAACAGTAATGCCATCGTGGGCGGCATTCGCTTATGGCAAAGCGCCCAGGAGCGGAAGATTTTGCGCGCTCCCCAAAAGGACCTTCTGGGCTCCGTCAAAACGGTTCAAGCAAAAAAGAAAAAACGGGTCCAGGTAAAAAAGAAATCTGTACGGTAGGAAAAGGGTTACGCAGGATGAGTGCCTCAAGAAGTGACTTCTGCTTTAATCAGCAGAGACGATCTCATCTGTCATAAGGAAAAACGCTATCGCCACGCAGACCATCTACGATCTTCCTGCCGGTGCGCAGACCGCTGCAACGGACGCCGCGTCTGCGCCTGCGACGCCGACTCCGCGGGAGGAGATCATCGCGGCTCTGCGTACGATCCCTTCGCTGGATGGGCTGACGGAGACGGAGTACGCCTGGCTCGCCAGCCATAGTACTGAGCGAATGGGATCGGATGGTGTGCTTATCTTTCGCGAAGACGAGCCATGTTTTCACATGCTCATCATCCTGCGTGGGGAGATCATGGCGCAGCGGCGCAAATCAGGGCCGGTCGCTCGGTTTGTAGGCCGTACCGCAAGGGTCACAGGGAAGCTGCCGTTTTCGCGCATGAAGGCGTGGGGAGCCGACGGCCGCAGTGTAGGTTCCATCTGGCTCCTTGATATTCACGAAAGTCTTTTCGAGGAAATGCTGCATGCGATTCCATCGATGACGAATCGTTGCGTTGCGCTGCTTCTTGATCGCGTTCGCGACTTTACGCGCATGGATGAGCAGGCGGAGAAGCTTTTGGCTCTGGGAAAGTTGGCTGCGAATCTCTCACACGAGCTCAACAATCCAGCCTCTGCGGCGCAGCGCTCGGCCTCCAGCCTATCAACCGAGTTGAGGGATACTGACGAGGCGAAGTACCGGCTGGGACGCCTGTTCCGTTCCGACGAAGAGCTGGACCGTTACAACTCCTGGGTGAAGGCCGCGCAGACCCATATCCAGGCCTCGGCTGGCTTTTCGCTGATTCCGAGAAGCCCGCTTGAAGCCAGCGACTATGAGGAAGAAGTTCTGCGATGGCTCGAGGAGCATGGTGTTGCGGAGCCGTGGAAGATCGCGCCGGAGCTTGCTGAGAATAAAATTCCTGTTCTCATGCTCGATACCCTGGCTTCGGCGATCAGTCCGGAGACGCTCTCTCAGGCCATTGCGACCTTCGCCAGTTCACTTCGTGTGGAGCGCATGGCCGACACGGTCGTTGACTCCAGTGAGCGCATCTTTGAGCTCATAAGCGCCATTCGCGGTTATTCCTTTATGGATCAGGCTCCCGTGCAGGATATCGATCTGCCAAGATCGATCGAAAACACGCTGGCCATGTTCCGTTCTCGAACCGCACACGTCGACATTCATCTTCAGTTCGAGCCGGATCTGCCGCTCATCAGCGCCTACGGAAGCGAACTCAATCAGGTGTGGTCTGCGCTAATCGAAAATGCGCTCGATGCCATGCACGATCATGGCAAGCTGACGATCTCCATTCGCGTCAGCGGGCAGGTCGCCATCATCGAGATACTTGACGACGGTCCGGGAATCGCCGAAGCTATTCAATCGCGTATCTTCGAGCCTTTCTTCACCACCAAACCGATTGGAACGGCGATGGGGCTCGGGCTCGATACGGTTCAGCGCATCGTAAGTAAGCACTCCGGTTCGGTCGCGCTTGACTCCAAGCCGCATTCCACCTGCTTTCAGGTTCGTATCCCCCTGAATCGTCTTAAGGCGTATTAACGGCCTATGGCTCCTGCGGTGCCGGGCAGATAAAAGTTTGTATCCTTTTCATTTTTCTAGGCTCCATATTCTCCCCGCTGGAGTATGCTGTTGCCCACCACGGGATTTGTCCGGGCATCGACCCCGTTAAAAATCAAGCATCGGAGGAGCTTTATGCTTAGCCTGCTTTGGACCGCGATTATCGGTCTCGTCGTTGGTGCACTCGCAAAATTCATCATGCCGGGCAAAGACCCGGGCGGAATTCTTGTCACAATGATTCTTGGAATCGCTGGTTCTTTTCTCGGAACCTTCCTCGGCCGGATGATCGGACACTATCAGGAAGGCCAGTCGGCCGGTTTCATCATGTCTCTGATTGGGGCCATCATTCTGCTGGCTATTTACCACTTCTTTAAGCGCCGTCAGGCCGTCTGATCCTTTTCCGACGAGTCGAAGTTCGAGTTCAGATATTCTGAAGAACCCCAATGCCGCTGTACTTCTGAGCGGTAGCCGTGAGGTCTTTGGCCGGAACAGGGAAGCCGAAGTAGTTTCCCTGCGCCTCATCACACTTACGGCGCATCAGAAAGCGAAGCTGTTCCTCGGTCTCTACACCTTCGGCGACCACACGGATCGCTAACCCATGCGACATCGCAATAATCGTCCTGACTACAGCAGCGGCATTGGGGTCGCTGCCGGCCTGACGAATAAAGCTTTGATCGATCTTCAGGCGGTCGACCTGATACTGCAGAAGATACGAGAAGCTACAGAACCCTGTGCCAAAGTCGTCAATGGAGATACGGGCACCGAGCTCACGAATACGTTGCAGCTTCTCCAGGTTGCCGGACGAATTCACCATGAGGATGTTTTCCGTAATCTCGATCTCAAGGTTGCGCGCCTGCAGTCCGCTCACAGCTAGTGAATGCTCGATGACTTGTACCAGGTTGCGCTGCTGAAACTGCCGCGGAGAGAGATTCACCGAGATCGTTAGATCAATACCCAGCTCGTCCTGCAGCGCCTTGCCCTCGCAACAGGCGGTCATAAACGCCCACTCGCCGATCGACACGATAAGGCCGGTCTCTTCAGCCAGAGGAATAAACTGTGCTGGCGATATGCTGCCGAGCTTCGGATTATTCCATCGCAGCAAGGCCTCGACGCCTGTAATCATTCCCGTCGTCAACGAAACCTGTGGCTGATAGTGCAGGCTCAATTCGCCGTTGGTAAGCGCATGACGCAGAGCGTGCTCCATTGAAAGCCGATCCGCTGTCTCTTTCAGCATGTCTTCGCTGAAAATCTGATACTGATTGCGACCATTTTCTTTGGCCACGTACATCGCTGAATCAGCTCGCTTGAGCAGATGTTTGGCGTCCGCGGCGAAATCAGGATAGATGCACACGCCCACGCTCATCGTCACATTCATGAGCTGTTCATCCACGTTGATCTCCGGAGACATGCGAGCGATCAGGTTTGCAGCGCAGTTCTCTACGTCGGCCACGCTGGTAATGTCCGGCATGACGACCACAAACTCGTCTCCGCCAACACGGGCAACAATGTCAGTGCTACGGACGGAACGTTTCAACCGTGCCGCCGTCTCAATCAGGACCTGATCGCCTGAGGTGTGACCTAGAGAGTCGTTAATCCTCTTGAACTGGTCGAGGTCTACGACAAACGCAGCCACTTTGGTGCCGTAACGCCGTGCCCGCTCAACGGCTTCCACTGTCTTGTCACGCAAAAGCGCGCGGCCCAGCAGCCCTGTCAACTGATCGTGCGTGGCCAGGTGCGTGACATACTGCAGCATCTGTCGGCGTTCTGTGATGTCAACCGCAATGCTGACATAGCCGCTTATCTCGCCCGTCTCCGTCGTCACAGCTCGCATCGCAAGATTGACGGGAGTCCGGCTTCCATCGCGCTTGACCAGAGTCCATTCTTTCTCTTCCATCTCTCCAGGTGCAGCTCCCAGGGAGAGAACCTCAAAGCCGCTAAGCTCAGAAGAGTCGTCGGCGGTACTTGCATCCCGTGCCGCAGAAGCCATCTCGCGTTCATCATGCAAAATCGTCAGCGAAGCCTTCCCGATTAACTCCGCCCGGCTATAGCCGGTCAACTTTTCCGCCGCGATATTCATCGCCGTAATCATGCCCTGCACATCGGTAGCAACAATACTGAAGGGTGCATTTTGAAATACGGATTCGTGAAATTCAACTAGATGCTCATAGCGAGTTTGCGTGGCTTTGGTCGCGCTGATATCCGTGCAGGTGACGGCCAGCCCGTCACCCAGCGGGACTGCCTGGTAATGGAGCCACGTGATCTGAGGCAGGTTGCTCGCCTGCATCGGATACTCCTGATTCATGGGAACGCCGGTTTCTATCACCTCTCGATAGCGGTCAAAACGTCCCGAGCTTTTCACTGCGGGAAAGACCTCAGTGAGATTACGGCCGACCAGTTCGTTACGCGGCTTCCCGATCAGTTGGCCCACTCTTTCGTTCAGATACTGGATACGGAAATCGACAATTTGTCCTGTCTCATCTCGCACCGCATCTATCAGGGTGAACGCATTCAAGTTGGCCTCTGCGGCTGCCACAAACTTTGCCTGAGCTTCCTTCAGCTCTGTCAGAACCCGTTTATGATTCTGTTCCCGCCACAGCAACCAGCCTGCAAAGACGATTCCGGCTCCAGCAAACGCGGCTGCGCCGATCTCAATGGACGCAGCTCCATGATGACCGCGCGAAAGCTCTCCGATCGCGGCGAAGACTGGCACGGTGGATAGGCTGGTCTTCCATGCCCACGGCCGTGGGGGAGGATCAAATACCCATGTCCTCAAGAAATTTCTCCGGAAGCTGGTCCATTCGGTTTACTCGGCCCTGACTTAGCGTAAACCTGTTTCATCGGGATTTATACAATGATGCAAAATAGCATCGCGCTTCGTGTTTTCCTAGATGGTTGGATTGAAAACCGCATGGAATTTTGACGAATGACCGCAAATCAATTTTTTTCTTATAGATTGCTCGAATAGTTTCTTGAACCGCAAGCTGGAAGTCATAATTTTTATTACTAAGGTCTATAGACCTGTGATTTCTTTTGATCCGCGAAATTTGTAACTTTCGAATTACTACCGAAACACCACGCCCAAAAATTGGTTAAAGACGAAATGATCCGCAGCTGCCGTTTCTTGTTTGCCTTGACCCTCCTGGTCTCTGTTTTTCCCGCTTGCGCGCAGCAGAGCTCCACTCCCTCTACACTTTCCGTTGATGCTCGTCTCGTCAATCTTCCCGTGATCGTGCGCGATAAAAAAGGCGCATTGGTTAAAGATCTGACAAAAGTTGATTTCACCCTTCAGGTCGATAAACACCCTCAGACCATTCGCTACTTCGACATCGATACCAATCTTCCTCTCACTCTCGGCCTTCTGGTCGACACCAGCCGCAGCCAACGAAGTGTTCTCGACGACGAGCGGACCGCCAGTAGCGCCTTTATCGATCAAATGCTCACCACGCCGAAGGACGAGGCCTTTGTGATCCAGTTCGCTCGGCAGGTAGAGCTGCTCGGCGACCTGACTAATTCACGTCCAAAGCTGCAGGCCGCGCTCAAACAGATTGGCACGTCCGCTCCTGCCTCTGAAACTTCCACGGACGATGATGACAACACCAACAACAGTCGCCATGGATCGAAACGAACCTATGCCGGTGGGACCACGCTCTACGACGCAGCCTTCCTCGCCTCTGACGAGCTGATGAGTAAGCAGAAGGGCCGCAAGGCTCTCATCATCCTCTCCGATGGAGTCGACCGAAATAGTAAGGAAACCCTCAACCGGGCGCTTGAGAGCGCACAAAGAGCCGACACCATCATCTACGCGATCTACTTCAAGGGCGAAGAGACGCAGATGCAGGACATGGGGCGCCATCGTGGCGGCGGATTTCCGGGCGGAGGCGGAGGATACCCCGGCGGCCGATATCCCGGTGGTGGTTATCCGGGCGGCGGTGGCGGCTATCCCGGCAGCCGCGGCGGAGGCACCAGCAGCGCGGAGCACGTGGATGGAAAGAAAATTCTCCGGCAGATGACAGACGAGACCGGCGGCAGGCTCTTTGAGGTCTCTAAAAAACAGACCGTCGCTCAGATCTTCGATCAGATCGCAGAAGAGTTGCGAGCGCAGTATCGTCTGGCCTTCACGCCCGATCAGGCTGCCGCTGCTGCGGGATACCATCAGATCGATCTCTCCACCACCCGCAAGAACGTCTATCTTCAGACACGCGACGGATACTACGCCGGAAAAGAATGAAACAGGCACAATCGGCGTTTGCTAGCTAATCGTCGCCTCAGGCATCATGAACGTGTCGACTCTTATCGTGTCGTCAAAAGGAGTTTGATTTTGATGTTCACGCGGTTCCGCAGCCTCGCCTTAATCGCGGCGTTCAGTGTGTTGATCGCGCCTACGCCCCGTGCATTCGCGCAGATGACCATGCCTTTCGTGCGGAAAACGCTCTATTCTGAGACGGCGAATCCGAGGGCTGACATCGCTGCTGCTCTCAAAAAGGCCAGGGCAGAGAAGAAGCGCGTCATTCTCGACTTCGGTGGAAACTGGTGTGGTGACTGCTTGATCCTGGATATGAACATGCATCAGGAACCCAACGGCAAGGTGTTGGAGAAGCATTTTATTGTTGTTCATGTCGATATTGGTCATATGGACCACAATATGGACATTGCTACACGATATAAGGTGCCCGTTACGAAAGGTGTTCCCGCGCTTGCCGTGCTCGATTCTAATGGCAAGCTGCTCTATTCGGAGAAGGAGAAGGAATTCGAGTACGCGACGCTCAGCGAAGTGACAAAATTTCTCAATCGCTGGAAGGAATAATCTTTTACCGATTTGTTTGGCTGTTGTAATTAGGACTTGGGGACTGGACTAGGTGAGACAACTGTTGCGCTTCCCCATCATCTTGCATCGTGCCGCGTTACGTGCGCTGGAGCATGACCTGCTGAATCTGGCCCAGTCGTCGGCCTATTCCGCCATGGTTGCTCTGTTTCCCGCGCTCCTGATCTCTGCGGCCATCATCACACTGCTTCCGGACGCTGCTCCTGTTCGCGCCCAGCTTGGTGGTCTCTTTGAACGGGTGCTTCCTCCCGACATTCTTCCCATGCTCGGAGCCTACTTCGATGCCACGCCGCACAAAAGCAAATCCGCGCGTGTGCTGGTCCTCTCCTTCATCGTCTCCATCTCCGGGGCAGCAAGCGTAATCTCTACCTACATGGAAGGGTTTCGCCGCGCCAACGATCTTCCCTTCAATTGCTGGACATTCTGGGCTCGCCGCGCACGGTCCTACGCGCTCGTCCCTCTCTCCGTGGTCCCCTTCACACTTGCAAGTTCGTTGATTGTCTTCGGCCAGATCATCACACGGTGGGTCGCAGGGGTGATTGGCCCCCCCGGCAAGACGGAGATCTATGCTCTTGCGCTCATTCTGCGCTGGGGCATCGCGCTCATCGGCTGCATTGGGTTGATTGCACTCATCTATCACATGGGAACGCCGATCCGTCAGCCTTGGCGTAAAGTTCTGCCGGGAGCGATCGCCGCCACACTCATCTGGTTCCTTACGACACTTGCCTTTGGTTGGTACGTCACGCGCTTCGCCAACTACTCGCAGGTCTATGGCTCGCTTGGTGCTGGCATCGCCCTGCTCTTCTGGTTGTTCCTCGTTTCGCTCAGCATCCTCTTCGGATCTGAGTTCAACTACGTTTATTGGCAGCACCATCCGCACCCGGTCTCGTCCTGAACCGTTTTACCCGCGTAAGCGTCGCGGTTAGAATGGCGACGGGAATCAATTTACTGGTCATACCGTCGAGAAACTATCCGCAACGGTTTCACAAAGGATCCTGCAGCATCTATGACAATCTCCTCGAACCCCATCTTTCCTGCCGGCAACGGACGTGGCCGCCGCGCCAAGATTGTCGGTACTCTCGGCCCTGCATCCAGCTCAATTGAGGTCTTCCGTCAGCTCGTTCGTGCTGGCCTTGACGTTGCCCGACTTAATTTTTCTCACGGATCGCACGAACAGAAGGCGGAATTGATCCGTATGGTGCGCCAGGTCTCCCGCGAAGAAGGGAAGCCCATCTGCATCCTTGCCGATCTCCAGGGACCCAAAATCCGCACCGGCAAGCTCAAAGATCATAAGCCCGTCCAACTCGTTGCCGGAAAACAGCTCATCATCACCCCGCAGGAGATCGCCGGTACCGCCTCCATGGTCGGAACCACCTTCACCACCCTGGCGGAAAACCTCGAGCCTGGCTCCCGTATCCTCCTCTCCGATGGACTCATCGAGCTGCGGGTCGAGCAGATTAAAGGTGGAGATGTAGTCTGCAAGATCGTCAACGGCGGCATGCTTGGCGAAAATAAAGGCATTAACCTCCCCGGAATTCCGGTCAAAGTCCCCTCACTCACCGAAAAGGATGAAGAGGATCTCGTCTTCGCCATCGGCGAAGGCGTCGACACCATCGCAGTCTCTTTCGTACGCACGGCGGACGATATTCGCCACGTCAAGACCCGTCTTGCCGAACTGAACTCCGATGCATGGATCGTTGCCAAGCTCGAAAAGCCTCAGGCCATCGAGCATCTCGACTCCATCCTCGAGGCCACCGATGCCATCATGGTTGCCCGCGGTGACCTCGGCGTCGAGGTCCCGCCCGAGAAGGTTCCCGCCATCCAGAAACACATCATCCGGCGTGCCTCCGAGTATCGCAAGCCCGTCATCACCGCAACCCAGATGCTCGAATCGATGATCGAGAACCCTCGTCCTACCCGCGCCGAGGCATCCGACGTCGCAAACGCCATCTACGATGGAACCGACGCCGTCATGCTCTCCGCCGAAAGCGCGGCAGGGAAGTACCCCGTCGAAGCCGTTGCCATGATGGCCAAAATCGTCACCGAAACCGAGGAGCAGATCCACCTCGATCCTCCTCCGGAGACGCGTCATCCGCGGGGTATGCGTCTCTCCATCGCCGAGACCATCTGCGAATGCATGGCGCACGCCGCCGACGATCTCGACGTCGCCGCCATCGCCATCTTCACAGAATCGGGAGGAACAGCGCGCCTGCTCTCCAAGTACCGCCCCGATCCTCCTATCTTCGCCCTCTCCCCCTTTGAGAAGGTCATCAACCGCTCCATGCTGCTCTGGGGAACCTATCCCATCCTCTGCGGCCGCTTTCATGACACCGACACGCTCGTGAATATGGCCGAAGAGATCCTCGAGAATCACGGCCACGTTAAGGAGCACCAGACCGTCGGTATCGTCGCCGGAACCCGCACCCGCTCCGGCGCCACTAACTTTATGCGTCTGCACATGATCGGCGACCGTGACACAGAAAGTTCTATAACCGCCGCATCCGCACCTTCCAAAAAGGCTGCGAAAAAGACAGCAAAAAAGTCTTGATCCTGCGAACGCTAACAGGAAAGGGGAGAGCTTAGCTCTCCCCTTTCTTCATTCCATCAATGATGGCCTCTTACTTCACCTCAGCCTCAAACGCCTTCGACTCCTGATTCATCTCCTCAGGCGTCACGCCATGCGACGAGATCGTAATCCGGTACTTGAAGGTCGCCGTCGCCCCCTTCTCCACCGTGTAATCAAACTGCGGCTGCTTCGCGTCGAAGATCTTCCTTCCTAGAGGATTTGCCGCAAATAATCCGTATCCGCGGGCGTGCCAGTACGTCGGATACCCCGGATTCCCCGTATGGTCGAAGATTGCAATCGTCTCCGTCTTCCCCTCAGAAGTGCTCCCGGTCAGCTCGCACCACTTGCCGCGTGTCGACCACACAGCGTCACCCGTAACGCCCTCGCTCGTGCGATACACGCCTGTAGCTCCCGCCGTGTTGCCTTCCACCTTCGTCGGTCGTCCGCTGGCATCGGCAAATACGCCGCCCTTCTCCGTCGGTGACTCCAGAAAGTGCGCTACACGAATCCCCAACACGCCCTCCTTGTCATCGTGGAAGACCACCTTGT
>Ga0310811_10013814_pt1 | contig 10520 bp, 6 predicted proteins | sample YCmetagenome_FD_207642 | JGI IMG/M metagenome (GOLD analysis project Ga0310811, IMG submission 207642) | Soil microbial communities from experimental microcosm in Duke University, North Carolina, United States - YC | ecosystem: Engineered > Artificial ecosystem > Soil microcosm > Unclassified ... | reverse complement strand
ACTATTCGGAGGACGTCGCGTCCATACCGAAGGACGTCGACCTGGTCGTCTATACGCCGGCGGTGCCCGTGGCTCACAAGGAACTGGTTTGGTATCGGCAAAATTCCTATACCCTGATGAAGAGAAGCGAGGTGTTGGGTCTGATCACCGCGAGTTCTTTTAATATATGTGTGGCCGGAACGCACGGCAAGACGACGATCACGACCATGATCGCGCATATCCTGCGGCATAGTGGTTATGGCTGTAACGCCTTTCTCGGAGGGATTGCCGTCAACTACAACAGCAATTTCTGGAGCGATCCGCGGAATGTGTGTGTGATAGAAGCCGACGAGTATGACCGCAGCTTCCTGAAGCTAAGCCCCGACACAGCTGTCGTCACGGCCATGGACGCGGACCATCTCGATATCTATGGTACGGCGGAGGCGGTCAGACAGGCATTCATCGATTTTTCGGGACGGCTGAAGCCCGGAGGAGTTCTTTTTAATAAGGAGGGCCTGGAAGGGCTTAAGGGTGATAGACGGCTGACCTATGGGATCGGCGCCGGTCCGGATGTTTTCGCGACCGACATCACCATCGACCAGGGAGACTACCTGTTCAGCGTAAAAACAGCCGACTGGAGCCTCGAGCGGATTGCGCTGCCGATGGGCGGACGCCACAACGTGGAAAACGCCACCGCCGCCATCGCCGTAGCCCACAGCCTGGGGATTGCGGGGGACAAGATAGTGGCGGCAGTCGCAGCGTTCAGGGGAGTCAGACGGCGGTTTGAATACCTGATCAAAAAGCCGAACCGGGTGTTCATCGACGACTATGCCCACCATCCGGAAGAGCTGAGGGCGCTGATCAGCGGGGCGAAAGAACTGTTCGGAAAGATGAAGCTGACCGTCATCTTTCAGCCGCACCTCTTCAGCAGGACCCGCGATTTCGCCGACGGCTTCGCCGCCAGTCTCGATCTTGCGGATGAGGTATACCTGCTGCCGATCTATCCCGCGCGCGAGCTGCCCATCGAAGGCGTGACCAGCGAAATGATCGCCGGAAAGATCCCCGGAGACAAGGCAAAGGTCCGCGACAAGGCCGAAATGCTGGAGATCATAAAGGGGCGTGACGACTGGGAAGTGGTGATCACGGCCGGCGCAGGCGATATCGATACACTGGTTGAACCGATCCGGCAATTGCTGGACACAAAATAATTGTGAACGGGAATTTCAAAAACCCGGGCACTAGTTGTACCCGTCTGATGGCCCGCTGGACCATCGGGCGGGTCTCAAAAAAACAATGGCCGTAAGAATAAATATGAGGAAGGTCGCAGGCGCCATCGTCTGGGGCATAGTAGGCACCGGTGTTCTGGTGCTGCTGGTTGCGGCTGTCCGTTACAGGAACAACAACACCTGTAAAGGCTTCCACATCGAGATCAGCAGTCCGTCGGCAAATCAGTTCGTCGATAAAAGGAATATCTCCGACCTGCTGGCCAGCAACGGGGTGGGAAAGGGGGAGAACAGGCCGATCACTTCTTTCAATCTGCGACGCCTCGAGTCGGCGCTCGAAAAGAACGTATGGATAGAAAAAGCGCAGCTGTTCTTTGACAACAACGGGATCCTTCGCGTAAACGTAGTCGAACGGGAGCCCGCGGCTCGGGTCTTCACCAGCGACGGCGGCAGCTGCTATATCGACAGCGCGGGCGTTCAGCTTCCCCTGCAGGAAAAAATGCAGGCGCGGCTGCCGGTATTCACGGGCTATCCCGGTGCGAAGGTTCGGCTGAAGGGGCGGGACAGCATCCTGACCAGGGAGATTTTGAGTCTGAGTGATTTTATCCGGCAGGATTCATTCTGGTCTGCCCAGGTAGCCCAGGTAAATATCACGGCGGACAGGACTTTCGAACTGCTGCCCGAAGTCGGAAGCCACCGCGTGAGTTTTGGCGACGGCAGCGATATCGGCCTGAAGTTTCACCGGCTCTATGTTTTCTATAAAGAAGTGCTCAGCCGCACGGGCTTCGACAAATACAGCCGTATCGACGTTTCCTACGCCGGACAGGTCATCGGCATTAAAAAAGGCAGTGAGCAGAGCCGTTATGATTCCGTACAGGGCATGAATAATATTCGCCAGCTGATACAGTCGGCACAGCAGTTGCAACAGGATACCCTTAAGCAGAACGTGAAGCCGCTCGAACGCAACACCATGACCGAGCAGAATCTCACGACCTATGACCTGGTACCCGATTCGCCGGGCGCCGATCACCCTGCTTCCTCAGCCTTACCCCCCGTACCTCATCCGGCCGCTGCGGCTTCACCGCCACATCCGTCCCACGAGAAACCCGCAACGCACCAAACAAACCAAAAACCCCTCATCCCCGCCCGCAAACCCCGGGCTGTCATGAGAAGACAACCGTAAAAAACAACTATAACATAATAAACTAAACTATGAATCACGAACAGCCTATAATCGTCGGACTCGATATCGGAACGACAAAGATTGCTGCCATCGCAGGTCGTAAGAACGAGTACGGCAAACTCGAAATATTGGGGTTCGGACGTGCCAATTCCAACGGGGTCAAGCACGGTCAGGTACTGAACATCGACGAGACGATCAAGGCCATCCAGATGGCCCTGGACAACTGCTATTCTTCCAACCCCAATCTGGAGATCGGCGAAGTCTACGTGGGTATTGCAGGGCACCACATCAAGAGCCTACAGACCCGCGGCGATATCGTCCGTCAGAACACCGACGAAGAGATCACGCGCAGGGAGATCGACCAGCTGATCGCCGATCAGTACAAGACCTATATACCCGCCGGCGACCAGATCATCGACGTCATCCCGCAGGAGTTCACCGTCGATAATTTCCAGAACATCCCCAACCCGATCGGGTACGGCGGTGTGAAGGTCGGCGCCAACTTCCATATCATTACGGGAGACAAGAACGCCATTCGCAATATCAACCGTGCCGTGGAAAAGAGCAACCTCCACACCAAGGACCTCGTGCTCCAGCCGCTGGCCTCGGCGGCCGCTGTCATGGGGCAGGAAGACCTCGAAGCCGGCGTGGCCATCGTGGACATTGGCGGTGGTACGACCGACCTGGCCGTGTTCTATGAAGGCATCCTGAAACATACCGCCGTGATACCGTTCGGCGGCGAGAACATCACCAACGACATCAAGACTGGCCTGGGCGTACTGAAGACACAGGCCGAACAGATGAAGACACAGTTCGGATCTGCCCTCTCCAACGAGGCGAAGGCCAATGCCTATATCACGATACCCGGTCTGAGAGGTATGCCTGCGAAAGAGATCAGCGTGAAGAACCTGGCCAATATCATTCAGGCCCGTATGAGCGAGATCATGGATTTCGTGTCCTATCACCTCAAGCAGGTGGGTCTCGACAACCGGATGCTCAATGGCGGCATCGTCCTGACAGGCGGGGGCTCGCAGCTGAGGCACCTGATACAGCTGACGGAATACATTACCGGTCTGAACGCGCGCATCGGCTATCCGACAGAGCACCTGGCGGCCGGTCATATCGAAGAGCTCGCCAAGCCTACATATTCTACCTGTATCGGCCTTATCCTGAAGGGATACAGCGACTACGAGCACAACCGGAAAGAGTTCGAAAGAGAATTCAAAAAGGTGGACGTGCCCGAGAATCTGAGGAAGATGGAAGCCCAGCAGGAAGAGGCGATGAGCCAGGAGATGCTCCAGCAGGAAAGAGTCCGCAACAGGAAGGGGATGAAGGATTTCTGGGGGAAATTCAAGGACGGCATCATCGACCTGTTCAAGGAGGAAGAAGACCAAAAACTATAAAAGTCCTATAAGAGATCATACCCTATTTTAAGATCATACATACCCAATGAGAGAACCGTGTGTCAAAGGCCGGCCGTAAGGCCCGTCCTATTTATTTGTTTTAAATTTTTTTGTTATGATCCATTTTGATCTACCGAAAGAGAAATCATCCATCATCAAAGTAATAGGTGTGGGTGGTGGAGGAAGCAACGCAGTGAACCATATGTTCAGCCAGAACATAGAAGGAGTGAATTTTATCATTTGTAATACAGATGCCCAGGCTATCGCGCAGAGCCGTGTGCCCAACAAGATCCAGCTTGGGCCCCACCTGACGCAAGGTCTCGGGGCGGGGGCCAATCCCGACATCGGCAGGCAGGCGTGTGAAGAGAGTCTGGAGGAGATCAAACAGATCCTCGAAGTAAATACAAAGATGGCCTTCATCACGGCCGGCATGGGTGGCGGCACCGGCACCGGCGGCGCGCCCATCATCTCCAAGATCTGTAAGGACCTGGGGATTCTTACCGTGGGCATCATCACGACGCCCTTCTCCTACGAGGGGAAGAAAAGGCAGATCCAGGCGGAAGAGGGTATACGCGTGATGAAACAATACGTCGACACCCTCCTGGTCATCAGCAACGACAAACTGCGGCACCAGTTCGGCAACCTGAAAATGAAAGAGGCCTTCGCCAAGGCGGACAATGTCCTGGCCACTGCCGCAAAATGTATCACCGACGTCATCAATAGCACCGGTCAGATCAACGTCGACTTTGCCGACGTATGCACGGTCATGCGCAACGGCGGCGTGGCCATCCTCGGCAGCGCAACGGCCAAGGGTGACAGCCGGGCGCAGAAGGCTATCGAAGAAGCGATGAACTCGCCCCTCCTCAACGACAATGATATCAGCGGGGCCAAATGGATCCTGATCAATATCAACTCCAGCGAGGGCGAATTCGAGTTCACGATGGACGAAGTGGACATCATCCAGAACTATTTATTGAGCCAGGCCGGTGAACACACCGACGTTATCCTCGGTCTGGGTTACGACAATACATTGGGAGCCAGCCTGGGCATCACCCTGATCGCTACCGGATTTGAGCACAGGGACCCGTTCACCGTCAAGACGGCGGATGCGGCGCCGGCGCCTAAGAAGGAGGAAAAGATACTATTGCCATTAAACCAGGAGTATCCGAAGGACAATCGGCCTGTTCAACCCTCTGTAGACGCAGCAAAGGAAGCCCCGAGTAAGAAGGAACCGACCCTTGGCACCGTATCGCGGAATTCACAAGGTTCATCACCGGTAATGGATCAGGAACCATCGTCTGCTCCATTACCGGATTCCCTTCAGCCAAAGCTGGTTGATACAACCGCGCCCCCGGCCCCACCCGAGCCGCTGACGCTGTTCTCCGATTCGCCGTTTGTATCCGACGAGCGGCCGCGCGCATTCACAGATGACCCGCGGACAAGAGACACCCAAAGGCCCGAGGAACCCCGGCCGGCAACCCCATTCCACTCCGACACACCGGGCAATCGCTATGACGACGAACAGCCAACCCGCGTAGAATGGGTGCTGTCCACGGACCCGGAGCCAAAACCAATTCAAAAAAATCAGGCGCCTGCCGCCCCAAAAAATTCTCCTGCGTCTGCAGCGTCAGGGGGATACCTTGCAAGGCCTTCCAATATCTATGCAGAAGACCCATGGAATGAAAAGCAATCCAGCCCAGAACACAAAAATCCTGTCAAGGAGCCGACCCCGAACACGACTGCCGTAAATCCGCCGATGGAAGATGAAACCTCGCCCGATATGCAGCTTGTATTCAGGGCTTCGGATTCGACGGCGGATGAGCCTGGGGCCCATCAAACCCAACCAATGTCGGTGCCGAACTCACCCGTAGAGGAGCCTGCAGCGCAGGACGATGCGGATGATCTCAAACGCCGCGCAGCAGAACGTATCAACAAGTTACGCAACTTGTCCTTCAACGTCAATGCTGCCGATCCGAACAATGAGTTTGAAACTGTGCCGGCCTACATCCGCCGTAATTTGGAATTGTACAACACGATCTCCAACGTCGAAAACTTCTACAGCAACTACGAAGTGAAGACGGACGAAAACAACAACACGGAGATCAGCACGATCAATACATTTTTGGATGGGAAACGACCGGACTAAAATAGTTCAACACCAGCCGCCGGGATGGCCTCACCCCCACCCACCGGTCGGGGAAGGTCGCAAAAGATAGTTTGTTTTTAGTTGTTTTATTCCCCCTGGTTCTCCGGGGGGATTTTGTTTATTTTTGTACCAATACATCTCCTATGTCTACAATCCTTATCACTGGTGGAACAGGTCTCATCGGCACAGCGCTTACCCGCCTGCTGACAGAACGCGGCTATCGGGTTATCATCCTCTCGAGGAAAAAGGGCGGGGCGTCCCCCGCGGGCTTCACTAACCTCCCCACCCTGGCCCATTGGGATCCCGACAACGGCTACATCGAACCCGCGGCCATCCAGTCCGCGGACTACATCATCCACCTCGCCGGGGCGGGCGTAGCCGACCACCGGTGGAGCGCCGCCAGAAAAAAAGTCATCGTCGAAAGCCGCACAAAAACCAGCGCCCTCATCGCAAAGGCGCTGAAAGAAATCCCCAATAAAGTAACCGCCGTCATCAGCTCCTCGGCCATCGGCTGGTATGGCCCCGACCCCGTCATCCCCAACCCCCAGCCATTCGAAGAGACCGCGCCTGCCGACGACGAGTTCCTCGGCGAGACCTGCCGCCTCTGGGAAGAGGCGATCCAGCCCGTCACAGAAACGGGCAAACGGCTGGTCATTATCCGGACCGGCATCGTCCTCAGCGACAAAGGCGGCGCCCTGGCAGAGTTCCGCAAACCCGTTCGACTCGGCGTCGCGGCTATCCTCGGCAGTGGCAAACAGGTCGTAAGCTGGATCCACGTCGACGACCTCTGCCGCATGTACCTCGCAGCCATCGAAAAAAAGGAATGGTCGGGCATCTTCAACGGTGTAGCGCCCCAGCCTGTCAGTAACCGCGAGCTCGTGCTCACACTGGGTCGCCGTCTCAAAGGCCGGTACCTCGTACCGATCTATATTCCTTCTTTTTTCCTGAAATTATTGCTGGGGGAGATGAGTATCGAAGTGCTCAAGAGTACGACCGTAAGCGCCGCAAAAGCACGGAACGCGGGCTTTCAGTTCCTCTATCCTTCCATCGGCAGCGCGCTCGACGCGCTGCTATAGCACCTGCTCATGCTTCTGATGATAAAACGAAGAAAATTCACCCAAAATAGCCAGCGAGCGCCTATCGAACGACAGCCGCGATAACCTCAATCCGGCAATGTCCGAAGCCAGCACTTTCCTCGTAACAGGATTCAGCGTACCTCCCGGTCCACCCGGCGTTGCCGCGGGGTCATACTGGTACGGCGGGTCGCAGAGCGTGCCGCGGGGATACATGATCCCCGGCTGTCCCTTGCCCCTGATATCGAGGTCCTTCGGATGGTCCAGCCCCAGCGTATGTCCGTACTCGTGAGCGGCGGTAGTGGAACGGTTGAGGAGATTTCCCAATTTGAAATAACCCGTATTACAGCCCAGTCCGTCAACTGAAGAAATATCGTGCAGGGAAAACTCTTCTATTCGGAAGAAATTGAGCCGCGGGTCCGTATTGTGCCAGACATTGGCGGGCTGCAGGTCGGGTTTCCAGGCGCCTTCGATCTCAAATCGTACATCGTATATTTCTCCCCTGATCCTGACCTTGCCCAGCGGCTCGTTCCAGGCCACGGCGATATCCTCCGCAATTTGCAGGGCCAGGGTCTGGTCTGCGGCGCCGCCATAGAAATAGAGCACCGACCGGATGACCAGCTGATGAGATGAGATATTTAATTCCGCTTCGCCCATGATCAGTGGAGTAGTGCTGATAATTTCTTTTCAAGGTCTTCGCCGCGCAGTCCTTTGGCGATGATCGTGCCGTCCTTGTCCAGGAGGAAGTTCATGGGAATACCCCTGATGCCGTAATCGGTGGCGACGCTGTTCTTCCAGCCACGCAGATCGGAGACATGCGTCCACGGCAGTCCGTCTTTTTTTACCGCCGCCAGCCAGTCTTCTTTTTTGTCGTCCAGCGAGACGGCGAGGATGAACAGGCCTTTGTCGTGGTAATTCTTATAGGCTTTCAGCACGGCCGGGTTCTCGGCGCGGCAGGGGCCGCACCAGCTGGCCCAGAAGTCGATGAGGACATACTTGCCTTTGAAGGAAGAGAGACTTACGGGGTGGCCGTCGGCGTCAGGCTGGTCGAAGGCAGGCGCGGTCCTTCCGACGCTCGTCTTCATCTGCGCTTCCAGGGTCTCCCTCACCTTTTTGCCGTTCCAACTGTTCTGCATAGCGGGGCCGAGACCGTGGAATAGCGTATCCAGTCGGGTCATATCGTCGGGATCATAGGTAAAATAAGTATCCAGCGCGATGACCGACGCATAGGAAGAAGGATGCGCTTTTATATAATCGATAGCGAACTGCCGCGGCTTTGGCCACGGGCCTGCGGCCCTTTCTTTTTCCTGGTATTGCCGGAACTCGTCCTGTACTGGTGTTCCGCCGATGACGGCCTTTGCCATCGATTCTTTATTCGCCTTTAGCCGCAGGCTCCCTTTTTCAAGGAAGAATTCGGTCCTGAACTCCTTTGTTCCCGAAGCACCGATAATGGCCAGCCGGCAGAATTCCGGATCGCCGATGGTTCCCGAGAAGATGAATTTGCCGGCGACGGCTTTTACGGAGTCGATCTTCTCGGTTTGTCCGTGCCGCAGATAGACCCACCCATTCTTCAGCCCTTCGATGGTGCCGGTCAGGGTGTATGTGGTATCAGTTTCGGGGCGTTGGTTCCGGCCGGCCGTCGCGTTTGTCAGCGTCAGCGTCAGCGCGGCCGCGCCAAAAAGAGATAAGCAATTCATGCTGTAATTTAATCAATTTCTCACCGGTTTCCCGCCTTTCAGGACGCTCTGTATCCGCTCGAGCGTTTTCTTTTCCCCGCAGAGGCTGAGGAACGCCTCCCTTTCCAGGTCGAGCAGGTACTGTTCGCTGACGAGGGCCGGTTCGCTGAGGTCGCCGCCGCACATGACGAACGCCAGTTTTTTGGCGACTACGACGTCGTGGTCGGTAGCATACTGTCCCCTCCACATGGCGTGGATGCCCGAGTAGAGGGCGCCAAGCGCCGACCGTCCCAGCACTTTTACGTCCTTGCGTGGTACGGGCATCGTATAACCGTCATTGTATATTTCGATCACCGAGCTCCTGGCTTCCGCGATCCGCCGGCTCTGGTTGATGCTGACGATATCCCGGTCCTTTTTCAGGATGCCCAGATCGAAGGCCTCGTAACCCGAAGTCGAAACCTTTGCCGTGGCGATCGTAAAGAAACGGTTCTTCAGCGTTATCGTTTCCGGCTCGCCGTCGTGCATTTCGTCTCCCGCCCTGAGCGCAAATTCCTTGGTGCCGCCGCCGCCGGGGATCAGACCCACTCCAAGCTCGACCAGTCCGATATAGGACTCCGCCGCCGGGACGACGCGGTCTGCATGGAGGCTCATCTCGCAGGCGCCGCCCAGTGTCAGGCCGTGCGGAGCCACGACTACGGGCACGGCGGAATAGCGGACGCGCATCATAGTATTCTGGAACTGGCGGATCGCCATGTCCAGTTCGTCGTAGTCCTGTTCGATCGCCAGCATAAAGATCAGCCCGACATTGGCGCCGGCGCTGAAATTCTGCGCGTCATTGGCGATGACGAGTCCTTTGTATTTTTCTTCCGCGGTACCGATCGAACGCTGAATGCCTTCCAGCACCTCTCCACCGATGGTACCCATCTTGGTGTTCCATTCCAGACCCAGCACTTCGTCTCCAAGATGATACAGATGACAGGCGCTGTTCTTCCATACCGTTTGTCCCTCGAAATTCTTCATCACCAGGAAGGCGGCGCCGCCGGGTAGCGGCTTATACGATTTGGTAGCGACGTCATAACACAGGCGCTTGCCGTTGTCTACCTTGTAAAAGGTCTTTATTCCCGCGGCCAGCATCTCTTCGACCCAGGGGGCTACTTTAAAACCGGCCTCTTTTATTTTTTTGACCATCGCTTCTACCCCCAGCACGTCCCAACTCTCGAATACGCCGATCTCCCATCCGAATCCAGCCTTCATGGCGTCGTCGATAGGGTAGAGATCGTCGGATATTTCGGGAATGCGAAGCGAGACATAGGAGAACAGCGTGCAGTGAAAGAGCCGAAAAAATTCTCCGGCTTTATCTGCGCCTTGCGCCAGCATCTTCAGTCTCGTTTTCAGGTCGTCCACTGCCTTGGCGGCTTCTACGCTGGCGAATTTCGGTCGCTGGCGCGGGCCGTATTCCATCGTCTTCAGGTCGAGCGTAAGGATCTCTTTCTCTCCGCCCCTGCCCTTTGTCTTTTTGAAGAAGCCCTGACCCGTCTTATCACCCAGCCAGTTGTTAGCTACTATCTTGTCGAGCCAGGCGGGAATGGCGAAGACGTCTTTCTGTTCGTCGTCGGGGCAGTTGGCGGCGATGCCCTTCGCCACTTTTACAAGCGTATCGATACCTACTACGTCCGCCGTGCGGAATATAGCCGATTTGGGCCGGCCGATCAGCGGACCCGCCAGCGATTCCACTTCGTCGATCGTCAGACCCAGTTGCTCCTGCAGACGGAAGATGGCCATGATGCCGAACACGCCGATGCGGTTGGCGATAAAGGCCGGAGTGTCCTTGCAGAGC
>Ga0310811_10013813_pt1 | contig 10521 bp, 7 predicted proteins | sample YCmetagenome_FD_207642 | JGI IMG/M metagenome (GOLD analysis project Ga0310811, IMG submission 207642) | Soil microbial communities from experimental microcosm in Duke University, North Carolina, United States - YC | ecosystem: Engineered > Artificial ecosystem > Soil microcosm > Unclassified ... | reverse complement strand
GACGGCGTCGCCGGCGCTCACGCTGTTGTGATACCCCATGTCGAGCGCCTGCAGATGCGCGAACAGCGTTGCGCGGAGGTCGTAGACCATCCGCTGACCCGTGTCGACCTGAATCTGCGTGTGCCACATGGAGATCAACTGGCTCGCCACCTGCAGCACGAGGCCGCCGACGAGCACGATCGCCAACAGGCCGACGGCGGTTGCCCCGCCGATTGGATTCACGATCACCTGCGCCCAATGCGGCAGCGGATGCCCGACGAGGACGTTGTCGACGACGACCTTCATCGGCCACGGCGTCAGCGCGCCGACGGCGACCTCGATGACCGACACGACCGCCAGCAGGGCGAGACGCCATCGGTAGGGCCCCATGTAGGACCGAATCCATCGTGTCAACGAGCGATCGATCATCACACCTCTAACCTCTCACCTCTAACCTCTCACCTCGCCCCTCGCGCCTCGCCCCTCCCGCCTCGCCTCTCGCCTCGCGCCTCGCGCCTCCCGCCTCGCCTCCCGCCTCGCGATCACGTCCTGCGCCGTTCCGACACGCCACGCGTGCGCATCAACGGCGGCCGCGCGGACGGATTCGGCTTCGCCTTCCGCGTCGCGACCGGCGGTTTCGGAGCGGCGGCGATCACGCGCGCGGCTGGCGGCTCGATGATCACCGACGAGATCGGCTGCACCGCGACTTTCTGCTGATGGGCCGCCGGGAAGTAGTCGTCTGCCGCGTCCCAGACCGTCGGCGCGGCCGTCATCACGAAGAAGGCGCCGGTTGCGAGCACGGTCAACGCCTGCAGCGAACCGGCAGCAAAGCCCGCGAACGCGGGGCGCCACGACGGACCCTCGCCGAGCACCTGGAGTGCACTCGCCGCCGCAACTTCCTCCAGCGCCGCCTGCATGCGTGCGCTCGCCAGCGCGATCCGGCGGAACGCCCACCCGAGCGCGAATGCACAGACGAGGACGAGCGCCAGCGATTGCGCGTTCCGCCCCGCGCGCTCCAGCAGCATGGCGGTCAGGATCGCCGCCGAGAGCGCCGCCATCGAGGCGATGCCTGACGCCGTGGGACGCACACGCGTGGACGTGCGCACCAGGCATTTGCCTTTCGCGTGCTCCTCGACCAGCCCGCGCGCCTCGAGCCGGCCGAACCCGGCGATCGGCAGCGCGACGTCCCACCGCTGAGACCAGCCTTCGTCGACATCGACGCGGCCCGCTCCTCGCTGACGCCGCAGCGCGGCGACGAGTTGATCGAGCAGCGACGGCAGTGACGTCCACTGCTCGGTCCAGTAGCGGCGTTCGAGGCGAACGCCGGCTGTCAACACCAGCGCGCGTCCGATCGAAGGAAGGCTGCGGATCGACGTCGCCGCCATGTTCTCGCTCAGATGCGACGGCGCGGCGAAGTGGCCGCGAATGCGCCCGCGGAGACGCGCAAGCGGCTGGACGATGTGCAGCCACGCCACGAGCAGTCGATCGATTACGCCCCCCGACGCGAACTCCACGTCGAAGGCGAACGACAGGCACCGCGACAGCGTCGTCATCAGGCCGACCGTGCCCAGCGCCAGCGCCGCGCGCCCCACGTCCGGTACGAGGAAAAGACCCGCAACGCCCGCGAGCGTCAGCAGGATCGACAGCACGATCCAGCCCGCCGACGTCGGGAGGAACGAGAGCCCGGATGCGCCGGCGTTGTACACGGACGGGAATGCCGCGGTACCCCAGGCGCCCGTGTTGAGCCGATCGCGATAGAGCGCGCGCACGAACGGCAGCGGACTGTAAATACGCCCGCGCCAGAGCATGTCCCCGCCGACGAATTTGTCCGGGTGCTTCAGCGCCAGCCAGGTTTCCCCCTCGCCGTAGCCGACTTGCTGGCGCCAGTAGGCGCGAACGCTCGCGCGGTGGCGGTGCCAGACGAGCGCCGACGGGGAGAAGCCGATCTTCCAGCCGCGCGCCTGAAGCCGCCAGCACACGTCGACGTCGTCGCCCGCGCGCAGAAAAATCGGGTTGAAGCCGCCAATCGCGCGGAGCGCCTCGGCGCGGAACGCCATGTTGCAGCCGGGCACGTGTTCGGCGATGCGGTCGTCGAGCAGCACGTGTGTCGGACCGCCGGGCGCACGCGCGACGGACTGTGCGATCCATGGGTCATCGCTCGGGACCACGTTGGGGCCGCCCGAACCGACGACGTCGGATCGGAGGAACGGCTGCACCAGATACGCGAGCCACAACGGATCGACGCGAACGTCGGCGTCCGTGTAGGCGACGATCTCGCCGGTGGCGGCTTCGAGCCCGATGTTGCGGGCGAGGCTCAGTCCGCCGTTGGGCACGTCGATGACTCGACGGATCGTCTTCCCGGAGCCACGCTCCGCCCAGGCATGTGCGCGCGTGCCGGTATCGTCCGTCGAGCCGTCGTTGACGACAATGACTTCGAGTCGCGGATAGTCGAGCGCGTCGATCGATTCGAGACACTCGTCGATCGTGTCGGCCGCGTTATAAGCGCAGACGACGACCGAAACGGTCGGCCACGACTCGCGCGCGGCGGCGCCGAAGGGCGCATCCGCGAACGCGCGCGACACGGTGGCAAGCGCGGGCTTCGGCTGCCGGTCCCGGTCCACGAGACCGAAGTGCCAGTCGGTGACGTCGAATCCGCCGCGCCACCATTCGTCGGTCCAGGCGAACGCGATCGCGCCGCAGGCGCCCTCCTCGAACGCGGCGCGGACGTGCATCGCGGTGATCGCGCCCTGGCCGTCTGCGCCTTCGCGGATGCTGTCGGCGCCCGCTTCGGCCAGCAGCATCGGCTTGTGGCCCGCGATGCTCTGCACCTGGGCCAGGTAGCCGCGCAGGTCTTGTTCGCGATGCAGATAGACGTTGAAGCTGCAGACGTCGAACGGCGAGAGATCCAGATAGCTCGTCGGCGGATAATTGACGTAGGTGAACAGCGCGTCCGGGGCGACGGCTCGCGCGCGTTCGCAGAGTTCCTGCAGAAAGGCTTCGACGCGTGCGCGACCGTGCCACCGCACCACGCTCGGCGGGATTTCGTTGCCCAACGCGAACATCAGAACCGCAGGATGTCCGGCGAGGCGCCGTAGCTGGGTTTCGATCTCGCGGAAGATTCCAGCCGTCAATTCGGCGTCGTCGAGGAAGGCGACGTGCTGCGTCCATGGGAGGCCGACCAGGACGCGGAGGTCCGCATCGCGGGCGTCGTCGAGCAGCCAGATCGGCGGGGGCGTGTAGACGCGGACCGTGTTGAAGCCGGCCGCTGCCATCGCCCCGAAATCGCGGCGCACCGTCTCGCGCGGCGGGTACTGCAACCCGTCTTCGCGCGGAGCGAATGTGCCGTATGTAACGCCTTTGACCAGGAAGCGCCCTGTTCCCGCGAACAGGAACTTACCGTTGACCCTGACTGGCTGCATGAGTGTCGGAAGCATCAAGATTGCGGCCACGCGGCGCACCCGCGCAGTGCCCGTAAGTCATTGGAAACAACCTATTTTGCCATATTTTTCTGAGCCGTATCCGTGGCGGGACGGCACGGGTGTGGCGTTTTGGCGCGGACGCTTCGGAGCCGGGCAGACATATTGCTGTGATTGGTAACGTGCGCGTTCGTCCGCTGTATCTCGTGCTCTGTCTGCTGGTTGCCGCCTCGCGCGCCGCCGGCGCGCAGGATCCGCCGGAACCCACTCGGCCTGCCGTCGATGAAAAAGACGCCAGCGACCGTGGCTGGATGGCTATGGCCGAACGCTGGTTCGATTCAGACGATGGTGAAGTCCCTCGGTTCACGATCGTGTTCGGCGGCATCAAACCTGGTTCCGGAGCGGCCGCCGGGCCCGCGGTCGCCTACACGTTCGGCGACGGCAGCTTCGTGCAGGCACGCGCGGAGTACTCGATTCACAGCTACAAGCTGCTCCAGGCGAATTATCAAAGCCGTTCGTTCGAATGGCTGCACGCCGTCGTGTCCGCCCGCGTCCGCTGGCAGGACGCGCCGTCGGTTGCGCTCTACGATCTCGGGGCCGATGCGTCGGACCTGCGGGCGCTGTATGCGGAGCGCAAAACGGAATACAGCGCACAGGCGGACCTGCGGCCGACGTCAATCACACGCGTCGTCGGAGGTTTCGGATACGAGAAATACCGTGTCGGCAACGGGCGTCTCGATCTGGAGGAGGACGAGCACCTGACCGAGATCCCGCCGTTGCCGGGGCTCGGCGCGAGGCCCGCGTTTCTGCACGTGTTTGCTGCCGGCGCCATCGATGCGCGCCCGTCGGGCGACGTGAGCCGACGCGGCTGGCGCCTCGACGCGGCGGCGCACCGTTTCAGCGATCGGGAGCAGGGCACGTACTCGTTCTCGCAATTCATCGGGGAAGCGGAGCAGCTCGTCCCGGTGGCGCAGGAGCGCGGCGCGCTCGGGCTCGTGGGGACCATCTGGGCCTTGACCGGGGACACCGTTCCGTTCTTTCTGATGCCGACGCTTGGAGGAGGCGATTACCTTCGCGGGTACAGGACCTATCGATTCCGCGATCGTGATGCGGTCGTCGTGACCGCGCAGTTCCAGTGGCGACTCCACGAGTGGGTCGACGGTGTCGCCTTCGTCGACGTGGGACGTGTGGCGCCTCGGCTGTCGGCACTTCGGCTCGGCGCGAGCCGCCCCACCGAGGGCGTCGGCGTGCGCGTGCGCACACCGAAGAAGACGATCTTCAGATTCGACGTGGCGCGCAGCAACGAAGGGCTGCAATGGCTCATCGGGTTTTCGTCGAGAGCGTCAGCGGTATTTTGAGGCCGGCAGCATCAGCAGTTTCCTGACGCTCTCGGCCGTGAGTCCGTAGACGAGATGGGTGGCGAACGCCGAGATGTGGCTGCTCAGCGGATACTCGGTCGGCCCTTTCGACAGACCCGACAAGGGCACGCCGATCTCGTCGGCAAGGAGCCACACGGTCGCGCCGAAAGGAATGCCGCCCCAGGCGGTGATCTCGTCATTCTGAGACGCGGCGGCGCCATAGATTGCGCCGACGGCCCCGCCGAACGCGTAGTGCACGATGGATCCGCCAACGGGCTTGTCTTTCTGGGGCAGCGGTTTTCCGGTGACGGCGCGTGAGGCCGCGTCGGCCGCCTTGTATGTCGCCGGCTCCGACTGCGGCTTCCGATGCTGCTGCCCGCCGCCGCCGCTCGCGCCGCCCATGTCCTCGGAAATGCGCGAAAGCGCGTGCTGAAATTGCTCCATCGCGTACGACGCGACGAGGCCGCCGATCAGGCCGGCGACAACGTGTCTCGCGACGTGTCCCTTACTCGAGCTTCCGTACGGCATAGTGCCTCCGGAGGCGGTGTTCGCAAACGTCGTTCCCGCACCACGACAAGTTCGGCATTGAGTAGTGCGGCGCCGGCGGCGCCCCGCACCGTGTTGTGTCCGAGCGCGACGAGCTTGTAGCCGAGCACTGGGCATCGGCGCAGCCGTCCACACGTCACTGTCATCCCGTTCGAGGCTGAAACGTCGAGTCGTGGCTGCGGCCGGTCGTCGTCATGCACCAGGGCAATCGGCGCAGATGGTGCGCTGGGCAGTTCCGCGATCTCATCAGGGCCGCGGAAATTCGCCAGCGCCTCGGCCACGTCTTCGAGCGAAGGCGCTAGATCGAGCGCGATCGAGAGCAGCGCCGTATGGCCGTCCTGGACGGCGACGCGGGTGGCCTGTGCGCTGAGCACGATGGGCGCGTCATCGACACCCGACTCTCCAGCACGGCCGAGAATCTTGCGCGTTTCGCGCTCGATCTTTTCTTCTTCCCCCGCAATGTACGGGATGACGTTGCCGAGAATATCGAGTGCGGAGACACCCGGGTAGCCGGCGCCTGACACCGCCTGAAGGGTCGTCACGAGCACCCGTGATGGCTGGAACGGTTTCAGCGCGGCCAGCGTCATTGCCACGAACACCGTCGAGCAATTCGGGTTCGTCACGATTGCACCCGTCCAATTGCGTTCGCGCTGCTGAGCGGCGAGGAGCGACAGGTGATCGCCGTTCACTTCGGGGACAACAAGAGGCACCAGCGGGTCGAGGCGATGGTTGCGCGCATTGCTCACGACCACGTGACCCGCGCGCGCGAACGCCACTTCGGCCTCTCCGGCGACACCTGCATCGAGTGCGGAGAACACGATCCGCGGCGCGTCCGCCGGGACGAGTGGAGAAACCGTGATTCCCGCGGCCGACGGAGGCAACGGCTTCGGCAGACGCCACGGAAGAGTGCCGTAGCGTTTACCGGCGGAACGTTCGCTCGCCGCGAGCCACGTCGTGCGAAACCAGGGGTGCCCCTCGAGCATCGATACGAGCTGCTGACCGACCACACCTGTGGCGCCGAGCACACCGACGTCTATGCGATCAGGCATCACACGGCCACCACCGAAACCGTCGCCGCCGTCCGCGCCGCACCAAGCGCATCGAGCCCGCTGACGAGATCCGCCACGAGATCCCGCGGATGCTCACATCCGGGCGAAAGACGCACGAGGGTGTCGGCGAGGCCGAGCGCGGCGCGATCCGCCGCCGGAATCGACGCGTGCGTCATCCGTGCCGGATGGCACACGAGCGCCTTCACGCCCCCGAGGCTCTCCGCGAGCGCGAAAAATCGCCGCGACGAGACGAACGAGACGACTTCCTCGACGGTGCCGTCGAGTTCGAATGAAACCATTCCACCGAACCCGGTCATTTGCCGTGACGCGATCTCGTGGCCCGGATGAGACGCCAGGCCCGGATAGTACACGCGGCGCACGAGCGGATGTGCTTCGAGCGCTTCCGCAATCGCGCGCGCGTTCTCCTCGTGCCGCTGCATCCGCAATTCCAGCGTCTTGAGGCCGCGGAGCGTCAGCCAGCAGTCGAACGCCGATGGCACCGCGCCGGTCGCGTTCTGCAGGAACTTCACCGGCTCGAACACGGAGGCGTCACGCGCCAGAACGGCGCCTTGAATCAGATCCGAGTGTCCGCCCAGATATTTGGTGACGCTGTGCACGACGAGATCGGCGCCCAGCGCGAACGGCTGCTGGAAGAGCGGCGTTGCGAACGTATTGTCGACGACGAGCAGCGCGCCTGCCTCGTGGGCGGCCTTCGCGATCGCGGCGATGTCATAGACGAGGAGACGCGGATTCGTGGGCGACTCGATCCACACGAGGCGCGTCTTCGAGGAGAGCACGCCCCGGAGGGCCGCCGCGTCGGCGAGGTCAATCTGCCGGATGACCACGCCGCACGCAGCGAATACGCGGTTCAGGATGCGATAGGTGCCGCCGTAGACATCCTGCGGGATGACGACCTCGTCCCCCGGACGAAGGTATGCCTGCAGGATGGCATTTTCCGCGGCCAGCCCCGAGCCGAACACGGCGGCGTGGGTCACGCCTTCGAGTTCGGCGAGGACCGCCTCCAGGCGCGCGCGGGTCGGGTTGTTGGTGCGCGAGTAGTCGAAGCCGCGGTGCTGGCCCGGCGCGTCCTGTTCGTAGGTCGACGTCTGAAAGATCGGCGCCATCAGCGCGCCGGTCTCAGGCTCCGAGGGCTGCGCGGCGTGGATCGTCTTCGTGGCAAATTCCATGAGCGGCACTCCTTGGCTGAACGTAGGTGACGGGCGCGGCCGGATCGAGGCTCCGCACCGTGATGGGCAGAAAGGCGGTGCGGGCCGCGTCGAGTGCGGCCGCCTGCACCAGATCGCATCCTTCGGCGGCCATGACAACCGCGCGATCGATAGCGAGCGTGTGAATATGGTGGGCCAGCGGATCGACGTGCGGGTCCGCCGTGAAATAGCCGGCGACGTCCTTCACGAGTTCGCAGCCGTCGGCGCCGAGCGCGATCGCGAGCAGCACGGCCGTCAGATCCGACCCGCCGCGGCCCAGTGACGCGACGGCGCCGCCGGCGCTGACCCCGAGAAACCCGGGCACGATGACCACGGGTGCGCGTGCGATTGCGGCGCGCAAGCGGAGCGGACGGACGGTCGCCGCGCCCGCGCCAGGTGGACCGTCGCCCACGTGCAGCCCCGTTTGATGCACGTTCAGCGGGATCGCGCGGACGTTCTCGCGGTGCAGATGTAGCGCCAGCATGGCCGCCGATGCAATCTCGCCGGTCGACCACAGCAGGTCGAGGGCCACCGGATCGGGATCGCCAGCCGCACGCGTGGCGGTTTCCAGCAGCTCGTCGGTCACGCCGTGGCGCGCCGAGACGATGACGACGAGCCGTTCATCAGGACGGGCGGCAATTCGGTCCCGCAGATAGCGGGCGGCCACGCGATACGCCGCGTCGTCGCGCAGCACGGAGCCGCCAATCTTCAGGACGCTCAACATGACGCCTCTCCCGTGAGTGCCGGAATCGCCGCGATGCCGCCGCTCGTGACCGACGCCAGCGCGGCCGTTGCGGCCGCCATCCGATCGCGGGTCGCCGCAAACGTGAGCGCGTAGGTGCGATCACCGACAGCCGACAGGCGCTCGCACCAGATGCCGAACGAGCCGAGAAGATCCGCAACGTCTGGCTGGCGTGCGCCGCCGGGCATTCGCACGAACCATCGAGTCTCCGGATGCGAAACGGTCGCCGCGAGAGTGGTGCCGGTGATCGACGCAACGGCCGACCGCTGCGCGGCCACTTCGATGACGTCGTCGAGCAGCGTCGAGGCGGTCACGTCCGGACCGGCGCCGGGACCGATGAAGCACTGCGGCCCGCCGTGGGCGTCGAGCACGACACCGTTGATGACGTTCGATACCCGCGCGAGCGGATGGTGGCCATCGACGAACGCAGGTGACACGAACGCGCGGACGCCGCTGCCGTTCCATGACGCGCACGCGAGCGGCTTCACGTATCCGGCGAACACGCGGGCCGCGCCGACGTCGAGCACGTCGACCGCGTCGAGCGGCGTCGAAGGAATCACGGCCGGAGACACACGCAATCCGCCGAACAGCCGGACGAGGATCGTCAGTTTCTGCGCCGCATCCGCGCCGGTGATGTCTGCCGACGGGTCCGGTTCGGCGAGACCCCGCCGCTGCGCGTCAGCCAGCGCGTCGGGGAAGGTGGATCCTGCTGCAAGCGCGGAGAGGATCGCGTTGGACGTGCCGTTCAGAATGCCGGTCACGGCACGAACCCGGCGGGCGAACGGCCGCCGTTCGAACGTGCCGAGAAACGGCACGCCGGCGATGCACGTCGCTTCATATCGGAGGATCGTTCCCCGGCGCCGCGCAAGATCCAGCAGTTCATCCCCGTGCGCGGCGATCAGCGTTTTGTTCGCCGTCACCACAGGAATGCCCGCGTCGAGCGCGCGCGCGACCAACGTGCGCGCCGGCTCCGCCCGGCCAAGCGCTTCGACCACGACGTCTATCGGCGCGGCAAAGAAGCGCTCAATGTCCGACGTCAGCAGCGCGGTCAGTTCAGACGCCGGACGCGGGCGCGCAGCGTCACGCACGAGCGCGGCGGTCACGACCGGGGCGATGTCACGGGACTGGAAGAGCCGCGCGTCGGCGCGCGACAGTCTCGCGACTGCGCCGCCGACTGTGCCAAGGCCGAGCAACCCGAGATGGAGCGGGGTGGGGGACGCGATCGGCTCCTGCGCCGCGGAGCGATCGGAAACGGACGTCATCAACGCGAACTCCGTCGGGCACTGGAGCTCAGGAAATCGGTGAGTCTTACTCCACCAATTCACCGTCGCACCGGGCGCCCGCAAACTTGGGAGCGAGATCGATCGCGGCCTCCTGGACGGCGGCCGAGGTTTTATCTCTCCCGGTTATCGGGCAGGAATTAGCACCTGGGCAGAAGCGCCTGGTTGCTGTGGCATCGTCGGGCCTGTTCCCTCAGCCACTCTGGATAAACGTTCGCGGCAAGCGCGAACTCATGAAGCTTAGTACAGAACGAAAGGCCAGTCAACTCCCGCCTCGCGCCCTGTCAACGCTCGTTAGAAATGTCCCCGCCGTTAGCGCCTCGCACCTCGCACCCGCGCCTCCCGCCTCGCGGCCCCCGCCTCCCGCTCGCCTCGGTTCAGGTCCGCGCGGTATCGCGATTGCACCGAGGAAAGCGTCATCGATACACACACCTACGAGTTGCTATCGAGTGGAGGGAGAGATGAAGAAGACGTTCTTGATGGCCGCGCTGGCGGGTGCGCTCGCTCTGCCGGCCGCCGCTCAGACGCCGAGTTCCGCGGCGCCAAAAGCACACAAGCCGGCAATGACAGCGGACAAATCCGCGCAGTCGAGTACCGCTGTGTCTGCAGCCGACAAGGCCTTCGTCCGTGAGGCGGCCATCGGTGGCATGGCGGAGGTCGACCTCGGCAATCTCGCGAAGGAAAAGGCTTCCAGCGCTGACGTGAAATCCTTCGGCGATCGCATGGTGACCGACCACGGCAAAGCGAACGATGAGCTGAAGCAGTGGGCCGAGCAGAACAAGGTCACCTTGCCGACCGAGATCGACGCCAAACACAAGGCGATGCACGATCGCCTCTCGAAGCTGTCCGGCGACGCGTTTGACAAGGCCTACATGAAGGACATGGTCGCGGACCACAAAGCTGACGTCGCGAAGTTCCGGACGGAATCGAAGTCGGCGCACAACGC
>Ga0310811_10013811_pt1 | contig 10522 bp, 11 predicted proteins | sample YCmetagenome_FD_207642 | JGI IMG/M metagenome (GOLD analysis project Ga0310811, IMG submission 207642) | Soil microbial communities from experimental microcosm in Duke University, North Carolina, United States - YC | ecosystem: Engineered > Artificial ecosystem > Soil microcosm > Unclassified ... | reverse complement strand
GACCCGCTCGAGCCCGCCGACGATCAACCGCTTGAGGTAGAGCTCCGTCGCGATGCGAAGGTAACGATCCTCGTCGAGCGCGTCGTAATGGGTCACGAACGGCCTGGCGAACGCGCCGCCGTACCGTGGCTGCAGCACCGGCGTCTCCACCTCGACGAACCCCCACTCGTCGAGGATGCGCCGGATCGTCGCAACCGTACGCGAACGAACGAGTGCGACGCGGCGCGACTCCTCGTTCATCAGGAGGTCGAGGTAGCGCTTCCGGTAGCGCAGCTCGACGTCGGTCAGGCCGTGGAACGTGTCGGGGAGCGGCGTCGAGCTGCGCGACAGCACCTCCAGCGATTCGACCTGCAGCGAGGGCTCGCCGCGCCGCGACTTCGCCGGCGAGCCGACTGCGCCGACGATGTCGCCGAGGTGGACGTCGAGCTCGCCGGTGCGCTCGGCCGCACAGAGGAGCTGGATCCGCCCCGAGCGGTCGACGAGGTCGAGGAAGACGAGCTTGCCCAGGTCGCGCCGCGCGAGTACCCGCCCGGCGAGGCGGCGCGTCGTCTCTGCCTGCGCTCCGTTCTCGAGCGGCGCCGCCTCGGCGAGGACCGCGGCGATCTCGTCGCGGTCGGGGAAGCGCTTCGGCGCGGTCATCCGCGCGAGTCTAGTGACCCCAGATCGCCCAGCCGACGAGGATCCCGGCGCCCAGCGTCGCGGCGCCGAGCAGCCAGCCGAGTGCGAACGGAGGCAGCTCCGGCCACCGCCGCACCCGGCTCGCGGCGTGCCCGCGACTGACGGCGCGAGGCGGTTTCGCGAAGCGCCGGACGAGCTCCGGACTGACCTGCCCTCGACCGCCACGGAGCATCGCCAGCACCGCGGCCGCGACGCGCTCCGTCGATGCGCCTCGATCGGAGAGGATGCGTGCCGCCACGCCCTCGCCCTCGCGCACGAGCCCGAGCAGCACGTGCTCCGTGCCGATGACGTCGTGGCGCAGCTCGTTGGCCGCGCGTAGCGAGAGCTCGAGCACCTGCTTCGCGCGCGGCGTGAACGGGATCTGGCCCGCGGCGGCCTCGTCGCCCTTGCCGACGATGAGCTCGACATCCGAGCGAACGCCCTCGAGGGTCACGCCGAGCTCGCCGAGCACGCGCGCGGCGATCCCCTCCGATTCGCGCAGCAAGCCGAGGAGCAGATGCTCGGTGCCGATGTAGTTGTGTTGCAGCTCGCGCGCTTCGTCCTGCGCGAGCACGACGACCTGTCGTGCGCGCTCGGTGAAGCGTTCGAACATCCGGCGGCCTAGGCCGCCTTGATGTCCATGATCTTGAACTTGAGCTTGCCCCGTGGTGCTGCGACCTCGACCGTCTCTCCCTTCTTGCGGCCCATGATCGCCTTGCCGACGGGCGACTCGTTCGAGAGCTTGTTCTCGGCGGGATTCGCCTCGGCGGAGCCGACGATGTGGTACTCGACGGTCTTGTTGGCCTTCACGTCGCGGAGACGCACCTTCGTGCCGACGGACACCTCGCCGGACTTGATCTCCTTCTTCGTGACGACGCGAGAGCTCTTGAGGCGCTCCTCGAGCAGCGCGATCCGCGCCTCGAGGTGGGCCTGCTCGTTCTTCGCGGAGTCGTATTCGGCGTTCTCCGCGATGTCCCCGAACTCCCGCGCGTCGCGGATCCGGGCGGCGATCTCGCGGCGCTTGTCGGTCGAGAGGTACTCGATCTCCTCCTGGAGCTTCTTGTACCCGTCGGGCGTGAGAATGACTTCCTTCAAAGCTCTGGTCCTCCTGAAAGACACCCCGGCACCGAAACGGCCGGGCGGTACCCGCCTTCGGCGGGGGCGGATGGTACCTCCGGGCCGGGATGCACGTCAATAGGGCCGGGCTACGATTCCCCGATGCAGGCGGATCTCGTGCGGGTGGACCTCCGGGAGCCCTGGTGGATCGGCGGGGTCGAGATCCCGACCCGCGTCGTCCTCGCGCCGATGGCGGGCGTCAGCGTCCAGGCGTTCCGCCGGCAGGGCCGCCGCTACGGTGCCGGGCTCGTCTGCTCGGAGATGGTGTCCTGCGCCGGGATCGAGCACCGGAACGAGAAGACGCTCGGCTACCTGCGCGTCGCGACGGACGAGCATCCGCTGGCGATCCAGATCTTCGGATCCGAGCCGGCCGTGATGGCGGATGCCGCGAGAATGGTCGAGGCGGCCGGCGCCGACATCGTCGACATGAACTTCGGCTGCCCCGTCCGCAAGGTGACGAAGACGGGAGCCGGAGCGAACCTGCTCGAGGACGCCGACCTCGCCTGCCGGATCACGGACGCGGTCGCGCGCGCGGTCTCGGTGCCGGTGAGCGTCAAGATGCGGCGCGGCCTCGAGGACGGGTCGCGCGCGTGCCTCGAGCTCGGGCCGAAGCTCGTCGACGCCGGCGCGGCAGCGCTGACGCTGCACCCCCGCTCCGCGAGGCAGATGTACACGGGCCACGCCGACCACAGCCTCACGGCAGAGCTCGTCGAGCTCGTCGACGTGCCGGTGATCGCCTCCGGCGACATCACCTCGAACGCGAGGGCGGCGGCCGTGCTGTCGGCGACCGGCGCGGCTGCGGTGATGGTCGGCCGCGGCGCGCAGGGCAACCCGTGGGCCGTCCGCGAGATCACGGACGGCGACGGCGCGCCGCCGGGCCGGGAGGAGGTGGCGGCCGAGCTGGTCCACTTCATCAACGAGACGGTTCGCGAGCTCGGCGAGCACCGAGCCGCCGGCTTCCTGAAGAAGTTCTACAGCTGGTATCTGGGCCACGGCCGCTTCCCGAAGCCCTTCAAGCAGGAGCTCGTGCAGCTCGACTCGACGGGCGAGGTCGTGACGCGGCTCCTCGCGGCCGCCCCCGGCGCCGGCGAGCTCGCCGCACGGCTCGAGGCCGACCTACCGGCGCGCGACGACGAGATCCTCCTCGACCGGCTGCCGATCTCGCTGTACGGCGGCGGCTAGGAACTAGGCGTTCCGGTCCCAGACGATCCGCAGGCCGTCGAGCGTCAGGAACGGGTCGACCTTGCCGATCGTGCGGGCGTGCGGGGCGATCAGGTCGGCGAGGCCGCCGGTCGCGATCGCGGTCGCCTCGGCGCCGAGCTCGCGGCGGATCGCGCCGACGATGCCGTCGACCTGGCCCGCGAACCCGTAGACGAGGCCCGACTGGAGCGCGGTCGCCGTCGACTTGCCGATCGCGGCCGGCGGCTCGACGTAGTCGACCTTCACGAGGCGCGCCGCCCGCGCGAAGAGCGCGTCCATCGAGACCTCGACGCCCGGCGCGAGCACGCCCCCGACGTACTCGCCCGCGGGCGACACGACGTCGAAGTTCGTGGACGTGCCGAAGTCGACGACGATCGCGGGCGCGCCGTATTTCTCCTTCGCCGCGACGGCGTTCACGATCCTGTCGGGCCCGATCTCGTGCGGCGCGTCGTGCTGCACCGGGATGCCGGTCTTGATCCCGGGGCCGATCACGAGGAGCGGCGCCTTGACCCAGCGCTCGGCGACGTGCTCGTACTCGCGAATCAGCCGCGGCACGGTGCACGAGAGGCAGATCCCGTCGAGCGAACCGAAATCGAGGAAGTCCGCGAGGAGCGCGCCGAGCTCGTCGCCGGTCCGCTGCCCCTCGGTCGCGATTCGCCATCGCTCGCCGAGCTCGTCGCCCTCGTAGAGCCCGAACACCGTCTGTGTATTGCCGACGTCCACCGCGAGCAGCATCCCGCGGCGAGCCTACTCAGAACTCGTCTTCGCGCGGCGCGATGTCGCCGATCCGCTCGGCGAGCGCCTCTGCGGTGAGCGGCTCGTCGTCGCCCTCGCCGCGCAGCTCCTCGATCGTCACGTCGCCGGTCGTGACGAGGATCTCGGCGCGCGGGATCATCCGCGTCGGACGGTTCTTGTCCCACACCCAGACGTCCTCGAGGCGGAGCCGGATGAACGGGTACGCGGGCTGCGGCGCGTAGGTGCGCTCGAGCTTGTTGCAGAGGTAGGTCGCGTCGGGAGTGAGCACGCAGTAGCGGAAGAGGCCGAAGACGGCCTGATACTCGCGCTTCAGCCTGAGCTCGAGCTCCGCCTCGTACTCGTCGAGGTCGTCGAGATGCGCCATGGAGGTCAGTGTAGCCGGGCCAGGAGGGCCGGAATCGGGCCCTTTCCGGGCACCACGAGCTTCGGATCGAGCTCCGCAAGGGGCCGGAGGGCGAACGCCCGCTCGGCGAGGCGCGGATGCGGGACGCGAAGGCCGGGCTCCTCGATCTCCTCGTCCCCGTAGAGGAGCAGGTCGAGGTCGAGCGTTCGCGGCCCCTGCGCGGGGACAGCGCCACGGTCGCGCCCGAAGCCGGCCTCGATCGCGAGGAGGAGATCGAGGAGCTCGCGCGGCCCGAGCGTCGTCTCGAGGGCGGCGACGCCGTTCAGGAAGCGGGGCTGATCCAGGAAGCCCACCGGCTCCGTATCGGCGAACGTGGAGACGGCCACCACCTCGACTGCGGGCGCGGCGGCGAGCGCCGCGACCGCACCCCGTAGCGCCGCCTCGCGGTCGCCCAGGTTTGAGCCGAGGCCGACATACGCGCGGGGCACGGCCGCGAGCCTAGGGCATCCAGCTACGCTCCGGCGAACCTTGGGTCGCCGTCTCGCCGTCACGGTTCTCGTCGCGTTGTGCGCGTGCGGCTCGGCTGCAGCCGCCGCCCGCGCAGTCCCCGATCCGGTGCAGCCCGATCCGATGCAGCCCGACGAGTGGTGGCTCGCCGACGTCGGGGCCGACCGCGCCACGCCCCCGGGGCCCGGAGTGCCGCTCTCGATCGTCGACAGCGGCACCGACCCCACCCACCCGGAGTTCGCGGGCCGGCCGAACACGACGTTCCTGAATACGCAGGCGGTCTTGGGCCCGGGCGAGTTCCACGGCACCTTCGTCGCGTCGGTGGCGGCGGCGCCGGCGAACGGCGTCGGCATGGTCGGGGTCTACCCGGAGGCGGCGCTGCAGCTCTTCGACGCGAGCAGCGTCCCCGACCGGATCAGCGACGACGAGGCGATCGCGGGGATCCGCGCCGCGGCGCAGACCTGCCCGGGCGTGATCAGCCTCAGCTTCGGCGGCAGCCGCTCCGATCCGCTCCTGCAGGACGCGATCCTGACGGCCTTCCACAACGGCTGCCTCGTCGTGGCCTCGGCCGGCAACTCCGGCGAGCTCGGCAACCCGCCCACCTTCCCGGCCGCCTGGCCGCACGTCTTCACGGTCGGCGCGACGGGACGAAGCGACGAGGTCACCCCGTTCTCGACCGAGGCTCCGAGCGTCGACCTCTCGGCGCCGGGGCTCGACATCGTGGGCGCGGTGCCGACCGCCCAGGACGCGAGCGGCTACGAGGAGGGCGACGGCACGAGCTTCTCCGCGCCGATCGTCGCCGCGGCCGCGGCCTGGGTCTGGACCGTTCGGCCGACGCTCACCGTGAGCCAGCTCGCAGCCGTGTTGCGCGAGAGCGCCCGCGACGTCGGCGCGCCCGGCTTCGACCCGGCCGCCGGCGCCGGCATCCTCGACATCCCCGGCGCCCTGGCAGCGCCGGCGCCCCCGAGCGAGCAGGGCGAGCCGAACGACGACGTCGACCAGGTGAAGCCCCGCCGACTCTTCCAGGCCGGCGAGCCGGCGCTGACCTCGCCGGCCAAGGCCTCGATCCGGATCGCCGGCTCGCTCGACCAGTCCGAGGATCCGCACGACGTCTACCGGATCTGGGTTCCCGCGCACCGGCTCGTACGGGTCTCCGTCACGGCGGAGGGCGCGGCGGCGGCACGGATCTGGGGCCCGCAGACGGTGAGCGTGGCCGAGGGAGTGAAGGCCAGGCGCCGCGACCTCGAGGGAACGAGCATCCGGGCCGGCAAGACCGGCTTCGCGGCCTACGTGGACGTGCTGCTCACCGGCCGCAGCTCGACCGCGCGCTACGTGCTCGCGGTCACGGCCGCGAAACGCTGACACCGGCGGTGCCCTCGAGCCCGCCCGGCCTCACCGCCGGCTTCGTGACGCGGACGACGGCGTGCGCGGCGCCGAAGCGGCGCAGGAGCTCGTCGGCCACCGCGGCGGCAAGCGCCTCGAGCAGGTCGTAGGAGCGGGCGCCCGAGACCTCCTCCACCGTGCGCGCGACGTCGCGGTAGTCGACCGCGTCCTCCAGCCGGTCCGACACTCCGCGCTCGCCGACGTCGAGCTCGACGTCGAAGATGAAGTCCTGACCCTGCTCCTTCTCGTGCGCATGGACGCCGTGCCTGCCGTGGAGGCGCAGGCCCCTCACCTCGACCGTGACGCTCATACCCCACTCAGAGAGCGCGCCACCGCGAGTGCGTCGACGTGCTCCCGCACGTCGTGCACGCGCAGGATCGTCGCGCCCCGCTCGTACGCGGCGACCGCGGCCGCGACGCTCGCACCGAGCGGGCCCACCGTCGCAGCCGGATCGCCCGCGAGCTTGCCGAGCGAGCTCTTGCGCGAGAGCCCGAGCAGCAGAGGCCGGCCGAGCGCGAGCAGCACGTCGAGGCGCCTGAGCAGCTCGAGATTGTGCTCGACCGTCTTGCCGAAGCCGATCCCCGGGTCGAGGCAGACCCGGTCCTCGCGCACGCCGTGCGAGACCGCGAACGCGAGGCGCTCCTCGAGGAAGGACGCGACCTCGGCCGTGACGTCGTCGTAGCGCGGGTCGACCTGCATCGTCCGCGGCTCGCCCTGCATGTGCATCAGGCAGACGTACGCGTCGTGCTCGGCCGCGAGCTCGGCGAGCTCGGGCTCGGCGCGAAACGCCGTGACGTCGTTGACCATCACGGCGCCGAGCTCGAAGGCACGCCGCGCCACTTCGACCTTGACCGTGTCGATCGAGGCGGGAACCTCGCCGTTCAGGCGCTCCAGGACGGGCACGACGCGGCCGAGCTCCTCGTCGAGCGAGACACCGTCCGAGCCGGGCCGGGTCGACTCGCCGCCGACGTCGACGATCGCGGCTCCCTCGGCCAGCATGCGCCGGGCGGCGGCCGCCGCGACGTCGGCGTCGAGATGCACGCCGCCGTCGGAGAACGAGTCGGGCGTCACGTTGACGACCCCCATCACGGACGGCCGCGGAAACCGCTCCTCGATCGCAATCATCGGCAGAGCTTAAGCGTCTTCTTTCGCCCTTTGAGCGGAGCCCATGACGCGCGGAGGCGAGACCGCGCTCTCGCCGGAGCGCCGACGGCGCTTTCGGGACGCGCGCCTACCCTGACGAAAAGCGCAAGCTTGTCGTCAGCTCTTGGCGGGATCGGGCGGAGGCTGCATGGTGGCGCCGGGGAGCGGGAAGGGCCGCGTGCGCGGCTGGCGCTCGCGCTTCGGCTCCTCCTGCGGCTCGGGCGCGGCCGGCGCGGGCTCCGCCTCGGGGAAGACCGTTCCCTCGTCCTCGCCTGCGAGCAGCCGCTCGAACTGGTCGCGGTCGATCGTCTCACGCTCGATCAGGATCTGGGAGATGCGGTGGAGCTGCTCCATGTGCTCCCGGAGCACCATGAGCGCCAGCTCGTGCGCCTCTTCGATCACGCGGCGGATCTCGTCGTCGATCTCGCGGGCGATCTCCTCGGAGTAGTCGGCCTCGGCGCCGTAGTCGCGGCCGAGGAACGGCTGGTCGTGGCCGCGGCCGAGGACGCGCGGGCCGAGCTTCTCGCTCATCCCGAAGCGCATGATCATCGACTTCGAGGTCGAGGTGACCTTCTCGAGGTCGTTCGCGGCGCCGGTCGTGACCTCGTGGAAGACGATCTCCTCCGCCGCGCGGCCGCCGAGCGTCATCGCCATCTGGTGCATCAGCGCGGTGCGGGTCGTGAGGTAGCGGTCCTCGGTCGGCAGCGAGATCGTCAGGCCGAGCGCCTGGCCGCGGGAGACGATCGTGATCTTGTGCACGGGGTCGGTGTGCTCGAGGAAGTGCCCGACGAGCGCATGCCCCATCTCGTGGTAGGCGGTGATCTTGCGCTCGTGCTCGGAGAGCAGGCGCGCCTTCTTCTCCGGCCCCGCGATCACGCGCATGATCCCCTCCTCCAGCTCGTCCTGCTCGATGATCTTCTTGCCGCGGCGCGCAGCGAGCAGCGCTGCCTCGTTCACGAGGTTCGCGAGGTCGGCGCCCGTGAAGCCCGGTGTGCCCGAGGCGAGCGTCTCGAGGTCGATCTCCGGCGCCAGCGGCTTGCCCTTCGTGTGCACCTCGAGGATCTTGCGGCGGCCGATGCGGTCGGGCCGGTCGACGACGATCTGCCGGTCGAAGCGGCCCGGGCGGAGCAGGGCCGGGTCGAGGATGTCGGGACGGTTCGTGGCCGCGATCAGGATGATGTTGTCCTTCATCTCGAAGCCGTCCATCTCGACGAGCAGCTGGTTCAGCGTCTGCTCGCGCTCGTCGTGGCCGCCGCCGAGGCCCGCGCCGCGGTGCCGGCCGACGGCGTCGATCTCGTCCATGAAGACGATGCACGGCGCAGCCTGCTTCGCCTGCTCGAAGAGGTCGCGGACGCGCGAGGCGCCGACGCCGACGAACATCTCGACGAAGTCGGAGCCGGAGATCGAGAAGAACGGCACGCCCGCCTCGCCGGCGACCGCGCGCGCGAGCAGCGTCTTACCGGTGCCCGGAGGCCCGTAGAGGAGCACGCCCTTCGGGATGCGCGCGCCGAGCGCCTGGAACTTCTTCGGGTTCTCGAGGAACTCCTTGATCTCCTGGAGCTCCTCGACGGCCTCGTCGACGCCCGCCACGTCCTTGAAGCCGATCTTCGGCGCGTCCGGCGTCATCCGTTTCGCGCGGGACTTGCCGAAGCTCATCACCTTCGAGCCGCCGCCCTGCACCTGGTTCATCAGGAAGATCCAGAAGCCGAAGAGCAGGACGAACGGCAGGAGCGAGGTGAGGATCGACCACCACGGGGAACCGCCGACGCCCTTGGAGTCGTAGGTGATCCCGTTCTTCTGGAGGAGGTCCTGGATCTGCGCCTGCGACTGGTCTCCGGCGTAGTGGACGACGACCTTCTTCTGGCTCGTCGTCGTCACGTCGAGCTCCTGCTTGTTCGGGACGAAGACCGCCTCGGCGATCGGGCTCGGCTGCTGCTGCGCCCAGGTGACGACGGTCGAGAGCGTCGCCTTCTCCTGCTTCTGGCCGTGCCCGCCGAGCGTCTGCAGGGCAAGCCAGACGAGCGCTGCGATGATGATCAGCGGGAAAAGCGCGCTACGGAAGAATCGGTTCACGAGGCCTCGCTCTGAGGGTACCAGCCGGTTGCTGGATCAACCCTGATTCGCGGGCGGGGGTTACGCCCCTGCCGGGAGCCGGCTCGGGTCCAGCACGCCGACATAGGGCAGATTCCGGTAGCGCTCGCCGAAATCGAGGCCGTAGCCGATCACGAACCGGTTCGGGATCTCGAAGCCGACGTAGCGCACCGGGACCTCGATCTCGCGGCGCTCCGGCTTCGTCAGGAGGGCGCAGATCTCGAGGCTCGCAGGCTCCCGGGCCTCGAGGTTCCGCATCAGATAGGAGAGCGTCAGGCCCGAGTCGATGATGTCCTCGACCACGAGCACGTCGCGGCCCTCGATGTTGATGTCGAGATCCTTGAGGATCCGCACGACACCGGACGAGTCGGTCGAGTCGCCGTAGCTCGAGATCGCCATGAAGTCGATCTCGCACGGGATCGTGAGCCCGCGCATCAGGTCGGCCATGAAGAAGACCGCGCCCTTGAGGACGCCGACGAGCAGCAGGTCGCGGCCCGCATAGTCGGCGGAGATCTCCTCGCCGAGCTCCGCGATTCGCCGCTGCAGCGTGTCCCGGTCGATCAGGATCTCCGCGACGGCCTGCTCGAGCTCCGTGGTGCTCATTTCCTGACGCACTCCACGTCGGGATGCTCGACGAGCCCTGGCACGGCAACGACCTCGTCGCCGCGCACGACCAGGGGCCAGGCTTCTCGCTCTGACCTCGGGACCTTCGCGTCGACGAACACGTCTTGAATCTTCTTCGCGCGCCCGGCGAGTCGGTCGCCGGGCCTCCAGCCTCGTACCTTAAGCCCTGCGAGCCCTGAGCGAATGCGCCACTCGCCCCAGCGGATCTCACCCGCGAGGTCGACGGGGCCGCGCTCGAGCCAGAGCCGGTCGTACTCGCGCACCGCCTGGAGGCCGCCGCCGAGGTCGACGCGCTTCGACCCGGCCGGCGACGAGAGGAGCTCGGCGAGAGCGGGCGGCAGGGTCTCGCGGCGGTCGAGCGCACGCAGGATGTTCTCCTCCGCGGCCGGATGCAGGCGGCGCAGGAGCGGCAGCACCTCGTCGCGGATCAGGCCGCGCTTCGTCGCCGCGTTCGACGCGTCGACGCGGAAGCCGATCCCCTCTGCCTCGCAGTACGCGGCGGTCTCGGAGCGCCAGACTGTGAGCAACGGACGGACGACGCCGTCGGCACGGCGCGGCTCGATCCCGGTCGCGGCGCCGCGCGACACGAGCCGGTAGAGGATCGTCTCCACCTGGTCGGAGGCGGTGTGGCCGGTCGCGCGCAGGGCCCCCTGCCCCACCGAGTAGCGCTGGTCTCGCAGCGCCGCCTCGCCGAGCCCGCGT
>Ga0310811_10013810_pt1 | contig 10523 bp, 14 predicted proteins | sample YCmetagenome_FD_207642 | JGI IMG/M metagenome (GOLD analysis project Ga0310811, IMG submission 207642) | Soil microbial communities from experimental microcosm in Duke University, North Carolina, United States - YC | ecosystem: Engineered > Artificial ecosystem > Soil microcosm > Unclassified ... | reverse complement strand
GCAACTCGTTTGCCACCGGGTGGACCCGCTCACCGACAAAGACCCGGCCCGGCACGATGGCGTGTTTCAGGCGCACCTGCTCTTGGGATGAATCGAAGAACTCGAAATCGTGGGTCGATATGCCGAGATCGTTCGACAGGATATCAAGCAGCCAATCCGGCGTCTGCTTATCGAGCAGCACGCCGGAGCGGAATTTCATGCCGCCAAAGGCTCTGCGAGCGACGAGAATGCGGAAAAACATCTCAATCATGAAGTGCCCGTAAACTCGGATACCATGCCCTACTGCAACCAGGCATGGTCTAGCGATGAACCGGATAGGAAGGTCGCGCTCCCTCCTGAGCCGGTCATTCCCTCCGGTCGTCACGCCTAGGCTGTTGGCAACGTACGGAGGCATCACCTCCGGGGATGTCACCAGGTGATCGGCGATCCAGACATTCCCCGCACCAGACACGACCGCATCATGGATCGAGTAGCAGGCGGCTTCGCAGGGCTCCCAGGTGTGGCGCTCCTGATGCCAGCGCCTGAGCCAGGGGAAGGCGAACGCTTCGCTACCAGAGATGGGCGGGCGGGGCTGGCATCCGCCCGCGGCGGGAGCAATCGAAAGTCGGAATATGCGGCGTGCCTCGCCTGCAAGTTCGCTTAGTGTCGCGAGAGCCACTTATCGCTGTCCTTCTAAGAGAGCAACTCAGATCCAGCATTCCGCACGGCGGGTAAAAAAACTGTCGGCCACAAGACTTCGGGATTGCCTTATTTCTTGCCCTGACGCAACGAATATGGTTGCTTTATCGTGATAACGGAGGGTCAGATGAAGCGTGAAAGAATTGAGAGTGAAGGAGCACACAATATCGAGTCTGAGCTGGCCGAGGCTGAGGCGAGGCTCGCTAAACTCCGAGCTGTGATGCGCGCCCGGAAGATTGCCGGCCTTCTAAACGAGAGTGACCTGAGGCAGTTCATGGAAATTGATGCGCAAGTCGAGATCGTGACACAAGCGCTTCGACAATACAAACATTGAGATGGTAGAAGTGCCGCTTCCGGGGATTCTGTTGATTGCGGCGGTCCAGGCCTCTCCCTAGCTATTACCGTTGCCGCGCTCGCTTCCGAGCCAGAGCCAGAGCCAGAGCCAGAGCCAAACGAAATGGGGGCGTCGGCTTCCACATTAGAGGAAATGGGGGCCTCTATGTCCTCCCCGACATGAGAGAGTAGGAGAACTTGCGCAAATTTTGACTGGATTGGTTTTCTTGGCCCCAAGCCGGGGTTGCGTCAATGAACCCGCGACGTGGGCCGTCAGCCATACTGGTCCGGCGAGCGGTCGAGTACAGATCCTTTCTGCTACTTGGAAAGCCATTCACCATTCCGGCACAGGAGAAAGATGGACGCATCAAGGTCGATGTACACCCCGAATCATCACCAACTTTTTGTGTATCGCGCCGCAATCCAGGAACCATCGGCCATTCGTTGTCTGCACGAGAAGCCGCTTCGGCTGTGGAACACTATGCCGGGTTGCTCCCTTGCGCCGCGAGAAGGTCTCTGCCCCGATGAAGAAGTTGCGCGCGTCTACTCTCATGGAGCTGCCGATATAACCTGAGCAGAGCTCGCTCGCCAGAAGTCAGATCGTCGTCATGGAATTCCTTGTGGGAACCTTCCAGCAGATCAGTCACTGTTACACTCAACGCTCGGGCGACCTGAGCAAGATGGATGCTGCTCAATGCCGTGCGGGCTGTCTCCCACTGCGCGACAGCACTGCGAGAAACGCCGACACGCCGCGCCAACTCTATTTGAGTGAGCCCGATGCCTTGGCGCCTGTGCCGGATACGAGCCGAAATCTGTTCGGTCAACGGCCGCTCTTCAGGTTTCGACGCGCTGGGTTGACGACCCACAACAGCGATGCGTGAATGAGTCACAATGGTTGCTGTCTCGATATAGTTAAAGGAAACCCGGGAGGAAATCTAAGTTTAGCCCTATTTTAGCCGAGAATTTAAGTGTAGCCCAAGGAGAGGCTTGTGTCGCCACACATCGGCACCGCCAACCCTCCGCGCAATTTCGCACTGAAGGTCTTCTCATCCCGGCAAGGTTGCTTTTAGTCGCTGCCCGGAGCGCGGTGACGATACCTTCTCCGCCATAACTCCCGACCAATGCGCGCTCCGGGCTCGGAATGCCTGACATCGGCTGGGGCCGTCGGCAAGCCGCGCCAACGCATTCCCCTCGCGGGGCGAAGGCTCGGCTACTTTCTGCGACCGCAGGGTCGCGGTGAGCTCCGCAATGTTGTCGCGCCAGCGTAGTCTACGCCTTGCACGGCTGATCTTGTTCGGATCATATCGCTGGCCGAGCGCCAGTTCCGGAACCATCATCTGCGCGATGGCCGTGCAGCTTGCACAGGCTCAGGGGAGGTGAGGGCGGATCAGCGCCGGCGTTTCCTCGCGGCTGACCACCATGTCGGAAACGCGCGATCGTCGGCCCTGGGATTAGACATGGAGCCTTCCTATGCGGCGCGCTGGGAGACGGCACGGTCTTCGCTGATGTAGGCCCGCCAGGGGTCAGCGTCTTAGACTTCTCCGGCCAGCCAGCGGCCGTGCGGAGGGGGAGATGGCCCGGTGGCGCCTTCCGCGTCCCTGTTGCGGGCCCACATGGCGTCGCCCTCTGCCTTGAGCGCGGCGATCGTGGGATCCTCGGGCCGGGCTGTCTGGTCGTTCGGCCGGGGCGCTCCCGTGGGCTGCGTCTGGCGGCCATGAAGGCTGCCGCATTGCCGGCAGGTCGCGCCCTGCTGCAGGCAGCCGCCGGCGATCTCCAGGTTGCCATCCTTCTTCGGGTGAAGCGCGCCGAGCTCGACCAATTCCTTCAGCAAAACCGAAACGCCGTTCTCTTCTCTTTCTTCAAAAGATTGATTTCCAAGAAAAAGAGAGAGGAGGGTTTCGATTTCGGTTTCCTGGGTTTCTGATGTGGTTGTCATGCTCACACCTCCGGCGACAGGAGACGTCGCTAACGTAGCGGTTGCGATTTTCGACGGCCCATTGTCCTCTGATGGCCTCACCCCATTGGTATGATCTGAGCTCAGTGGCCAACCAGAGGCAGCAGCCGACCTCGCCGCGCTCATCCCACCGGCCGATGGCGGTGGATCGGAGCAAGGTATGCCAGGTGACGCGGATGATGGTCTTGACGAAGGGCTGCCAGCTGGTTGCGACCAAGGCATCGGCGACGGAAAAGATCTCGACGGTGCGTCCTCCTTGCGAGAGCCGCCGGTGTTGCGCATAAAAGCGGTCCCGGCCGTCGCATAGCGTTCTGGAGAAAGGCAAGGGCGACTCTGCCAGCCTATTTAGGCAGTCAGCTATACGATAATCGACTGAAACGATTTTATTTTGGCCGGGGCGTTGCCATAGACAACCCTCACCTGCTGCGCAGCACTGTGGGCGGCAGGAAAGATAGTGAGGCGCTATCTTTGTCAGATGGGTAGTGAGATTTCAGCGATATGCGCCGAGACTCCGTGGTCAGCAATATCTTGGACAATGATGGCGTGGTCGAACCCGGCACGTGGGATCGACGGATCCACTTCGATACCTTTCTTAAACGGCGACACCTTTCGATAGTCGGCGTCGAACGCGCCAAAGCTGAACTTCCTGATGTCGCTTCCTGCCGGACGAGAAAGAAATTATTTTGGATTGGAGTTGCTTTTGTAGATGTCGACCAGCATGGGTCTTCCCCTGCATTTATGTGGCACAATTAGCCGCACCGGCACGATGCATATGCCAGTCCATCAACACGGTGGACGCGACCACGTCGGGGCGTCGAGAATTATACCGGAGCCCGGAATGCAACGTCGCTCCCACCGAAAACAATGATGAGCACGATAAGCGCACCCAACATTAACGAGTCAGGCCAACCAGCGCTTCCTGATCCTCTCACGACTTCTCATGGCGTGCGCGTCCTGGCGATTGGACATGTAGCGACAATCATTAAAGGCGGGAATCCGGGCACAGGAAAACAAGCGGTTAGGAGGAGAGATTCTCTTTGAAAAGGCTCAGCGCCAAAGTTGGTGCAAAGGGAGCATTCGGGCCTACAAGAGGCAGCGGCCGGCGCGGCCATACATAGCTCGCTTCTAACTTTTCAAGCAACTAATCGGACCTTCAACTTATCCGCTGCTCCAGGGATCGGCGATTGCGTTGCAAACGACAGCCTCATCGCACCGGAGGGTCTTTGCAAAACGCGCATTGCGTGAATTCCCAAATGCTTGGCATCGGTGATCGACCGAGACAATCCAGCGGGTCCGCCGCAACGAAGTAAGCCTTGGAACTGAACAGGCAACCGACGCATCACTCGGAAACCAGGCACGTTTTGCGTCAATATATCTAACATGAGCAGCTGTCTTTGGTTGAGCATCGTCCGTGGCTTCTCTATGCGTTTGATTCAAGGCCTCTTTTTAAGATCAAATGCTGTTTGTTTTCCATCGGATGAATCTTGGGATGAGCCTCCGTCTATAAAACTACCCCTGCGCCAACTTTGACGCTGAGCCAGTTCAAGGCGCCCTTCCCCAGAGCAACCCGGCTGGCGACGTTGGAGGGCATCGAGAAATACCTCGGTTCAGGGATGATCCGCGGGATCGGTCCAAATTACGCTAGGAGGCGCATGCAAGCCTTCGGGGAGGCGGTTTTGGAGGTCATTACCGCCAAACCCGATTGACTTAGACTGCGTGAGAACAAACTGATTGTTCTTTCAGCAATGCCGTAGAATAATCCGTTACTCAGACTCATTCTGGGGAATGGCAATGCTTTGAGAGTGCTGTGCCCTATTTGCGAATTAATAACGCACGACCGCATCTATGGGATTTCTGCTGTGATTGTAGATCATTTCGATCTCCTCGAAATCCAGCATGATGCCGTCGACCATGATCCAAGGACGATGATTCGGGAGAGATCCGTTGGATGTCACCCGGAGAGCCTCGTGTACGGCCGTCTGGACATCCGGATGCATAGAGAGCTGACCCTCAGCGTTTTGGGCCCAGAAATCCCTCTTGTTGGGCACTAGATCACGCTCGGCCCAGAGCAACATCGCGGCACCTGTATAGATCAGCATTGCGGCCTCCTGTAATGGCACATGTACATACTGCAGTAGGCAATCTTTACGGACTCAAAACGCCTGATTACAAAATGGCAGGAATAAGGCGTACAACAAGTGCAGAAACGTAATAACGTAAGAAACGCTAAGTACCTCGGGAGCGTGGGGAATCAGCCGAATGCAAGACTGCGTATAGCGTCGAAAGAGTTGCCGAACAATAAATTGCCCGACGCCGCGCCTGAGAATCAACCGACAGAGAAGAAGCAGCATGGCGGACGGCGACCACCATCTGGTCGTAAATTGGGATCAGTTGGGGGGCGACGCAAGCCAAGCAGCCGTTCGGCGTGGGCCGCAGCAGAGGATGTTTAGTGAACAGATTAGCGTCCTGGCGGTGCATCTCGAGAAGGTTTTTGAGTTCCACGACGCCATTATCAGTGAAGGCCATAATGGTGTCTTTCGCCAGTACCATAGACCTAGATGACACCGTCCTCGGGCTCCGTGCCGATGGAGATATGATACAAGAGCTCTTCGTCGACGCGGAGTTCCTTGGCGACTGCAGCGATGACGGTGACGGCGGAGACCTTGTTGCGCTGCATGTTCGTTCAGGCGGCGGCCGCGATGGATGCCTCTTTGCGCGAGGTCCTCCAATTCCAGGGGAGCAGTTCGTTGATACGGGCAGCTGGGTGGCCGCCAATGCGGACGAGCACATCTGTCAGCCAGGCTTGAGGGTCATCATCGTTCATCTTGCAGGTGACGATCAAACTATAGACAGCGACCGCCCACTGTCCGTCCCGATCGGACCCACATAAAAACCATGGGCGACGCCCAAGGGCAATGCCTATGAGCGTTCGCTCGGCGGCATTATTGGAGAGGCAGACACGGCTGCCGTCGAGGAATAACGTGAACGCGGACCGCCGCTTCAGCATGTAGTTGATAGCTTTGTATAGGTCGTAGGCGCTGGGAAAATTATCTCACTTCTCCTCGAGATAGACGCGGAGCATCTCGACGATCGGCAAGCTTCGCTCCTGGCGTAGCGCGCGGCGCTTCTCTGGTTTTGTTCGTTGATCTCTCGCTCGATATCAAACAGGACATCGATTCGGCGGACAACCTCAAGCGCAATGGGCAGGACCTCCACAGGCTCCTTGCCTTCGCTTTACGTCATGCGGTCTCCTGGAGGTCCGCATTGATGAAGAGCCGGCGCCGCGTGCTCCAACAGCCGGCCTGTCGGATCTGGCCGGGTTTACGGCCTGGCGTATAGAGCCTGCCATAGTCTGAGACTACGTCCCCCTGGTATATGCCTGACCAATTTGGTGAGGTGCGCCTGCGGATGTTCGCCGTTTCGATCTCTCGAATAGTGGAACATCGCCGCCGGTGGGTTTGTTCCACCGAGGGGTTTGTCGTCGGCGACATAAGCCCAAAATCGAGCAATATCGGTCTTGCCGATGGCGAGGACAGGGACAGTCGCATCATCGCCATGGACCCCCGCTCGGCCGAGAAGACGTGGCATTCCAGCGCCGTCAAAATAGGACTGAGGGCGAGACAGACGGCCCCCCAAAAACGGGGCGTGCGTCTGGCTGACCTTATCGCAATCGCGGCGGGTGAACTTTTCCCGCACGGTCTCGATGACCTTCCGCTGCCGGGGATGGACTCCAGGGGATGGGTCACGTCCTTGCTGAGCTTGCGGAGGCGGTTGCCACCGTAGCATGCGCAGGCCGTCGGCGGATCGATTGCCACGCGCTCTCTAGGCAGACGATCAGGAAAGGTGGGCCGCGGCTCGGCGTGCCTACGCGCGAACCCTGCGATGGTCGTCGTCTTGGCGACGGCCAGCTCCGCCACGATCTCATCCTCGGTGGCGTGTTCGGAACGGGTACCGACTAGCCGGACCTCGTGGTCGCGGACATCATGGCCGTGCTCGGCCTGAGCGGAAGATGGCAGATTGTCGGTCAGGCTAGCGAAGAGCTGATCGGATCGAGGCTGACGCCTGCCAGCGACTCGCTGAGCCTCGGCCCAGATTGATTAATGTCCTCGATGCTAGATTTCGGACCTGTCGAAGCGAGAGATGACAGCTTAGGGAGAGACCTGGTCGCCTTGTCGTCGTCATATGACGCCCCCGTTCGAGACGGGCGTGCTGTGCCGGGCTGACGATCGAGCTCTGGACCTCGTCCCCCATTTTGACCTAGGCGTCATAACCCGCGCCGAGGCGGTCGCCGTTTCGCTCCAGATCCGCGAGCGCGGTATGAAGGTGCATTGCCTGATGTCAGAACCGGCTGTCTAGCCTGTCAATATCGCCTCTGGCGATCCAGCACTGCGCACCTGCAGTATCGATCTTTCTAAGCGGGCTGCGGAGATCTGTCATGATATGGATGCCCCCTATCTGCTCCTGAGGCTGGGCCGCGGCTATGAGAATGAAGGGTGGGAAGAAGGTTGGAAGCGGTCGGCCGAAGCCCTGAGCCTGATCCGCCGGCACGCAGCCAGCCTGGGCATCACCTGCTTGCTCGAGTATCCGCAGCGCAGCGAGACCGATCTGGTGTCCAATCTCTGCGAGATGCCCCATGGTGAGCGAGACGGTTGCCAACAATTGCCGAGTGTGCCTCGATACCATCGCGACGGCGACCGTCGGCGACACCGTTGACGCTATTTCGAGGGTTTCCTAGCAAGATCGCGCATGTCTATCTGCTCGATGACAATCCTGCCGGGCATTTAGCCTGGGCAATGGGCGGTTCCGCTCGCGGACTATGTGGCGATGTTGGGGAAGGACGGCTTCGACGGCCGGATCATTTTCGAGCTCTTCGCTACTGGAAGCTGTACCCCAAGCATATTACTAGCATTACTTTGGCAGATTTTTAAGGCTGAACCTGCGCTTACAATGAGCCAAGCATCTTCTCCGCCGACCATCGTGTCTGCCTCGGAGAGCAGAACCGTCGCAAGCGGCGCGGCCTCCCAAACGCCGCTCGCTATGAAACGGTGAAGCTGATCGTAGCCGACTCCTTCGACGCGGGCTCCCATCAGCTGGAAGCCCCTGTAGTCCCCAGCACCGATCCGCCCCGCCACATAGGCTGGACATATCCGTGCCCGCACCTTGTGTCGCAAGGCATCCAGAAAGGGCACAAACCAACGCGCAAGATCGGATTTCCTGGTCGCGTCTATAATCGGCCTTCCCAAGCCCGACTACCCATGGATCACGCAAATCCCACCCGGGGAACCCCAAAGATGTCCATCCCCTCAAAACTCTCCCAAAGTAGTGCTAGATGGGATAATGGGCCTGCCCGTTGCCCAATCTAGCTGCACAACCAGGAAGCTCAAATGAGAAAACGCAACGTTTCCTTGGGTGGAGTCTCATATCCAACTGGAGTGAACCGCTGATTTGCGAGCTTTGATGCGGACCAGCATATCACCGTCATATCCCGCAGCTAAAGCGCGAAGCTGAATAGCTTCTGAAACATCATGCTTTGTCATTGGGCTACAAAGAGTGCCCTCGTAAACATGACGAAAAAGCGGTCCATTTTGTATCTTCGATTGGGCAAGCCAGTCCTCAAGCAGTTTGACAGGTCGGAAAACCGTATCGTCGATAATTGTCAAGGCACACCGGCGGCCGGATCCTGGATCGCCTCCACCAAGCAGAATCTTTAACTGCCGATCCTGCCATTCTATTTTGCTCAAGGTAAGTGCCGCGAGTTCTGACATTTGGAAAGCGCCGGCTATCTTTAAGGCAAATAGCGCGCGATCCCGTGCGGCTTCTAGAGTATCGTCATAAATGGTTTCGAGAATACTCCGGAGAATGGTTGTTGTAGCTTGCAAGGAATGTGGAGAGACCTGATCTGAAGCTATCCGCGCCAGAGCTGCTCGAATAGCACTTCCGCCCTTCTGTAAGAGGGGCGGCAATACCCGATTGCGCCGATGCATATAGCCAATTGCAGCGAGACGATGGCTGATCGTCTTAAAACTATAGCCATGCGCAGTCTCTGCTTCTAAGAACTGGGCAACGACTTCTGGTTGAGCCACGATCGGTGCAAACTTCCGCGTTTCACACCAGGCTATGAACCGCGCCCAATCATTCGCATAAGCTGAATCAAGCAATCCAACCCCTGCCGCCCCTTGGGCACCAGCGACATACCGCGAACGTTCCCTATAATCAGACGTTATTTGCCACATCGTCGGCTTTCTCCTGGACGTTTTGCCACTTCGCCTCGTTTTCGGCTGCCCGTGCTGCCTGAAATCCTAGACTTGTGCGCGCGACGAATTGCACCGCATTCCTCAAGGTAAAACGTCACTCTGCTGACCTTCGGGCTACGCGAGTCACTGCACCAAACGATGGTGCCAAGAGTGGTAGCCAAGAAGCCAGACTTTCGTCTGTTGAATAATACCGGATGGCAACCTCTACCGATGCTAATAGCTCCGACTGACTGGAGTTCCCGCACCAGGACTTTTGACTTGCCAATAATGGATTGCAGTTTCGTTCTGCATTATCATTGATCATTCATCCGGCTTAAACTGCTCAGTCCTTGTATGACCAATTCGAGCCAGATCAACAGACTGTTTTGTTGGTATGACACTTATAACTAGACTGCATGTGACTAAAGAGCCACATAATCTTTGGTTTTGTGTCTGAGGTGTTGCAGTTGAGCACGGAAGTGATTAACGAAAATGACCGTATTGGCATCGTTGCCCCGATATATGTGGGGATCACAACAAGACGACATGAAGCCAATTGTTGAACGGGAGAGGAAATAAACATGCGTAGAATGCTCATGACAGGTGCCGCCGCGCTCGTTGGGCTAGGTGGCTTGACAGGCACAACGGTCGCTTCGGCACAGACCGCTGCAGAGCCGGCGCCGGGCTCGATCACTGTTCGCCTTAATGGACGTGTAAACTGGTATGCGGGCATTGAAAGCTCATCTCTTGATAGCAATACTTCCACGGGGGAGAAGACAAGCACCGACAACTTCCTCGGCTACATGCGGCTTTATCCGGGTTTTGACGGCGTAGCAGCCAATGGGCTGCATTATGGTGCCGCTGCAGAAATCCGTATAAACGGTGGCCAGTCGGCCAGCGACGAGACGCTCTATGTCTTCCAAGCTTACGGCTATCTCGGGCTGCCACAAATTGGCCAAATCAGTGTCGGTCAGCAAAATGGCCCCTCGGTTCTCTTCGAAACAGGAACTTTTGAGGGCTTCAACGACGGCGGCTGGAACGGCGATATCGAGGGCATGATCCCAGGTTCGGCAATTGCAGTCTATCCGTTTCCGGACAGCGGGAGTGCCTATGATCAGGCCAGCAACAAGATCGTCTATCTTTCCCCTACGTTGGCGGGGTTTCAGTTTGCGGTCGCCTTTACCCCCAATCAGACGGCTATGAACTATACGGATGCTCCCACATCGTCGGCAGTGCCAATTCTAGGCGGCATGCCGCGGAATATGATTGATATTGGCGGTCAGTATACGAAGAGGTTTGGCCCGTTCGGTGTTCAATTGGGCGTG
>Ga0310811_10013809_pt1 | contig 10523 bp, 10 predicted proteins | sample YCmetagenome_FD_207642 | JGI IMG/M metagenome (GOLD analysis project Ga0310811, IMG submission 207642) | Soil microbial communities from experimental microcosm in Duke University, North Carolina, United States - YC | ecosystem: Engineered > Artificial ecosystem > Soil microcosm > Unclassified ... | reverse complement strand
AAATTCTTCTCGCGGATGCCGACGCTGCCGAGAACGCCTTCGTCCGTGGCGTAGCCGGCACCGAGGCTGAACTCGCCGGTCGCCTTCTCCTGCACCGAGACGGTGAGGATGGCCTTGTCCGGCGCCGAGCCCTCCCGCGGCAGGATCTCGACCTTCTCGAAATATTCGAGGTTGTTGAGGCGCCGCTGCGAAAGGCGAATGCGCTCGGCGTTGAAGGCGTCGCCCTCGCTGAAGCGCAGCTCGCGGCGGATCACCTCGTCGCGGGTGCGCACGTTGCCCTTGATCTCGATGCGCTCGACGAAGACCTTGGGCCCTTCGCGGATATCGAAGGTGACTGCCACCGTCTTCTTCTCGCGATCCGGAGTCAGCACCGGATTGACGCGCACGAACGCGTAGCCCATCGAGCCGGCGATGCTGGTGAGCGAGTCGATCGTGCTTTCGATCTTGTCGCCGTCGAAACGGCGCCCCTCGCGTACCTGGAGGCCGCCCTTGAACTGGTCGCCCTGCACGCCCTTGAGGTTCGAAAGGACTTCGATCTTGCCAAAGCGGTAGCGGTCGCCCTCGTGGATCGTGAAGGTGATGAAGAAGGCGGTCTTGTCTGGCGTGAGCTCGGCGACGGCCGAGACGACGCGCATGTCGGCGAAGCCGCGGCCGAGGTAGAACTTCCGGAGCTTCTCGCGGTCGGCGGCGAGCTTGTCGGCGTCGTAGACGTCCGACGTGCCGAAGAAGCGCCAGAACGCGCTTTCCTTTGTTTCGATCTCTTCGCGCAAGTCGCCATCGGAGAAGTAGCGATTGCCGACGAAGCGGATGCGGCGGATGGCGGTGAGATCGCCCTCATTGATCTCGAAGACGAGGTTCACGCGGTTTTGGGGCAGCTCGATGATCTTGGGCGTCACCGTGGCGCCGAAGCGGCCGGTGGCGCGGTAGAGCTCGAGGATGCGCTTGACCGCCGCCTCGACCGCGGCCTTGGAATAGACCGAGCGTGCGCGCAGCGGCACTTCGGCGGAAATGTCTGAATCCTTGAGCTTGCGATTGCCCTCGTAGGCGATGCGGTTGATGATCGGATTCTCGATCACGCGCACGATGAGCGTGTTGCCGTCGCGGCGGATGGTGACATCGGCGAACAGGCCGGTGGCGAAGAGGGCCTTCAGCGACTGGTCGACCTTGGCCGCGTCGTAGGGCTCGCCCACTTTCACCAGCAGGTACGAACCCACCGTTTCCGGATCGATCCGGTTGGTGCCTTCGACCGCGATACGCTGAATTATGTCGCCGCGCCTCGCCTGGGCCTGGACTGTCTCGGCCGCGCAGAGCGTTGCGGCCACGACAATTCCGGCGGCGAACAATCCGAATAAACGCACGTGCCCTCCCCCTGCCCTCTGACTCCCCGTCCTACGAGCGCGGCAGCGCGATCGTGACCCGGGGCTCCCCTCTTAGACGAACAGGCTCCGAATCGACTCGATGACCTTGAGGTGGACGAGGTCATTCCAGGTCGCGAAGACCATCAGGGTTATTACCAGAGCCAGGCCAATACGGAAACCATATTCCTGGGCGCGCCGTCCGAGCGGTTTTCCCCGAACCGCCTCGAATCCGTAGAACAGCAGATGCCCGCCGTCGAGCATCGGAACCGGCAGCAAATTGATTATGCAAAGCGAGAGCGAGAGGACGCCGAGAAACCAAACGTATTGATAAAAGCCAAGCTGGGCCATATCGCCGCTGATCTCGGCGATGCGCAGCGGACCCGAAAGATCGCGCGTGCTGCGCGTGCCCGAGATCATTTGGCCGACCGCGGTGAAGGTGGAGACTGTGAGCCCGTAAGTCTCGCGCACAGCCTGCACGAACGCGTCGGCGACGCCGTGCTGCTTCCTGAACGCGGCCTGCGGCGCGACACCGATGACGCCGCCGAGCTTTTTCGGGCTGCCGTCCTTCTCCTTAGAGAGCTGCCACTTCGGCGTGACGATAAGCGCCACGTTGGCGCCGGCGCGGCGCACGACGAATTCGAGCGGCACCTCGGCATTGAGCGAGACGATCTTCTGCACGTCGGCGAAGGTCTCGATCGGCTGCCCTTTGATCCTGAGGAACACGTCGCCGGGCTCGAGCCCCGCCGCTTCGGCCGCGCTCTTCGGGATGATGCGGCCCACGACCGGCGGCACGAAAGGTCCGGCGCCGAGGTCGCCGAAGGCAGTCTCATTGCCGCGTTTGTCGACCAGCATGCGCACGCCGACATCGACGTCGATGCCGCGCTGTTGGCCGCCGCGCTCGATCACCAGCGGAACGCGCTGGCCCGGGCGCAGCCCGACCGCCTGCATGACCTCTTCAAAGCGCTCGACGTTGCGCCCCGCGACCTGGACGATCTTGTCCCCGGTCTTGAGGCCGGCCTTTTCGGCCGCGCCGCCGGGCGTCACGGGTCCGACGATCGAGGGGCTGAATGACTGCCCGGCGGTTGCGAACAGAATGCCGAGGACGAGAACCGCGAAGATGTAGTTCACGAATGGCCCGGCGAAGACGATCGCGGCGCGCTGCCCGAGGCGCTTGTGATGGAAGGAGACAGATTTCTCCTCGCGCGAGAGCGGACGATCACCCTCTTCCGCGAGGCGCTCGGTTTCGCCGAACATCTTGACGTAGCCGCCGAGCGGAATGGCCGCGAAGCGCCAGCGCGTGCCGTGCTTGTCGTTCCATCCGAAAATTTCGGGACCGAAGCCGATCGAGAAGGCCTCGACTTTCACGCCGGCACGCCGTGCCACGTAGTAATGGCCCATTTCGTGGACGAAGACCAAGATCGTCAGGATGACGAGAAACGGCAGCACGTAATTCCAGAGCGGCGTCAGGAATTCCATGGCATTAACCATATCGCCTTGATTTATCTCGATTCTTATAACTCAAGTTGAGGTCGGTAATCAATTGATAACCCTGTTTCGCGCTATGGTTTCACGGGCGATCGCACGCGCCTTCAAGTCGATTTCCGCCACCACCTCCAGCGCCTCGATTTCGACGCGCGGGATTCGGTCGAGTGTTTCACCCACGATTTTGGCGATATCGAGGAAGCCGATCTGGCGATCGAGAAATGCCAGCACGGCCACCTCGTTAGCGGCGTTGAGAACGGTCGGCGCCGAGCCGCCGGCCTCGAGGGCCTCGCGCGCGAGCCGCAATGCGGGGAATCGCTCATAGTCCGGCCGCTCGAAGGTGAGCGACCCGATCGCGGCGAGATCAAGACGGGGCGAAGGTGCGGCAATTCGCTTGGGCCAGCCCATCGCGTAGGCGATGGGCGTGCGCATGTCGGGCGTTCCCAGCTGTGCCAACACCGAGCCGTCGATGTATTCCACCATCGAATGGATGACCGACTGCGGGTGGACCAGGATGTCGATCTGATCCTTGCGCACCGGGAAGAGGTAGAATGCCTCGATAACCTCGAGGCCTTTGTTCATCAGCGTCGCCGAATCGACCGAGATCTTGGCGCCCATGCGCCAGTTGGGATGAGCCACCGCCTGCTCTGGCGTCATCCGCTTCATCTCGTCGAAGCTCTTGGTGCGGAATGGTCCGCCCGAGGCAGTGAGGATGATGCGGGCCACGCGGTCGCTCTGCTCGAAATCGAAAACCTGGAAGACCGCGTTATGCTCGGAGTCGACCGGCAAGAGTGTCGCGCGCCTGGCCTTCACCTCGCGCAGCACGAGCTCACCGGCGCAGACCAGCGTCTCCTTGTTGGCGAGCGCCACGATGGCGCCCTGGCGCACGCCGGCGAGCGTCGGCTCCAATCCGGCCGCGCCGACGATGCCGGCCATCATCCAATCGACCGGGCGCGTGGCCGCCTCGACCACCGCGTCGTGGCCCGCTGCCGCCTCGATGTTGGTGCCGGAGAGCGCCTCGCGCAACGCGCGATACTGCGTCGCGTCGGCGACCACGGCGACGCGCGGCCGCAAGCGCCGCGCCTGGTCTGCAAGCAGCGTGACGTTGCGATTGGCCGTCAACGCCTCGACGCAATAATTGTCGGGCTCGCGCTCGACGAGGTCGATCGTGTTGCAGCCGATCGAGCCGGTCGAGCCCAAAATCGTGATGCGTCGCGGGCCGTTTGCGGGCGCACTCATCACCATAGGCGCGGATCCCCTCCTGCCATCCAGGTCGCGAACGCGGCGGCCACCAGCGCAGCCACGATGCCGTCGACCCGGTCCATCATGCCCCCATGCCCGGGCAGGATACCGCTTGCGTCCTTCACTCTAAAGGCCCGCTTCACGCCCGATTCAAGGAGATCGCCCATCTCGGATATGACCGCGAAGACCAGCGCCGCCCCCGCGAGGACAACGGTGGGCGCGAGGCGCAGGGCCACACCGAGCACGACGCCGACCGCGACCGCGGCGGCGACGCCGCCCGCCGCACCCGACCAAGTCTTGCCCGGGCTGATGCGCGGCCAGAGCTTCGGGCCTCTAAGGGTGCGTCCGACGAAATAGGCGCCGACATCGCATGCGATGACGACGCAAATAAGCCAAATCACGAGCTCGCGGCCGATCTCGGGCCGCGCATAGAGCCAGAGCAACGAGAGCGCCGGAATGCCGATATAAACGGCGCCAACGGCGATCGGTAGCGCGTGCTCGAGCGCCTGCGCACGCGCCGCCACATAGACGATCGGCACCGCCGCGGCGACGATGCCGTAGGCCCAGTAGAAGCGTCCGAACGCAGCAGCCGCCACCGCGGCGACGAGCAGCGCCATGAGCGTGCCGCCGGTGACGCCGAAGACGGCGGCGCCCGTCACGCGCACCCATTCCCACGCCATCACCGCCGCGATGGCGCCGATGAAGACCGGGAGCAGAGGCGGGCCGAGAATGAGCGCGGCCGCGGCCGGCACGCCCAGGGCGATTGCGGTCACCACGCGCTGCGCAGTCTCGCTGGGCACTCGGTATCCCCCCGCTCCTGCCACCGTTCCGGCCACCGCCATGATCAGGCGACCGCCGTGCCGTAGCGCCGCTCGCGGCGCTGGAACTCCTCGACCGCGCGGCGAAGATTTTCGCGTCCAAAATCGGGCCACAGGCAATCGTCGAACACCAGCTCGGAATAGGCGCTCTGCCAGAGTAGGAAGTTGCTGATGCGCTGCTCGCCGCTGGTGCGAATGACAAGATCCGGATCCGGAAGGCCGTGCGTAAACAGCCGCTCTTCCAATGCGGTCTCGTCCACCTCGGCGGCCGCGAGGCGACCGGCCGCGACATCGGCCGCGATCATGCGCATGGCGCGCAGGATCTCGTTACGGCCGCCATAGGAGAGTGCGATCGTGAGATTGAGCTTGAGGTTGCCGCGCGTGCGCTCCTCGGCCTCCTCGATCAGGCGCACGATGTCGGGCGCGAGGCGCGCGCGGTCGCCGATGCTGCGCAAGCGCACGCCCTGGCGGTGCAGCTCGGCGATTTCGCTGCGCAAGTAGAAGCGCAGCAAGCCCATCAGATCGTCGACCTCGGGCGGCGGCCGGTTCCAGTTCTCCGAGGAGAAACCGTAGAGTGTGAGATAGCTGATGCCGATCTCGGTCGCGGCCTTCACCGTCTCGCGCACGGCTTCGACGCCGCGGCGATGGCCGGCCGTGCGCGGCAGGCCGCGCAGCTTCGCCCAGCGGCCGTTGCCGTCCATGATGATCGCCACATGGACAGGCGGCGGGCGCGGCGACGTTGGGGCTGGGAGGGCTTCCATCACGCGTCAGACGTGCATGATCTCTTTTTCTTTTGTCGCCAGCAGCTCGTCGATCTTCTTGATGTGCCCGTCGGTGCCTTTCTGGATTTCATCGGACCCGCGCTTGTGGTCGTCCTGGGAAATCTTGTGGTCCTTTTCGAGCTTCTTCAAAGCCTCCATGCCGTCGCGGCGCACGTTGCGGACCGCGATCTTGGCCTGCTCGGCATATTTGTGGGCGACCTTCGCCAGCTCCTTGCGGCGGTCTTCGGTGAGTTCGGGCAGGCGCACGCGGATGACCTGCCCCTCGGCTTGCGGATTGACGCCGAGATTGGCGTCGCGGATCGCCTTCTCGACCGCGGCCGTCATCCCGCGGTCCCACACCTGCACCGTCAACATGCGCGGCTCGGGCACGGATACCGTGGCGAGCTGGTTCAGGTGCATGGTCTGGCCGTAGGCGTTGACCGTGATCGGCTCCAGAAGGCTCGTCGAGGCGCGGCCCGTGCGCAGCCCCGCGAGTTCCTTCTTGAAGGTTTCGAGGGCGCCATCCATGCGCCGGTCGATGTCTTGCTTCAGCTTTGCGTCCATCAGCGCGCCTCGTCAGAGATGACCGTGTAGCTTCCCTTGCCTTGCAACACGGCGGCAATGCTGCCGGGATTTTGTATCGAAAACACCAAAATCGGAATGCGATTTTCGCGCGCCAGCGACACCGCCGAGGCGTCCATCACCTTCAAGTCCTTTGCCAGCACCTCGTGAAAGGTAAGCCGGTCGAACTTCTTGGCCTTCTTGTCCTTGGCCGGGTCCGCGTCGAACACGCCGTCGACCTTAGTGCCCTTCATGAGCGCGTCGCAGTTCATTTCCGAGGCGCGGAGGGCCGCCGCGGTGTCGGTGGTGAAGAAAGGATTGCCGGTGCCGGCGGCGAAGATGACGATGCGCCCCTTCTCGAGATGGCGCACCGCGCGCCGGCGGATATAAGGCTCGCACACGGTCGACATCGGGATCGCCGAGAGCACGCGGGTGTTCAGGCCAAGGCGCTCCAAAGCACCCTGCAGCGCGAGCGAGTTCATCACCGTCGCCAGCATGCCGATATAGTCGCCGGTCGCGCGGTCGATGCCCTGCGTCGCCGATTGGATACCGCGGAAGATGTTGCCGCCGCCGACGACGACGCAGACCTCCGCCCCAAGCTCGTGCACCGACTTGATTTCAGCCGCGATACGGTCGAGCACACCGCGGTCCAGGCCGTAGTCGCGCTCGCCCATGAGCGCCTCGCCGGACACTTTCAGCAGCACCCGGCGATATTTCAAACCCGCGCTCATGCTTCTCTTGCGCCTTTGGCGGCTCGAGGGAGCCACATTTGGCGCCGCGCGGCCCCGGGCCGTCAAGGCCGCTCCCGCAAGCGGGAGCGGTCGCCGTCGCAAGCGACGGCGGGCCGCGGATCCCGCGCTCAGGCCTTGCCGGTGCCGACCGCTGCGGCGACTTCGGCGGCGAAGTCGTCTTGACGCTTCTCGATGCCTTCGCCGAGCTGGAAACGGGCGATGGCGGCCACTTCGACGGCGGCTCCGATCTCCTTCGCCGCGGCCTCGATCACTTTCCCCACCTTCTTCTCGGGGTCGATGACGTAAACCTGCTCCAACAGAACGACTTCCTCGTAGAACTTGCGCAATCGGCCCTCGACCATCTTGGCGATGATCTCGGCGGGCTTGCCCGAGCCCGCGGCCTGCTCGGTCAAGATCTTCCTTTCGTTGTCGACGACCTTGGGGTCGAGCTCGGCGGTGCGCACGGCGCGCGGATTGGCGGCAGCCACGTGCATCGCGAGCTGGCGCCCGAGCGCGCCCGCCTTGCCGGCATCGCCGCTGCTCTTCAACGCCACCAGCACGCCGATCTTGCCGAGGCCGGGCGAGACTTGGTTGTGGACATAGCTCGCGACCACGCCGGGCGCCGCCGAGATCACCTGCGCGCGGCGGATCGACATGTTCTCGCCGATCGTGGCAACGAGATGCGTGAGCTCGTCGCCGACCGTGCGGCCACTTCCCGGGAACGGGCGTGCTTTGAGCTTCTCGACGTCGCCGCCGACGGCCAGCGCCTCCCTGGCGGCCTTGGCGACGAAGTTCTGGAACTGCTCGTTGCGCGCGACGAAATCGGTCTCGGTGTTGACCTCAATGAGGACGCCCTTGGCGCCTTCGGTCGCGACGCCGATCAGGCCCTCGGCCGCGATGCGTCCGGCCTTCTTCGCCGCGGCGGCGAGACCCTTCTTGCGCAGCCAGTCGGCCGCCTGCTCGATATCGGCGCCCGCCTCGGCCAGCGCCTTCTTGCAGTCCATCATGCCGGCGCCGGTGCGCTCGCGCAGCTCCTTGACCAGTGAGGCAGAGATATCCGCCATGGCGAAATCCTTTCGGGGAATGGAAACGAAGGCGTGATGCACCGGCTTATGCAGCCGGCGGCGGCGCCTCGGGATTGGGCTTTTCCGCTGCGATCACGGTTTCGACGGGCGCGTTTTCCGAAGCGCCGGTATCGATGCCGGCCTTGGCTGCTTCCTCGGCGATGCCGTCGAGCACCGCGCCCCAGAACAGCTCGAGATACATCTCGATGGCGCGCAGCGCGTCGTCGTTGCCGGGCACCGGATAGGTGATGCCATCGGGGTCGCAATTGCTGTCGAGGATCGCGACCACCGGGATGCCGAGCGTCTTGGCCTCGTCAATGGCGATCGATTCCTTGTTCGTGTCGATCACGACGATGAGGTCGGGGCGGTCGCTCATCTCCTTGATGCCGCCCAGCGCGCGTTCGAGCTTGTCGCGCTGGCGCTGGAGATCGAGCAGCTCCTTCTTGGTGAAGCCGGCCACGGCCTTGTCGTCGGCGAGCTTGGCTTCGAGCTCCTTCAATCGCTGGATCGAATTCTTGATCGTCGCCCAGTTAGTGAGCATGCCGCCCAGCCAGCGGTGGTTGACGAAGAACTGCCCGCAGCGGTCGCGCGTCTTGGCGATGAGCGGACTCGCTTGGCGCTTGGTCGCGACGAACAGAATGCGCCCGCCCTTGGCGGCCGTGTCGCGCAGAGCCTGCAGCGCGCGCGCCAGCATCGGCACGGTCTGCTGGAGGTCGATGATGTGCACGTTGTTGCGCACGCCGTAGATGTACGGCGCCATGCGCGGGTTCCAACGGCGGGTGTGATGTCCGAAATGAACGCCAGCTTCCAAAAGCTGGCGCATGCTGAACGAGGGCAGCGCCATCTGATTGTCTCTCCGGTTGTTCCTGACGCGGAGACTGCATCTGAAGGTCCCGGTGGGGACCGTCGGACACCGGATCGGCCGCCGCTTCTTTTGGCTCGCGGGGCCGTGTTCCGCGTCTATGGGGTTACGTTGATGGGCGAGGATTTAGTGGGTTTGCCGCGCCAAATCAAGCGCTTGGAACGCATTGTTTGTCACAGGCCCGAGGCCGGCGGCCACGCCACTATTTCCGCCCCAAGAAACGCACGAGCTCGGTCTTGCCTTTGCCCTTCAATGCGATTTGGCCGAGCGAGCGGCCCTGGCAGGTGCCATTGAGGAACGGCCACAGTGCGCCAGTAACGATCACGGCGCCGGGCTCGGCTTCGGCGGCGACGCGGGCCGCCACGTTCACGGTGTCGCCCCAGAGGTCGAACACGAAGCTCTTCTTGCCGAGAACGCCGGCCACGACGGGCCCCATGTGGACGCCGACGCGCACCTGCCACCCGGCCTTGTGCGCCTTGGCCGCTTCGACCATACCGAGACCGCACTCGGCGGCCGCCAGCGCCGGGTTCTCGACGTAGCGCAGAAGCCCCGCCGTGGCCATGAACGCGTCGCCGATCGTCTTGATCTTCTCGAGCCCATGCCGCTCGACAATGCCCTCGAACGCCTCCACCAGCTCTTCGAGGCCGCTCACCACGGCCTCGGGCGGATTGCGGTCGCAATACTCGGTGAAGCCGACGATGTCGCAGAACAGCACCGCGACCTCGTCGTGCCGGCGGGGCACCAGGCGCCCGCTCGATTTGAGCTCGCTCACCACCGAGCGCGGCAGCACGCTGTGCAGGAGATCGTTGACCCGCGCCTTCTCCGCCTGGATTTGGGCGAGGAAGCCCGCCTCCTGGTCGCGCAGGCGCTTCCGCTCGAGCGCGGCTTCGACCCGCGCGCGTAGAAGGTCGGGGTTGAAGGGCTTCTGCACGTAGTCTTCGGCGCCGAGCTTGATGCATTTCAGCACGGTCTCGAGATCGTCGACGGCCGAGACCATGATCACCGGAATGGCACGCAGCGCCATGTCCGACTTAATCTGCTCGAGCGCCGTCATGCCGTCCATTTCGGGCATCTGCACATCGAGGAGGACGAGATCGAATGGCGCGGCGCGCATCGCCTCGAGCGCCGCGCGGCCATTGGCGGCGGACGCAATCTCGGCCTCAACGAAGCGCTTCAAGCGGCGATCGAGCGTGAAAACGTTATCCTCGATGTCGTCGACGACGAGGATGCGCGGCCGCGCGTTGGCCATCAGGGCGTCCTTGCCGCGGCAAAGCGCGCCATCTTTTCGAGGAGCCGCGCGAGGTCGACGGGCTTGGTCTCGAAATCGTCGCAGCCGGCTTCCAGCGCCTTCTCGCGCTCGCCGTTGAGCGCGTGCGCGGAGAGCGCGATGATCGGGATAGCGCCGGTTTCGGGCGCGGATTTGAGCTGGCGCGCCGCGTCCCAGCCCGAAAGCACCGGCAGGCTCAGGTCCATCAGGATGAGATCGGGCTTCTCGCGCCGCGCCGCCTCGACGCCTTTGGCGCCGTCCTCGGCCACGATCATGTCGTAGCCGTGCTTGGCGAGGCGCCGGCGCAGCATGTAGACGTTGTCCTCGTTGTCCTCGACGTAGAGAATTCTAGGCATTGTTGCCGGCCCCCTTGGCCG
>Ga0310811_10013808_pt1 | contig 10524 bp, 4 predicted proteins | sample YCmetagenome_FD_207642 | JGI IMG/M metagenome (GOLD analysis project Ga0310811, IMG submission 207642) | Soil microbial communities from experimental microcosm in Duke University, North Carolina, United States - YC | ecosystem: Engineered > Artificial ecosystem > Soil microcosm > Unclassified ... | reverse complement strand
CGTCGGAATGGTGAAAAAGAATGCAGTCCCCTCCTCGGGTTTGGATTCCACCCAAACTCGCCCCCCGTGCCGCTCAATAATTTTTTTGCAAATCGCCAACCCCATGCCGGTGCCCGGATATTCCTGACGCGTGTGCAACCGTTGAAACAACACAAAAATCCGTTCGAAATTTTTCGGATCGATGCCGATGCCATTGTCCTTCACCTGAAAAACCCATTCCCCATTCTGCCGCTCGACGCCGACGTGAATTTTCGGCGCCTCCCTGCCGCGAAATTTAATCGCGTTGCCGATGAGATTTTGAAATACCTGCGTCAACTGCATCACATCGCCCTGCACTGTCGGGAGTGGATCGTGCTCGACAACCGTCCCGCTCTCCGCGATCGCCACTTTCAAATTCGCCAGCACCGTCGCCAGCAACTGTTCGCAATCCGTTGGCACCAGCGGCTGGCCGCGCGTATCCACGCGCGCATACGCGAGCAAGTCCTGGATTAGATGTTGCATTCGCCGCGCTCCGTCGACGGCGTAGCCAATGAATTCCCGATCTTCCTCATCCAATTTCTCTTTGGCCCGGCTGCTCAACAACTCGAGGTAACTCACCACCATGCGCAGCGGTTCGGTTAAATCATGCGAAGCGACGTAGGCAAATTGCTGCAGTTCCGTGTTGGACCGTTCCAAATCCACCGTAATGCGCTTCAATTTTTCCATCGCTTTCAACCGCTCCTCCTCCGCCCAAAACAGCAACTTCGCGTTCCACCAAATAATGACTGTGAACAGCACGATATTCGCGAACGCAAACAATGAAATCCCGGATTCCAGTGCAAAGAGTCCGCGTTTCTCGCTGAAAAAAAGCAGCGCCCCCAGAGCGAGCGGAATGAAAATCGCCGCCGGCAACAAACGCCGCGCCATCGTGCCTCCCGTCGTGTCGCTCGTGATCACCATCATTAACCCGCGGCTTGGCCGCACTGACAACGCCGCGACGGCAAACAATTCAAAACCAACTGCCGTGTTCAACGCCATCGGCAATCGCGAGCCGAAACTGGAGAGCGGCAGCACGCGGTATCCGTAGCCAATCAGCGCCAACAGCGCCATCAGCCCCACCATGAGGATGCACGCCTGCGCGGGCCGGACCCCGCTTTTTGTTTGCGCGTCCAGCAACAGCAACGCCGCCCCGCAAAAGACAAAGCTCAAGGCGGTGTTCATCGCGATCTCATTGGGACCGTACGGCCCGGGAGAATTGACCTCCCGCTGGAACAAGATTTGATCCAGGTTCAGGTCAAAACCAAAGGCGCATTCCGCGATTTTCTCCGCGCCCCCAAGCACAATGACAATCCCGCAAATGATCACGATGGTGTCCGGCCGTTTTCTCCCTCGCTTTCCCGCCCGGATGAGGGCGAACCCGGCGATAATAAACAGCAACGCCGAAAGCGGATTCATGGCAATCAACCCGCGCCCCGCGCTTTTCAGAATTTGAACGTGCAAAAGCCAACCGGCCAGCACCAGGCCACCCACCAGGATCACGGCAAAACTCGCCCGCCGGGAAAGGCGCGAAAGAAACAATTGTGAGGCGGTTTCGGCCATGTCTCTCCTTCGATGGTGGAACCGGTACAGGTTCTCCGAAACCTAAGTCCGAATGAAAAAAAAGCGAGCCGGCGGAAGCTAAACTCCACCCACTTTTGGCTGGGGTAATATCGGTAGTTGAGCTCCGATATCCTTGACCATGCTGACGAGGGAACTAAAGTTCGGCGGCTTCACCAGATAAGAATTCGCGCCGACTTCATACGCGCGCAACTTATCCTCCTGCAATTCGGAGCCGGAAAGCACAAACACCGGAAGATTTTTCAAGTGGGCATTGCCGCGAATCCACCGGAGTATTTCCCATCCGGTCGCCCGCGGCATTTTGAGATCGAGGAGCACCAAACTGGGAATTTCGTAACGCGTCCGGTCGGCGTATTTGCCGGTGCCGCTCAAATAATCAATCACCTCCGAACCATCGCCGACATTTTGCAACTGAAAATCAACCGCCGCCCGGGCACACGCCACCTGCAACAACGTAGTGTCGTTGGGATCATCATCCACATGCAGCACCGTGACCGGCTTTTTCGCCGGATGACCCGGTTCCTCTTCTTTCGAATGATTTCTACGGCTCTGCTCAGGTTTTTTCATGGCACGTTCTGCGTCGGATCAAGGTGGCAATCGTGCCGCGAACGGGCTCAACCCTACTCCTTTAGAAAATTGAGTCAAAGGGGAACGTCAAAATATTATTAACAGTCGATTGTGAAGAACATTTCCTTTTCAGTGCACAAATTCCAGTTCCTGCCGATGCGGAATCAACCCGCGTTCAAACGCGCTACCGAGGAAGCGCCGGATGGACTCCCTGCCCCGCTCGCCGTAATCCAACGTCCAATGGTTCACATACATGCCCACAAATTTATCCGCCAAATCGCGGCCCATATCGCGCGCGTATTGCAACGCGTGCTGCACCGCCTCCGCGCGATGATCCAGGCTGAATTGAATGCTCGCCGTCAAAATATCTGAAATCTGCTTGCGGACCTCCGGCGCAAAGCGTTTGTGAATCACATTCCCGCCGAGCGGCAATGGCAACCCATCGTTTTGCTTGCCCCACCACACCCCTAAATCTTCACACACCACCAATCCCTCGTTTTTATAAGTCAATTGCCCCTCATGAATGATCAGCCCGACATCCGCCGCGCCCGAGCGGACCGTTTCAAAAATCTTATCGAACGGCACCACGATGTAATTGAACTCCTTCGCTGGTTTGCCCATCCACAATTGCAACGCCAGAAATGCGCTCGTCATCTTGCCGGGAACCGCAATTTTTTTGCGCGCCATTTCCTCGCGGGAAAATTTATTCTTCGCCACCAGCATCGGCCCGTAGCCGTCGCCCATGCTCGCGCCACTCGGCAACAGCGCGTATTTATCGCTCACGTACGCGTAAGCGTGAATGCTCACCGCGGAGATATCCAACTCACCGCGCGTGGCGCGTTCGTTCAGTGTCTGGATGTCCTGCAAAATGTGCTCGAACCGGAATCCGTGCGCCGGGATCAATTCCTTCGCCAACCCGTAAAACATAAACGCATCATCCGGGTCCGGCGAATGGCCGAGTGTCAATTTGTCCATTTGCAAATCGTAGGAGCCGACGTGAGGAGGCTCAAACTTTTTTTGCAACAACCTGCTGTCAAGTTCCCATTCGCGAAAAAGTTTTTCACAATGCGCGTCTGCTCTTGCTCGAAAAAAATTTCTGCGCCATAAACTTCATTCGATGTTGAATCTAAGTTCGCTCAACCCTCAACAGCGCCTCGCCGTCGAGACGCTGAAGGGGCCGGTTTTGATTTTGGCAGGCGCCGGGACGGGCAAGACCCGCGTCATCACCTTCCGGATTGCCCATATGGTTGAGCGCGGCATCGCCCCCGGAAACATCCTCGGGGTGACGTTCACCAACAAAGCCGCGCGCGAAATGCAGGAGCGCGTGAAAAAGCTCATCCCCAAGCCTCGCGCTCCCAAAGTCGACAGCGAAAAACCCGAACGTCCGACCATCTGCACTTTCCATTCTCTGTGCGTCCGCATTCTCCGCCTGCACATCGAGAAACTCGGCTACAAGCGCAATTTCGTTATCTACGACGAATCCGAACAACTCGGCGCCGTTAAAAAAATTCTCGCGCAAATTTCCGCGAAGGGCGAAAAGACCGACCCCGGCGCGATTCTCAGCCTCCTGAGCCGTTACAAAAACGGTGGCGAACGCTCGGCCGCCTTCGGCGACGAAAGCGTTCGCGCCATGGCCGAGCACATCCGCAAGCGCTATGAGTCCGCCCTGCACGCCTGCAACGCCGTCGATTTCGACGACCTCATTTTGCTCACGCTCCGCCTGTTCAAGGAACATCCCGACGCTCTCGAAGCCTGCCGCGCAAAATATCGTTACGTCATGGTCGACGAATACCAGGATACCAATGCCGCGCAATTCGAACTCGTTCACCTCCTCACGCAGGAGCATCGCAACCTCTGCGTCGTGGGCGATGACGACCAAAGCATCTACGGTTGGCGCGGCGCGGAAATTTCCAATCTGCTCGACATGGAAAAACACTATCCCGAGGTCAAAGTCGTCAAGCTCGAGCAAAACTATCGCTCCACCAATACCATCCTTCGCGCCGCCAACACCGTCATCAAAAACAATCTTCGCCGCCGCGGCAAACAGCTTTGGTCCGACAAAGGTGACGGCGCAAAAATCCTCCTGCACGCCTTCGCCGAAGACGAAGAGGAAGCACGCACCTTGGTTCAACAAATCGATTACGCGCGCCTCACACAACGTATTCCCTGGGGCGACAACGCGATCCTCTTCCGCACCAACCAGCAATCGCGCCCGCTCGAAACCGCCCTGCGCACGGCTGGCGTGCGTTATCATTTGATCGGCGGCCAAAGCTTTTTCGACCGTCGGGAAATTCGCGATTTTCTCGCCTATCTCAAAACCTTTCTCAACCCCCACGATGACATCAGCCTGCTGCGCATCGCCAACACACCCGCGCGCGGCCTCAGCGACGTGACCATGGAACGCCTGCTCGCCGCCAGCCACGAACGCAAAGGCTCCGTCTTTTCCGCCATGAAAAATCCGGCGGTCACGACCACCTTCCAAAACAAAACCCGCGAAAGCATTGAAGCCTTCGTGGAATTCGTCGAGCGCACGCAAGCCGAACTCAACTGTAGGACAGGCGTCCCGCCTGTCTCGTTGGATCACACCGAAAACGAAGAACCCAATCATTCAACGGATGGCCCCCTCACATTGAAAGCCTGGGCCGAAAATTTCATCGAAGAAATCGGCTACTTCAACGAACTGCGCCGTGGTGATAAAACCCCCGAAGTCTCCGAGAATCGCATCCGCAATTTGCAAGACTTGATGGTGACCCTGGACAATTCCGGCTCGCCCACGCAATCGCCCTCGGAACGTCTGCACACGTTCCTGGAAGACGTCACCCTCGACTCCGACCGGGAAGAAAAAGATGAAAAAGCGGGCGACGCCGTCACGCTCATCACCATGCACAGTTGCAAAGGCCTTGAGTTCCCACACGTCTACGTGGTTGGCCTCGAAGAAGGTCTGCTCCCGCATTCGCGCTCCAAAATCGAAGGTACGCTCGATGAAGAACGCCGCTTGTTTTACGTCGCTATAACGCGCGCGCAACAGACCCTCACCATCAGCCATTGCGGCGGTCGCAAAAAATACGGCCAACTCCTCCCGTGCCATCCGTCGCAATTCCTGAAAGAACTGCCCGAAGAACTCATCGAGCACGCCGACGAAAAAGCGAAAACGCCCGTCGCCACCGAATCCGGCAAAAGCATGTTCGCCGCGATGCGCGACGCGCTCGGGTAAGCTGCCATTCTCAGCCAGTTTACGCGCTCTTCCGAATACCGCCGCGATTCCTAATCAATTGCAGTGCGACGCTTTTTTTCGCACTCAAGGAAAATGTTCCCAAAAATCGAATGGGCTGTTCGTTTAGAACAAAGATACGATTGTTGCGCCACCTGTGAGACTGTTAGAGTTGCGGTCTTATGACTTGCACTACGCGTTCACTTCGCCGCTTCGTGGAGTTGACGGTTGCCGCCGCAGCCGTATCAATTTGCCAGAGTTCAAACGCGGCCTCATTCCTCTGGAATGGCGCCAATGGCGTTTCCACGACCACCAATTGGTCCGATACCGCCAATTGGAATCCCACGGGCGCGCCCGGCAGTGCAGACACCGCGATCTTCGGCGCGGGCGGCACCGTTGGCGACGCCCTGACTGTGAACAACGTCGTCGACACCAGCGCGACCATTTCCGTGTTGAATTATACCAACGCGACCAGCGGGGCCTGGCATGTCACCCAAATTTCGGCTCCCAACAAACTGACTGTCTCCGCGGATGCCACTGCCCTCACCAATTTCGTCGTCGGCGGACTCAATGCCGACGGCAGCATTACATCCGTCGGAATGATCGGTGACGGAACGTTGGAAGTGGACGGCAGCAGTACGAATACTTTCAAAGTCGGCAATGCCGCCGGCGCCAATGCTTCCATTAACGCTACGCTCGACATGTCCGGCCTGAGCAATTTTGTCTACAACGCTCCGAGCGGCACTTGGATCATCGCCGGCAGTGGCGGCGATGCGCGTGCCGGCGGCGTGCTGAACCTCGCCGGGGCCAGCAACAACATTACCGTCGGCACCATCAACTTCAATACCGGCAGCGGCAACAATAGCCCTTTCCACAGCCTGATTCAATTCGGCGGCGGAACAAATATTCTCAACGTGGGCACATTCGTTGTCTGCCAAACCAAAGCGCAATTCGCCGACGTCCAATTCCTCAGCACCGCGCCGGCGACCGCCGGTTTGCGCATTCGTGGCGTCAACGGCAACAGCGATGATACTTCCCGCGCCAACATCACCATCGGCGATCGTAACAGCACCGGCACCGCCAACACCATTGGGCGGATGCTGCTGAATGGCCATCCCGTCGATATCAAAGCGAATACTATCATCATCGGACAGGATCGCTCGGGCTCGACTACGGCTGTTCATGGCGGTCTGGGCACCCTCCAATTTGACACCGGGGTGGTCGATGCAAACAGCATTATCATGGGCAACTGCACGACGGCGGATACGACCACTCCCACGGCCATTGGCGCCCTGACCGTCGGTGCGGGCGGCAAATTGATCGTCGGCAGCGGAGGTATTTCGCTGGCCAATCAAGTGCACGGAGTGGCCGCGGGCGTTTTGAGCATTTCCGGAAGCGTGATTTCCTCCAACAGTATCGTGAAACAATTGAACGCAGGCAACGGCACGAACGGCATCGTCAACATCACTGGCGGCAACCTGACCCTCACCACCGGCACCATCGGCACTACGCTCATCCCGGTTGATCAACTGAACATCTCCTCGGCGGCTTTGACCCTGCCCGTTGTGAACAATTCCACCACCATTGTGGTCCAGAGTTACAATCCGGGTGATGATGCGAATGTCATCAATATTTCCTCGGTACCGGTGGTCAGCGGATATCCCACGCAGTTGCCGGTGATAAGCTATACCACGCTCGCGGGTGGTGGCTCCGCCTCGATTGGAACTCTTCCCAGCACTTTCAAGGGCTACATTACGAACGACACCACTCAAAGCACCGTCTTCCTCGTCCTCACCAACGGCCCCGCCACCTCCAAAATGGACACTTGGACCGGCAGTGCCAATCAAACCTGGGATACCTCCAGTTTGAACTGGACCAGCGCCAGCGCGCCGGCGATCTACGCCGAAAGCGATTCGGTCATTTTCGACGACTCGTCCACGCAGACAAACATTAACATCTCCGCCCCGCACACGCCGCTGAGCATGACGTTCAGTAACGCGTCAGAAGCCTACATTTTGGCCGGCGCGGGCAAAATCAGCGGTTCAACGTCCCTCACCAACGCGGGCAGTGGCTCCGTCACTCTCACCACCACTGGCGGCGATGATTTCAGTGGCGGCATCGCGGTCGGTTCCGGCACGGTCATTCTGGACAACCCGAATAGCGCCATCACCGGTCCGCTCGCCATCACCAGCGGCGCCACGTTCCGACTCGGCAACAATGATGCCAATGGCAACCTCCTCAGCAGTATCACAAACGACGGCACCTTGATCTTCAATCGCTCTGACAACCTCGCCATAAATTTTGCCATTGGTGGCTTCGGTTCGTTGGTGAAGACCGGTAACGGCATCTTGACGCTCAGCAACGCCTACGCAGGTTTCGGCGACACCACCGTCTCGAATGGCACTCTGGCGCTGGCAGGCAACGGTTCCATTACCAACTCCGGGAACGTCAACGTCACCGGCGCGACCCTGGATCTCTCCGCCGTTAATTCGGGAAGCACCACCATGAATTCCCTTAACCTGGACGGCGCAAGTCTCACCCTGGGCACCACCAATCTCGTGGCTCCATTAAATGCGAGCGCAGTCAGCATGTTCGGCGCTCCCAGCACCATCAACGTGACCGCCTTGCCCACCATCGCCACCTACCCCGCCACCATTACACTCGTAAAGACCTTTGCCGGTATTTTTGGATTCAACGCCACGCTCGGCTCACTGCCGGCGGCCACCCCGCCTTTTGCGGGCAGTCTTTCCGTAAGCTCGGATCAATTAAAGATTCAACTCGTCCTCACCAGTGGACCGACCGGCACACGCCCTTACGTAGCTTGGAGCGGTGCGGATCTCCCGAACTTAAACACGAACTGGTCTGACGCGCAAAATTGGCAAGTGCCCGGCGCTCCGAATCCCGGCGAAAATGTCGTCTTTAACAGCGACGGCGCGCAAACATCCTCAGCTCTCCTTACCCCCGGCGGCGGCCTCGCGAACTTTGACCCCGAGTTCATCAATAACATCGTCGACGGCAACTTCACGTTGTCATCGTTGGTTTTCACCAACATCAGCGGCGCTTTCCACAACACGTTTATCAAGAGTGGAGATATTCTGAGCATCACAAACAACCTCAATATCGGCGCGTTTGATACCGGCACATCGCCGCAAATCACTTCCGTCAGCTTCTCCGGAACGAACGCCATCTTGAGCTACAACAATACCAACGGCAATCTGCAAATCTGGAACGGCAACAGCTCCTCTTCCAGCGTAAATAACCAAGCCAGACTGGATCTATCCGCGCTCGATACGTTCAACGCGGCCTCCAGCCGTTTGTTAGTCGGCGCCAACATCAATCAAGCAGTCAACCGTGCCAGTGGGATCCTCTATCTGGCGAAGACCAACAACTTGACCGCGGAATTCCAAACCACCAGTTCCGATGCCGGCTCCGGCACCGGCAACGCTGCCATTACCGTGGGTGATGCGAACAGCAATGCGGGCGCGGATGCCTATCTCTACCTTGGCATCGCGAATAACATCTCGGCCGATACGATCAATGTGGGTCGCCAAAAAGCGAATGCCCATCTCGTCTTCAATCCCCCCTGGGCCAATACCGCTCCCTATCCCACTGCGACGTTCCAGGGATTCAGCGGCGGCCGGGTGGCCCTGTTTGAAGTCGGCAATGGCGCGGGCAATACTGGCACCGCCACCCTCAGTGCGGATGCCACGCTCACTGGCGGGTTCGTCAACGCCAGCATCGACGTTCTCAATGTCGGACGCGGCTCCTCCGGCGGTTCTGGATCAGGCACTGTTACCGGGCGGCTCACCTTTGATGCCGGGACCATCAATGCCAACACCGTGAACATCGGCCTTCAACCTGTGACCGGCAGCAAAGTTGGCGTCGGCATTTTGGGCGTCAGCAGCAACACCATCATCGGCGCTGGCGCTCATTTGGTCGTTGGCACCATCAACCTGGGCCTCGTCGGTGGCGGCGTGGGAGCTGCCAATACCTCGGGCACCTTGAACATCACCAATGGCACGGTCACCGCCAACGCCATCGTGGCCGGCACCAACTCTGTTTCCACCATCAACATCATCGGCGGCCGCCTCAACGTCGCAACCACCATCGGCAGCAGCAGCGCGCCGCTCGGCACCTTGAATCTGAGCTCGATGAACACGCCGGACAACAGCAACACAGTCGTGCAATTGTCCGCGGCCCTTACGCCCAACGTCGTGGTGACCAACCTGAATATCGATGGCCTGGACACCACAACGAACCGCATCAACATCTCGTCGGTCGCACCCGTGACCGCGCCCGCCGAATTGCCGCTCATTCAATACGTCGCTCTCAACCAGACTGCCGGCAGCACGTTCAACCTCGGTTTGGGCACCCTGCCACCGGGCTACGTGGGATATTTGACCAACGACACCACCCTGAGCGCCATCGCTCTGGTTGTCACCACGGTTGCTCCGCCCGTCACAACTCCACCCACGATCGGCAAAGTCACCATCAGCGGTGGCAACATCGTTCTCACCGGAACGAACAATGTCGGCGCGGGCGGTACATTCCACGTGCTAAGCTCAACCAACCTTGCGGCGCCTTTGTCCGCCTGGACCGTTCTGACCAACGGCTCCTTTGATGGCAGCGGCAACTTCAACCAGAGCATACCGCTCGACTCGACCTTGGGCCGTAGCTTCTACCTGTTGCAAGTGCCTTAAGTCATTCGGCGGCGGATCTTCCCCTACAGATCCGCCGCCATCTCCCAACCGCCGCCCGCTGCAAAGCCGGCGGCGGTATTTTTTATCAACTCAACGCGCTTCGCAGCAGGCAGGTCGCGTCACCGACGGCTCCCGTCCAAACACATTTCATCGCATGCAGCTATGTTACAAGACCTTCACTGTGCGTACGGCGAGATACTAAGGTCTTTTCTCCACCTTGAGTAAGAGTTCACCCTATTTGCGTCGTCTTTTTCTTTTGTCAGAGTCCGATCCGAAATGAAGCGATTTAGTTTTTGTTTTCGCAAAGGCCTGGCTCTGGCAACCCTCATTTGTCTGCCCGCGAGCGCACAGGTGAACGTCTTGACCTACCACAACGATAATACTCGCGAGGGCGCCAATCTCAGCGAATCCATTCTCACACCGGAAAATGTGAATCAAAACAGTTTTGGA
>Ga0310811_10013806_pt1 | contig 10524 bp, 10 predicted proteins | sample YCmetagenome_FD_207642 | JGI IMG/M metagenome (GOLD analysis project Ga0310811, IMG submission 207642) | Soil microbial communities from experimental microcosm in Duke University, North Carolina, United States - YC | ecosystem: Engineered > Artificial ecosystem > Soil microcosm > Unclassified ... | reverse complement strand
ACGTCCAGCGAGAAGTCCACTTCGTCCACCGTCCAGGTGTTCTTGATGGCGTTGCGGTACATCTCGTAGAACTCGGGGTAGCGCATGGGGCGCAAGGTGAGTTCGAAACCGGGATCGAGGATGTGGGACATGGCGTTCCTTGAATGCCGTGGCGCTCAATCGAGCTTGTGTGCGTAGTTTTCGCGCACAAAACGACTGATGTAGGTGGAAAGACCGATGCCAGCCTCGGCGAGCATCTGCATGTTCCTCACATGCATGCGGCCGGGCTTGGCATGGGTGTATTCGTAGATGTCGCCATTGACGAAGCGCACCCGGATGAAGCCGTCGCCACATTCGTAGCTGGCGACGCCGGTCTTCTTCCCGCTGAGGTTGCGGTAGCGCTTCATGGCACGCGTCCGTTACTGGCAGGCCTCGCAATATTCGGGGTTCTCCAGTGAACAGAACACGGCTGCCGTGGCCTGCTCCTGCTCGGCAGCGGGCGCGGCCTTGGCCGTCGGCGCGGCCGACACGGTGGTCTTGGCGATCTTGGTTGCCGGACGCGAGCGCAGGTAGTACGTGGTCTTGATGCCCGCCTTCCACGCATACATGTACATCGAGCTCAACTGACCGATGTTCGGGTTTTCCATGAACAGGTTCAGCGACTGGCTCTGGTCGATGTACGCCCCGCGTGCGGCGCCGAGATCGATCAAAGCCTTCTGCGGCAGTTCCCACACGGTGCGGTAGATGCTGCGCAGGCGTTCCGGAATCGCGCTGATGCCCTGGATCGAACCTTCCGCCAGCTTGATCGCATCGCGAACTTCCGGCGTCCACAGGCCCAGCGTCTTCAGTTCTTCCACCAGGTAACGGTTCACCACCAGGAAGTCGCCGGACAGTGTCTCGCGCTTGAACAGGTTGCTCACCTGCGGCTCGATGCACTCGTAGCACCCGGCGATCGACGCGATGGTGGCGGTCGGCGCAATCGCGATCAGCAGCGAGTTGCGCAGGCCCTTGGCCTTGATGGACTCGCGCAGCGCGTCCCAGCGAGCCTGGTCGTTCGGCTTGGCGTTCGCCCAGTAGTCGAACTGCAGTTCGCCGTTGGCAGCGCGGCTTTCGGCAAAGCCCGGGTGTGGGCCGTGTTCCATCGCCAGTTCGTTCGACTGCGACAGCGCGTTGAAGTAGATCTCTTCCGCGATACGCGTCGACAGCGCCAGCGCCTCGGCCGAGTCGAACGGCAGGCGCAGCTTGAAGAACACGTCCTGCAGGCCCATCACGCCCAGGCCCACCGGACGCCACTTGTTGTTGGCGACCTTGGCGGTATCGATCGGATAGAAGTTGAGATCGATCACGCGATCGAGCTGGCGCACGGCGGTGCGTACCGTGGCGGCGAGCTTCTCGAAATCGAAGCGGCCGTCCACCACATGGCGCGACAGGTTCACCGAGCCCAGGTTGCACACCGCCGTTTCGTTCGCGTTGGTGACTTCCAGGATCTCGGTGCACAGGTTCGACAAGTGGATGACGTTTTCCGCCTTCGCCGTCTGGTTGCTGGTGGCGTTGCTGCGGTCCTTGAACGTCATCCAGCCGTTGCCGGTCTGCGCCAACGTGCGCAACATGCGCGCATACAGCTCGCGCGCCTTCACCTTCTTCACGGCGAGGCCCGCGGCCTCCGCCTCACAGTAGGCCTTCTCGAACGTCTCGCCCCAGCTGTCGACGAAGTGCGGCACTACCTTGGGATCGAACAGCGACCATTCGCCGTCGGTCTCCACGCGGCGCATGAATTCGTCGGGAATCCAGTTGGCGAGGTTGAGGTTGTGCGTGCGGCGCGCATCGTCGCCGGTGTTGTCGCGCAGCTCGAGGAATTCCTCGATGTCGCCGTGCCACGGCTCCAGGTATACGCAGGCCGCGCCCTTGCGCTTGCCGCCCTGGTTGACCGCGGCCACGGAGGCGTCCAGCGTCTTCAGCCACGGCACCAGGCCGTTGGAGTGGCCGTTGGTGCCCTTGATCAGCGAGCCGCGCGAACGCACGCGCGAGTAGGCCAGGCCGATGCCGCCGGCGAACTTGCTGAGCTTGGCGACGTCACCGTACTTCTCGTAGATCGATTCCAGCGAGTCGGCCGGTGAATCGAGCAGGAAGCACGAGCTCAACTGCTCGTGTGCGGTGCCCGAATTGAACAAGGTCGGCGAGCTGGCGATGTATTCGAGCGAGGACAGCAGGCGATACAGCTCCAGCGTCTCGCCGATCTCGCCGCCGCCCAGCGCGCAGGCGATGCGCATGAAGAAGTGCTGCGGCGTCTCGATCACCTTGCGCAGCTGCGGATGGCGCAGCAGGTAGCGGTCGTACACCGTGCGCAGGCCGAAGTATTCGAAGCGGCGCGTGGCGAGCGGATCGATCGCGTCGTTGAGCTTGCGCGCATTCGCCGAGACGAAATCGCGCAGGCGGTCGTTGACGATGCCCAGCTCCGCGCCGCGCGCGATCGACTGCGAGAAGCTCTGGATTTCCTGGCCGCTCACTTCCTTGTCGATGTACGCGCCCAGCAGGCGCGCAGCGAGCTGGCCGTATTCGGGTTCTTCCGCGGTGAGCGCGGCGGCGGTGCGGATGGACAGTTCGTCCAGCTCCTGCGTGGTGGCGCCGTCGTACAGGCCGCCGATGGTCTTGAGCGCCACGCGCAGCGGATCGACCGCATGCAGGCCTTCGCTGCTGCGGGTCACGGCGCGGACGATCTTGTTCACGTCCACCGTTTCCTGGCGACCGTTGCGCTTGGTCACGCGCATCTGGCCCGGGTTGTGCGGCGGGGTCAGCGCGAACGGCGTGTCCGTGCGTGGCGTTTCGGCCACGGCGGTGTCGGCGGAAAAAGCGGTGTCGGCGCGATCGTCCTCACGTTCGCGGCCGGTGGTATCGATAGGTTGCATGTCGACTTCGCTCCAAGCGTGGTCATCAACCGCCTGCTCCCGCGCGCAGGGCTGAAGAGATGCACTTCCACGGACGGTCGAGCAGCAAGGCGGATCGCCCTGCGCATCGACGCACTTCCCCGCGGAAGCCGTCATCTCGCACCGCGGCGCTCAGGCCACGATGTGTCGGCAGGTCTTCGGACTCGCGGACCACGGGCCTTGCGACCCGACCTACTCGCTCCCGCTTCCCAGCCGCTGAGGGCCAGTGCGTTGTTGGCTTTCGTTTCCGCTTACCGCTGCGGGGCAGTTCCGGATTTCCACCGGATTCCCTATTAAGCCAGTCCGACATCAAGTCTGAGAGTGGCACCGACGGGGCACAACATATCGGGCCCGGAGGGGTGGGTCAACCCAATACCTTGTGGATGGCGTGTGGATAAGCGGGAAAACCCAAGCGGCCGCGCGGGTTAATCGGGGCCAGGAAAATTTCCTACGGCAGGCGTGAGCTGCCGGCCGCGTGAGAAGGGGCCGCATGCGGGGTCGGCCATGCGCCTCGCGTTGCAGCGGCTGGCGCAACAGCCTCGCCATCGGCTCGCTGATGAATGCGCGCGGCATGATGGAGCTCATCGTGATCAAGGTGGGCCTCGACGCCGGCGTGATCACGCCGGCGATGTTCACCATCCTGCTGGTGATGGCGATCGTCACCACGATGATGACGACGCCGATGGTGATGGGCTTGCTGGATCGCAAGCGCATCACCGATGCACTCACGAACCATTGATGATGCCTAGCCTTCGTCCAGTGGCGTAAGCAGGCGTACATCGTTGATCAGCGGCTGTACCCGATCGTCCGCAACGGCATCGGCCGCGCCCGGCATCGCTGCATCGGTGGAGGCCCAGGGGGCTTTCTGCCGCTCGCCCGGCAAATAGGCTTCCCATTGGCCATAGGGCGGATCCATCGAGCCGGGGCGAATGCCCTGGAAGGTTTTGTACTTGATGGGCACGCGGACCAGCCAATAAGGATCGTTGGCATGTTCGCCGCGACTCGGAACCTGCCAGGTCCACCCACGTGCCGTGGCGAGTGCGGAACTGGCGAAGAGCTTGCGCAGGCGATCGCGCTCGGACGGATCGGCGTAAGTGAGCAGATTGACCTGTTCGGCGATGGCATCAGCGACCTTGCCGTCGCGATCCACCTTCACCATGAGGTACACGGCGGCGGAAACGCGCTGGTCGATCGCCTTGCGCGGATAGACCGGATTGGTGCGATTGAGCGGCTGCAGATCTTCTTCCGGAGCCCCGGCACTCTTGCCGAAACTGGCGCCAGCAATGCGCACGGTCGCGCGGTCCTTGTCGATCGCGCGCGCAACGATGCGCAGACTCATGGATTCCTTGAGGGGTGCCTCACCGGGCTTGGCCAGTGTGAACCTCCAGGTCGGCAAGCTGCGCTGGACAACCTCGCTCACTTCAGGCGGCAACTTCTCGGCATGATCGAGCGCATAACTGTCCACGCTGCCGTCGGCCCTGATGGTCATGGTGCCGGTAACCAGCATGCTGGCTTCCGCCTGCCCGACGGTGTCCGCGGCATACATGTGGCAGCTTGCCGACACGATGCATGCGGCGACGAATGCGCGCATTCCCTGTTTCATGACGTCCTCCTTGAGATGTCGACTAGAGTGTAGCGACGGGCACGCCGGCGGGCGACCGACGTGCCCATGCTGTCACCAGATGCGCACGCGTTCCTGCGGCGACAAGTACAGCTTCTGGCCCGACTCCACCCCAAACGCCTGATACCACGCATCCATATTGCGCACCGGCCCGTTCACGCGGAACTTGCGTGGCGAGTGCGGATCGCTGGTGACCTGGCGGCGGATGGCGTCGTCGGTGAGCTTGCCACGCCATGCCTGTGCCCAGCCGAGGAAGACGCGCTGGTCGCCGGTGAGGCCGTCGATCACCGGCGCTGGCTTGCCGTGCAACGATGCGTGGTAGGCATCGAGCGCGAGCGTGAGGCCGCCGAGGTCGGCGATGTTCTCGCCCATGGTGAGGTTGCCGTTGATGTGCACGCCCGTCAGCGGCTGGAACGCGTCGTATTGCGCGCCGAGCTTCTTGGCGCGATCGTCGAACGCCTTGGCGTCGTCGGCCGTCCACCAGTCGCGCAGGTTGCCGTCGGCATCGATCTTGCGGCCCTGGTCGTCGAAGCCGTGCGTGAGCTCGTGGCCGATCACGCCGCCGATGGCGCCGTAATTGATGGCCGGATCGGCGTTGGGATCGAAGATCGGCGGCTGCAGGATGGCCGCGGGAAACACGATGTCGCGCAGCGAGCCGTTGTACGCGTCGTTGGTCTGCGGTGTCATCGACCAGTCGCTGCGATCCACCGCGCCGTTGAGACGGTTCACGTAGAACGTCCAGTCCGCCTTGGCGGCGTGCAGCACGTTGCCCACGAGATCATCGCTGCTCGTGCTCACGTTCGCGTAGTCGCGCGGATGATCCGGATAGCCGACCTTGATGGTGTAGGTGTCGAGCTTGCGCAGTGCCTCTTCGCGCGTCTTGGGGCCCATCCAGTCAAGTTTCTCGATGCGGACGCGGTAAGCCGCCTTGAGGTTGGCCACCAGCTCCTCGATCTTCGCCTTGGACGACGCCGGGAAATACTTGGTCGTGTAGAGCTCGCCTACGCCCCAGCCCAGGTTGCCGAAGCAGGACAGGCGGTCGCCCACGCCGCAATCGCCGCCGGACACCGCATGCACCGCGCGCTTCCAGCGGACTTCCTGTTGCTGCTGCCCTGAAAGCGTCTTGTCATGCATCTCGAAGTACGCATCCTGGAACGGCTTGGAGAGGTAGTAGGCGGCGTCGTCCGCGATGCGCGCAGCCTGCCATGCCTGGATGGTGGCGACCGGCGTCTTCGCATACACGGCGGTGAGCTTCGGGAACGCGGTCTTTTCCGCCACCACGATGCGCTTGAGGTCGCCGAGCTGCGCTGACGCGAGGTAGTCGCGCCACGCGAAGCCGGGGGCCAGCTTTTGCAGCTCGTCCACGCTCATCGGGTTGTACATGGCCACGGGGTCGCGCTGCGCGACCTTGTCCCAGCTGGCTTCCGCAATGGCGGTTTCGAAGGCCACCACGTCCTTGGCGGCGGCCTCAGGCTGCGGCCATCCCGCCAGTGTCAGCAGCTTGGCGACGTAGGCCTGGTACGCGGCCTTTTCCTTGGCGAATTCGGGCTTGAGGTAATAATCGCGGTCGGGCAGGCCCAGGCCCGCCTGCGTGACATAGACCGCGTAGCGCGAGTTGTCTTTCAGGTCCACGTCGAACACGAGGTTGAACAGCGCGCCTTCGAAGTCGGTATTGGTGCGGCCCATCAATGCAGCCTGCGCGTCGCGCGTGGTGGCCTTGCGTACCGCATCGAGCTGCGGCGCGATGGGTTTGGCGCCAAGTGCATCAATGCGCGCCTCGTCCATGTACGACTGATAGAACGCGCCGACCTTGCCTTCGAGGGAACCGGCCGGCGCCTTGCTCTGGGCGGCACTTTCCATCAACTGGTGCAGGCGCTGTTCGGTGAGGTCGGTCATTGCCAGTCGCAGGCTGACCGCCGGCTTGTCGGGAGGGATCGGCGTGTGGTCCAGCCAGGTGCCGTTGGCGTAACGGAAGAAGTCATCGCCCGGTTTCGTCGCGGTATCGGCACCGGCCCGATCGAAACCCCACGTGCCGTACTGCGGCTTGGCTGTCGCCGTGTCGGCGGCGTGGGCCGCACCGAACACCAACGCACTCACGCAAGCGACTGCCAGGATCCTGCTGACCATAAGCCCTCCACCGTGTTTGAGGTGAGGGGATGCTCGCATGGCAACAGCTCGCCGCCAGTGCTGGAAGTTGTACTTTCGATGCGAAAGGGAGCGACCCGGCTCGCGCCGGGCCGCCATCCGCCGCAAAGAGATGCCTCAGCCGGCAGCGCGCTGCTTGTGGATGCGCTTGCTGTCCTTGTTGAGCGACTTGTTGAGGTTCTTCTGTTCCTGCTTGGTGAGGTGGCCACCGTGCTCGGCCTCATCGCGGCTCTCGCGAGCGGCGATGTTGGCGTCCTGCCTCTCGTCGCGCGCGGCCTGCTTGGCATTGAGCTGGCCGTCGGCCACGCCGGCCTGGACGCGGTCCTGCTGGTTCTCCAGACGCTTGTTCACTTCGTTCACGCGCGGATGGCCTGGGATGTTCTCCGGCGAGGTGGATTGCGCCATGGCGCCCGCGCTTGCGCACGCAGCGACCAGGGTGAACGCGATCAGGCTGAAACGCGACGTCGTCTTCTTCATGGCGGTGATCCTCTTCGTTGGTGATCGGTCGCAGCGCACCGCGCTGGCGCGGTGGCTGTCACGTCTCGGATGGTGTTGCCCCTGCGAGCCAGCACGGGTGGCTGGCTCGATGCGGAGAACGAGGGATCGCAGTCGCCGTTGACGGCGTTGACGCGAACCTGCGCCATTTCATTCAGCTGCAGGCAGGCTCGGTGGTGATGCATCACCGCATGTCGTCAGCCAGACGAAAGCGACATGCGTGATGAGGTGCTTTCACGCGGCAACGCGCCCTTCGGAAAGGCCGCGCAGATGACCGAGGCCTTCCTCGAAATCCTTGCCCACCAACTTGTCCATGTTGAACACCAGGCCCATCAGCTTGTGCATGAAGCTTGAGCGACCATGCATGGCCCACGTCACCCGCGTGCCTTCGCCATGGGGTTCGAGCACGAATTCCGCGGTGTTGGTGGCCTTGAACGGCGCGAAGAACTCCAGCCTGATTTCGATGCGCGACGATGGAATGGACTCGGTGATCTGCATGCGACCGCTGCCGATGTCCTTGTTGCCATTCCAGCCGTAGATCGCGCCTTCGCCGACCTTGGGGCCTTCGTAGCTGCGCTCCATGGCAGGGTCCTTGCGCTCGTACGGCGACCACGCCTGCCAGCGATGAAAATCGTTGATCAGCGGAAAGATGCGCTCAGGAGATGCCTGGATGGTGGCGGATCGCTCGATGCGGAACTGGCCGGGACGCGTCGCCGCGACCCCGAGCAGGGCGAGGATGGCAAGCAGGATGATGACGAATACGGTGAACATGATCGGACTCCTTAGTGGTGGAAAGCCGCGCGTCATGCGTCGGCTTGTTCCTTGGGCACCATATGCATGTAAGGCTGGGCTTCGTGCAGCACGCGGGCGAACGACGGCCGCTGCATCAGCCGCAGCAGGTAGGCCGCCGTGTGCGGGTGTGCTTCTTCGAGCGGGATCACCAGGTTGGCATAGAACAGCGCGGGCGAAGCCGAGCAATCGGCCATGGTGTAGTCGTCACCCACGGCCCACGTGCGGCCGGCCATGTCCTTTTCGAGCAGGTCGTAGGCCACACGAAGCTTGTCGCGCGCGGCGCTCACGCCATAGTGGTCGTGTGCACCGGAGGGACGAAGGCGATCGGTGACCACCTTCTGCATCGGCTCGTTGACATACAGATCGAAAAAGCGGTCGCGCAGGCGAACTTCGCGCGCGAGATCGGCATCATCGGGAATCAACGACACCTTGCCCGGATAGTGCTGCGCGAGATACTCGATGATGATGGTCGATTCGGGTACCAGGCAGTCACGGGCGTCGTCGCGCAGCAGTGGAAACCGGCCCATCGGCCACAACGCGTGGAACGCGGCGCGAGCCTGCGGATCGGCCAGGTCCACCAGGTGGGCATGGAACGGCGTGTCGTTCTCGTACAGCGCAATGAGCGGCTTGTGGCAGAACGAGGCGAGCGGATGCATGAAGAGCGTGAGTGACATGATGAACCTCGTGCCTGCGGATCAATGTTGCGGTTGCACCGAGGCAACCTTGTCCTTCGCCGAGGCGTCATCGATCAACGCCTCGACCTGGATGCGCAGCACCACGTCCATGTTGAAGCCGTAGGACTTGCCGCTGTCCATGCCGAATGTGTCGCGCTTGAACGTGGCGGATGCGTCGGCGCCGCAGAGCTCGCGCTTGAACATCGGATGCGGCATGCATTTGAACGAGTTGACGGTGAGTTCGAGCGGCCGCGTCACACCATGCAGGGTCAATTCGCCGGCCACCTTGGTGGGCGCACCATTGACGAAAGCGGTGAGCTTGCCCTTGTAGATGGCGTGCGGATATTTGGTCACGTCGAACAGCTCCGGTCCGCGCGCAGCCTCATTCATCTTGTCCAGGCCGAAATCCGCACTGGCCATGTCCACCATGATATCCACGCTGCCCGTGCCGGCGCTCTTGTCCAGCGTGATCTTGCCGCTGGTGCGGTCGAACTTGCCGCGCCATGTCGAGAGACCGCCGAAGTGGTCGGCCTCGAAGCTCGGATACGTGTGCATGGGGTCGATGGTGTAGGTGGCCGGGCCGGCATGCACCGGTCCGAGCACGGAGGCCATGGCCAGGGTGGCAAGTGCAGCGTGCCGGGTGAAAGGGGGCAAGGCAGTCATCGTCAGCTCCTGAAGGTGGGTTTCGCGGGCCGCTCCGGCCTCGCTCATCTGAATGACGAACGGGCCCGGGGGATTTCGACATCGGTCTGGAGCCGCATCGGTGCGGATGACCCGGGGAGCGGGTGGGCCCGGACTGCACGCGGTGTCAATCTACGATGAAAAGCCGGGCCCCCGTGGGCGTATACGAACGATGCGCGGCATCGCCGAAGTCGGATACCTGGTAGCTCATGCCAGCCGTAAGCACGAAGCGGCGGCCATCCTTCAGCTCGGAATGCAGCTCGCCTTCCAGCACGTAGAGCACGTGGCCGCGATCGCACCAGTGATCGGCGAGGTAGCCGGGGCTGTATTCCACCAGCCGCACGCGCAAGTCGCCGACGCTGAAGCTGCGCCAGAGCGCCTCGCCGGTTTCGCCCGGATGCTTCGTGGCAGGTACGTCGGCCCAGTCCGTCACGGTGAAGGGCAGGGCGGGAATCTTCATCGGCACGGCTCCCTGTGGGCGGTTGACGTTATTCGACGGGGTAAGGGCCTTCGGCGAAGACTTCCGCGTGGTAACCCTTGGCGCCTACGAGCCGCGCCATCGGGCTGCGGATATCGCCGCCGCTCGCCAGGCGGTCGATCAGGAAGCCGAAGTCGTAACGCGGTTGCCAACCGAGTTCCTCGCGCGCTCGCGCATTGACGTAGACGCGATCGATGCCCGGCGCCATCTTCCAGCCCAGCCTCGCATAGAGCGGTGCGTACGCCGGCACGCGTCGCTGCACGACCAGCGGTGCGTTGGCACGCAGCGCGGCCATGTCCTCCGGCTGCAGTGGCGAGGTGGCGCTGATGATGTAGCGACGAAAGCCCAGCGTCGTGGCATGGCGCGCCGCGAGCAGATGGGCGCTCACCACGTCCTCGATGTCCACGCGGCGATGCAGGTACTCGTTCACCTTGAGGTTGTCGTCGGCATAGCTGGCGCGCGCATTGCGGTCGTCGTCTTCCTCGGGAAAGAAGCGCGATGTGCGCAATACCATGCAGGCCAGACCCTGGTTGCGCTGGAACAGCTGGCACAGGTCTTCCGCCGCGGCCTTGGTGACACCGTAGATGTTCTTCGGGATCGGCGTGACGTCCTCGGTGATCCAGGCGGAAGGTTCGCCCGCCGGCGGCACCAGCGCATCGCCGAACACGCTGGTGGTGCTGGTGTACACGAAGGATTCGACACCGGCGCTCACCGCTTCTTCCAACAGGTTGAGCG
>Ga0310811_10013805_pt1 | contig 10524 bp, 7 predicted proteins | sample YCmetagenome_FD_207642 | JGI IMG/M metagenome (GOLD analysis project Ga0310811, IMG submission 207642) | Soil microbial communities from experimental microcosm in Duke University, North Carolina, United States - YC | ecosystem: Engineered > Artificial ecosystem > Soil microcosm > Unclassified ... | reverse complement strand
CACCAATGTGACGGCCGTCGGTGAACGCCATTGCAGCGGGACCGTCCCACGGCTCCATCATCGCGGCGTGGTATTCATAGAAGGCGCGGCGATTGTCGTCCATCAGCGTGTGGTTTTCCCACGCTTCCGGAATCATCATCATCATCGCTTGCGCGATCGGGTAGCCGGCCATCACCAGCAGTTCGAGTGCGTTGTCGAAGCAGGCAGTATCGGACTGGCCTTCATAGATCAGCGGGAACAGTTTCTTCAGATCGTCGCCCAGCACGGCCGACTTCATGATGCCTTCGCGCGCGCGCATCCAGTTGAAGTTGCCCTTGACGGTGTTGATCTCGCCGTTGTGTGCAATCAGGCGATACGGGTGAGCCAGCGGCCACTCGGGGAAAGTGTTGGTGGAGAAGCGCTGGTGCACCAGCGCAAGTGCGGAGACACAACGCGGATCTTGCAGATCGCGATAGTATTCGCCAACCTGGTCTGCCAGCAGCAGGCCTTTGTAAACCACGGTGCGCGCCGACATCGACGGCACGAAGAACTCCTTGCCGTGCAACAGGTTCAGCGCCTGGATCGCGTGACCGGACGCCTTGCGGATCACGTACAGCTTACGTTCCAGCGCATCGGTCACCATGATGTCCTGGCCGCGGCCAATGAAAATCTGGCGAATGATCGGTTCCTTGTCGCGCACGGTCGGCGACATCGGCATTTCCTTATCGACTGCCACATCGCGCCAGCCGAGCACGACCTGGCCTTCGGCCAGCACCGTTCGTTCAATTTCCTGTTCGCAAGCGATGCGGGAAGCATTTTCCTTTGGCAGGAACACCATGCCGACGCCATATTCGCCTGGGGGCGGCAAGGTCACGCCCTGCTTCGCCATTTCTTCACGATAGAATTGATCCGGAATCTGGATCAGAATACCGGCGCCGTCGCCCATCAGCTTGTCGGCACCAACCGCACCGCGGTGATCGAGATTCTTGAGAATGAGCAGGCCCTGCTCAACGATGGAATGGCTTTTCTGGCCCTTGATGTGCGCCACGAAACCGACGCCGCAAGCGTCGTGTTCATTAGCCGGATCGTACAAACCTTGCGCTTGCATTGCGTTTCTCCACTGCTTTCGATTGAAATCGAAGGATAGTGCAGTGCACAAGCATTTTCAACCCGAATAAATGGGGTCAGAGTAAAAATTAAGTATGATCGGTTTTAGCCGAATTTAAATTAGGGACAGAGTTGAGCTGCTTTTGTCGGCGCGGCCGTCCGCGTTTAGCCTTGCTGACCCGGCGTTGCGTCTGTTTTTCCAAGCTGGCCTTGAATTGGTCAGAGCCTATCGCCCAGCCTTTCAGCGTTGCTTCAGTAATTGCAATTACATCGGCTTCGTTCACCCCTTGCTCAGTCAACTCCCTGTAGGCTGCTTCGCGTTGAAACGGCGTATTGCCCAGGGCCCAGTACAACGCGTGATCAGTAACCAGAGGGTCGGATTTCATGCCGATGTGATGCTGGTAGCTGGACCATGGGTAATCGCTAGCCGCGGTAACCATGCCGGCCCGGACCGGGTTCAGCTCGATGTAACGGGAGCAAGTCATCAAATAGCGCTCGGAATCTATTACCGTCGCCTTGAAGCGCCCTTGCCACAGCGTTCCCGTGCGGTCGTATTTGTGATTGAAATAAGGTACGTAATGACGGCCGATCCATTGCATCATCCGCGACAGGCCGTGCGCGTCAGCTGGGCTCGCCAGCAAGTGCAGATGATTGGTCATCAATACATAGGCATGGATAGCGACCTTGAATTGCCTGGACGCCTCGCGCAGCCATTCGATGAACTTCAGATAATCCGCGGTATCGCGGAAGATGGCTTGCCGATCATTGCCACGTTGAATAATGTGATGCGGCTGACCGGGCACCACCAGACGGGGTAGACGAGCCATAAGAAAAGGGCGCAGTAAGATCGCCCTATTCTATCGCTTGATCGACTCTGACCCCAAATGAATTACCGCATTGAGCGTGCCCATGCCGGCTCGATCTTGATGCGGTGCTCGACCGCCTTGACCATGAGCGCGCGCAATTCATCCAGCAGGACGACCTCATTCGGCATGATCTTAAAGTCAGGGCTGGACTCGTCCCAGTCGCCATACAGAAAACCGACCGGATGGAAATGCAACATCAGCGGCAACACGACGAAGCTGCGCGATGTCAGCAGGTTATCGCGCCACCAGCGCGGCAGCTTGTTGAGGAAGCCTGGCGCACGTGCGTCTTCGACATAAATCATCTTGTCGTTGGCCAGTGCGGCGTGAAACACGTCCGGCTCGTACGCATCATTGAAGGACAGGTGCGGCAGCAACTCTTGCGTGCCCTCGCCGAAACCCATGCGCGCGCTGTATTTTCCTTCCTCGTGGTGCCGTAGAAAGGCGACTGCACGGCGCAAGCCCAATCCTTTGTACACGGTTTCCAGCGCAATGGTAGTCAGCTGACCGGTACTTGCCGACACGGCTTGGTTACGCATATCTGCGACGCCGCGCTTCAGGATATCAATGGAATCGGTGGGCTTGCCCGACAAGGCCTGCTCCGGCGCCGGTTCCTCGTCCGCCGGTTTCGCGGCGCGGGGCACGGTGCCTTCCACGGTCTGTTGTGCCGTATCGACGGCGGACAGCACGGTACTGCTGTCGAGGCCGAGCATTTCCGCATAAGTCTCGGCAATTTCGGTCAGGTCGGCGTCTGCGCCATTCTCCTGTTCGCACAATACGCTGGCACAGCGGGACGACATGGTCGACACGGCGGCAAGCCATTCCGTATGTTCAAGCGGACCGTCCACGTATTCGCCCTCGGTCGGCGGCTGCACATTCTTCAAGCTCTCGATCAACGGTGCCGGGAAACCCCAGCGCTTGCCGATCGATCGGCCGATTTCATCCAGCCCCAATCCCAGCACCTGCCGCGCCGCTTCATCCTCGTCTACCTCATGCGTGGCCGCGAATTGCTGAACTTCCGCCCATTCGTCGGGCAGATAGAATGAAACCATCAGGCGCCCAAGCGAATGCAGTATCGAACAGACCACCACTTCCTCGGTATCGCGGCGCGTGGTCGACGACGCAACCTGGCGTGCGATCTGACCGGCTAGAACCGCCTTTTCCATTTCGCTGCGCGTGTGATCGGTGGTGTTCGAAGCGGCCGAGAGGCCATCAATCAGTTTAAGACCGAGCGCAAGATGGCCGATGGTCTCGGTGCCGAGCACGATGACCGCTTTCGATACCGTATTGATGCCCTGCCCGAACGCAGCATACATGGCGCTATTGGCCAAACGCAGCACGCGCTGCGTCAGCGTCGGGTCCGAGAGCACCGTCTTGGTCATGTTGAATTCGCGGTCGTCCTCGCCATGCATGGCTCCCACGATGGCGCTAACGACCTTGGAGAAGCCTGGCATGTCGCCGCGCTGGCGCACGCGCGTCCACAGCAGCTCCAGGGTCTTGTCAGGACTGACAGCGAGACTGTTCATGTTCGTCATTGAATCAATTTTTCATGTTGCCGCGGCGTTGACACGGCCTTGACCGCTTCCGCTTTCAAAACGTCGATGACTGCATCCGGCGGCAGAGGCTGCCCGGTATGGAATCCCTGAATCAATGTGCAGCCCTGCGCGACGAGGAAATTCATCTGCTGCTCGTTTTCCACGCCTTCCGCCACCGTCAATAGACTCAGGTGGCTGGCAAGACTCAATACAACATTGCAGATCGCCGCGTCCTTGACCGACTCCGGCAGATCCTTGATAAAAGTACGATCGATTTTCAACGCGGCGATCGGGAAGCGCTTCAGATAAACCAGCGATGAGTACCCGGTGCCAAAGTCGTCAATTGCAATCCGCACGCCGCGCGAAGTAATTTTGTTCAACAGCATCTCGGCGTGCTCGGGATCGGACATCAGGATGCCTTCGGTGATCTCAAGCAGCAATTGATGCCCTTGCAGGCCCGACAGCCTGATCGCGTCGTCCATCACTTGCAGAAACTGGTCGTTGCGGAACTGGCGCGGGCTGACGTTGACGGACACGTATAGCTGCCGGCCGGCGGCTTCCTCGAAGCGCCTCAACTGCATGCACGCTGCCTTCAACACCCAGGCGCCCAGCAGGTTGATCAGGCCGTTGTCCTCGGCCATCGGGATGAATTGGACCGGCGATACCAGCCCGATATCCGGACGCAACCAGCGCATCAGCGCCTCGAAGCCCACAATCTGCCGGGTGCGGGTATCGATGATCGGCTGATAGTGCAGCAGGAATTCGCCGTTGCGTACCGCCTCGAACATTGCCGCTTCGACCGAGACGTCGTGTTCAATCTGGTCGAACTCGCCTTCGTTGTAAATCACGCAGCGCGCCTTGCCGGTTTCCTTCGCGCGAAACATCGCGGTATCGGCATGCGCCAGCATCCGGACATCGGTATCACCGTGCGTCGGGTAAATCGCCACGCCGATCGACGTGCTGACATACAAGCTGTGGCCGTCGATTTCGAACGGCAGCTGGATTGCCGAAATCATTCGGCGCGCCACATGCTGGATTTCGACTTCGTCAATTGCGCCTGGCAGTACCGCGACGAATTCATCGCCACCAACGCGCGCCAGGGTATCCACGTCACGCAATACTTGCTTCAAACGATGACCAGCAACACGCAACAATGCATCGCCGACCGAGTGGCCGAGTGCATCGTTTACCTTTTTGAAGCCGTCGAGATCGAGCGCAACCACGGCGAAACCGATATTGGTGCGGCGCGATTGCGCAATCGCCATGCGCAGCCTATCGGTCAGCAGCGAGCGGTTCGGCAAGCCGGTCAGTTCGTCGTGCGTGGCCATATGCAGCAGACGGTCTTCGGTCGCCTGCTGCGCGGAAATGTCGCGCCCGGCAACGAAAACCTCGGAGTCTTGCTCGGCCCCATAGGCAATCATCTTCAGATCGAACCACAAGGGGCCGCCCTGTGTCGTTAAGCGGACAGTCAAGCGTGTCGTCGCGCGCGATTCGAGTGCTGCACGAAAGCACGCCTCAATCGCGTGCCGGTCCGCCGATTCTACTAGCTCGAACAGGCTGCGCCCTGCCAGGCCGTCCCCGCCGATCAGGTCATCCGATTGGCGGCTGGCGTACAGCACTGCCCCCCTGGCATCCAGGCGGAACGCGACTTCGCCAGCGACTTCCATCAGTTGGAGTAGCTGCGTGTCTGAAGAATCGCTACGCTTTAGAAACATGATCGGAATATAGGGTTTAAAAGGCCACCGGTTAATGCGTCGCTCTGCGTCTTTCAACCCTGCAGTGCAGAAATGTAAATTTTGCAGAATCAAATTGCAAAATTACATAAACATGATTCTAGGATATTAAAACAGGGTAATAAAAATGCCTAGCCAAGATTGCATGAAAAAAATAAAAAGCCCGCATTGGGCGGGCGTTTGCGGCGTTCTTGCGACAGTGGACTCCGGCCCTTAGCTCTATATCGGCATAAAAGCATGGAGGAAGAGGTCAGGAAGACAAGCGTTGTAAAACCGCTATTTTTGTTCAGACGGATGCAGCCTGGTCTGGGAAAAACAGGCTAAAGCGCGTCCGTCCTTCAGCACTACTGGCCTGCCAACGTCCCTGGTGCAGCGCCATGATGCTGCGAACGATGGACAAACCGAGCCCGCTCGCTTCGGACGAGCCGCCGCGCGATGCATCGACCCGGTAAAAGCGGTCGAAGATGCGGGCCAGATGATGTGCGTCGATGGTCGGTCCGCGATTTTCGACCGATAGCGTCACACCGCCTTCGTCGCGCGTCGAGCGCAATACAATGACGCTGCCTTGGTCGGCATGACGTACCGCGTTGGCAATCAGGTTGGCAAGCGCGCGGCGCAGCAGCATGGAATCGGCCCACACCGCGCCCTCACCTTGTACCGCAATATGCAGGCCGCGCTCTTCGGCCAGCCCCTCGAAATAATCGGCCACGCGCTGCAGCTCGTCGCTCACATCGAGCGTGTTGCGCTCCAGCGCAGTATCCGCATGTTCCGCGCGCGCCAGGAACAGCATGTTGTCCGTCATTCTGGACAAACGCTGCAATTCCTCCAGGTTGGAAGCCAGCAAGGTTTCATATTGCTCGGCACTGCGCGGCTGACGCAAGGCCACTTCGGTTTGCCCCAGCAGATTACTGATCGGTGTGCGCAGATCGTGCGCCATGTCGGCCGAAACCTGGCTCAGTCGCGTGAATCCACGCTCCAATCGATCCAGCATGGCGTTAAGCGCGGCGATCAGGGGCGCCAATTCGCTCGGCACACCCGCCGCATCGATGCGTGCGGCGAGCTTGTCGACGTTGACCGTTTCCGCCTGTGCAGCCAGCCTGCTCAGCGGCCGCAATCCGCGCCGTACCAGCAGATAGCCGAGCAAGGCGAACAAGGCGGCGGCAGCGGCAGTGAGAACAAGAATGCGCTGGCGATAGGCAGACAGCAGGCGACTGCGTTCCATCATGGCGCGGCCAGCGATGATTTCGAGATCGCGCGGCGAATCAGCGGCGTGCGTGATAGCCGCGATTGCGATGAACGGTATGCCATCCGCATTGACCGACCGATGGATCGCTTCTCGTGACAAGATCCTATCCGCGCTCACCGGAGGAATCTCGGGCACCGCCATGCCGCCCGGATTAACGGCAACGATAGGCGGATCGTCGGCGAAGCGGATCACCAGCAAGCCTTCCTGGTTGCCCATCATGTTCCTGAAAAGCTGCGGCTTCTCATGAATCAGCTGCATGGTGTTCGCGTCCTTGAGCAGCGTACGAATCTGATCGACACGCGCGATCAATGCTGCATCGTCCCGCAATATCAGTTGCTTCTCGAGCCCGCGGTACAAGGTGATGCCAACCAGGCCCAAAATCAAAAAAGACAAGAGCGCGAACAAGAGCGCCAACCGAACCGTCAACGAGCGCGGGCTCATGCGCTTGTCTCGCAGCGATAGCCGATGCCGCGCACCGTATGAATCAGGCGATGTGCAAACGGCTCGTCTATTTTCTGACGCAGCCGCCGCACGGCGACATCCACGACGTTGGTATCACTGTCGAAATTCATGTCCCACACGCGGGATGCGATGAGGGAGCGCGACAGCACTTCGCCTTGGTGCGTAACGAAAAAATGCAGCAAGGCGAATTCCTTGTTGGTCAGCAAAATTTTATTGCCGCCCCGCATGACGCGGCGGCGCAATACGTCGATCTGCAGATCCGCGACTGTCAGCAAATTTTCAGCTCGCGGCGGGCCGCGCCGCAATAGCGTACGAATGCGCGCCACCAGTTCAGCGAACGAAAAAGGCTTGACGAGATAGTCATCCGCCCCGAGGTCCAAACCTCTCAGCCGGTCTTCCAGCTCGCCGCGCGCGGTCAGAAACAGCACCGGCGTATCAGCCTCTTCGCGCAAACGCTGCAGCACTTGCCAGCCATCCATTTGCGGCAGCATCACGTCCAGCACGATGAGGTCGTACTGCATTTCCAGTGCGAGATGGAGGCCGTCAACGCCGTTGCGTGCCAGATCGACGACATAGCCGGATTCGGTCAAGCCGCTTTGCAGATAGTCTCCAGCCTTCGGCTCGTCTTCAACAACCAGGATACGCATTCAAGTTCTCCGCAGCCCGCGGGGCACGACATGATGATGCGCATTATTACCGATTCCATCATGTCGAACTATCGGCATGTAGACGCCGCCGGCAATGGCGTCAGTCGCTGCGCAGTACCGCGGCGTCAATGCTATTGCCCTGACCGGCTTCGGTCACATAAATTGTTGAGGGCTTGGTAGACGCGGAGGACGCATCGAAGGCGCGCAAAGGCCCAATCGCCGTGCCGTTCGCCATGCCGTTGGCTGCCGTCTTGAAGCTGCCCACCGGCGCAGCCTGGCCGCTGATGTAGACGTCATATGCCGTGAGCGGTTTCAGCTTGAACAGGAAGGCCTCGATTGAATCGGCCAGGCCCAGATGGCGCACCACAACGAAGCCGGTTCCCGACCCTGCGGTAGGGCGCAACGGGATATTTACCGAATCCGCGTTCACGCGCGGCACCAGATTACCGGCGCCTTCCTTGCCGGCAGCAGCATGCGACAGGTAGACCAGCGCCTGCGGCGCCTGTCCGACCGGAACCTCCGCGATCACCTTGTCGACCGAGGTATCGATCACGTCGACCGCATCGCCGTTTTCCAATCCGACGTACATCCGCGAACCGTCATCCGACGGCCAGATGCCATGCGGCAGCGCGCCGACCGGTATGGTATCAACCAGCTTGGCGACCGGTCCGGTCGAATATACCTTGACCACGTTTTCGCCGCCCACGGTGACGTAGGCAAGCGTGCCGCGTGCCGTCTTGGCAAATCCGATGTGGTTGGTGATCAGTCCGGTATCGATCACCTGCTTGACCTCCAGCGTACTTGTATCGATCCGCGTGACCTTGCCGACATCCTTGTGCGTCATCCACATCTCCTTGTCGTCCGGTGTGAATTGCAGGAATGGCGAGAACGGACTGACGACCGGGATGCGCTTGACGATCTGGCGGCTCTTCACATCGATCACATCGACTTCCGGCGTGAAGCTCGAAACAACGAACGCCAGCTTGCCGTTCGGCAGGAACTGCACCATGCCCGGACCATCGGCAACGTGAATGCGGTCTTTTTCCTTAAAGGTGACAGGATCGATCACGGAGAGATAGTCCTCGCCGCGCACCACGGTCCAGACCTCGCTGCCATCCGCCGTAAAAAAGCCCTCGTGTGGTGACCGGCCGATGTAGGTCTTGCCTTTGACCGCATTGGTCGCCGTATCGATAAAGGTCACCGAATTGGAGCCGTTCGAAATGGCGATCAAGGTCTTGTGATCCGGCGAGAAACCTAGCCCGTGCACGTTGATTTCGCCGCGGTACAGCGGCGAGAGGACGTCGGGACGCTGGTTGCCAAGGCGAATCTGTCCAAGCAAGCGGTTGTTCGATGGATCAATGACCGAAACAGTGTTCGTGTTCTGATCTGCGGTATAGACGCGATCGCCGGCCTGTGGCGCCGCATGCGCCTGCATGGCAAACAGGCCTGCGGAAAAAAGTGCGGGGAGGAGTCGATGGTTTTTCATTGTGAGGATATCCAAAAAATAAATCAGCGGGGTGCTGTACCAGCCGGATGCGCCTTCAGCCAGGCTTGCATCAGCTGAATCTCGATTTGCTGATCAGCGATAATTTCCTGCGCCAGATTGCGCAGGCCCTGATCCTGGGTCGTCAGCAACAAGGCTTTTGCCATGTCGATTGCGCCCTGGTGGTGCGGAATCATCATCGTCACGAAGTCGTGCTCGGGTTGCCCATTCATCGCGGCATGGGCCATGTCGTAGTTCATCACCGACATTGCGTCATTCATCAACGTATTGAACGGCTTTGCTGTACTCGCAATGAACGGCGGCGGCGATCGCGAATCATCCATGTTCATACCGGCATGGTCGGCATCGTGTGCAAACGCCGCATAATGCGCAAAGGCAAGGACAAAGAGAAAAAGCGGCCTGCTCGAGCGGCGCAAAATAAATGAAAGCGGAGTGAACATCCTGTTTCCTCGCATGCAAAGAAGTGGCGCTACGCGGAAATCGACAGGTCAGACCGAGAGAACGGAAGACGGGAAGGGGAACTGATCATGAACTGCTCCTTGAAGTCGTGAATGGCTGCACCGAATGGTGAAGCCGATTCACTTTAACGAGAGAAGTCGATCAGAATTCTGACAGCAGAATGACAAAACTGTAATGCAAGTTCGGTATCGATCAGCGATAACGCGATTCGACCAAATCGATTTCGCGTACCAGCTTGCGTGACACCTGATCGGAAATGTCGCCGTGTCGCGCCAAGTCGAAGATTGCTTCGCGTTCGGCCTGCAGGCCCGCAAGACGCAACTCGCGTTCGATCGCGTTAGCCTGCCTCGTCCGTTCACCCTTGCCGTCTTCGTCGCGTTGGTTTTCCAGGCGATGCTGATACAAGCCAATCACATGCGCAATTGATTGCGACTGCACATCGGCATCCGCAGGCAGCGCCGCAGCATCGCGCGGCAGACGATTGATCGCCTCGATCGCCGCCAGCGCAGCGGCACGGCGCGCGCGGTCTTCCTCCCTACGAGACGCGGACTCTTCCGGAAATTCCAGCCCTTGCAGCACGCGCGGCAGCCCGATGCTGGCCAATACCAGCGACAGCAGAATGACCGCAGTTGCGAGAAGGATCGTCACGTCGCGTTGAGGAAACGGCGTACCGTCGGGCATCGCAAGCGGCAAGGTCATCACACCGGCCAGCGTAATGGCGCCTCGCACGCCAGCCAAGGATGTGGCGAGCACCAGACGCCAATGTGGCTGGATGAATTTCTCGCCGCTATACCGCACCTTGAAGACAGTTAGTCGCAGCGATACCCACACCCACAGAAAGCGCAGCACGGTCAAACCGAGACTGATCGCCAACGCATATACAGCAAGCCACCATGGATTCATGTGGCCGGTTTCGATGACCGAGCTCGCGGCACCGCGCAAAATGGTCGGCAATTGCTCGCCCAGCAGCACGAACACGATGCCGTTCA
>Ga0310811_10013804_pt1 | contig 10524 bp, 10 predicted proteins | sample YCmetagenome_FD_207642 | JGI IMG/M metagenome (GOLD analysis project Ga0310811, IMG submission 207642) | Soil microbial communities from experimental microcosm in Duke University, North Carolina, United States - YC | ecosystem: Engineered > Artificial ecosystem > Soil microcosm > Unclassified ... | reverse complement strand
CGGCATCGATGCACGCAAGCCGCTGACGCCGGCCGAGGTGGCGGCGATCGAGGCGGCGATGGACCGACATGCCGTGCTGGTCCTGCCCGATCAGAACATTACCGACCAACAGCAGCTTGCCTTCTCGCGCAACTTCGGCCCGCTCGAGGAAGGTGCCAACTCGGGCGCGCGCGATGCCGAGCTGCGCCTGCCGGTCGTGTTCGCCGATGTCTCCAATCTCGACAAGGAGGGCCGCGTCACCGCGCGCGACAACAAGAAGCGTATGGCGGCGCTCGCCAATCGCCTCTGGCACACCGATGCCTCTTTCCGCGTCGTGCCGGCCCGATACTCCATCCTGAGCGGACGCGTCGTCACGACGGAGGGCGGCAACACCGAGTTCGCCGACATGCGGGCTGCCTACGATGCACTCGATACCAGGACCAAGACCGAGATCGAGGATCTGATCTGCGAGCACTCGCTGATCTATTCGCGCGGGCAGCTCGGCTTCACCGAGTTCCTGCCTGACGAGCGGGTGGCCATGAAGCCCGTCCGCCAGCGGCTGGTGCGCACGCATCCGGTCACCGGTCGCAAATCGCTGTTCCTCGCCTCGCATATCGGCGCCATCGTCGGCTGGCCACGGCCCGAGGCGATGGCCTTCATCCGCGACCTGATCGAGCATGCGACCCAGCCCGAGTTCGTCTACTCGCACCGCTGGACTCAGTTCGATCTCGTGATGTGGGACAACCGCACGACCATGCATCGCGTGCGCCGCTTCGACGATCTCAACGTGGTGCGTGACATGCGCCGCACCACCACGCGCAGCGACAGCCCGACGGCTGACCAGGAGGCGGCATGATTCTTCCCAAGCGCCGGGTCGGCAAAACCAGGCTTGAGGTCACGACTCTTGGTCTGGGCGGAGCGCCGATGGGCGGGTTTCGTGCCACCATCAGCGATCCAGAGGCGGTGGGGCTTGTCGAGGCAGGCTACGCCGCCGGTGTGCGCTATTTCGATACGTCGCCCTTCTACGGTTACGGCCGCAGCGAGCTGCGCATGGGTGCGGCGCTGCGCGAGAAGCCGCGCAGCGATTACGTGCTCTCGACCAAGATCGGTCGTGTCATGCATGTGCTCAAACCTGGCGAGCCGCGGCCGCCCGAGTTCCGCGAGAACGGCCTGCCGGGCTTCGTGCCCGAATTCGACTACACCTATGACGGTGTCATGCGCTCGCTGGAGCAGTCGCATCTGCGGTTGGGCTTGGCGAAGATCGATATCGCCCTGGTCCACGACGTCGATTTCTGGACGATCAAGGATCGAGAAATCTTGGATCGTCGATTCCGGACGGTGATGGACTCGGGCTTTCGCGCGCTCGACGAACTGCGCAAGGCGGGTGTCATCGGCGCCATCGGCGTCGGCATCAACGAGGCCGACACGAGTCTGCGCTTCATCCAGGCCGGCGATTTCGACTGCATGCTGCTCGCCGGCCGCTACACGCTGCTGGAGCAGGGCGCGCTGCATGAGTTCCTGCCGGCGTGCGTGAAGCGCGGCGTCTCGGTGATCCTGGGCGGCCCCTACAACTCAGGCATCCTGACCGGCGGCGTGAAGCCAGGCGCTACCCACGATTACACACCCGCCGCCGCTCCGTTGATCGAGAAGGCGCAGAAGATCGAGGCGATCTGCAGGCGCCATGGCGTCGAGCTGGGTGCCGCAGCGCTGCAATTCCCGCTGTTCCATCCCGCCTTCTGCTCGGTGATTCCCGGAGCGCTCAGCGCGCGCGAGGTGGCGCAGAACATCGAACGCATGCAGGTCAAGATCCCGGCCGCTCTCTGGAGCGAGCTCAAGCGCGAGAAGCTGCTCGAGGTCGACGCGCCCACCCCGAACTGAGGACAGGCCCATGAAGATCATCGACGCCCAGGTCCATATCTGGGGACAGACGATCAAGCCACCAACTGGCGCCCATCGAAAGGTCTCGAAGTTCACCGCCGAGGAGCTCCTGAAGGAGATGGACGAGGCCGGAGTCGATGCCGCGCTCATCCATCCGCCGGCGAGCTGGGACCCCGATTCCGGTGCGCTCGCGATTGCCGCGGCAAAGAAATATCCCGATCGCTTCGCGGTGATGGGCCAGTTCCCGCCGCAGGATCCGGCGAACGCCCGACTGATGCCGGGCTGGCGCCAGCAGCCGGGCATGAAGGGCCTTCGCTGGTCCCTGCTCTACCCGGACGAGCAGACGCTGCTGCATGAAGGCAAGCTCGACTGGATCTGGCCCGCGGCGGAGAAAGCTGGCCTGCCGGTGGCGATGATGGGCGGACTGTTCCTGCCGCAGTTCCGCAGGATCGCCGAGGCGCATCCCCATCTGAAGTTGATCATCGACCATTGCGGACTGCTGCGCCTGGAGAAGGATCAGGCCGCCTTCGGCAATCTCGACGAACTCCTGCCGGTTGCGAAGCTGCCCAATGTCGCGATCAAGGCGACCGGCGCGCCGGGCTATTCGACCGAGCCCTATCCGTTCCGGAACCTGCATTCCGGATTGCAGCGCATCTTCGATGCCTTCGGTCCCGACCGCTTCTTCTGGGGCACCGACATCACCCGCATGCCCTGCAGCTATCGGCAGTGCGTCACCTTCTTCACCGAAGAGCTGCCCTGGCTCAAGGGCGCCGACCTCGAGAAGGTGATGGGCCGTGCACTCTGCAAATGGATCGGTTGGGATTACAAATTCTGATCAGCGCGACGTCCGAGTCACGGTTCCGCGGATCTCGCCATTGGGAAACTTCTCGGTCTGGACATCGACGTACCAACGGCCCGCCAGCAGGTCGGCGGCCTGCTGCTCGGTGAGCGTCGCGCCACCCGAGTGCATGGTGCCGTCGAACGGCGGATTGAGCGGTACGATCGCCCGTTCCGTGCCCATCGCGTCGGGCCCATGGAACGCCGCGCGCGTGATCGGCGAGCTGAGAGCATTCACCACCAGCCGCCATTTGAAGATGTGCGTCGCGGTCGAATATTGCGCCGTGAGATAGCCGCCGGCAGTGCTTGCATTGGGTGGCACCTCGCTCGCGCCGTTGAGCGTGGCGCCGAGGCTGATGTTCGAGCCGGCCGGTTCGCCCATATAGGACATGCAGCCAACCAACATCAGCAGGGCTGCAACGGGCAGTAAACGAAGAGCGGCACACGTCATCAGGCAAGGCTTTCTCGATGCTGGTACGGGATAGTTCGTCACCCCGACCGTAGACCGGCATCGCGACCGCTGCCACCCCAGCGACTGCCGCGATGTCGATACCGATCCGTGGTACGAAAGGTTTGCATGCCCCATCCCCTTCGTATCGCATCCCTCACCGTGTTCGCCATGCTGGCCTTCGCCAGCAATTCGCTGCTGTGCCGAATCGCCTTGCGCGACACGGCGATCGACGCGGCGAGCTTCACCTCGATCCGTCTGATCTCGGGTGCCGCGCTGCTGGCCATCCTCATGATGGGACGCGGCAAGCGTCCCTTGGCTGGCGGAACCTGGCGCGCGGCGGCAATGCTGTTCGCCTATGCCGTCACCTTCTCCTTCGCCTATCGCCAGCTCACGGCCGCCACGGGCGCTCTGCTGCTGTTCGGCGCCGTGCAGATGACGATGCTGGGCTACGGCCTTGCCGCCGGCGAACGCCTGCGCGGCCTTCAATGGTTGGGACTGCTGGTCGCCCTCTCAGGCCTCATCGGCTTGTTGCTGCCCGGGCTCGCTGCACCTCCCCTCGTCAGCGCGATCCTCATGCTGGCGGCGGGCGCGGCCTGGGGCGTCTATTCGCTTCTGGGCCGCGGCGTGACAGATCCGGTCGCCGGCACCGCAGGAAACTTCCTGCGCGCGGTGCCCTTCACCGTGGTGCTGAGTCTCGCCACGGTGACGCATGCCAGCTTCGACACCATGGGCGTCCTCTATGCCGTCGCATCGGGCGCCATCACCTCCGGTCTCGGCTATGTGCTGTGGTACGCCGCCTTGCCTGCCTTCAAGGCCGCTTCGGCCGCGACCATCCAGTTGAGCGTTCCCGCGCTGGCGGCATTGGGCGGCGTCCTGCTGTTGAACGAGCCGCTGTCCTTGCGCCTGCTGATCGCGTCGGTGGCAATCCTGGGCGGCATCGCGCTCGTCATCCTGCGCCGACGCTGATGCATCGGCAGATGAGGGTTATCCTTATACCAGGATAAAGACCTCACTTGTACCAGCTTACCGATCGCCGTGATTGTCCAGGAGCCGGCTGTTGCTTGTGGCCGCCCTGCTTCGGTCTGCGGATTTGGCGACTTGTCTGCCGATGATCGACAGAGGGAAGATGTTCCGAGGAGGACCGCGCTCATGAAGTACGACGTCATCTCCGCCGACGGCCACGTTGACTTGATCTGGCTGCCAACCGACCTCTTCACCAAGAACGCGCCGGCCGCGATGAAGGATCGGATGCCCTACGTTGTCGATGGCCCGAAAGGCCCCGAATGGACCAGCGCCAAGGGTGCCAAGTTCGGCCTGGTGAATGGCATGGGTTCGGCCGGCCGCGAATATGTGCCCGGCGTGATCCATCGCTCGGACCGCATGGCCTCCACCGGCCTGTACGACGATGGCAGGAAAGGGATCCGCCGTCTTACGGAACCGACGCTGCGGCTGAAGGATCAGGAGCGCGATGGCGTGCAGGCCGAAGTGTTGTACGGCATCCTGGGCGCGAGCGGCCGGCTCAACGACCCCGAAGCCGCGACCGAGGTGCTGCGCATCTACAACGACTGGCTGCACGACTTCTGCTGCGCCGCGCCCGACCGCCTGATCGGCCTCGCCAACATTCCCAACCACGACATGGAGGTCGCCACCGCGGAGATGCGCCGCAACGCCAAGCGCGGTGTGCGCGGTTTCGATGTCGCCAACAAGCCCGACATGACGCCGCTCTGGGATCCGTTCTGGGAACCGCTCTGGCAAGTGGCGCACGAAACCGGCATCCCGGTTCATTTCCACACGATCGGTGGCCGCTCGCCCGACGTGTCGAAGATGCCGGAGTTCTTGAAGCGCAGGGTCCATGCCTGGCACATCACGGGCTTCCAAATGCACATGAGCTCCATGCTGATCTCCCTGATGTTCAGCGGTGCGCCCGAGCGCTATCCGAATCTCAAGATCGTGATCGGCGAAGCTGGCCTCGGCTGGATCCCGTATGTGCTGCAGCACATGGACCTCGAATGGGAGGACCAGTTCCAGGATCTCGATCTCAAGATGAAGCCGTCGGAGTACTGGTACCGGCAGTTCTATGCCACCTACCAGACCGACCCCGTCGGCATCCGCCTGCTCGACCTTTTGGGCGAGGACAACGTGATGTGGGGCTCGGACTATCCGCATCCCGACGGCATCTGGCCCGACTCGCAGGAATTCCTCGACCGCGAGCTGGCAGGCGTCACGCCCGAGGCCCGGCGCAAGGTGACGCGCGACAACGCAATGAAGCTCTATCGGCTGGCCAACTAACGGACCGTCTCCACGAGACGCGCATAGGAGCCGTCGGACAGCCGCAGCCGGGTCCAGCGGATGCGGCTCGCGAGGATCGGCACCTCCGCCATGCGGTTCGCGCCCGTGGTGAGCGTGACCGGCGCGGCGCCCGGCTCAAACCAGCCAAGCTCGCCCAGACGCGACTCGGCCCGCCGGATATCGTCACTCGCATAGCGCCATAGAGAGCTGCCGTAGAGGGCTTCCGGCGTCACACGCCAGGCGCGCGAGCGCGGCTTCGAGGCCGCCAGTAGCCGATGGCTGAGGTCGCAAACCAGATGCATCGGCAACGCGCTGCCATTCACGAGCCGCAACAGCGCGGCATCTGCCGCGCCATCCGGTGTTGCGGCCATCGCATCGCGCAGCCGCGCGGCTTCATCTGGTGACGGCGACTGGCGGCCGGCTTCCCAGCGGGAAATCGTCGCCTGCGAGACGCCGAACAGCTCCGCCGCATGGCTTTGCTTGATGCGACGCAAGTGGCGCCACGCCTTCAGCGCCCGGACCAGCGCCGAGGCGGGCGGCAAGGGAAGACCGAGTTCCATGGTATGCATATTTTATGCGTAGCGCCGCGGCATCCCAAGTGGAAGGACGGGGCCATGAAATTCCTGGTCACGGGCAGCTCCGGCCATCTCGGCGAGGCGCTGATGCGCACCCTGGCAGACCGGCGATGCGAGGCGATCGGCCTCGATATCGTGCCCGGCCCCTTCACGACCCACGTCGGCAGCATCGTCGATACCGCAGCGGTGTCGCACTGCATGAAAGGGGTACGGGTCGTGTTGCATGCAGCAACCCTTCACAAGCCGCACGTCGCGACCCACAGCCGGCAAGCCTTCGTCGACACCAACGTCACCGGCACGCTTACCCTGCTGGAGGAGGCTGCGCGCGAAGGTGTCGCTTCCTTCATCTTTACCAGCACGACCAGCGCCTTCGGCGACGCCCTCGTGCCTCCCGTCGGCGCTCCTTGCGCCTGGATAACGGAAGAAGTGCAGCCGGTCCCGAAGAACATCTACGGCACGACCAAGATGGCGGCTGAGGATCTCTGCCAGCTCTTCCATCGCAATCAGCGCCTGGCGTGCATCGTGCTCCGCACCTCGCGCTTCTTTCCAGAGGAGGACGACAGCTCCGCAGCGCGCGCCTGCTATACGGACGACAATCTCAAAGCCAACGAATTTCTGTTCCGCCGCGTCGACATCGCCGACGTTGTCGATGCCCACCTGCTTGCCGCCAAAAAAGCGCAGTCGATAGGCTTTGGACGTTATGTGATCAGCGCAACGACGCCTTTCACCACCGACGACCTCATTCACCTGCGCACCGACGCTGCGCGCGTGGTGCGCCACCACGTTCCAAACTACGAATCCGAATATGCCCGCCGCGGTTGGAAGATGATGCCGGGCATCGACCGGGTCTACGTCAACGATCGCGCCCGTCGTGACCTCGACTGGACGCCCCGTCATGATTTCCGTTTCGTTGTCGAACGCCTGGCAGCAAACGAGGATATTCGCAGTCCCTTGGCGCGGGCCGTGGGCGCAAAGGGCTACCACACGGAAACGTTCGCGGTCGGTCCCTATCCTGTCGAGGAGGCTGCGGGCAGATGAACTGCCCGGAAAAAATCTAGCGCGCCGAGCTTTGTGCGACCGCAGTTCCGCCGAGAAGTGGCGCCGAAGCGAGCGACTTGATATCGGAGACCTGCTGCACCAGGCCGAGCTTGCGGGTGCAGAGCGGCCAGTTCCAGATGCCGTCCTTCTCGAAGATCACGAACTTCGCGAGCGCCTTCGCCTGATGATAGTCGTGGGCTAGCGCGGTCGCTTCCCTGGACGAGAGGCTGCGCCCATCCATCTGCTGGATGTAGCTGATCACGGTGCTTGGCGTGAACTGGAAGCGTCCGACGAAAGCACCGCGGCCGCCGTAGATCGGCTGAAGCGAATCGCCAGTGCCGCCGCTCTCGCATACAGCGAGCTCGCGCAGCATCTCATCCTTGCGTTCATCGATATCGCGCGCGCGCAAATCCGCAGCAGTCTCGGAAGAGAGTGCAGGACCGGGGGGAGGAGGCTTGGTGCAGCCCGCGATTGCGAGCAGCGCCAGCAGCAAAGGATAGCGAGCAGGTCTCACGCGTAACTTTCTTTGCACAGGACTCGGTCCGGCGTAAACCCTGAATCTGGGGATAGATTCATCCCACCTGCCGAAAACTCCCCGCCCAATATTTCGCGCGCAGCACTTTCTTGTCGACCTTGCCTACAGCAGTGAGCGGCAGCTCATCCACGATCTCAACTTGCTTGGGTGCGTGTGTACTGCCTTTACGTTCCTTCACAAGTTGAACGAGCGTTTCGGGCGAAGGTTGCGTGCCAGCCTTGGCGACGATCAAAGCCGTGACGGCCTCGCCCCATTTCTCATGTGGAACGCCGATCACTGCAGCCATCGCGACGTCGGGATGCGAAGACAGGACATCCTCGATTTCGCGCGGATAGATGTTGAAGCCGCCGGACACGATCATGTCCTTCTTGCGATCGACGATGTAGAGATAACCTCGATCGTCGGCTCGCGCGATGTCGCCGGTGTGCAGCCAACCGCCCTTGAAGGTCTCCGCCGTCTGGGCTGGCCGCTTCCAGTACTGCTCCATAGCGTGTGGTGCGCGCACGCAGATCTCGCCCGGCTCGCCGGGCTTCACTTCTTCATTGTCGTCGTCGCGCAGGCTCACGGCGCAGGACGCGATGGGAAAGCCGCAGGACGAGAACAGATCCGGCCGGCGCGGATCATGATCGGCCTTGCGCAGCACGCTCACCGGATAGCATTCGGTCTGGCCGTAAAGCTGGCTGAACACCGGACCGATCCGCTCCAACCCTTCGACCAATCGCGTCGGTGACATCGGCGAGGCGCCGTAGAGAATCAGCTCGAGCGAGGAAAGGTCCGTGCGATCGAGTGCCGAATGATCGAGCATGACGTAGATCATGGTCGGCACCAGGAGCGTGAAGTTGATCTTCTCGCGCTCGAGCGTGGCCAGGAATCGCTCTGGATCGAAGCCCTTCATGAGATGGACAGTGCCGCCCTTGAGCAGCGTCGGCACGACCTTGGTGCCGGCGACATGCGTGATGGGCGCGGCCGCGAGGTACCGCGGCGTCTCGGGGAACTCGAAATCGGCCGCGACAGCCAAGGTCATGGCCGCGGTCGAGCGATGGCGGCGAATCGCGCCCTTCGATTTGCCGGTCGTGCCACCGGTGTAGTTGATCACCGCATAATCGTCGGGCGTCGTGAGATCGACCGGGCTCGCCTCGCCGATCTGCGCCGCCGCACCGCGCAGGTCACGGCCGAAATCGGCCGGCCCCAATGTCAGCACATGGATGAGATGATCGGCTGCCTTTGCCGCCAGCTCGCCACCGCGTGCGGCATGCGTGGCCGGATCGACGATCAGCACGCTCGCCTCGGCATCCTCGATTACTTCAAGGTGATCGCCGAGCGCGGCCAGCGGATGCAGCCATGTCGACACCAATCCCAGTCCCGAGGCGGCAACACCGGCACACCAGGCTTCGGCACTATTGGCGCTCAGGAAAGCAGCTGTCTGGCCCTTGCGTACGCCGGCCGCCACCATCGCGGCCTGCAAACGCGCGATGAGCGAGAGCGTGCCGCGATAGGTGAGGCTGCCGCCATCCCAGGCGAAGGCCGTACGCTCCGGAAAGCGCACCAGCGCACGCAACAGCAACGTCGTGCCCGTGGGCGCCTCGGTGATCAGGGCGTTCATGTCGTTTCCTCCGCCCTGATCTTAGCTCAGCTCAGGGCGTGGGATGCACCTTGATCCAGTGGCGCGCGATCTCCTCGCGCGTCGCCACCCAAACCTTGGGCTTGGAGGCGACATAGTCGAGGAAGCGGGCGAGGGTCGCCGCGCGACTGGGCCGACCCGCGAGACGGCAGTGAAGGCCGACCGACATCATCTTGGGCGAACGCGCGCCCTCCGCGTAAAGAACGTCGAAAGCGTCCTTCATCGCCTGCAGCCAGCCATCGCCCTGGCTGAAGCCCGGCGCCACGGCGAACTTCATGTCGTTCACTTCGAGCGTGTAGGGAATGATGAGATGGGGGTTGCCCTCCACGCGCACCCAGTAGGGCAGGTCGTCGCTGTAGGAATCGCTCGAATAGAGGAAGCCGCCATGCTGCAAGACGGCCTTCAGCGTGTTCATGCCGAAGCGGCCGGTATACCAGCCCACCGGCGCTCGGCCCGCCGTGTCCTTGATCGCCCTCACGGCTTTCCTGATGTGATCGAGCTCCTGCTCGAGCGTGAAATCCTTGTAGTTGATCCATCGCCAGCCGTGGCTTGCCACCTCGTGGCCTGCCTCGGCCATTGCCTTGCCGGCCGCGGGATTGAGCTCGAGCGCGCGCCCCACCGCCCAGGAGGTGAAGCGCATGTTGCGCTCGGCGAAAAGCCGCAGGATGCGCCAGAAGCCCGCGCGGCTGCCGTACTCGTAGACCGATTCGGTCGAAAGATCGCGTGCACCTTGTATCGGCGCGCCGCCCGGCGTCTCGGTCAAATAGACCTCGGAGGCGGGATCGCCGTTCAGAATCGTGTTCTCGCCGCCCTCCTCGTAGTTCAGCACGAAGCTCACGGCGATGCGTGCCTCATTGGGCCATTGCGGGTCCGGTGGATGGCCGCCGTAGCCGATCAGGTTGCGATCGAGATGATTATGCATGGCCACGCGCTCCCACAGACGATTGAAGCCCGACTATGAGGCCGGTATAGCTCCGACGACAAGATCAGGAGGCACCATGGAGGCAGCCGTCAAAAGAAGCTCGAGTGCGGTGCAAGAGGACCGGCTGTGGCAGCGGCATGCCGACATGGCGAAGTTGGGCGGCACACCGAAAGGTGGCGTCAATCGCCAGGCGCTGTCGGCCGAGGATGCGGCGGCGCGCAACCAGCTCATGGGTTGGGCCAAGGCGCGCGGCTTCGCGGTCTTCACCGATCCGATCGGCAATCTCTTCGTGCGCCGCGACGGCAGCGACGCCAAGGCGCCGCCGGTGATGAGCGGCTCGCACATGGACAGCCAGCCGACCGGCGGCCGCTTCGATGGCATGTTCGGTGTTCTGGCGGC
>Ga0310811_10013802_pt1 | contig 10525 bp, 5 predicted proteins | sample YCmetagenome_FD_207642 | JGI IMG/M metagenome (GOLD analysis project Ga0310811, IMG submission 207642) | Soil microbial communities from experimental microcosm in Duke University, North Carolina, United States - YC | ecosystem: Engineered > Artificial ecosystem > Soil microcosm > Unclassified ... | reverse complement strand
ACGGACCAGGACCGCGCCGGTCTCCTCGATGCCGGCGGCGTCGGCCCAGCCCTCGACGGCGTGGGACCGGATGCCCACCTCCAGGGCGGCGGTGAGCCAGGAGCCGGCCCGCGTGCCGGTGATCAGCGTGAAGCCGTCGACGAGGTCCACTGTGGACACATCGGGCTTGATCCACAGGTGCGGGATGCGGCTGCCGGGGGAGCCGTCGAAGGTGAGTTCCTCCATGGACGGCATCGGTTCCGGGGCGATGACGGCCGGCGAGTCGTAGCGGTAGCCGGCGATGACCACCATGGCGTTGGCCATGCCGACGGCGGCGCGGTCGGCGGCGCGCTCGGGGCGAAGGTCCCAGTGCAGCTCACGGTGCTCGCCGCGGATCAGCGACTGGGCCATGGTGAACTCGGCCACCGGCTTGCGTTCCAGCTCGTAGGTGTCGAGCAGCGCATCGCCGCCGGCGGCGAGCTTCCAGGCCAGGTTGTGCCCGTCGGCGACGCCGGTGTTGAGGCCGAAACCGCCGGTGGGCGGCACCACGTGCGCCGCGTCGCCGACGAGGAACACGTTGCCCTGGCGGAACTTCTCGGCCACGTGGGCGGTCGAGGCCCACGGCAGCATGCTGATCACGTCGACCTCGAGGTCGGAAACGCCGGTGGCGGCGCGGATCAGCCGCTGGAACTCCGCGCTCGGCATGTTCGGGTCGCCGCGGGGCACGTGGAAGATCCACCGGCCGCCGTCGTCGACCTTCATCAGGATCCCGGTCGCCTCGTCGTTGCGCAGCACGGTCATCGTGTATTCGGGCGTCGGCAGGCCGGGGGCCTGGAACAGCACGTTGAGCATGTGGTCGCCGAGCACCCCGGGGCCGGTGGTGCCGATGCCGAGCAGCTCACGGACGCGGCTGCGCGCGCCGTCGGCGGCGATCACGTAGTCGGCCTCGACGGTCTCGCCGGACGTGGTGGTCACCACGCCGTCCTCGGTCACGCCAACCACTTCGGCGTCGTAGTCGACCTGCCCGCCGAGGTTGCGGAGCAACGACAGCGCGGCCTGGTCGATGCGGTGCTGTGGCGAACTGCCCGAGGCGGCCGGGCCGATCTCGGGGAACTTGATGGGCCCGCTGATCGGGGTCAACGAGGTCAGATCGGGCCCCGAGGCCACACCGGGGACCCGGTCCTCGGTCTCGAACTCGATGCCGGCCCAGCGGGCGATCTCGGCCGACCGCGGGTTCAGGCCGAACGCCCGCGGGTGGTCGGACACGGTGGCCCGGCGCTCAAGCACCCGCACCGAAACGCCCTGTCGGGCCAGGAACACGGCGGTGCACAGGCCGACCGTGCCGCCGCCGACGATCACTACGTCCATGCTTCCCCCTCTAAAATGGGAACGTCGTTCCCGTCTTGGGAACACTGTACCCAGTTAGTAGGGTGAGCGCCATGGCCCCACCGTTCACGCTGGTCTGGACCCGACTGGCCGAGCAGCGCCGCCGACAGGCGCTGAGCGTCGAGCAGATCGTCGCGGTCGCGATCCGGATCGCCGACGCCGAGGGCACACCGGCGCTGACCATGCGCCGGGTGGCGACCGAGGCCGGCACCGGCACGACCTCGCTCTACCGCTACGTCACCAACAAGGACGAGCTGCTGGAGCTGATGGTCGACGCCGTGCAGGGCGAGGACGAGCCGCCGGAGCCGTCCGGCGACTGGCGGACCGACCTGACGGTGGTGGCCGACGGCATGCGGGCGCTGATGCTGCGCCACCCGTGGCTGGCCACGGAGCTGCGCAGCCGACCGACACTGGGCCCGAACGCCTTGCGTCGCAGCAACTTCGCGCTCGCCGCGGCCGGCGGCGCGACCGACGACATCACGCTGGCCTCGGCCCTGCTGGGGGCGGTGGCCAACTACGTGCACGGGGCGGTGCTGGCCGAGCTGTCGGAGCGGGAAGACGTGCGCAGCACCGGAATGACCCAGGACCAGTGGCGCAACGCGGTCTCGCCGTACGTGCGGGAAGTGATCATCGACAGCGGGAACTACCCGCTGGTGGCCCGGCGCATCTTCGAGGCCGAGGACCTCAGCCACGACGAGCAGTTCGCCTTCGGGCTGAACTGTGTGTTGGCGGGCATAGAAAAAAGCGTGGCCCGCTGAGGGGGAGCGGGCCACGCTTGTTCATTCAGTTGGTCAGGCGCTCAGCACCGGCGCGTTCACCGGCTGCAGGGCGATGTCCAGCACCTCGCGGACGTCCGCCACCAGGTGCACCTCCAGCTGCTCACGCACCGAGGCCGGCACGTCGTCCAGGTCGGGCTCGTTCCGCTTGGGCAGCAACACCGTCGTGATGCCCGCCCGGTGCGCGGCCAGCAGCTTCTGCTTGACGCCGCCGATGGGCAGCACCCGTCCGGTCAGCGACACCTCGCCGGTCATGGCCACGTCCGACCGGACCGGCCGGCCCGACAGCAGCGACGCCAACGCGGTGGTCATCGTGACGCCGGCGCTCGGGCCGTCCTTGGGCACCGCGCCGGCCGGCACGTGGACGTGCACGCCGCGGTCCTTCAGGTCGCCGACCGGCAGTTCCAGCTCGGCCCCGCGCGAGCGGAGGTAGCTCAGCGCGATGTGCGCCGACTCCTTCATCACGTCGCCCAGCTGCCCGGTCAGCGACACCCCGGTCGAGCCCGTCTCCGGGTCGGCCAGCGAGGCCTCCACGAACAGCACGTCACCGCCGACACCGGTGACCGCGAGCCCGGTGGCCACGCCCGGCACCGCCGTGCGCTCGGCCGACTCCGGCGTGTGCCGCGGCCGCCCGAGGAAGTCGGGCAGGTTCTCGTTCGACACCGTCAGCGGCAGCTTGCCCTCGTCGACGGCCGCCTTGCGCAGCACGCGGGCGATGGACCGCTCCAGGTCGCGGACCCCGGCCTCCCGGGTGTACTCCGCGGCCAGCCGGCGCAGCGCGTCGTCCGTGACGGTCACGTCCTGAGCGGTCAGGCCGGCCCGCTCCAGCTGGCGGGCCAGCAGGTGGTCCCGGGCGATGGTGACCTTCTCGTCCTCGGTGTAGCCGTCCAGCCGAACGAGCTCCATCCGGTCCAGCAGCGGGCCGGGGATGGACTCCAGCACGTTGGCCGTGGCCAGGAACAGCACGTCCGACAGGTCCAGCTCGACCTCCAGGTAGTGGTCCCGGAACGTGTGGTTCTGCGCCGGGTCCAGCACCTCGAGCAGGGCCGCCGTCGGGTCGCCGCGGTAGTCCGAGCCGACCTTGTCGACCTCGTCCAGCAGCACGACCGGGTTCATCGAGCCGGCCTCCTTGATGGCCCGCACGATGCGGCCGGGCAGCGCGCCGACGTAGGTGCGCCGGTGGCCGCGGATCTCGGCCTCGTCCCGGACGCCGCCCAGGGCGACCCGGACGAACTTGCGGCCCATCGACCGGGCCACCGACTCGCCCAGCGACGTCTTGCCGACACCGGGCGGGCCCACGAGGGCGAGCACCGCGCCGCTGCGCCGGCCGCCGACGACACCGAGGCCCTTGTCGGCCCGGCGCCGCCGCACCGCCAGGTGCTCGATGATGCGGTCCTTCACGTCGTCAAGGCCCGCGTGGTCGGCGTCCAGCACCGCCCGCGCCCCGGTGATGTCGTACGCGTCCTCGGTCCGCTCGTTCCACGGGATGTCGAGGACGGTGTCCAGCCAGGTCCGGATCCAGCTGACCTCGGGCGACTGCTCTGAGGTCCGCTCCAGCTTGTCCACCTCGGTCAGCGCGGCTTCCCGCACCTTCTCGGGCAGGTCAGCGGCCTCCACCCGGGCCCGGTAGTCCTGCTCCTCGGACGCCGGCTTGCCGTCCAGCTCGGCCAGCTCCTTGCGGATGGCCGACAACTGCTGGCGCAGCAGGAACTCGCGCTGCTGCTTCTCCATGCCCTCCTTGACGTCCTTGCGGATCGTCTCGGCCACGTCCAGCTCGGCCAGGTGCTCACGGCCCCAGGCCAGCAGCTTCTCCAGCCGCTCGCGGACGTCCACGGTCTCCAGCAGCCAGATCTTCTGCTCGTCGGTGATGTACGAGGCGTAGCCGGCCAGGTCGGCCAGCGCCGAGGGGTCGTCGACACCCTGCACCGAGTCGACCACCTGCCACGCGCCCCGCTGCTGCAGGATCGAGGTGACCAGGGTGCGGTACTCCTTGGCCAGCTCGTGGGTGCTCTCGTCGACGGCCGGCTCGTCCTGGACCTCGGCCTGCACCCACAGCGCCGCGCCGGGCCCGGTGGTGCCGGTGCCGATGCGCACCCGGTCGGTGCCGCGGACCACGGCCGCGCGCTCGCCGCCCGGCAGCCGGCCGATCTGGGTGATCACGCCGAGCGTGCCCACCTTGGCGTACTTGCCCTCCAGGCGGGGGACCAGCAGCACCTTCGACCCGGTGTCGCCGGCCTGCGCGGCCTCGACGGCCGCGCGGATCTCCGCGTCGGCGAGCTTGACCGGCACCACCATGCCGGGCAGCACGACCACGTCGTCCAGCGGGAGCACCGGGAGTGCCAGTGTTTCGCTCACGTCTTCCTCCAAGGTTGAGTCGTACTGGCTCAACCAACTGGAGCCGGGAAGTGTTCCCGGACGGCTGTTCGCCGTGAGCGATCTTGGCCGCCGATCACGTTCCGTGAGGTGGTTGACGTTGCGGCACACCTCTACTCAACGCGCGGTGACGCGGCGCATTCCCTGCGTGTTCATGACCCGCGCAGTGTGGACAGGGCGTGACCGCGCCCCCACCATTAACACGATCGGGTGAAGTTAGTCGGAAGGGGTCGCGCGGATGCACCGTCCTCGGTGGATACCGGCCGACGTCGACCTCGACCGCCCCAACCCGGCCCGGATCCTGGACTACTTCCTCGGCGGCGCGCACAACTTCGCCGTCGACCGGGCCGCCGCCAAGCAGGCCGTGCAGGCCATGCCCGAGGTGGCCAACGGCATGCGGGCCAGCCGATCCTTCCTGAGACGGGTGGTCAACTGCCTGGTGGCCGACGGCGTCGACCAGTTCCTCGACCTCGGCTCCGGCATTCCGACCGTGGGCAACGTGCACGAGATCGCGCACCGGCTCAATCCCGCCGCCCGCGTGGTCTACGTGGACAACGAGCCCATCGCGGTGGCCCACAGCCGGACCATTCTCGGCGACAACCCGCTGGTCGCGCCGGTGCGGGCGGACCTGCGCCACCCCGACTCGGTGCTCAACCTGCCCCAGGTCCGTGAGCTGATCGACTTCTCCCGGCCGGTCGGCCTGATCGCCATCGCCGTGCTGCACTACCTGCCCGACGCCGACGACCCGCACGGCCTGGTCGAGGCCTACCGCGACGCGCTGGCCCCCGGCAGCTACCTGGCCGTCTCGCACGCCACCGTCGACTTCGTGCCCGAGGAGCAGCTGGGCGCGGTCAGCCAGGTCGAGGGCATCTACCGCAAGATCAGCGCCCAGCTGCACCCGCGGCCCTACGGCGAGGTGGCCAAGTTCTTCAGCGGCCTCGAGCTGATCGACCCCGGCGTGGTGCCGGTGCGGCAGTGGCGCTCGGAGTGGAGCGACCAGAACGAGGGCAAGGTCCACCTGTCCTACGGCGGCGTCGCCCGCAAGCCCTGAGTGTGGGAAGGGGGCTTTCCTCCACTCGGAGTGGAGGAAGGACGCCTTCCCACACTGGGGGGTGCGTATGTGGGGAGGAACTCGGGTGGCTGGCACGGGGTGGCCGGGTCGTTAGGCTGACCCGGACCAGACGGCGGTGTGTGCGAGGAACCCGGTGGGAGTCCGGGGCGGTCGCGCCACTGTGAAAGCCAGACACTCCACCACCGGCCGTGATGTCTCTACCCGGGGCGCGGGACCCCGAGGAGGGTACGGCTGATGACTTCGCGCGTCCTGCTGCTCTCGACGGCAGACACGGACCTGTTGGCGGCCAGGGCCAGCGGGGCCGACTACACGGTCGGCAATCCGGCTCGGCTTGCGGTTGAGGAGCTGCCGGCGCTGCTCCAAGACACCGATCTGGTGGTGGTACGGCTGCTGGGTGGCAAGCGGGCCTGGGAGGAGGGCCTGGACGCGGTCCTGGCGGCGAACAAGCCGACGGTGTGCCTTGGCGGTGAGGCGACGCCGGACGCGGAGCTGATGGCGGCCTCGACGGTGCCGGCCGGTGTCGCCACGCAAGCGCTTGCGTACCTGGTCGAGGGCGGCCCGGCCAATCTGGGCCAGCTGGCGAATTTCCTTTCCGACACGGTGTTGCTGACGGGTGAGGGATTCGAGCCGCCGGTGAAAACGCCCGTTTACGGCGTGCACGGTGAAAGGCAGCACGAAGAAGGCAAGCCGACGGTCGGCATCGTGTTCTATCGGGCCCACGCGCTGGCCGGGAACACGGCGTTCGTGGACACGCTGGCCGATGCGGTGGAGGCGGCCGGGGCCAACGTGCTGCCGGTGTTCTGCGGCTCGCTGCGTGGCCTGGCCGGCGACGAGTCCGAGGGGTTGCTGGAAGTCCTGAGCCGCTGTGACGCGGTCGTGGCGACGGTGCTGGCGGCCGGCGGGGCGGTGGCGGCGGACGCCAGCGCGGGCGGTGACGAAGACGCCTGGGACGCGGGGGCATTGGCGCAGCTGGACATCCCTGTGCTGCAAGGACTCTGCCTCACGTCCTCACGCGCGGCGTGGCGGGAGTCCGACGCGGCACTGTCCCCGATGGACGCGGCGATGCAGGTGGCGATCCCGGAGTTCGACGGCCGGCTGATCGGCGTGCCCTTCTCCTTCAAGGAGAACGGCCCGGACGGCATCCCGGTGTACGTGTCCGATCCGGAGCGGGCGGCCCGGGTCGCCGGCACGGCGGTCGGCCTGGCCCGGCTGCGGCATGTGGCCAACCAGGACAAGAGGGTCGCGATCGTGCTGTCGTCGTACCCGACGAAGCACGCCCGTGTCGGCAACGCGGTCGGGCTGGACACGCCGGCCTCGGCGGTGATCCTGCTGCGGCGCATGGCCGAGCAGGGCTACGACCTCGGCGGCCTCGACGTGTCCACACTGGACGGTGACACCCTGATCCACCGGCTGATCGCGGCCGGCGGGCACGACGTGGACTGGCTGACCGAGGAGCAGATGTCCGGCGCGGCCATCCGAGTGCCGTCGGCCACCTATCGAACCTGGTTCGACGCGCTGCCGCAGAGTTTCCGTGATGGCGTCACGGAACACTGGGGCGCCGCGCCGGGTCAGCTCTACGTCACCGACGACGAGATCTACGTGGCCTCGCTCCAGTTCGGCAACGTGATGCTGCTGATCCAGCCGCCGCGCGGCTTCGGCGAGAACCCGGTGGCCATCTACCACGACCCGAATCTGCCGCCCTCGCACCAGTACCTGGCCGCCTACCGCTGGCTGGAGCACGAGTTCGGCGCGCACGCGGTGCTGCACCTCGGCAAGCACGGCACGCTGGAGTGGTTGCCGGGCAAGGGATTGGGCCTGTCCGACGACTGCGCCCCGGACGCCGTGCTCGGCGGCCTGCCGATGATCTACCCGTTCATCGTGAACGATCCCGGCGAGGGCACGCAGGCCAAGCGCCGCGCGCACGCCACCGTGGTCGACCACATGATCCCGCCGATGGCCCGCGCCGACACGTACGGCGACATGGCCAAGCTGGAGCAGCTGCTGGACGAGTACGCGACCGTGCAGGCCTTGGATCCGACCAAGCTGGCCACCGTGCGGGGCCAGATCTGGGAACTGGTGACCAGCGCCAAGCTGCACCACGACCTGCACCAGTCCGAGGCGCCCGGCGAGGACGACTTCGACGACTTCGTCATGCACATCGACGGCTACCTGTGCGAGATCAAGGACGTGCAGATCCGCGACGGCCTGCACATCCTGGGCCGGGCCCCGGAGGGCGAAGAGCTGATCAACGACGTGCTCGCGGTGCTGCGGGCCCGGCAGGTGTTCGGCGGCAAGGTCGGGGCCATCACGGGACTTCGGGCCGCGCTGGCCGTCCACTTCGGACTTGACGAGGAGCAGCTGCTGGCCGATCCCGGTGCTCGCGTCGAGGCCGGCCGACTGTCCGAACTGGTCGAGGGCCCGGCGCAAACCGGCGCCGATGCGGTCGACCTGCTGGAGGAGCTGGCCCGCCGGCTGGTGACCTCGGTGCACGACAACGGCTGGGCGACCGAGGGCAGCACGGAAACCGTGCTGGGGGAACGCATCGAGGCCGTGGAGACGGTGCTCGCCTTCGCCCGCGACGAGTTGGTGCCGCGACTGGCCCGTACCACCGACGAGATCACCAATGTGCTGCGCGCACTGGACGGCCGGTTCATCGAGCCCGGACCGTCCGGATCTCCGACCCGCGGCCTGGTGTCGGTGCTGCCCACCGGCCGCAACTTCTATTCCGTCGACCCCAAGGCGATCCCGTCCCGCAACGCCTTCGACGTCGGCTCGGCCTTGGCCGATTCGTTGCTGGAACGTCATCGCGCCGACACCGGGGAATGGCCGCGCAGCGTCGGTCTGACGGTGTGGGGCACCTCGGCCATGCGCACCCAGGGCGACGACATCGCGGAACTGTTGTGGCTGCTGGGAACCCGCCCGGTGTGGGACGACGCGTCGCGCCGGGTCACCGGCTTCGAGATCGTTCCCGTTCCGGAACTGGGGCGTCCCCGGATCGACGTGGTGGTGCGGATTTCCGGCTTCTTCCGGGACGCTTTCCCGCATGTGGTCGCGGTGCTGGACGACGCCATCGCCGCGGTGGCCCGGCTCGACGAGTCCGACGAGGACAACTACGTCGCCGCCCACTTCCGTCGCGACGTGGAAGAACACGGCGACGAACGCCGCGCGACCACCCGGATCTTCGGCTCCAAGCCGGGCGCCTACGGGGCCGGCCTGCTGCCGCTGATCGACTCCCGGAACTGGCGTGACGACGCCGATCTGGCCGAGGTCTATGCCACCTGGGGCGGCTACGCCTACGGCCGCGGCCTCGACGGCGCGCAGGCCCGCGACGACATGGAAACTGCATACCGCAGGATCCAGGTGGCGGCCAAGAACGTGGACACCCGCGAGCACGACATCGCCGACTCGGACGACTATTTCCAGTACCACGGCGGCATGGTGGCCATGGTGCGGTCGCTGACCGGCGACAACCCGGCGGCCTACGTCGGCGACTCGGCGGTGCCGCACGCGGTCCGCACGCGCACCCTCGGCGAGGAGACCAAGCGCGTGTTCCGGGCCCGCGTTGTCAACCCCCGTTGGATATCGGCCATGCGTCGACATGGTTACAAAGGCGCATTCGAGCTGGCGGCCACAGTGGACTACCTGTTCGGTTTCGACGCCACGGCCGGTGTTGTCGACGACTGGATGTACGCGCAACTTGCCGAATCCTATGTTTTCGACAAGGAAGTTCAGGACTTCATGCGCACGTCGAACCCGTGGGCACTGCGCGGCGTGACCGAGCGCCTGTTGGAAGCAGCCGATCGGGGACTGTGGTCGCAACCGGACGAGACCGTTCTCGACCAACTGCGTACGGTCTATCTGGAACTGGAAGGCCAGTTGGAGGAATAACCCGCGCCGTTTGACCCCAGACCGGTGACTTCACGCGCATTTCCCCGCCAAACGTCCTTTAATGACAGGTAGCGCACACGGGCTCGCCGCCGCGGAGACCATGCCGCGGCGGTGAACCCGAGGGCCTCGGCCGCCGTACCAGACAGCGCCGAGGTCGTCACTGGGGAAGGGGGTGCGCCGTGCGGTTCGAGCTGGTCCTGCTGTCCGCGATCGCCGCGGCCGGCCTCCTGCTGGGCTGGTGGCTCACCTCGCCGCGGTTCATCGGCTTCCTGGTGGCCAGGCGCTTGCGCCGGCTCAAGGCGGTGGCCCGCTCGCTGTCGCCGATGCTGACCGACGAGCCGGACCCGATGGCCAACGTGGTCGTGATCAACCGCGCCGAGTCGACGCCGGTGCCGGCCCAGCGCAGCGCCGAGCTGCCGCCCGGCGACACCATCGACACGCTCACCCAGCCGATCGTGAATTGACTGACGCGCCAATCAACTCTGGCCCAAGACTGAAGCTGTGAAGGCGCCCTTCCTCCACTCCGAGTGCAGGAAGGCCCCCTTCCAAGCGTTGACCGAGTCCGGTCAACTGAGGCGCAGGGCCGAGTTGAGGCAGTCCAGGGCCGAGCTCTGCCGGCTGGCGTCGGCGGTGTCGAACGGTCCACTCCAGAACAGACCGAGCTGGTTGGCGTGGTTGCGGGTCTGCCACACGGCCAGCGCGTTGCGCACGACGAACGCGGTGTAGGCCGAGGACGGCGAGACCTCGTTGAGCGCCACCAGGTTCCGCACGAAGATGCCCTTGAACTGGGTCTGGTCCACGTCGCAGCGTTTGGCCTCACACGGCTCATGAAGCACACCGTTCCCATCGGTGAGCCTGGTCATCGCGGCGTTGGCGATCGAGGTGGCCGACCGCAACAGGTCCCGGCGACCGGTCAACCGGTAGAGGTCGGCCAGCCCGCCCAGCACCACGCCCTGGTTGTAGGTCCACGTGGTACGCCCGTTGTTGCGGCAGTCGTCGGTCAGCCCGTCGTTGACCAGTCCCTGAGCATTGATCATGCCGGTGTGCGCGA
>Ga0310811_10013800_pt1 | contig 10525 bp, 20 predicted proteins | sample YCmetagenome_FD_207642 | JGI IMG/M metagenome (GOLD analysis project Ga0310811, IMG submission 207642) | Soil microbial communities from experimental microcosm in Duke University, North Carolina, United States - YC | ecosystem: Engineered > Artificial ecosystem > Soil microcosm > Unclassified ... | reverse complement strand
CCTGATACCAAAAGAATCAATGAACCGGAAATTCACGGGGTAGAGGTCCCGAGGCGTAAACGGACCGCCAAATTTGTATACTTCGTTGAGACACTTCTTCACTGTGGAGAGTTTATTCGCCTTCATGCTATGTATGAGAATCAGAATCGAGAACAGATGGGAGAAAGACGCACGATGGGGATGAGTTCCTCAGATACCGGCTCGCTCGACGATAACAGACGGTAGATAAGACCATAACACCGTCTCAACAAGTATAACAGGACCTGTGCGTCTGTAAATAGTTGTACGTGCACCGAGTACAGGCACTCACATACTGTCCTGGTGGCCTATTGCCCTCTGTATCAACAAATTTGCCATCAATGCGCATCTTGTCGATCTCCTGCAGGCTCATCGAATAATTGTAAAGATCTGTCTCGCGGAGACTCCATCTATGTGTGAGTACGAGGTTCTCCAGTTCCGCGCGCAACTCGTTCAGGCGGTCATGAATGGGCTTGAGAGAAGATGCTACATTCTTTGACTCATCCTGCGCTTTTATTTGCTGGAGGATGTCAAAACATTCTTCGATCAGGGAAGTGCAAAGTGCTTGAGAAGCTGGCATAGTTCCTCCTGGGCCAAGGAATTTTCCGTCCACGCGTTTGCTGTGGAGGTGATAAAGGAAGGTGTAGTTTAGTTGATGGCGCACTCACGAATCAATCTTACGCAGTTCCTCGGCCAGAGACTTTATCTCGGCTCTATGCGATCCCTCTTTAGCAGCCAATGCAACGAGTTGTCTGCGAATCGTGACCAGGCGTTCATGAATGGGAACTAGCTCGACTGAGAGCACCGACAGAGAATCTTGGAGTGATCGCATGATAACATCTTTAGAACCGCAGCAAGCAATAAGCAACTTCAAAAAGGATATCCGGAGATGAAGGCGTACCACATTCATTGAACTGGCGCTCCAGGAGCTTTGTCATAGCTTCGGGGTGCTTACTCTTCTCAGCATCTTGTTGTACTATGTGGCGGAGCTCGCCCAGTCTCCGTTGGAAAGGGGCTAGGTCCGATTCATTGTAGACTCCCGATTCTTCCATGTGACTGAGGAATTGCTGTGCATGACAAATAAAGATCAGTACGAATCTTCATACAGCAGACGGATGTCTGAGAATATGGAGACAGTATGGAAGCCGGTGGACAATAGCCGGCAGAATCGCCACAGGGCAGGGCGCATATCATCCGCAATAGTAATGAAATGGTAGAGAGATGAAATACTGACCCTCATGGAGGCCAGCTGTGAGTACACAGCGGGACACTCTTTCGTTCGCCCCAGTGTAAGATAACACAAGGAAAGGAGGCTGAATACATCGGCCAGTGTTGTATCCACTCGGTTGTTGTAAGTTGTGTTATCATCACGGACATCGTTGAGTTTTGTGACTATCGAAGAGAGTTATCCAAAATGAGATAAAATAATAATTCGAGAGAAAGAAAGAATTATAGCTACCCTGTTTAACGACAGCCTGGTAAAGGGCATTCACATCTGACGGCTTGATAAAGTCGGCACGGTCCCTCTTCAGGGCAGTAAGCCGGTTTCGTATGCTGCGGTGGGTAAGGGTTCGTTGCACGCGTAGCAATAAGAGCGCGCACTAGACTTACTTGATCACGGCCTCGAGGATCGGCAGTTCTGATATAAGAATGAGTCAGTGAAGCTCAAGATCAAAAGTATCTGTCACTTGCCCTCTTGCGCGACCGGTGCGCTCATCTGTAAGATTCACAGTTCTTGTTCGTCGTCGAGTGCGTTGGACACTGATTGTATTTCTTCAAGGAACAGAGACGCCAGCAAACCACCTTCGTCTCAGCTTGACCAGATTTGACCTATCATGATCGGAAAAGGCAAGTATTTGCTTTATGGCCGATATCAGGTTTCCCACGGCATCATCCCATTTAAGCTGACTGTGGCTATTGGCAGTGCCCAGCAAGGTGCCCGTCCAAGTTGGTTTGTCTCCTCGTTTACCATTACCATCGTCTACACCATCTACACATCCATCAAACACAATGGAGAAGATCAAAGAGGTTGGTAGCGACCGTTTGCGTATATCCGATCTTACTGAACATGCGCTTGTAGAAAATGAACCAGCTGCGCTTTGAGGCAGACAATGCGGTCACTCGTGCTGAAGATGCAGAAGCTAAGAACAAGAAATATGATCAACTTATTCTCGAGAAGGATCAGGAGATCACTTCGATGTCTCACAAGATCTCTGTTCTTGAGGCGGAGCTTGACAAGGTAGACGCGAAACTTGCGGAAGCTAAGGCTTCACAGGACGAGGGAGAATCATTGAGAAGTACGAACGAGAACCTTACGAGAAAGATTTCGCTACTGGAAGAGGAACTTGATGCTGCTGAGAAGAACGTGAAAGAAACGATGGAGAAGTATGTTGTAGCCACTATCTTCATCTGTCATCAACGACTGATCACCTGTTCAGGCTGCGGCAAGTGGACGTGAAGGCGGAACACTTCGAACGCCAAGTTCAACGGATTGAGCAAGAGCGTGATCAATGGGAGAAGAAGTTCGAGGTATCACTATGTGCTCTACGCTGTTAGAAATGTCAACTGACACTCTTGCACAGGAAATGCAACAGAAGTACAAGCAGTCCCAAGCAGAACTGGACAACATGGTCGCCAACATGGAGTCACTGTAATATGTTTCTTCATGTCTCCTGCGCTCTCCATATAGAGCTTCGTTCTTGACTATCTCACGTCACAGCTCTCACAATATGGTCACGACTTTCTACGCGACATTCTCATAATTTTTCTACCAGGAATAGTGTTCGATTATTTAACTGAATAAATTTCTATCCCAGATCCTTTGGCTGATTTCGCGATCCAGTATTCATTGTTCTCAGTAAGTTCCTTGATGAAGTGTTAGGGGGTTCGCAAATCATGATTACATAAGTTGTAAGACATTTATTTCATTGGCACGTGACTACACGCGTTTCATGTACTGCGAATTACTTGGGGACCGCAACGCAGGAACAGACATTGTTTGCTACTTAATTACTGGGAACTTGGAGGTGGCCAATATATCGCGCGCTGTGACGACAATATTAATCACTTTCGCCTTTCTCGATTTCCGCAGAATTCTTCAATTACAGATGCAGGCCGGTCCTAGCTCACTCAACTCTAAGTTACCGATTATCATCCGAGTTTTATGTATTTTGTGTTTCTCGTTTCATGTATCAGTTGATCCCGTATCTTTCTGTTTCCAGTGGCTTATTCGATACTTGGCTCTCATTCATCCATTTGTGGCAGCGCCTTACAGTGCTCTGAGATTGGCCTATCATCTCCAGATCGTATTTGGACAGCTCTTATCCATGCATATCACAGTGCATCACCCAGTTGATTATTGTTGAGCTATGTTGTCGAGATTCGCCTGCCCGTTTAATTGTTATTAACTCAGGTGAGATTCTAAATGGGCTCAATTTTATAATCGACAGTGCGTCGCCGGCCAATGGTACATATTTTATCTGCGTCTTAATGATATTCATACAACCAAGACTTTATTCCTCCTTAAAGTTCAGCGAGACGGAATTCACGCAGTGTCGTTCGTCGGCTGTAGAGGTTGTGAGGCCCAAATCGAAAAATACGCAAGATAGAAAGGAGCGCACTTGGCGTGTCAAATCCCTCTCCTTTGAACACATGCCCAAGATGACCACCGCATGCGGTACAGGTTATCTCTATCCTCGTCATAAACATCGACCGATCTTCATGCCTGCTGACAGCACCAGGGATCGCTACGATGAACCATAAGAGACAAGATGCATTTAACAGAATGACAAGTTACCATCAAAGAAAGCAGGCCATCCGCAGCCGCTGTTGAACTTTGTGCTGCTCTTGTATAGTGGTGTTCCACAGCCAGCACAGCCGTACACGCCTGGCGCGTCATGGTGATTGTAGTTCCCAGTATTGGGCGCCTCTGTTCCCTTCTGACGCAGAATTCTAAACTATCTCCGACGCAAAGAGCGAATATATGAACATATGTATAAGGTGTAGATCGGAGAACGCACCTGCTCTGGGGATAAGATGGCACGCCATTCGTTTTCGGACTTGGAATTAGCTCCCATGACGAAGGAGGATCGATGGAAACGAGATTTGAAAGTTAGGAGAGATGCTCTTCTGATGCTGGTAAAAGACGTGATAGACCTGTGATACCGCAGTAGACTAGCAGGGTTTGCGATCATATAGCTGGCAATGGCTGAGCAAGACGCTGACAAATTAATAACGTCAGATGACTAGCCAAAATAGAGGTAAATTGTGTCACGTTTTGCAGCAACATTGCGGCTGAAGTTCTTGAATACGGGAGACCAACAGAAGACTTGTGCTCTGTCAATGCAGGGCTCAAGCCCGTGCGTGCATGGGCGGAGGATACTCTGACATTCGTCTATTTCGAATCTTACTTGTCTTTTTGCCCTCCAAGTGCTGCTAGACGAACAAGTACATGCAACGCTGCATCTTCCGTAGTTTCCCTAGCTATACCCAAATCGAGCTCGAGGGACCCTATACTTACTACATACTAGTATTGGCTTCGAACTAGTCGACCGCAGTTAACCAAAATACTTTTCCAATTCCGTCCACCTCAAGTCGGATATGCGGCAGCATGGGGTACCATTTCTTTTACCCTCATCGATTTTCTCCTTTGACTCGTATATCCGAAGTCATATTGTATTCACGAACCCTTGGCCCTTTGCTTCCGTCGACCAACTCACTGGTCTGGTTTGCAACCCGAACGGCGTTCCTCGGCCCGCTTGTGGCAGACCCGCCTGTCGGTTTTCGTCAATGGAAATTGGCGCAAAGACCAGATTCACACATGAGCTATCTTATCATGCATACTCTACGAATACTTCCCCGTGTGCTTTCGAGTGGTAAGCTCGAGCTGTGACAGACTCAGTCTATGCTATCTCTGTGATGCATAAGTACTATGTCCTAGATGCCACGTCATATGCTCCATGTTACTCTTGTTTTTTCGTTAATGTCCCGAATTTGGATTCGAATATTCATCGAACCTGTCTATTGCGCAGGACCCGACAGATACTATCGGGCGAGCGATAAGATAGGTTCTCATACTAGGTCAATTTGCGCTTCACCTGTTCTTGCATTGATGAGACCTAACGCCATCTTACTATTCTCATGCGCTGCAGCCGATATTGGGGATGTGTGGGAACACCGAATTGTTGCTCCTAAAACACGTTAAACCTCGAGCAGATCAGTATCTCCCAAAGCTCGATGGCTGTAAAGGGTACCGCTCGACTATTAATTACTCAATATACGGCAGACAAACTCGGTTGCTCAAGTGTTCTGTGACAGTATTACCGGCGGCGACGCCCCACAATAACTTCCCTAACAGTCCCCAACACATTGAGGCTGTGTTTTCCAGCCCCGCGGAGTAGAATCTGGGATTACGACTTATGACACTTGTGATACATCAGGATGCACCCTTGCCGGAGTTTGAACTGAGGCTGTAAACTTTGAATACAGAATGAACGAGGTTATGCATGACCAGGGATAGATAGCAACCTAGAATAGCTGGAAGTTACATTGATCATTGCAGTGCATCCCATGACGTGGCCAGGAGCTCATCACAAATGCCATGACTATATGGCTGTACGAGACCCACATATCCAATCGATGAGACATAAAGCATGAATCCTTAACACTGGGGTGCCTTATTAGCTTCAGCAAGCCAGCCAGAGCCGACACCTATTATCATCATAAGACACCGCGCGGAGACATCGGCAGCGAACATGACGAACCTCCATCCACTCCGCTGTTAATAGTTGTTCCTGTCAGTTCTGAATCAACAGATACCACGCTGTGGCTGTAAAAATTATAGTGATTGTGGACGACTGTGCAGGTAGAGCAAGGGGACGGCGATCTGGGTGAGGTTGGAGCTTTGACTGAGGTATCAAGAAGCCCCTTAGGTGATACCATGGGTGATAACTTAGAAACACACTGGTTTGATCTTCTTCTTCTTCTTCTTCTCCGGAGTTCGCAAATTGATTCAACGCCGCAAGGACTTCGTTGGCTTCTGATTCAGTATGTACATCCACACTGAAGCCTTGGAGGGTTGCATTTGGAGGAAGATCTCTGACTAATTCACTGTGAAATAAGACGCAGAAAAAGAAACCACACCAACCTGAAATATTGTCTTGATGCAAAGGATGTTCAGTGCTCTGCCATAACTGTAGAGAATATGCATACCATCTACCACATCACATGGGCTTTCCTCGCAGATAGAGACATCACCTTCTGCGGAGCCTCCGGGACCTGGAGCCGACCAACAGATTGGCGTCAGTAGGAATAAATTGATCTCTCATTCTGATATACCGAGGATATCATATGTATCCGGCAGCAATCGTCGAGCTAGGTCTTCCGAAGTTCTCTGCGCCGCTATTTAGCTGTAATTCAAGATGCGACCAGTCGGCTTACTTTGATAGTCTTAAAATTTTGATATGTGATCTTATAAAAGTGCTTGGCATCTGACCGGACGAAAAGATTAACAAGGAACCGGCGAAAAGATTTCTTCTGCCCCCAAAGTCGGTCCCTGAGGAGTACTAAGCTGTGGAGAAGGTATGAGCAAGGCCATCAGACTGGTAAAAGCGAAACCTACTCATCATATTGAGCCCGATTATTGATGTAAGCTTTGTGGTAGGCTTTTTTGTCACTGTCTGAGAGACGTGGAGTTTCCAATAAATTGGCGAGCTCTTTCAAGGCTGCCAGCGATAATTGTAAATAATGATCGCCCTTTTCTTCAGCTGTCCGGCCTTTCAGCTCGATAATGGTCCCAGGCGAGTTTGAATATTGGCTCGCAAGACCTAGGTCCGCGGTTATTCGAACTGTCGTGCTAGATTTGGGGGGATTCATGTGCGAGTGCCGAAAATGATCGGGAGCTAGTGCAAAGTTTCACGTGAACTTGAACTGGCTTGATTATATACAGACGATTATGAGAGACAAGGACAGAGACGCCAACCTGAACTGATAAGTAGTACTGCCCAGAAAGATTACGAGAGATGATGGTCGCTGATTGGACAAAAATGTGTACTAGTGACTTGGCCCAGCAAAATCATGTAATCCGCTGGGAACTGCAATAATAGAATTTCCCATCCTATCACAGTACTTTACAAAGTGCTGTCACGGTTGCATCATTGAGCGCTTGAGCACTTTACGTACATCTATTAATAAGTCCGCGATGCCGGAGTCCAAAGTTATTTGGTCCAAGTATACATATGTTCTCAGGGTTCGCGTCCTGCCACAACGTGCAGTTTTTTGAAGATGGCCTCAACATCTGTAGCTCATTCCCATCTCACTGAAAATGAGATTTGGTGGAGGGACCACTACAATTTCCTCAGCGAAAAGGGCTACAAGCTACGGAATCGCTACAGTCCGGACTGGGTGCCTTCTTGGACGAACACAGACAAAGTTCCCATAAATTGTGAGGATGGAGTCAGGCCGCGAGTAGGTGCTGCTTACTTTTATATTGGTGTTTCTCATTCGCCATGCATAATTCAGTCCTATCACCTACTAGATGCACAGCGTACTCGTGATGGCGTTCGCGTGTCACTGAAATCTATAGTTGTATCGCGACACCCTTATGAGATAGAGATCGGTCGTTTTTTCTGTACCCCGCCTCTCAGTGAAGATCCAGCCAACCATTGCGTACCAATTTACGACGTTCTGCAGGTACCCACCGATGATGATATTGCAATAATTGTCATGCCGTTACTTCGAGATGCTTCGGATCCTTATTTTGACTCGGTTGGTGAAGTTGTAGACTGCATCCACCAGCTTTTTGAGGTAAGGTCTTAATCGATTGACTCATTACGACTTATTTCTTTGTTTCTTTTGAAGGGGCTGCGCTTCATGCACAGATACCACGTCGCTCACCGGTACATATTTAAGTTGCTGTAGTAACTTGTCTCATGACTTGGCCATAGGGACTGCATGGAGCTGAACATACTGATGGATGGCAGCATGTTCATCGATGCATGGCATCCAAGCGACCACTACATGTCTGAGGACTACAAACGCGTGGCCAGGCATCGTACGCGCACACAGTCTCCTCCACGATACTACTACATAGACTTTGGTATCTCCCGCAAATATGAGGCGTCAAACACCAACCCATTAGAATTACCCATATTTGGTGGGGATAAAGAAGTACCGGAGTTCAAGGAAGACAACTACAAACCCCGGAACCCTTTTCCAACCGATGTTTGGTATCTTGGACATGCTATTCAAGAAATATTTCTTGATGTAAAGTGCAACAACGACTTCTCACCTTGCACATTCTGATTTTAACGCAACAGCGCTACTCAGGTGTAGAATTCCTGAGTGATCTATTATCGGACATGATGCACTCGGATCCAGCACAACGTCCGAACATGGACGAAGTTTTTTCTCGATTCCAACTGCTGCGTCAGGGCCTTAGTAGATGGAAATTACGTTCCCGGGTGGCTCATCATGACGATAGCTCTCTTTTTGATCTCCTAGCCCACTGGGCACGTCGCATCCAGTACATAGTACGCAGGATTCCACCAACCCATACCTCGCTGTCATAGAGTAGACTTTTTTGCAACTCGTCTCTTACAATGCGCAAGTTTTTTTGCCCTTAAGAGAGTTTGAGTGTCACGCTGACTTCATGCCACACTTGACTGCACAGCAGATGGCAATTGTTCATACAGTGGTTCGCATTAAAAGGTTCACTCCCATAACATGTTTTTTAAAAGATTTAAAATCCAATTTATTGTCAATGAGAGAAATCGGACACATCATCGCAGTTCCTTCGCACTGACTCGCGACGGTCCCCAAGAACATTTTTCCGGCGGCGTTACAGGATCTATTCTCTGCGTACAATCACCTCTTGAAAGGCTTTGCCGCCAATGATATCACTATAACAGGTGACAGTGCAGGCAGAAACTTAGGTGAGTAATGATTTATAAAGTTTCTCTCGTATTCACAACTCACCTTCATCTAGCTCTTGTCCTCATGTATGTCATCTCGCAATCCGCTCTCCCCATGCCAAAACGCGTCGCATTCTTCTCCCCAACCGCAGACCTCACTTTCGCCTCCTACACCCCCGTATCTCACGACACCACATATCTATCAAACCACCAGGCTCTTGCTTCCCAATATCTGGGTAATTTCTCTGCCAACAGCCCTCTGGCATCAGGTGTCCTAATTCCATTCACTGCAAGCTGGCCAAAGACGTTGGTATTGACCGGCACAGCTGATGGTTGTGCTCAGAGCTCACAGATAGTCGTCAGTGGTATCCAAAGGGCAGGCGAGAGAGCTGAACTTGTGGAATATGCGGATTTGACCCATGTGTTGGACGCTTCCTCACATCTTCCCGCAGTCGGACAATGGATTGGAGAGGCTTGCGGCATTTGTATACAATTGAAGGAATTGGTGGTGAGCATATAACATTACGCCTTCTGTTGCAAAGTGATCCATCGCGGTCATGCATAGTGGGGGCACTTACGGATTTCTGCCATTGTACTTAATAGTAGCACCAAATTTAGTCCGAGTCTGGCAAAACACCCTGCAAGTCCATCAAAATCCAAAGACGCATCCATATCTATGCATCTACAGATGTCTGAAAACAAAAGCGCACCAGGGTACGAATATCACCACATTACACTACCACCCAAATAACAGATCCCCAACCTGCCCAAACACGCCCCTCGCAGGGCTCTGTTGCGCATTTACGACCGGTACAGGCATAGCGTGCGCAGATTTCTGGGGTACCGGCGCAGGAGCTTTGCGAAACGCAGCTACAGACGGCGCAAGCTTGATCGGCGTCCCAACAGTAGCAACACCATCCACTACCATCGCATTCCCATCCGCTTGTACTTGTGAAGTCGGGATTTGTACACGTGGTGGGGAAGTAGACACTGTGAAATCAGGTCCACGGGGATCCTGAGTAGAGTCCTTCATGCATTGTGGGAGTCAATACGCCGCTCCACATCGAGAGAAAAAATCTTACAGCCCATTTAACGCCAACCATCCAGGTTCCCCCCAAAACCTCCCCATTTCTCCTGACCGCACGCATGGCTTCTCCAGGGTCACGGAATCCGATTCTGAATGCGTTCACAATTTCCGTATTAGGTTCCGGTTCGGTGCTCGCACCAAGCGAGCGGAAATATTCTACAGTGAGGGAATATTTGTCTGGTGGATAGCCGAAGACGATGATGTAGGTCGGTTGATTTGGGGTAGCTGACTGGGTATGAGTTTTAGACTGGGAGGTGTTCAACGTAGAGGAAGAGTTTGAGAGAGAAAAGGGCTGCGAATGAGAGAGTAATCAATTAAAAGAAATCAGAATGAGGACAGGACGTACGCGCGAAGGGGGTAAAACTGCCCGTTGGGACTCGCCAAAAGAAGACCCCTCACGGAATATATCATTGACTGAACTGGTCGGTGGCGCGTCCATGTCCGTGAACGTTTGCCTTTGCCTTACAACAAATTGCCTTTAGCATGCTAATATAAGAATAAGAAGGTAAGC
>Ga0310811_10013798_pt1 | contig 10525 bp, 12 predicted proteins | sample YCmetagenome_FD_207642 | JGI IMG/M metagenome (GOLD analysis project Ga0310811, IMG submission 207642) | Soil microbial communities from experimental microcosm in Duke University, North Carolina, United States - YC | ecosystem: Engineered > Artificial ecosystem > Soil microcosm > Unclassified ... | reverse complement strand
CAGCCGCTGGCCAAGTCGTTCACCCCGAGCGTGCGGATCTACCGCGATTTTCAGCAGCACTGAGGCGGTCGTCGCCGCTAGCCTGCTCCCGTGATCGGTGAGGGGGCGACGAAGACAGGGATGCCGGAGGGCGCGGTACTGCTCTCCGGCATCGTCGGGTCCACCGCCTACGGGCTCGCGGGGCCGGATTCGGATGTGGACCGGCTGGGGATGTTCGCGGTGCCGACCCTGGATCTGGTGCGGCTGAACCCGCCCAGGGACAGCCTGGTCACCACGCATCCCGACGTGACATTCCACGAGGCGGCGAAGGCACTGCGGCTGTTCCTGGCCTGCAATCCGACGGCCATGGAGCTGCTGTGGCTGCCGGACGACCTCTACGAGACGCGCACCGAACTCGGAGACGAGGCGATCGCCGTGCGTACGTCGTTCGTCTCGGCGAGACGCACGAAGGACGCGTACCTCGGCTACGCGACCCAGCAGTTCAGAAAGCTGATGCTGCGCGATCAGGGGTCCTCGGCCTCGTCGCCGGCGCGGTTGGCGAAGCATGCGAGGCACTTGATGCGGCTGGTCGAGCAGGGCTACGAGCTTTACACGACGGGGCACGTGCGCGTCCGGCTGGAGGATCCGGAGAAGTACCGCGCGTTCGGGGAGCGGGTGGCGGAGGATCCGCAGGCGGCGGCGCCGTTCATGGCGGATGCCCAGGAGCGGTTCGCCCAGGCCCGGACCGTGCTGGCCGAGGAGCCGGATTACGCGGTGGCGGAGCACTGGCTGCTGCGGGTGCGACGAGGGTTCTGGACCCCGTGATTGGAGACTGATCAGGTGGAACTGCTTCCAGCGGTTGTCGCGAGCTACCGAAGCGCGGTCAATGAGGAGCGGGCGGCGGCCCAGCGTCAGTACATGCGCGATCAGTTTCCGTATCTGGGGATTCCGACACCGGAGCGGCGCCGCCTGTCCAGGGCCGTCTTGAAGGCCGGGGGGAACGCTCGGCCGAGCACGGATGAGTGCGCCGCGTTGGCCCTGCGCTTTTGGGAGCTGCCGGAGCGCGAGTTCCGGTACTTCGCCATCGACTACCTGGTCGCGAACGTGAAGTACTGCGACAGTTCGCTCCTGCCGACGCTGCGCACGTTGATCACGACGGACTCGTGGTGGGACACGGTCGATCCACTGGCGTCCCGCGTCGTCGGCGCGCTGGTCGCGGCGGATCCGTCGCTGGCCGGCGAGATGGACGCCTGGGCCCGCGAGAATATGTGGATCGTGCGGACGGCCATCCTGCATCAGCTGCACTACAAGGCGGCGACCGACGAGAAGCGCCTGTTCGAGTACTGCACACTCCAGGCCGGGCACAAGGACTTCTTCATCCGCAAAGCGATCGGGTGGGCGCTGCGCGAATACGCGTACACGGCGCCCGAAGCTGTGCGCGCGTTCCTTGACCGCGTCGAGCTTTCCCCGCTGTCGGTGCGCGAGGCGAGCAAGCACCTCTGACGACGAGCACGTCAGACCGGCGGGCACGTCAGACCCGCGGGCACGTCTGACGGCGGGAGCTTCAGCGCGGCGCGCCGTACCTGGCGAGATAGTGCCACACGTATTTAAGGTGCTGCGGGTCGTGCTGCCCGCTCGCGGCGGCCTCGCCGATGATCCGCGGGTCCAGCCAGCCGTCGTCGGCGATGCTCCGGCCGAGCTCGACTATCTCCTGGCCGCGGAACTCCGGATGCGTGGCCAGCTTCTCGACGCGCAGCAGGAATCCGGAGTGCCACTCGACGGGGCAGGGAAGCAGTTCGGCGCCGACTTCTACGTCCGTGCTGCGGTAGCAGGGGTCGAGGACCAGCGCCTCCACGTCGCCGTCGACGCGGACCGGGCCGTGGACATGGGCCTCGATGTAGTCGTCGAGGTTCCTCCGGCCGGTGTCGGCCGTCGCCAGCGGAATCAGCCCCATGTGACGTGCGGTACCGAAGTCCGCGGGTTCGTCGGCGCTGTCCGGGAAGCAGAAGGTGGCGCGCGCGGTCGCCTCGGCGGTCAGCCGGAAGTGCGCGGAGCCGAATCGCGGAGCCGCGCCGAAGGATCGGCGGCGATGGTTCAGCGCGCCGTAGACCGGGCGGTACCGCGGCTCGGCCGCGTCGTACTCGCCGCCGAAGATCCGGCTCTCCCACAACCAGCGGTCGCCGCCGGGGTACGCGGTCAGGCCACCGTTGCTCGTGCCGGTGACGAACTGGGAGCTGTAGATCCGCTCCCTGGCCAGCGCGGCGAGGATTGGCACGCCGCCGGCCGTGCGGTCGGGGTGGAAGTTGAGCGTGACCCGCAGGGCGGGGTCGAGCGCGGGACCCGCGGATCGGGCCTCGACGTGGGCGATGGCCCGGGCGAAGAGGTTCACGGTCAGATCAGCAGCGCCAGGCCGAGGCCGGCGGCGCCCGCCAGCAGCCCGGTCGCGACGCTGCCGGCGATGTTGCCGAGGGCGCCGGCCAGCGAGCCGTCCTCGGTGAGCCGGATCGTCTCGAAGTTGAACGTCGAGAAGGTCGTGTAGCCACCGCAGACGCCGGTGCCCAGCACGCTGACCACGTGCGCGTTCAGGCCGTGGTGCAAGGCGAATCCGGTGATCAGGCCGAGGATGAAGGACCCGGAGATGTTGATCACCCAGGTTCCCCACGGGAACGCCGACTCCCACTTGTTCCCGACGGCCTGGTCCAGCAGGTAGCGCGCGAGCGCGCCGAGGGACGCAGCGAGACCGACGAGGATGGCGAGCAGCATCAGGGTTTCCGCCCCACGTACCGGATGACCTCGACGTCGTCGATGATGACCAGACCCTCCGTCACCAGTTCGTCGAGCTGTGGCAGGAACGCGTCGATACGCTCGCGCTCGTCCACGATGATGATCGCGACCGGCAGGTCCTGGGACAGGCTGAGGATGCGCGTGGTGTGGATGTGGCTGCTGGCGCCGAAGCCCTCGATGCCGCGCATCACGGTCGCTCCGGCGAGCTCGGCGCGGTGGGCCCGGTGCACGATCTCGGTGTAGAGCGGGCGGTGGTGGAACTGGTCGCTCTCGCCTACGAAGATCGTCAGCCGCCGTGCCGGACCGGTCGTTCTCATCGCAAGGCCTCTGATTCGCTCGGGTCGGACTGCTGTTCGGGGACGAGCGGGCCCTCGGCGCGCCGCCTGCGGTGGGCGACCAGCGCCCGGCCGCAGGCGAGGCCCAGCGTCGTGGCGGCGAGACCGGCGAACAGCGAGCCGAAGACGTTGGCGGCCGCGAGGCCGTAGCGGCCGGCGGAGATCAGCCTGTCGGTGTCCACCATCCACGTGGAGAAGGTCGTGTACGCGCCGCAGAAACCGGTGGCCAGCAGGGGCCTGAGGTACTTCGTCGGCGGCCAGACCTCGAGGATCAGCACCAGCAGCAGCGCCAGGATGAAGGAGCCGGAGATGTTGATCGCGAAGATCGTCGCCGGGAACGCGCCCTGCGCCGTGGGGAACGCCAGGCCGAGCAGGTAGCGCGCCTCGCCGCCGAGGAAGCCGCCGAGCGCGACGGCCCCGAGCACGCGCGGATCCTGCCGGCGTCGGCGCGGTCGGGCGGCGAACGGGTGTCCGTCGGCTTCGGTGGCCATAGCGACAGCGTATAGGCTCAATGACCGTGAAGATTCTGGTCATCGGCGGCGGCGGCCGCGAGCACGCGATCTGCGTCGCCCTCAGCAAGGACGATTCCGTCACCGCGCTGCACTGCGCCCCCGGCAACCCCGGCATCGCCGAGGTCGCCGCGCTGCACCCGGTGGACTCGCTCGATCCGGGCGCGGTCGCCGCGCTGGCCGTCGAGCTGGGCGCGGACCTCGTCGTGGTCGGACCGGAGGCGCCGCTGGTGGCCGGGGTGGCGGACGCGGTGCGCGCGGTCGGGATCGCCTGCTTCGGCCCGGCTCGCGAGGCGGCGCAGCTTGAGGGCTCCAAGGCCTTCTCGAAGGACGTCATGGCCGCGGCCGGGGTGCCGACCGCCGAGTCCTTCGTCTGCACGACGCTAGAGGAGGCCGAGCACGCGCTCGACGCGTTCGGGCCGACCTACGTGGTGAAGGACGACGCGCTGGCCGCGGGCAAGGGCGTCGTCGTCACCGACGACCGGCGGGTCGCGCTGGACCACGTCCGCGACTGCGTGCTGCGGCCCGGCGGCGGCCGCGTCGTGATCGAGGCCTTCCTCGACGGACCCGAGGTCTCGCTGTTCGCGATCACCGACGGCGTGACCGTCCTGCCGCTGCAGCCCGCGCAGGACTTCAAGCGGATCGGCGACGGCGATTCCGGGCCGAACACCGGTGGAATGGGCGCCTACTCGCCACTCGACTGGGCCCCGGCCGGGCTGGTCGACGAGGTGATGGAGCTGGTGCTGCAGCCGACCGTGGACGAGCTGCGCCGCCGCGGCACGCCGTTCGCGGGTCTGCTCTACGCGGGTCTGGCACTGACCAGCCGCGGCACCCGCGTCGTCGAGTTCAACGCGCGCTTCGGCGACCCGGAGACCCAGGTCGTGCTGCCGCTGCTGAAGACCCCGCTGGCCTCGGTGCTGCTGCGCGCGGCGACCGGCACGCTGGCCGACCAGGACCCGCTGAGCTGGCACGACGGCGCCGCGGTCACCGTGGTGCTCGCCTCCGACGGCTACCCGGTCAAGTCGCGCAGCGGCGATGTGATCCGCGGGATCAAGGCGGCCGAGATGCTCTCCGCGCCGACCGGCGGCTCGGTGACGGTCTACCACGCCGGAACCGCGCGCAACGCCGAGGACGAGCTGGTCACCGCGGGCGGCCGGGTGCTCGCCGTGACCGGGCGCGGCCGCGATCTGGCCGGGGCGCGCAAGATGGCCTACGCGGGCGTCACCGAGATCGGGTTCGACGGCGCGCAGCACCGCACCGACATCGCCGCCGCGGCACTCGCCGGGCAGGTCCGCGCGGCCGACGCGTAGCCCGCGGCGCCGGGCGGCGCGGCGGATCACACGGACCGTTAATCACTCATACGAGCGCATCATGACCCCTCCCGGGTGCCGGGCCGCGCGGACCGGCGCTACAGTCCGGAATTGAAGGGACTCTTCCGGTTCCCTCTTCGAGCATTCGGGAGCGGGTGAACGCCGGTGGGCGGCGGCGCGGACCATCCGGTGCGGCTGGCCAGGGCGATCCTGCGGATCGGAGCCCTGGCCGTCGCGGGCTGGGTGCTGCTGGCCTGCGCGGTCGCGGCGCTGGCCGGCTGGCTGCTGCCGGGCTACGCCGGGGCCGCCGGGGTGCTCGCGGTGCTGGGCTTCGCCGCCGTGCCGATCTGGCGCTTCCACCGGATAGCCCCGCCCGCCTCGGCGACGGTGCCGCTGGAGAACGCGGACCGCAGCGAGCTGGCCCTGATCGTGCGGCAGATCTCGGCCGCGCTCGGCGTGCCGACGCCGGCGGCGATAGAACTCTCCCCGGACTGCGACGCCTGGCTCGAACCCAGGCAGGGCGGTCCGGTGCTGGTGGTCGGGACGCCGTTCCTGTGGTGGCTGCGGGTGAGCGAGCTGCGCGGGCTGCTGGCCCCGGTGATCGCGGGCCTGGAGGCGGCGCACGATCCGGCCGTGGTCCGGGCCCGGCGCACGGTGCGGCGGCTGGACTGCGCGCAGCGGCAGGGCTTGCTCCCGTGGCCGCGCGGCGCGGTCGCCTGGGTCGCGGACGGCTGCCGGACCCGGGCCGAGGGCATGGAGCGGGTGATCGCCGCGCACGCCTCGCAACGGGCGAGGATCGTCGAACCGGCCGGCCGGGTGTACGCGCACGAGCAGGTCGGCCTCGTCGCGGCGGCCTGGGAACGCCTGCTGACCCGGTTGGCGTATCCCGCGTGGGACGTGGGATACGCGCCGAGCGGGCTCAACGCCGCGCTGGTGGCCGCGCTGGTCGAGCTCGGCGAGCGGGACCGGGTCGGCGTCGGGCTCGCGGACCGACTGAGCGAGCGTCCCGGCTGCGATCTGCTGGACGAGCCGGGAGACGTGGACCGGGCCGTCTCCGCGATCGTCCCGGTGGTCTACCAGGACAAGCCGGTCGAGACGCCGCTGGACTGGAGCGACTACACCCGGCTGGTCGCGGAGCCGAACCTGCGCAAGGCGGCCGCCGCGGCGCCGGACCATCCCCTCGTCGCGAAGACCCGGGCGCTGCTGCTCGCCCCGGCGCCTCATACGACGATCACACTGATCCACGACTCCGGCGACGGCGAATTGCCGGCCGGGTTGCGCGCCGTGCTGCAGTGCGGCCTGGTGGACCTGGGCTATGCGGCCTTCGCGGTGGACTGGCTGGACGGTGTCGTGCTGCGCGACCGGGCCGGGCTGACCGTGCCGGTCGACGAGATCGTGCACGCCCTCGTCGACTACTCCGACTTCACTGCGCTGCGGGACTGGCTGTCCTACGCTGCGGGGCTGTGACCGGCCCGGCTAAAATCGTGGGCGGCGGGCCAGGTCTGTCCCGCTGAAATCCTCCCCGAAGGAGCGATCCGCCGTGATCGGACGGTACACACTTCCGGAGATGGGCCGCGTGTGGAGCGAGGCTCATAAGTACGAACTCTGGTGCCAGGTCGAAACCCTGGTGATGGAGGCGCACGCGGAGGCCGGGGTCGTCCCCGCCGACGCGCTCGAGGCGGTGCGCAAGGCGCCCGCCCCCACCCCCGAGGCGGTCGCCGAGATCGAGGCGGTCACCCAGCACGACGTCATCGCGTTCCTCAGCGCGTGGGCCGACAACACCGAGCCGCGCGAGGCCGCGGCCTACGTGCACTTCGGCATGACCTCCTCCGACCTGCTGGACACCGCGCTCGCGCTGCAACTGGTCGAGGCCACCGACATCCTGCTGGAGAAGGCCGACCGGCTCGTCGCGGTGCTCCGCGACCACGCGCTCGCGCACCGGAACACCCTGCGCGTCGGCCGTACCCACGGCATCCACGGGGAACCGGACGTGTGGGGCCACCGGGTCGCCGACTTCGCCTTCGGCGTCGCGCGCTCCCGGGACCGGATCAGGGCGGCCCGCAAGGCGGTCGGCGTCATGGCGATCTCGGGTGCGGTGGGCACGTACTCGAACATCGACCCGGCCGTCGAGGCGTACGTCGCCGGGAAGCTGGACCTGAAGGCGGCGGACGTCTCCACCCAGGTCGTGCTGCGCGACGGGATCTCCGAGTGGGTCAGCGCCCTGGCGATCATGGCCACGGTGCTCGAGGCGATCGCGCTGGAGGTTCGGCACGGACAGCGGACCGAGGTCAGGGAGCTGTCCGAGGCCTTCGGGAAGGGCCAGAAGGGCTCCTCCGCGATGCCGCACAAGAAGAACCCGATCATCTCGGAGCGGATCGCGGGCATGGCCCGGATCGTGCGCGGGCAGATCGTTCCGGTGATGGAGGGCATCCCGCTCTGGCATGAGCGCGACATCTCGCACTCGTCCACCGAGCGGATCGCGCTGCCGGACGCCTCGATCGGCCTGGACTACCTGCTGAACCTGACCATCCGGCTGGTCGACGGCCTGGTCGTGGACAAGGACCGGATGCTCGCGAACCTGGAGTCCACCGGCGGCCTGATCTACACCTCGACGGTGCTGCTCGAACTCGTCGAGATGGGCCTGGAGCGCGACACCCAGGCGTACCCGCTGACCCAGCGCGCCGCGATGAAGACCTGGGCGAGCGGCCGCCCGTTCCGCGAGACGCTGCGCGAGGAGGCCGCCGAGGCCGGCCTCGAGATCGACGAGGCGCGGCTGGACGAGGTCTGCAAGCCGGAGCGCTTCGTCCAGCGGCTCGACGGGATGTTCGCGAAGCTGGCGGAGCTCTCGTGAGCGGCTCCCTCGCCGACGTCCCCGGCGTGCGCCACCTCGGCTCGGGCAAGGTCCGCGAGCTCTACGAGGTGGACGGGAAGCTGCTGCTGGTCGCCTCCGACCGGATCTCGGCATACGACTACGTGCTCGAGACGCCGATCCCGGACAAGGGCAAGATCCTCACCCAATTGAGCCTCTGGTGGTTCGGGCAGCTGTCCGATCTGGTGCCGAACCACCTGGTCACGACCGATCCGGCGATGTTTCCCGTGGAACTTCGCGATCACAAGGCCTTGTTGTCGGGCCGCTCCATGCTCTGCGAGCGGCTATCCATGATCGAGATCGAGTGCGTCGCGCGCGGGTACCTGACCGGCTCCGGGCTGGCCGAGTACGACGAGCACGGCACCGCCTGCGGCATCCCGCTGCCGGCCGGACTCGTCGACGGATCCCGGCTCGATGAACCGATCTTCACACCGGCCGCCAAGGCCGCGGTCGGCGAGCACGACGAGAACATCGACTTCGCGGAGACGGAGCGCCGGGTCGGCGAGGACCTCGCCAAGGAGATCCGCGACCTGACGCTCTCGATCTACCGCCGAGCGCACGAGATCGCCGCCGCCCGGGGCATCATCCTCGCCGACACCAAGTTCGAGTTCGGGCAGCGCGCCGACGGCACGGTCGTGCTGGCGGACGAGGTACTCACCCCCGACTCGTCCCGGTTCTGGCCGGCCGACCTGTGGGAGCCCGGCCACGCGCAGTCCTCGTACGACAAGCAGTACGTGCGCGACTGGCTGACCTCCGCCGCGTCCGGCTGGGATCGCCGCTCCGGCGAGGCCCCGCCGCCGCTGCCGGACGACGTCGTCGAGCGCACCCGCGCCCGCTACGTCGAGGCGTACGAGCGGCTGACCGGAAGCAAGTTCGCGTAGCCGCAGGTCGAGCGTACCTGGGCGGGGGCACTGTCCCCGCCCAGGTACCCTAGAGGAACCGCCAACAGCGATCACACGCGGACGTGTGTGGTCACGACACCGGGAGCGCTCATGGCACGCGTCGTGGTAGACGTCATGCTGAAGCCGGAGATCCTCGACCCGCAAGGACAGGCTGTCAATCGCGCGTTGCCGCGCCTGGGCTTCGACGGGGTCGTCGACGTCCGCCAGGGCAAGCGCTTCGAGGTGGAACTGGAGGGTCCGGCCGACGAGGCCGCGCTCGCCCGGGTCCGCGAAATGGCCGAGAAGCTGCTCGCCAACACCGTGATCGAGGAGTTCCGAGTGCGGGTGGAGGGCTGATGTCGGCCCGCATCGGCGTCGTCACCTTCCCCGGCACCCAGGACGACACGGACGCGCTGCGCGCCGCCCGCGTCGTCGGTGCCGAGCCCGTCGCCCTGTGGCACCGCGACCCCTCGCTGCACGACGTGGACGCGGTCATCCTGCCCGGCGGCTTCTCCTACGGCGACTACCTGCGCTGCGGCGCCATCGCCCGCTTCTCGCCGGTGATGGAGTCGATCATCTCCGCGGCCCGCGAGGGCCTGCCGGTGCTCGGCATCTGCAACGGCTTCCAGATCCTGTGCGAGTCGCACCTGCTGCCCGGCGCGCTGATCCGCAACGCGGGCACGCTGTTCGTCAACCGGGACGTGAAGCTGCGCGTCGAGTCCGCCTCGACCGCCTGGACCTCGGACTACACCGTCGGCCAGGAGATCCTGATCCCGATCAAGAACGGCGAGGGCAAGTTCGCCGCGGACGAGAAGACGCTCGACGAGCTCGAGAGCGAAGGGCGAGTGATCGCCCGCTATGTCGACAACCCCAACGGGTCGGCCCGCGATATCGCGGGCGTCGCGAACGCCGCCGGAAACGTCGTCGGCCTGATGCCGCACCCGGAGCACGCCATCGAGGAGCTGACCGGCCCGTACCCCGGCCCGGCCACCGACGGCCTGCCCTTCTTCACCTCCGTCCTACAGCACCTTCTGAACCCTGAGCTGGTGACTGCCTGATGAGCGAGAGCAAGTACCAGGCCGACACCGTCGAGCGCGCCATCGACACCCCCGAGAACGAGCAGCCGTACGAGGCACTCGGCGTCAAGGACGACGAGTACGCGCGGATCAAGGAGATCCTGGGCCGCCGACCGACCTCCTCCGAGCTGGCCATGTACTCGGTGATGTGGTCCGAGCACTGCTCCTACAAGTCCTCGAAGGTGCACCTCAAGCAGTTCGGCGACAAGGCCCCGCAGGTCGACTTCCTGCTCGTCGGCCCGGGTGAGAACGCGGGCGTCGTGGACGTCGGCGCGGACCAGGACCTGGCCGTCACCTTCAAGATCGAGTCGCACAACCACCCGTCCTACGTGGAGCCGTATCAGGGTGCCGCGACCGGCGTCGGCGGCATCGTGCGTGACATCCTGACCATGGGCGCGCGGCCGGTCGCCGTGCTCGACCCGCTGCGCTTCGGCCCGGCCGACGCCGCCGACACCCACCGGGTGCTGCCCGGCGTGGTGCGCGGCATCGGCGGCTACGGCAACTCGCTCGGCCTGCCGAACATCGGCGGCGAGGTAGTGTTCGACGCCTGCTACTCCGGCAACCCGCTCGTGAACGCGCTGTCCGTCGGCGTGCTCAAGAAGAGCGAGATCAAGCTCGCGAAGGCGGACGGCCCCGGCAACCGGGTCGTGCTCTTCGGCGCGCGCACCGGCGGCGACGGCATCGGAGGCGCCTCCGTGCTGGCCAGCGCGACCTTCGACGAGGACAAGCCCTCCAAGCGGCCGAGCGTCCAGGTGGGCGACCCGTTCATGGAGAAGGTGCTC
>Ga0310811_10013797_pt1 | contig 10527 bp, 10 predicted proteins | sample YCmetagenome_FD_207642 | JGI IMG/M metagenome (GOLD analysis project Ga0310811, IMG submission 207642) | Soil microbial communities from experimental microcosm in Duke University, North Carolina, United States - YC | ecosystem: Engineered > Artificial ecosystem > Soil microcosm > Unclassified ... | reverse complement strand
ATTGGCGTTCGCCGCCACGGCCCTGATGCGCCGCGCGGCGCTGCGCCACCTGGTCTGGACGACGCTGTTCGGCGTGCTGGCGGTGCTGCCTGTGGCGGCGCTGCTGCTGCCGCCGCGCCGGATCGTGGAGCATGTCGCGGCGCCTGTGGTTGTGGTGGCGGCCGCGCCTGCCGCCGTGCCGGTAGCGCCTTCTCTGTTCACCATGGAAAATCTCGTGCTTGGGTTCGCGGCGATCTGGCTGGGCGGCCTGATCTGGCAGATGCTGCGCCTGTGCACCGGCGGTCTCGGCCTGATGCGCCTGGCCAAAGCCAGCGTGCCGTTCGCGGCGCCGACCGATTGCACGGTGCGGCTGGCGGCGGATGAAAGCGGCCCCTCCACCTTCGGCATCCTGCGCCCCATCGTGTTGCTGCCGCGTTCGGCGACCGGCTGGACGCCGGGGCGGCTGGAGGCGGTTCTGCGCCATGAAGCGGCGCATGTCGCCCGCCGCGATGCGGCGAGCCAGTTCGTGGCGCGGCTGGTCTGCGCGGTTTACTGGATCAATCCGCTGCTGTGGCTGGCGGCGCGATCCGCCCGCCGCGATGCCGAGATCGCCGCTGACGATGCCGTGCTGGCCTCGGGCATGACGCCCTCCGCCTATGCCGCCGAACTGGTGGCGCTGGCGGCGCAAAGCCGCAAGGCCACGCCCGGCATCGCCATGGCGCAGCCGCCGCTGACAAGACGGGTCGAGGCGGTGCTGGCGGAAAATGTTTCACGCAAGGGAGTGAGCAGGATGGATATCGCCAAGACGGTTTGTTTCGGGCTGACCGCGACGCTGCTGCTGGGCGCGGCGCGCTTCGACCTTGCCGTGGCGCAGGATGCGCCGGCGGAAGCTCCGGCGCCGGTCGCGGCGCCACCGGCACCGGACTTCAGCGAGGACACCGCATCGCCCCTGCGGCGCGCGAAGCAGGCCGAGGCCGGTGCGAAGGCCCGCGCTGCCGCCGAGAAGAGGGAGGCGGATGCCGAGGCGATGCGCCAGGCCGGTGCGGCGATGCACGATGGCGCCCAGGCGCGGGAGCAGGCGGGCGCGGCCATGCGCGCTGCCGCCGATGCGCGGGCGAAGGCCGATGCCGACCGTGCCAAGGCGGACGAGGTCCGCCGGGCCGCCGGGCAGATGCGCCGGGAAATGGCACAGGTCCAGCCGGAGATCGACCGGGCAATGGCCAACGCGCATATCGAGGAACAGGTCGCCAAGGCCCTGGCGGACGCCCATATCCAGGAGGCCGTCGTCAAGGCGATGGCGGATGCGCATGTCGATGCCGTGACGGCCAAGGCCGTCGCCGATGCCCATATCGAAGAGAAGATCGCCGCCGCCATGGCGTCGGTGCGGCCCGTCATCCAGGCCGCGATCGCCCGGGCGGCCGCGGCCGCGCCCATGGCGCCGGTCCCACCCGCGCCGCCGCCTCCCGCGCCGGTGCCGCCGCCGCCTTACGCGCCCAACTGAGGCTCTAGCCGTCTCATTTCCCTTCTCCTATTGTTAATGTCATCCCCGGCGAGCGCGACGCGAGGCGGCGCGCGAGGGAAGGGGACCCAGGCTGGAAAGACCGCACGTTGTGGATGCGGCCTGGGTTCCCTTCCCTCGCATCGCTGCCGCAATGCTCGCCGGGAATGACAAGAAGGGCTCACGCCCGGCAATGGTTGGAGGGCGTTCATGCATCAGCGCAACAGGATCGAAAAAGCACTGGAGACGGTGCTGTTCCGCGCCCGCTGGCTGCTGGCGCCGTTCTATCTCGGGCTGGTGCTGTCGCTGCTTCTGCTTCTGGGCGCGTTCCTCGCCGAACTGGGCCACATGCTGCCGGCGCTGGCGCATCCCCTGGAGATGGACCCGGAGACGATCATTCTGGGCACGCTGGGACTGATCGATCTTTCGCTGGCCGGCAACCTGGTGGTGATCGTGATTTTCTCCGGCTACGAGAATTTCGTTTCCAAGATCAACACGGAAAACGACGAGGACCGGCCGGACTGGATGGGGACGCTGGATTTCTCCGGTCTCAAGATGAAGCTGATCGGCTCCATCGTGGCGATCTCGGCCATCTCGCTGTTGCGCGCCTTCATGACCCTGACCGAAAGCGCCGCCGTGCTGGACGAGCCCCGGCTGCGCTGGCTGGTGACGCTGCACATCACCTTCGTGGTTTCGGGGCTGCTGTTCGCCGCGATGGATTGGATCGCCGAGCGCAACGAGAGTCATAAGCATTAGGTATTCACCATGGCCGCCCTTGGTTCGTAGTGACAGCGTGCGAACGCCATCCAACTTGTCTTGCGTGTGACAAAAGTTGGATGGGCGGCTCAAGGCCGCCCAGGGAGAGTTTTATTGAAGTTGGCGCGATGGGCCCAGGCCGGCACCGCACCACGTCGTGCTGCGGTGCGCCCGGGATGACAATCTTTATCGTTTGCCTATTTCGCCGAACCGATGGCGCTGGCGGTGGCGGTCGCGTCGGCCTGGGCCGCGGCCAGGTCGGTGGCGGCGATGCCCGCCTCGGCGTGAGTCACGGCCATCTGCAGCTTGGTCTTCTGCGCCGCGTCGGTGGAATCGACCAGGATGCCCTTGCCGGCATTGGCGCAGGGATTGGCGTTGGTCTTGTCGAAGCCGGTGCCGGCCGGGCCGACCAGGCAGTTCAGGGCATGATGCAGATGCATATGCACGGCATTGATGTTGGCGCCCTTGGCGGCAAGGCTGGCATGGGTCTGGGCCGTGTTCAGCTCGCCCGCGAGGTCGGCAAAGGCGGCGGTGGAAAACAGCAGGGCGCCGCCGGTCAGGCTCGCGATCAATATCGTCTTCATGGACAAATCCTTTCTGAATGGGGACGGGCGGCTTCCGGAGACGGAAACCGTGGGCATCCTAGACCCGTCGCAAGGCCTTTGTCCCGCGTCCCCTTGGTGCGGTCGCAACATGAAGGAACCTTCATGTGGGGACGGTGGCCGTTGCCGCTTGTGTGTCGGCGCGAACCTTTCGAGTTCAAAATATGTGACACCCTGGATGGCCCGCAGGCGTTTATGCTCCGGCCGCGCGAAGCGCGGACCGGGGTACGAGCCATGACAGTGGGATGATGGTTGCTATCGCAGCCTGCCGGGCCTGCTCGTCCCGCGATGCGGGACCACTCCTCACTCTTTCGCCGCGCCGATGGCATCGGCCAGCGCCGTCGCCTGCTCCTGCATCCGGGCATTGTCGGTGATGGCAAGGTTGGCCTTGGCCAGGGCGATGGCGGCCTGGACCTTCTGCTTCTGGGCCGGGCTGGTGGCATCGTTGAGCGCGCCCTTGTTGGTCTTGTCGGCGGCGCAGGGGTCCATCAGTGGCGGCGTCACGTCATAGCCGTCGCCGCCCGGGCCGACCAGGCAGTTGATGACGTGATGCGTATGGGTCTTGGCGGTGGCGATGCCGCGCTCGCCCCGCCCGCCGCCACGGAAGGCGAGAAGCGCATGGGTCTGGGCGATGGTGAGCTCCTCGCCGATGCCGGCGAAGGCGGTGGTGGAAGCGAAGGCGCCGGTCAGCGCGGCGGCGACGGCGATGGCGGTCAGCGTGGTCTTCATGTGTCTCTCCCCTGTTCCGGCGGCGAGAGTAGAGCGCAATCCGAAAAGTGCGAAGCGGTTTTCGGAAAAATTGCGCGACAAACAAAGACTGGAGCATGATTGCGTTCAAGCAAACGCGATCATGCTCCAACGCGGCATCGGCACACGGGAAAGCCGAAGGCCGGCGTGCCTCACGCCGGCCTTCGGCTTTTCGCGAAACGCTAACGGACGGTGGCGAGATTGGCGCGCAACGCCTGCGCGTCCGGTCCCGTGGTGGGGGTGGCGTTCTTGTCCTTGTCCGGGCTGATGACGCTGCCGTTGAAGGCGACGCCGCCGAAAAGGCCCGTGCCGCTCGACCACACCACGATGTCGCCGCCATGGGCGGTGGTGGCGCCTTCCGCGCCGGACGACAGGGTGGCGACGGTGATGCCGGCCTGGCCGCCCAGCTTGAAGTTGCCATGGGTGATGCCGTCCAGGGCGCGCTGGCTGTTGATGATGAAGACCAGCTCGGCGCTCTGCAGCCCGGCCTGGAAGCCGAACGAGGCCGAGGCCAGGTCGTAGAATTTCGGCTCGCCCCAGCCATTGCCGGTGCGGCGCACCAGCACGCCCGAGCCGCCCTCGGCGCCGAAGATGAAGCCGCCCTTGACCAGGTGCGGCACGATATAGACCGCGCGGGCATTGCGCATCATGCGCGCCGCCGTGGCGAAGGCCGGGTCGGATTTGAGGTGGTTGACGGTTATGTTGGCGTCATGCAGCAACTCGCCTTTTTCGGCGGCCTGCGCGGGCAGGGCGATGACCAGGGCGGTGGCGGCAGCGGCCGCCAGCGCGGAAAGACCAGTTTTCATAATCGGATGTCCTCTCAAATACGGCGAGGAAACGCAAAGCCGGAACTCTGGTTCCGCCGGCCTCAGCGCGCCAGCAGCCGGAAATAGCGCTTGGCGAGGGCGGCGTTGGCGCCGTCATCGATGCTGTCTTCCCGGCTCTGGGCCCGCAGGTCGGTGCGGGCCCCGGCACCGGCCCGGCGCACCTGGATCACGATGTCGGAGACGCGGCCGAACCAGAAGCTGGCATGGGTGGCCTCGATGCGGGCGTCCTTCGGATTGAAATCCACGATGTGCCAGCCCGCTTTCTTCGCGGCCTCGAAATCGCGCCAGAAGAACGTGGCGATGGGATCCTTGGAGCCGACGGCGAAACCGGCATGAGGCTTGAGGATATCGCGGTAATGGTCGTGCAGGACAGTGCTCAAGGGCCGGGTCTCGCCCCGGAAAGACACCGGCGCGTTGCCCTCATAGGTGGGAGAATTGGCGTTCGCGCCGCGCTGTTTCAGCAGCGCCACGAAGCGCGGCGGGTTTTCGGTGTCGGTGGTGAAGTCGTGGATGGGCGGCGAGACCAGCCGGTTCGCCATGGTGGCCAGCGGCGGATAGAGCAGCAGCAGCGAGCCGAACAGCGCGGCCAGGCCCGCCCGGCGCCCGGCGCCGTCATTGGCCTTCAGCGCCCGCGTCATCCAGGCCAGGCTGAGCGCCAGGGCCAACAAGCCCAGGCCGGTGGCCGGGATCATCAGCCGCCAGCCCTGGGCGTAAGCCAGCAGTCCCAGCCGCACCCCGGCCACGGCGCCAAGGGCGATCAGCGCCGCCAGCACGAAGGCGGCGAAGCCCAGGCGGGCGGCGGTGCGTTGCGACATGGGGGCCCGAAGGACAGCGAAATCGCGGCGAACCTAGAGCATTTTCGCGGACTGTTGAAACGCGAAAATGCTCTAGTTTTTTTGTGTTGTCGCGGTTCCTGACGGAAAACGTTCGTACGCTGCTGCTACTCACCACACTTTTCCTGGAACCGCTCTAAGGCCGCCCCGCACGCCATGCAAACGCGATCTGCCGAAATGGGCGCTGGGCGCGTGCCGTTTGCCGGGTAAGCTTCGGCACGGAAGGAAATCCCATGACCCTGAGCAACGCGCAGGCGCGCGATGTCGAAAGCCTGCTGCATCCCTATACCAACCTCAAGCTGCTGGCCGAGACCGGGCCCACCATCCTGGAGCGCGGGCGCGGCGTCTTCGTCTATGACGGCGCCGGCAAGGACTATCTGGAGGCGATGTCGGGGCTGTGGTGCACGGCGCTGGGCTGGGGCGAGGAAGAATTGGCTGAGACCGCCGCCGAGCAGATGCGAACGCTTTCCTTCGCGCACATCTTCGGCGGCAAGAGCCACGATCCCGCCATCGCCCTGGCCGAGAAGCTGAAGGAAATCGCGCCCTTCGCCGTGGGCAAGGTCTTCTTCGCCAATTCCGGCTCGGAGGCGAACGACACCCAGATCAAGTTCGCCTGGTACGCCGCCAACGCCCGTGGCCAGACCGCCCGGAAAAAGATCATCGCGCGGCGCGGCGGCTATCATGGCGTCACCCTGGCCACCGCCAGCCTCACCGGTCTTGACGGCAACCATCAGGGTTTCGACCTGCCGTTGCCGTTCGCCCGCCACACCGCCATGCCGCATTATTATCGTGGCGCGGAAGCCGGCGAGAGCGAAGAAGATTATTCCGCGCGCCTGGCGGACGCGCTGGAGGCGATGATCCAGGAGGAAGGGCCTGAGACCATCGCCGCCATGATCGCCGAGCCGGTGATGGGCGCGGGCGGCGCGGTGATGCCGCCGCGCGGCTATTTTCCCGCCATCATGGCCGTGCTGCGCCGCCACGGCATCGCGATGATCGACGATGAGGTGATCTGCGGCTTCGGGCGCACCGGCAACTGGTTCGGCTGCCAGACTTACGGCTTCACGCCGGACGCCATGTCATTGGCCAAGGCGCTGTCGAGCGCCTATATCCCCATCTCCGCCGTGCTGCTGTCGCCGGAGATGACGGCGCTGGTGGAGGAAGAAGCCCGCCGCCTGGGGACGCTGGGCCACGGCTTCACCTATTCGGCGCATCCGGTGGCCAGCGCCGTGGCGCTGAAGACCATCGAGATCTATGAGCGGCGCGACATTGTCGGCCATGTGCGGCGGCTGGCGCCCGTCTTTGCCGCCCGTTTCGCGAGCCTGGCCGGGCATCCGCTGGTGGGCGAGGCGCAGAGCGTCGGGCTGATCGGCGGCGTCGAACTGGTCGCGGACAAGGCGGCCAAGGCGAATTTCGCCAAGGACGCCAGAGTCGGCTTGGCCTGCGCCCGCTTCTGCGAGCAGGAAGGCCTGATCGTGCGGCCGCTGTTGAACGACCGTATCGCCATCTGTCCGCCGCTGGTCATCACCGAGGCGGAAGTGAACGAACTCTTCGACCGCTTCACGCGCGGCCTGGCGAAGACACTGGAATGGGTGAAGGCGCAGAAACTGATCTGACCAGTCTTCAGTCCCGGAACAGCAGTGGCGCGAATTCGCGCAAGGACCGCCGCCAGGACAGGAACTCGTGCGCGGTGTTCGGTGAGACGTAGAAGACGCTGTTGAAGCCGGCGCGCTTCAATGCCTCGGCATTGGCGCGCGGATCGGACGGCGCCGCCCCCGGCGGGCCCGAGCGGCCGCCTTCCAGTTCGCGGCTGCCGAAGCTGACGAATACCAGCTTAACCTTTTGCTTGAATCCCGGAATGGCGTTGACGTCGGCGAGCGAGAAGGTGCCACCGCTGAAAAGGCCGATATAGGCGAATTTGTCCGGGTTGGCGGAGGTGATCAGCTTGGTTTCGAAGCCGCCCATCGAAAGCCCCGCCATGGCGCGGTGGCGCGCATCGGCCAGCGTGCGGAAGTGGCTGTCGATATAGGGGATCAGTTCGTCCAGCAGCACCGTCTGGAACGGCTTGATATTGAAGCTGGCCAGGCCGCCGGGCGCGCCGGGGCGGATCTCATTGGTCATGCCATAGGTCATGACGATGATGAAGGGCCGCGTCTTTCTCGCCGCGATCAGGTTGTCGAGGATCAGGTTGGCATGGCCCTGGTTCGACCAGGCGGTTTCGTCCTCGCCCCAGCCATGCTGCAGGTAGAGCACCGGATAGCGCGTGCCGGCGTTCTTCTCATAGCCGGGCGGCGTATAGACGAAGGCGCGGCGCGTCGTGCTGGTGCTGGGCGAGGCAAACAGCACCTGCTGCACATGACCATGGGGCACCTCCTTGACCGCGTAGAAATCCGCGTCCTGCGCCGGGATTTCGATGCCGCTTTCCCAGCGCGTCGAGCCGTAGAAATTCTGCGCCCCCGGATCGTTGAAAGTGCCGCCGTCCACCGTCAGATGGTAATAATGGAAGCCCTGGTCGAGCGGGCCCGTGGTGGTGCCTTCCCACGCGCCGTCCGCGCCCTTGGTCAGCACGGTGCCGCCCTGGCCACCAAGACCCAGGCTGACGCGGATGGCCTTGGCATCCGGCGCGACGATGCGAAAGCGGGCATAGCCCTGCGAATTGACCTGCGGGTATTGCTGCCCCGGCTGGTTCAGCGATGACGGCTTGAAATCCTGCACGACCGCGGGCGCGGCGTTCTGCGCCGAACCTGCGCTTACGGTGATAGCGGTAACGGCGGCGGCCAGCAGAACAGAGATGGTTTTTGTCATTGGATGTTTCCCCCGTCGAGGCCGGCCAAGTTTCAGGCCACATCGCTGCCGCTCGACGGCGAAAACATTGCAGGAAACCGCAGGGGCGGCAACAGCAGTGGCGGGCGCTGCCCGTGTGTCAGCCATTGAAAACGATATCGCGGATATGGCGATGCGCAACGGCGTTCGCGCGAGGGCTGCCGCTGCTGCGAATGCTGTCCTTCGCGGCAAGTATGCAAGTCGGGCCGATTGGCGGAAGGACTATCCCTCACTTGATGACTTCATCACGCCCTTGACGATGATACCTATCGGCGATAGGTATAAGCCATGCTTTTCGGCGGCAGGTATGTGTGGGCAATCCCAACTTCATGAATGGCGTACCGGAATTTCTGGTTCTGCGGCTGCTGTCGCGCCAGGAAATGTATGGGTATGAGCTGGTGCAGGCCATCAGCGTTGCCACCGGCAACGCCATCTCGCTGGGCGAGGGCGTGGTCTATCCGGTACTGCACGCGCTGGAGGAACAAGGCGCGCTCAAATCCCGCCGCAAGCCCGTGGGTGGCCGCATCCGCGTCTATTACAGCGTGACGGCCAAAGGCGCCAAACGCCTGAGCGGTCTGGCCGCCGAATGGAATCGCATTGCCGGTGCGTTGAACCTGTCAACCTTGGAGGCACGCCATGTCCCAACTGCAACTTGATGCCTTGCGTGAAAAGCTGCTCGTTGCGGGCGTCGCGCCGCGCCATGTCCGGCGCTATCTGGGCGAACTGCGCCAGCATTTTGACGACCTGCTGCATGCCGAGGTCGGCAACGGCGCGTCGCGCGAGGCTGCCATTCAGGCGGCCCGCGCACGGCTGGGCAGCGACGAGAGCCTCGCCAATGCCATGCTGGCCAAACCGGAGTTGCGGTCGGTGGCGTCACGGTTTCCGTGGCTGGTATTCGCCGTCCTGCCGCCGCTGGGCGTGGTTGTGGGCTTTGCTCTGGTGGTTATCGCGACGCAACTGGTGGCCATAAACGGCGGTGCCTATATTCCACGCCAGGGCTTTGTGGCGCCGGCGCCCGCCTGGCTTGTCTGGTTCCTGCAGGGCACAATGTTTGCGATTAACTTCCTGGTCGTGCCGCTGCTGGGCGTCCTGCTGGCATGGATCGCGCAGCGTCAGCGTATGAAGCTGCTCTGGCCGCTGCTGGGCATGGCGCTGCTTCTGATGCTGCATGTGCATGGCCTTTTCCGCTTGGACGCGCAGGGCGGGATTCGCCGCGGCTTCAGCACCGTCATTCCCTTGCCGGGGCTGTTCGGGTCAGTCCGCTTCTATTGGCCGATATTCCTGGCACAGGCGGCGCTGCTGTGCCTGCCGCTGGCCTGGCTGTGGCGGGCGCGTTCCACCACCACGCGATGAAGCGGGCCGCGCTGGGCGCGATGCTGCTTTTTATGGTCGCACGCGCTGGCGCGAACCGCTCCGCACTTCGCGGGCGCGATGCCCTAGTGCGCCAGGGGCATCGGGACGATGTCGCGGGCATAGACCAGCAGATCGTCGAGCCAGACTTCCAGCCGCTCGGCGCGGGGCAGCTTCATGGCGTGCGCCAGCACGCGGGCGCGCTTGTCGTTGTCGCACACCGCCGAAAATTTGTGGGCCAGGGACCCCTGGCCGTCGAGATAGCGGATGTCGTAGGCGGGCATCGTCGGTACTCCGTTTCTCCCCGCATTCCACGCTTTTTCCGGACCTTTTGCGGCTTGCGGGCTCTGGCCCCGCGGTCTTCGGTGCGCCGTTCTTTGACACGATTTTCAAGACGGGGAGGCAAAAGTCGAGTGACTATTCGGTAAAATCGCAATAGGAAATTTGCGGAACGCCGGGGGCCTTGGCGCGTTAGCGCTTACGCTGCCGGGAAGCGAAATTTTCATTCAGGAGATAGTGATGTCCGCACCTTTCAAGCTTGCTCCATTGCCCTGGGATCAGTCCGCGCTCGAGCCGGTGATTTCCGCCAAGACCCTCTCATTTCACTACGGCAAGCATCACCAGGCTTATGTGGACACGCTCAACAAGCTGGTGGACGGCAACAAGTTCGCCGACATGACGCTGGAGAAGATCGTCGAGGCCACCTTCAAGGCCGGCGAGGCGAAGGAGAAGACCATCTTCAACAACGCCGCCCAGGTGTGGAATCACGATTTCTACTGGCGCAGCCTGACGCCCTCGCAGAGCGAGCCCACGGGCAAGCTGGCCTCCGCCATCGCCCGCGATTTCGGTTCGGCCAGCGACCTGATCGCCGCCCTTGCCGAGGCGGGCAAGACCCAGTTCGGCTCCGGCTGGGCCTGGCTGGTCTCGAAAGGCGGCAAGCTTTCGATCGAGAAGACCGGCAACGCCGAAACCCCGATGGCGGCCGGCACCAACTGCCTGCTCACCGTCGATGTCTGGGAACACGCCTATTATCTCGATTACCAGAATGCCCGCCCCAAATATCTCGAGGCGGTGCTGGGCAAGCTGCTGAACTGGAATTTCGCGGCGGAAAATCT
>Ga0310811_10013796_pt1 | contig 10527 bp, 7 predicted proteins | sample YCmetagenome_FD_207642 | JGI IMG/M metagenome (GOLD analysis project Ga0310811, IMG submission 207642) | Soil microbial communities from experimental microcosm in Duke University, North Carolina, United States - YC | ecosystem: Engineered > Artificial ecosystem > Soil microcosm > Unclassified ... | reverse complement strand
CCACTGCGATCGAGCCGACCGCCGAGCTGCCCATGAAACCGTCCGACACGCAGCGCCAGAACACGCCGCCGTCGACGGTCTTCCAGATGCCGCCGGCGCAGGCTCCAAAGTAGTACACCATACGATTCACCGGATCGCCCGTCACGGCGACCACGCGGCCGCCGCGCGGCGGACCGATGCAGCGCCATTTCAGGGAATCGAACAGGGAAGGATCGGCCGAGTTCGGTTTGCGCACCATCGTGCGAAGAACCCTAGGTCAAATGCGCGTCGCCACGCAATCTGCTTCCGGCTAGAGTTTCACAGCTGCTGCTCTGCTTCAGGGAGACGACGCATGACCGCCTATTACGATCTTGGCTCCTACTCCCGTCGCATCACGACCAATTCGCCCGAGGCGCAGACCTGGTTCGACCGCGGGATCAACTGGATCTACGGGTTCAATCACGCCGAGGCGATCAAGTGCTTCGGCGAGGCGCTGAAGCACGATCCCGACTGCGCCATGGCGCACTGGGGCGTCTCTTATGCCGCAGGTCCCAACTACAATCTGCCGTGGCACCTCTACGATCCGCAGGGCAAGGCGCAGGCGCTTGCGGCGGCTTACGACGCAATGCAGGCCGCGCTCGCCGTTGCCGACCGCGCTTCGCCGGTCGAGCAGGCGCTGATCAAGGCGCTGCCCGCGCGCTATCCGCAACGCGAGCCGATCGAGGATCAGCGGCCGTGGGACAAGGCCTTCACGGTCGAGATGCGCAAGCTGTTCGGTGCATTCCCGGGCGACCTCGATGTCGCCTGCGCCTTCGCCGATGCGATCATGAACGAGACGCCGTGGCAGATGTGGGATCTCGAGACCGGCGGCGTCGCCAAGGACGCCGGCACCAAGGAGGCGGTCGGCCTGCTCGAAGGCCTGTTCGCCGACAAGCCGGCATCGTGGGACCATCCTGGCCTGCTGCACCTCTACGTCCATCTGATGGAGATGTCGCCGTTTCCGCAGCGCGCGCTCAAGGCCGGCGACCGTCTGCGGGAGCTGATGCCCGACTCGGGCCATCTGATCCACATGCCGACCCACATCGATGTGCTGTGCGGCAACTACCGTGACGTCGTCGTCTATAACCAGAAGGCGGTCGAGGTGGATCGCGAGTATCTGAAGCGCGAAGGCCCGTTCAACGTCTACGCGCTCTACCGCACCCACAACCATCACTTCGTGATCTACGGCGCGATGTTCCTCGGCCAGTTCGAGCCGGCCATCAAGGCGGCGCAGGAGCTGATCGACACCACGCCGGAGGAGCTGTTGCGCGTACCGTCTCCGCCGATGGCCGACTTCATCGAGGGCTACCTGCCGATGAAGCAGCACGTGCTGGTGCGTTTCGGCAAGTGGCGCGAGATCATCGCGCAGGAGCTTCCCAAGGACCGCGACCTCTACTGCTCCACCACGGCGATGATGCTTTACGCCAAGGGCCTGGCACACTCGGTCCTGGGCGAAGTCGCCGAGGCCGAGAAGACGCGGACGGCGTTCCGCGAGGCCCGGCCGCGCGTGCCCGAGTCGCGGCGCGTGCACAACAACAAGGTGGTCGACCTGCTGGCGATTGCCGAGGAGATGCTGACCGGCGAGCTCGAATACCGGCGCGGTAACCTCGACATCGCGTTCGCCCATCTGCGCCGCTCGGTCGAGCTTGAGGATGCGCTTCCGTACGATGAGCCGTGGGGCTGGATGCAGCCGGCGCGGCACGCGCTGGGCGCGCTGCTGCTGGAGCAGGGCCATCTCGCCGAGGCCGAGGCGGTCTATCGCGCCGACCTCGGCTTCGATCCGAGCATCAGCCGGGCCTGCTGGCATCCGGACAATGTCTGGGCCCTGCACGGCCTGCACGAGTGCCTGGTCCGGCGCGGCGATACCCTCGAGGCCCCGCTAATCAAGGCCCGGCTCGACCTTGCCCAGGCCCGCGCCGACGTGCCGGTCCGGGCGTCCTGCCTCTGCCGGCGAGAGGCGGCCTAGATCTTGCCGGACCGCGGGCGTCCCGCCCGCCGCATGAAGCTGAGCGGGCGAGACGCCCGCGGTCCCATGACCCATGACCCCTCCGTCGCCGTGTGACGGCGACACCCCAGCGAAGACGCTGGGGAGGAGACTGAACCGCCCCTACGACGCGAACAGGCCGCCATAGCCCTGGTTCTGGGTGAAGAACATGACAATGAAGCCCGCGATCGTGCACAGAAGGCCGGCGATGGCGAGCCAGGTGACTGGCAGGTCCTGCCATGACGGCAGGGTGCCGGCGAGCTTGCGCTGCTCCTTGATCTTGACGGCCCAGGCCCACAGGAAGAAGGCCGCGGTCGGCGCCAGCACCAGCAACAGCACCAGAAGGACGATGCGCATGGCGCGGACTCCGCGGCTCTCCGGCCAACTGGGTCAATCGGCAGCGGACAGCACGTACTGCAGGTTCTTCAGCATACCGGCAGTCGCGCCCCAAATGTAGCGTTCACCGTAGGGCATCGCGTAGTAGCGCCGTTCGCGGCCCTGCCAGACGCGGCTGTCGATGCGATGGTTCCTCTCGTCGAGGAAGAACGCCAGCGGTACCTCGAACACGTCGGCGACCTCGCGCGGATCGGCGCGGGTGGTGAAACCCGGCGTCACCAGCCCGACCACCGGCGTAATCTCGTAGCCGGTACCGGTGCGATAATGGTCGACCGAACCGATGACCTCGACAAACTGGCGCGGCAGCCCCACCTCCTCTTCGGCCTCGCGCAGGGCGGTGTCGACCGAATCGGCGTCGCTGGCCTGCGGGCGGCCGCCGGGAAAGGCGATCTGGCCGGCGTGGCTCGGCATGTCCTCGGTCCGCTGGGTCAGCAGCACGGTCAGTGCAGGTTCCCGCCGGATGATCGGCACCAGCACGGCCGCCGGTCGGAAGGCGGTCGGTTTCGGCACTACTCCGTTCAGCGAGAAGTCGCTGCCAAGTGGGGGGAGATTGACCGGCAAACCGGATGCCAAACGGCGGCTGCGTTCGCGCACCCGCTGCACGATTTCTTCAACTGTCATGCCCTTGTTCCGGCCTCAATTCTGGGCTTCCCTGACACTCAAATCCCCCTCGATCACAGGAGTGCCCCAGTGGCTCCCGATACATCCACTGCGACCGACGCCGACGCCCTCGCCGCCCTGGCCGACATCGAACGCCTGGGGGGACAGCTGCGCGCTGCCCGCGCCGCCATCGGCAAGGTCATTTATGGCCAGCAGGATGTCATCGATCAAACCCTAGTGTCACTTCTGTCCGGCGGCCACCTCTTGCTGATCGGCGTGCCCGGCCTCGCCAAGACCAAGCTGGTCGAGACGCTTGGCGTCGTGCTCGGCATGGATGCCAAGCGCATCCAGTTCACGCCCGACCTGATGCCGGCCGATATCCTGGGCTCGGAGGTGCTCGAGGAGACCGACGCCGGTCGCCGCTCCTTCCGCTTCATCCAGGGGCCGGTGTTCGCCCAGCTTCTGATGGCCGACGAAATCAACCGCGCCAGCCCGCGCACTCAGTCGGCGCTGCTGCAGAGCATGCAGGAGAAGCACGTCACCGTGGCCGGGAAGCGCTACGACCTGCCGGAACCGTTCCACGTGCTGGCCACCCAGAATCCGCTCGAGCAGGAAGGCACCTATCCCCTGCCGGAAGCCCAGCTGGACCGCTTCTTGCTGCAGGTCGACGTGGGTTACCCCGATGAAGCGGCAGAACGCCAGATCATGATCGGCACGACCGGCGCCACCGCGCCGACCACCTCCCAGGCATTGACGCCGGTCGACCTGATGGCGGCGCAAACCCTGGTGCGCCGTCTGCCGATCGGCGAGAGCGTGGTCGATGCGATCCTGAAGCTGGTGCGCGCCGGCCGCCCCGAATCGAGCGACCTCGACGTGGTGCGCCAGCGCGTCGCCTGGGGGCCTGGCCCGCGCGCCAGCCAAGCCTTCATGCTGGCCTGCCGCGCCCGTGCCATCATCCAGGGCCGCCTCGCGCCCTCGGTCGACGACGTCGTGGCGCTTGCCGGCCCGATCCTGCGCCATCGCATGGCGGTGAACTTCTCGGCCCGCGCCGAGGGCATCACGGTCGAGGCAGTGATCAGCCAGATGTGTGCACGCCTGGGTTAAATGGCTTCCGCTTCAACCCTCAACCGTTCGCTCGAGCTCGCCGGAACGCTGCCCGCCCTGATGGTGGCGGCCGATCGCGTCGCCGCGACCGTGATCCAGGGCGTGCATGGCCGGCGACGGGTCGGCCAGGGCGACGCCTTCTGGCAGTACCGCCCGTATCGCGACGGCGACAGCGCGAGCCAGATCGACTGGCGCCAGAGTGCGCGCAGCCGCCACCTGTTCGTGCGCGAGACCGAATGGGAGGCGGCGGCCAGCGTCTGGCTGTGGCGCGATGCCTCGCCATCCATGCAGTACGCCTCGCTGCGCAACACCGACACCAAGGCTGTCCGCGCCGAGCTGATCACCCTGGCGTTGGCGAGCCTGCTCAGCGATGCCGGTGAGCGGGTGGCCGTGCTGGGCTCAGGCATGCGGCCGATCTCGGGGCGCATTGCCGTGCGCCGCATCGCCGAGACCCTGTTCGACGAAACCCGGAACACCAGCCGTCCGCCGCCCAGCCTGCCGCCTCTCGTGCCGCTGCCGGCGCACGGCAGCGTCGTGCTGGTCTCGGATTGGCTCGATCCGCTCGACAAGATCGAGGACGTCGTGCGCCACTATGCCAGCGGCGGCGTGCGCGGCCACATCGTCCAGGTGCTCGACCCGGCGGAAGAGGATCTGCCGTTCGACGGCCACGTGAAGTTCGAAGGACTCGAGGCCGAGGGCCAGCACACGATTCGTCGCGTCGAAACGGTGCGCACCGCCTATGGCGCGCGCCTGGCCGCGCAGCGCGAAGGCTTGCAGCGCCTGGCGCGCCCCTCCAACTGGACGGTGCATCTGCATCGCACCGACAAGCCGGCGCAGACGGTGTTGCTCTCCCTCTACATGGCTATGGCCGACCTGCGTCGGCTGACGGCAGCGTGACAGTCATGACTCATCGCTGGGACGGCGCCACTCCAGTGGCGCATTCTCCATCCACTCTCCATGAGCGCCACTGGAGTGGCGGGGTCTCAGCCTGAACATGCTCAGTCTCGGCGCCTTCGCCTTTGCCGCCCCCGGAATGCTGGCCCTGCTGCTGGCGTTGCCGGTGATCTACTGGCTGCTGCGGCTGATCCCGCCGCTGCCAAAGCTCGTGCGTTTTCCGGCGATCCGGCTGCTGATCGGGCTCGAGCCCTCCGAGCAGACGCCGATGAAGATGCCGTGGTGGCTGCTGCTGCTGCGTCTGTTGCTGGCGACAGCGCTGATCCTGGCGATGGCCCACCCGGTGCTCAACCCGCAGGCCGATCTGCCCGGCCGCGGGCCGCTCCTGCTGGTGATCGACGACGGCTGGTCGTCGGCGCCTGGCTGGACGACGCGCATCACCCACGCCGAACGGCTGATCCAGCGCGCCGAGCGGGCCAATCGTCCCGTGGTCCTCACAGGCACCGCGCCGGTGGCAATCGATGCGCCGGCGCTTCGCCGCGGCGCCCTGCGGGCCGACGAGGCGCGCACCGTGCTGCGCGCATTCCGGCCGAAGCCGTGGCCGACCGACCGCGCTGCCGCCGTCACCGCGATCGACCAGTTGCAGATCGATCCCGGCGCCTATGCCGTCTGGCTGAGCGACGGGCTGGAGGATGAAGGGGCGTCGAAGCTCACCGAACGGCTGCGCCGCTTCGACGGCCTGCAGGTCGTGCTGCCCGACCAGGCGACGACGCCGCTGTTGCTTCTGCCGCCCGAGACCGGAGGCCGCGACCTCAAGGTGCAGGCGCTGCGTCCCGTCGCCGACGGCCCGCGCAAGGTCGCCATCCAGGCGGCCGACGAACAAGGCCGCGTGGTTGCCCGCATCGATCTCGACTTCGCCGCCACGGCGACCAAGGGCGAAGGCACGTTGCCGGCGCCGGCCGAGCTGCGCAATCGCATGGCCCGTCTCGACATCGAGACGCAGGGCGGGGCAGGCAGCACGGTGCTGCTCGACGAGCGCTCGCGCCGCCGCCCGGTCGCCATCCTCGGCGAGCGCCCGACGGCGACCGGCCAGCCGCTCCTGCAGGAAGTCTACTTCCTGGAGCGTGCGCTCGATCCCTATGTCAGCCTGACGATCGGCGATCGCGAGACCGTTCTGACGCGCAGCACCGCCGTGCTGCTGGTTCCCGATGGCGCCGTGCCGTCAGCCAACGACCGCGAAGAGATCGCCAAATGGATCGAGCGCGGCGGCATCGCCGTGCGCTTCGCCGGTCCCAACATCGCCGCCGGCAACGACCCGCTGGTGCCGACGCGCCTGCGCCTGGGCGATCGCGCCCTGGGCGGCGTCATGAGCTGGGGCCAGCCCAGCGCGCTCGCCGAGTTCCCGGCCAACAGCCCATTCCTCGGCATTCCCATTCCCAAGGACGTGCGCATCTCCCAGCAGGTGCTGGCCGAGCCGACGCCCGATCTCGCCGACAAGACGTGGGCGCGGTTGGCTGACGGCACGCCGTTGGTCACCGCCGAGAAGCGCGGACAAGGCTACCTCGTGCTGATCCACACCACGGCCAACACCGGCTGGAGCAATCTCGCCATCTCAGGCCTGTTCGTGAACATGTTGCAACGCCTGGTCACGTTGTCGCGCGGCGTCGCCGGCGACGGCGTCAACAAGGCGCTGAAGCCGTGGCGCACGCTCGACGGATTTGGCCGCCTCGGCGCTCCGCCGGCCGGCGCCCAGATCCTGCCGGCCGACGCTGTCGAAACGTTCAAGCCCAAGCCCACGACGCCGCCTGGCCTGTACGGCGACGAGAATGCCCAGGTCGCGTTCAACATCGGCGGTCACGTCGGCGAGCCCAAGCCGCTGGTGCTGCCCGGCAGCGTCAGCACCGACCGCTTGTCCGAGGGCGGCGAGACCGACCTGTCGCGCTGGTTCCTGCTTGGCGCCCTGCTGTTGCTGCTGGCCGACATCTTCATCGCGCTGTGGCTGCGCGGCCTGCTCGGCCGCGCGGTGCGCATCGGCCGGGCCGCTCCGGCGGCATTGCCCCTGGCGTTGCTCGCCGGCCTCGCGATCCTCCTCCCCTCGCCACCGTCCGACGCCCAGCAGCCGCCGCGGCCGCAACGTGTCGCCGACCAGCCCACCCGCCCCGGCCCGCCGGCGCTCAGCGAGGAGCAGGCCCTGAAAGGTTCGCTCGACATCCGCCTCGCCTACATCATCACCGGCGACAAGGAAGTCGACGATCTTAGCAAGGCAGGCCTCGAGGGCTTGAGCGAGATCCTGCGCAACCGCACCTCGGTCGAGCCCGCCGATCCGGTCGGCCTCGATCTCGAGCGCGACGAGCCGCGGCTCTATCCGCTGATCTATTGGCCGATCACCTCGACCCAGCCGACGCTGTCGCCGCGCGCCTCGGCGGCGCTCGACCGCTACCTGCGCACCGGCGGCATCCTGTTCATCGACACGCGCGACCAGCAGCTGAGCTTCGACCGTCCGACCGGCGGCAACCCCGATCTCAAGCGGCTGCTGAGCGGCATCGAGACGCCGCCGCTCGTCACCATGCCGCCCGACCATGTGCTCACCAAGTCGTTCTACTTGCTGTCGGACATGCCGGGCCGCTGGCAGGGCGGAAAGATCTGGATCGAGTCGGGCGGCGGGCGCGTCAATGACGGCGTCACCACCATCGTGATCGGCGCCAACGACTATGCCGGCGCCTGGGCGGTCGACCAGCGCGGCCGCGGCCTGCTGCCGGTGTCGCCCGGGGCCGAGACGCAGCGCGAGATGGCTTACCGGGTCGGCGTCAACCTCGTGATGCACGCCCTGACCGGCAACTACAAGGACGACCAGGTCCACCTCCAGGACATCATGCAGAGGCTGCGCCGGTGAACACTGTTTCGGCGGTCTCCGTCGTTTTCGATCCGCTGCTGCCGTGGTGGATGCTGGCGGCGCTGGGCGGCATCGGCCTGGCGCTGGTCGTGCTCAGCCTGCGCGCCGGCGCGCGCGGTGCCCTGCTGCGGCTCGGCGCCATCGTCGTCGTGCTGGCCGCCCTCGCCAACCCGGCGCTGATCGAGGAGCAGCGCAAGCCGATTGCCGATGTCGCGCTGATCGTGATCGACGACAGCGATTCGATGGCGATCGGCGAGCGTCGCGCCCAGGTCCAGGCGGCGCGCGAGATGCTGAAGCGCCGGCTCGGCCAGCAGGAAGGCCTCGAGATCCGCGAAGTGGTGCTGCCGCCGGCACGCATCCAGCTCGGCAGTGAACGGCCGGGCGGCACGCGCCTGATCGAGGCGATGCGCTCGGCGCTGGTCGAGGTGCCGCCCGAACGCCTGGCCGGCGTGGTGCTGCTGAGCGACGGCCAGGTGCACGACGTGCCGGCCATCGAATCAGCCAAGGGTTTGCCGCCGGAACTGGGCGGCGCGCCGGTGCACGCCCTGATCGCCGGCAGGAAGAACGAGCGCGACCGCCTGATCGTGCTCGATCAGGCGCCGCGCTTCGGCGTGGTCGGCCGCGAAGTAAGCGTCAAGTTCAAGATCGAGGATCCGTCCGGCGGTACCGCGCCGGTGACGCTCTCAGTCGGCGGCGAGGTCGTGCGACGGATTGACGTGCCGGTCGGCAAGGCGGTCGAGCTGCCAATCACGGTCGGCAATCCCGGCGCCAACGTCGTCGAGCTCGAGGTCGCGGCCGGTCCCAGCGAGCTCACGCTCGACAACAACCGCGCGCTGTTCACCATCAACGGCGTGCGCGACCGGCTGCGCGTGCTGCTGGTCTCCGGCGAGCCCTACCAGGGCGAGCGGGCATGGCGGAACCTCTTGAAGAGCGACCCGGCGGTCGACCTGGTGCATTTCACCATCCTGCGCACGCCGCAGAAGGACGATTTCACGCCGGTGCGCGAGCTCAGCCTGATCGTCTTCCCAATGAAGGAGCTGTTCGAGCAGAAGCTCAAGGAATTCGACCTCATCATCTTCGACCGCTACGAGACAGGCAGCCTGATCACCCGCGAATACTTCCGCAACATCGCCGAGTACGTGAAGGCCGGCGGCGCGCTCCTGGTCTCGGTCGGGCCGGTGTTCGCGACGCAGCGCTCGCTCTACCGCACGCCGCTCGGCGCCGTGCTGCCGGCAGCGCCGCTCGGCGACGTGCTCGAGACGCCGTACAAGCCCAAGGTCACCGAGATCGGCCAGCGCCATCCCGTCACCGCCAACCTGCCGCAGGCCGGCGATCCCGGGAAGGAGCCCGATTGGGGCCGCTGGTTCCGCCTGGTCACCGCGCGCACCGAGCGCGGCAACGCCATCTTGTCGGGCGCCGAGGATCGTCCGCTGGTGATTCTCGACCGCGTCGGCGACGGCCGCGTGGCGCAGCTGATGTCGGATCATCTGTGGCTGTGGAACCGCGGCATCGACGGCGGCGGGCCACAGCCCGAGCTGGTGCGCCGGGTCGCCCACTGGCTGATGAAGGAGCCCGACCTCGAGGAGGAGGCCTTGCGCGCCACCTCGGTCGGCGGCCGCATCGAGGTGACCCGCCGCACGCTCGCCACGACCTTCCCGCAAGTGACGATGACCGCGCCCGACGGCTCGACCCGCACGCTGACTTTGAATCAGGCGAGCCCCGGCGTCGGCCTCGCCGTGGTCGACGTCGACAAGCCCGGTCTCTATCGCTTCGACGACGGCACGCTGCGTACGGTGGCTGCAGTCGGCAACCCCGATCCGCTCGAATTCTCCGACGTGCGCGCGACCGAAGGCAAGCTCAAGCCCCTGGTCGACGCCTCGGGCGGCACGCTGCTGTGGCTCGTCGACACCTCCGATCCCGACATCCGATCGGTGCGCCCGGGCCGCGCCGCCGGCGGCTCGGACTGGATCGGGCTGCGCCGCAACGAGGGTTACACCGTCGCCGGCATCAATCAGATACCGCTGCTGCCCGGCATCCTGGTGGCGCTGGCGTTCCTGCTCGCGGTGGGCAGCGCGTGGTGGCGCGAGGGGCGGTGACTGGCGATCCAATTGTGCGGGGAGTGCGGCGCGGGAAGGCTCCCCATACGCGCTAGATAAAGAGGAACCTCACCCTGAGGAGCGGTCCCGAGGGCCGCGTCTCGAAGGGTCGTTTGGGCTTCGACAGAATTTAGTTCCTCACCTCTTCTCGACGTTCCAGAACACCGTCGGACCAGCCGAGATGAATCCCGAGACGTTGCGATGGGCGGCCGACACCAGGCGCCATTCGCCGAGATTGATGTAGGGCGTCGATTCGGTCGCGCGGATCTGCACGGCCTCGGCGATTTCCTTGCGCTTTGTCGGATCGCTCTCGCGGGCGAAGCGATCGCGCAGCTTCTCCATGTCGGGGTCGCACGGCCAGCCGCTGAAGGCCTTGTCGCACGACGAGTTGAGATAACGGTTCGACACCGGATCGACGAGGTCCATGGCCGAGGGCGAAATCAGGTAGGCGTGCCAGCCACCCGCCTCGGGCGGTGTCTTGCGCGATGTCCGGACGATGATGCTCTGCCAGTCCATCGCCTGCATGTCGACCTTGAAGCCGG
>Ga0310811_10013794_pt1 | contig 10529 bp, 10 predicted proteins | sample YCmetagenome_FD_207642 | JGI IMG/M metagenome (GOLD analysis project Ga0310811, IMG submission 207642) | Soil microbial communities from experimental microcosm in Duke University, North Carolina, United States - YC | ecosystem: Engineered > Artificial ecosystem > Soil microcosm > Unclassified ... | reverse complement strand
CGGGTAATGTCACTGAAACGCAAACCTCTCGAGCTGGTTCCTACGAAACCATCTATGGCGAAGATGTTGACATCCCATTTGAAACGATTGTCTGCAATATTGGCCGGGTTGAAGAAGACGCCATTGACGCCTGTATAATTACTGGTGCGATAGCCCGGATAAGTTTGGGCCAGTGTGACTGCTGTTATAACGAGCAGGCACAGTACGAGTGCGATCTTTCTCATAAGTTATGATGCTTTAGTTATTACATCTATGCAATAACTCTGCCCCAGCCACCAGGATCGTTTACCCGATATTTATGTAAATTTATAGCATGATCCTGCAGGAATTCCCGGATATTGCCTGGCTTAAAAGCCAGATCGACCAGGGCTTTAGTAACAAGCTGGGCTGGGGCAACCTGCCGCTGGATACGGAGGGATTTCCCAGTGTCATCATCCATACCCGCAGTGAGGAATGTTTCCGGCCTGATATAAAGGGGCCGCTCTCTCTTTTCCTTAATATACGCGGGAATAGTTTTTGCAAGGTCGACGGCGTTACACGGCAGGTCGACCCGGACACTTATTTTATCAGCAATCGCAATCAGCCTTATACCCTGCAGATCGAAAGAGGCAGACCGACCGGGACTTTCAACAGCGGTGCGACCGAGACCTTTAACATCCATTTTGGGGAATACTTCGCAGAGTCTGTGCTCAACGCCCTTCTGACACCAGCGGACAGTATTCTTGAAAAGGGAAGGCAGCAGGACGTCTCTATCTTTCAATTCTTCAACCAGCTTCATCGCAGGGACGATCACTTTAATTCCGTCATCAACCGGATCTTGCAGGCTCAAGGGGAGAACGGGTTTGACCGGCTTCTTTTTGAACAGCAGCTGACTCACCTGCTTGGCTACCTGCTGCAACAACAAAGGGATGTCAGCAAGGCTGTTGATAAATTGCCGCCGGTCCGGATGAGCACCCGCGTGGAATTGTATCGGCGGCTGTCGCGTTCGGTCGACTATATCCATGCCAATGTCGGAGAAAAAATAGATCTGGAGGATCTTTCGGCGGCTTCCCTGTTGTCGAAATATCATTTTTTGCGTTTGTTCAAGCTGGCGTATGGGCTTTCTCCTTATCAGTATATACAGGATCTGCGGATTGAAAAGGCGAGGGGGATATTGTCAAAAACGACGCTGCCGGTAGCTGATCTGGCGTATTCGCTGGGTTTTGATAATCCGCAGTCGTTCAGCCGGCTTTTTTTTCAGCGTCTTGGTCTGTATCCTACTCATTACAGGGAGAAGACAAAATAGCAACTTTGGTTATGGGGTTGTTGGGGCGGCGCCTCAACTTTGGGGTATAAAAATCGCTATATGTTCACGACATCTTTTCGTAACACCCTGATCATTATGTTTTTTTGGGCCGTCCTGCTTACCGTCCTTTCGCTCTCGGGGTTTTTTGCCGACTTTTCTGCTCTTCCGCCAAGGGTTGGACTGGCCGTTTTGCTGCCGTTGCCGATAGTGCTGATCGTTGCCTTCTCCAGGACCGGTACGCAGTGGCTGCGTGGGGTTCTTCCGCAGCGGCTGATCTATTGGCAATCCTTTCGCATATTGGTGGAGATTGCGTTGTGGGTGAATTATATGCGGGGGCTTATCCCGGTGCAAATGAGCTTTGAGGGGAGAAACTTTGATGTGCTGTCGGGACTATTAGCCATTCCTGTGGCTTACTATTGCTTTGTTCGGAAAAGCTGGCCGCGGTGGATCGTGCTGGCTTACAATATTGTCGGTTTGGGTCTGCTCCTCAACATTATTATCATCTCGGTGCTGAGCATGCCGACGCCGCTGCGCTACTTTCACAACGAACCGGCCAATACCTTGCTGGGACATTTTCCCTATATATTCCTACCGGGTTTGTTGGTGCCGCTGGCCTATTCGCTGCATATCCTCTCGTTGAGACAGTATTTTCTCCGTGTTACGGTATTGGACAAATAGCGTTCGGCGGCGGACAGCTCTGATTTTGCGGTGGGAGGTTTTGATCTGGCGGGGTGTCTGTTAAGAAGGTGGCTTCCGAGCCCGATGATGCCGCGACTTATACGGGTACGGTCGATATGCTGGATTATATGGCTATGAAACCGATCCGGCTTAATTTTATGGCGCATGTGAAGAGTTGTAGTGATGTGAAGCATTTTCCTGTCTTTTTGGAATTGTCGCCGAAGCCTTTTGAGGATGGGTTGTGGGTTGAGTTGAAGAGGGGGAAGAAGGGGTTTAAATGTGGGGAGTAAAAGTTATTTTTTCAACTAAGGAATTTAGTGTTTTTGCAGGGTCTTTGTTTCTTCCTTTGAATTCGTCTTTGGTAATTGGTGCCAAACATTTTAAATTTAAAGATCATGGAAGAAACAGGAAGTATTATTATTTATCAGGATGATGCAAACAACGCTCAAATTGAAGTAAAGCTTGAAGATGAAACGGTTTGGTTGACACAAAACCAAATCGTTGAATTATTCCAGTCGAGCAAGGCTAATATCAGTGAGCATATTAAACACATATTTAAGTTAGGGGAATTACAGAGTGATTCAACTGTTCGGAATTTCCGAACAGTTCGACAGGAAGGTAAAAGAGTGGTTAATAGAGACTTAGAGTATTATAACCTCGACATGATCATATCGATTGGTTATAGAGTTAATTCTATAAGGGGCACCCAATTCCGCATCTGGGCCAATAAAGTCCTAAAAGACTATCTTACAAAGGGTTATGCTCTTGATAAAAAGAAATTTACCGAGCAATCCCGCCAGCTGGATGAGCTAAAGCAAACCGTAAAGCTTTTGGGCAATGTTATCGAAAGCAAAGCCTTAAACTCAGATGAGGCAACAGGTCTACTAAAGGTAATCACGGACTATGCCTATGCCCTCGACGTCCTGGACCGGTATGATCACCAGGTATTGGAAATCGAAGCTACTTCGAAAAAGGAACTCTTCCAGATCACTTATCCGGCGGCTATGGAGGCTATCAAAAGCCTGAAAGATATATTCGGTGGCAGTAGTCTTTTTGGCAACGAAAAGGACGAGTCCTTTCAGGGTTCGCTGGCTGCTATCTACCAGACCTTTGGCAGTAAGGACCTGTATCCGAGCGTGGAGGAAAAAGCAGCCAACCTTTTATACTTTGTTATCAAGAATCATTCGTTCTCGGATGGGAACAAACGGATCGCGGCCTTCCTCTTCGTATGGTTCCTCGAAAAGAACGGGATCTTGTACCGCCCTGATGGAAGCAAAAAGATTGCAGATAACGCTCTTGTCGCGCTGACGCTGATGATCGCGGAGAGCAAGCCGGAAGAAAAGGATATGATGATAAAAGTGGTGGTAAACCTGATCAATCTTAAGAATTGATGAATGCATTAATAAAAGCCGTCAAATATTTTATTCGGATTAGCAGCGAAGAGGAGGCTATCATCAGCGACCTGTTCACCGAGTCGCGCCTGAAGCCCGGTGAGTATTTTCTGGAAGAAGGGAAGATCTGCCGGTCGGTAGCATTTATCGAGAAAGGGCTGCTGCGTTATTTTGTCACACAGGACGGCAACGAGAAAACGCATTACTTCAACAAGGAGAATGAATTTGCCTGCAATTACAGCAGCTTTTTGCCGGGTACGCCATCTGACACGGCTATCCAGGCTTTGGAAGAAACAACTTTATACCTGATCAGCTATGATAATTTGCAGCGGTTGTATGCGGACCTAAAAGAAGGGGAAAGGTTTGGACGCCTTGCTATCGAGCAGGTGTTCCTGTCATTCAGGGAGCAAATAAGGTCTCTGTATACCGATCCGCCGGCGCGCCGGTACCAGCAATTTTTGGAATCTTATGCTGACCTGGTGCAGAGGATCCCACAGTATTATATTGCTTCTTATGTGGGGGTTAAGCCACAATCGTTGTCGCGGATAAGAAAAAGGTTGACGGGGGGCGAGAAGGGGCGGCGATAATTGGCGGTATGGATGAGTGGAGATAATTGGCGGCCCGGCAGTTGGTCTCCCATTAGTTAACCCAGGTGCACGAACGCGGGTTTTTGTCCGCATAGTTTTGTGTTTATAAAATAATCAATTATGAACACACAAATCAATCAGGGACCAGACACATCCGCATTTTATTCCTCCTATCAGAAGCGGGGTGAGCGGGATCACGCATGGGGCACAAGCTCCTTATCCTGGTGGATCACACTATTACTTGCTTTGGGTATCATCTTTGTCGGGGCCAGGTTTATTGCAGTTCCGCAGACCGGCGCTGATGGCTTCGGGATCAGCTTCGTCAATCCACAGGACGACGTTTATGGTAAGATCAAAGGCATCCGGGATATCTTTTCGGGTCTGGTACTGTTGCCATTAGTATGGATGCGTATGCGTACCGCGACGGCATGGGTATTTACGACGGCGACAATTGTGCCTGTAACCGATGGTTTGATCGTCCTGGCTACCAATGGCATACATGACGTAACCCATCTGCTGATCCACTGGGGCACTGCGCTGGTGATGATCGCTACGTCCGTGATGCTATTCCTTAAATCTTAATTAATTTGGCAGCGGCGCTGGTGGTCTTCAGAAAATATGTTCCCCTGGGCAGGCCACTGATATCCATTGAATAAAAGTCATTGCCAATAACATCTACTCTTAACCCGGGCAAAACATTCTGACCAGCACTATTGAGTAAAGCTGCTATTTTATCACCCGGACCCGTTACCTGGACATAAACAATATTTTGTGCGGGGCTCGGGAAAACCTGCAGTTGCCTGTTGCTGCCGAAAGTAACTTTTTGAATGGTGGAATAAACGGAATTCCCGTCCCGATCGACCTCTTTTAGCCGGTAATAAAGAGCACCCGTCATTCCATCGGTCGCATCGCTCGTATTGTAATCGATCGTGCTGGCTGAACTGCCAGCTGCCGCTATTTTCTTTCTCGATTGCCACGTAGTGCCATTTGTCGAGCGTTGTACTTCGAAATAATCACTCTGGTCTTCGCTTGAAGTGGCCCACCTGAGTACTACAGAATGGTTTTCTGTTATAGCAGCCGTAAAAAAGATCAGCGTAACTGGTAATGGAGTGGTGGTTGAATTGATGGTGCCAAGCGTAAACCGGCTATTATTGGTTAAGCTGGCGCCGGGTACAGCCGCAAACTGATAGAGATTTCCGCCGATGCCGGTAGCGCCGCTGATCGGCACCTCATTGATGAACAGTCCGTCGTTATTAACGTCTATCAGCAGTCGCAGATCGCTGGCGGTAACGCTTCCTAAACCCGTCAGGTCAAAACGAATGTCAACGTTCCCAACGTCTACATCGGCGGTATTGGCCGTATTCCTTTCACTTACCCGCCAAACCCTGTCAAACCTCGCCTGTACGCCTGCCGGCACATCGGTGGTATTGCTGGCTTGTGTCGTCCCTCCATTATGCCCCCAAAATAAAAATTCATTATCACCCAGATCAGATGGATTTAGCATTTCCACAATCCCTGAGCCCTGTCCGTCGGCGCTGATATTTGCGGCATCGATGCGCCCTATGCCTGCCACATCAAAGTGAAAATTGCCATTGGCCACATCGCCCTGCGTGTAGATACCTCCCGCGGTGAGCGGAATACCATATTTTGAAGACAGGTAATTGTCTATGATTATTCTTTGTGCCGAATTGATATTAGTGCCAAAAACCATCATTTCGGCAATATCCCCGTTGAAGTCACGACCTGTATTTCCGTCTCCGATGGAAGCCACACCAAAATTATTGGATGTTTGGGGGCTAGCCGTGGTCGTGATGGTACTTTTAGTTGTACCGTTGGCATTTACCGTGGTACCATTGGTGACATTTTGTTGGTAGATGATGGACGTGATCACAGGCGACCCCACGGGATAGATACCTGGAATGTTATATGTCGGTCCATTTCCATTGGATACCAGGCTGGGAAGGCCGCTGGCATCAAGCATAAACCGGTCCCAGCCTCCGTTGTCTTCTCCAAATACACCCCCGGAGTTGGTCGTTGCCGGCGTATAGACGGCAACAAGGGTAAGATTAGGAAATATGCTGGAATTGATGCTGAGATTTGTATTGACCTGGTCACCGGGCCCGTGAAATCTCACTACAGGCGCTGCATTCAAAACGGAGGAGACCAGCGACGGCGATCCGATTATCGTGTTGGAGATATTATAACCGGACAGATCGCGCCATCCGGTAACAGGAGTCGTTCCGGTAACACTTTTTCCGGCATCGATCCAATATCTGAGAATGGAAGTACCATCGGTTTTTCCGACGCCCCCCGGACCGGACTGACCGATACAAAGAAAGGGACAATAAAACAATAAGACCCCCAGTGACAATCGGTAAAATCGGTAGGCAGTAGGCATCGTTTTTTTGTGAAGCTCGGTAATAAAAAGTACAAACCAATGTTTTACTTTACCACTTCTCGAGCCCCAGCAGTTTTCTACCCAACGGCGTGAGTTCGGCGACGGGGTTGTGATGCTCTCTTTTCAGCGGATCTCCCGGGAAAGCATACCCCTCCATGGCGTCCCTGTTCTTCCAGCTGCTGATACGCCACTGTCTTAGCTCTTCATTCTCTTCCTGCGCGGGCATCATGGAGATGTACTGAGCGATACGGACCTTGTTCCCGCTGGTATTGGGTCGTATGCCATGAGGCTGTAGGCTGTTGAAGATCAAAAGGTCTCCGGCCTCGAGCTTTACCTTGACCAGCTCAAAGCCTGTCGTGTCGGGTTTGTAGTGATCCCTGTCTACCGGCTGGGTCAGCTTCCAGGTTTCATAGGTCCGGAACAGTTCGGGGATGCATTGAAAACCGCCCATGTCCGGGTCCGTCTGGTCGGCCAGCGCCAAAACGCCCTGGACGTTCTGGGGTTTTGTTTCGGGGTCATAGTCCCAGTGGATAAAACCTTTGTATTCAAAACCGGGACGCAGGGGGAAGTTCAGATTCGCCCGGTCGATGGTAACCCAGAGCTTTTCGGTGCCCCAGATGTCGGCAAAGGCCTGATGGACCGCGGGATACTGACGGTTATCCCACATATACTGCTGGTTGTAGATCTCCACCATGCCGGTGTTGTTCAGCTCTTTCATCTGCATGACGGCGTTGGGCTTCCTGTACCAGGTCTCCATGTCGTTCGGGTCCTTGTCTTCATACTCCCAGAGATAGTCAGCCAGTTTTTTCACCTGGTCTTTTGGGACGGCATTTTTTATGATGACATAACCATTGGTGATCCAGAAGTTCCAGTCGTCCTCTGTGAGAATACGAAGGGGCTCTCCGTTGCTGCGGTCGTTGAGCCGGAGCTGACTTGACTTTGCGGTGGACGGGTTGCCGGGTATTTCCTTATGGGCGTTGGCGGGCGGTTGTGCGGCCATTGTTTGCGGTTGCATAAATTCTGATTTAATAATTCAAAGGTAAATCCGTGTTTGCGCGCCCCTATTCTGCTCATTACCCACTATTTGCTCTGTATTGACATTTTTAGTATATTCAGGTATACCTATAGGGCAACACGGCATGAATACGATACAGCTCGAAAAGATAGATTTCAAACCGGGTAAATCCTTCAAGCTCTTCTCTCCGCGGTTGAGGAACACCTTTTTATGGCATTATCACCCTGAATTCGAACTGGTTTATGTAGAGGCAGATGCGGGGATCCGGCATGTCGGGACGCATATTTCGACCTATACCCAGAGCGACCTGGTCTTTATCGGGAGCAACCTGCCGCATCTCAATTTCGACTACAGGCTGAGGAGCGAATACCACCAGATCGTGATCCAGCTGAGATGTGACTTTATGGGCACTGCACTGGGCCTGGCCCCCGAGTTTGCCGGCATAGCGAAACTGTTCAGCGCGGCGGAATATGGGATTGCCTTTGACGGTGATACAAAAAGGGAAGTCGCGAAAAAACTGCGGCAGCTGGAGAGGGGGCCATCGCTGCGAGAGCCACGCACCTCGTTGCCAGAGGCGCAAGCCTTGTCGTCCCTGGAGCAGCTGCTGCAGCTGATTGACATTTTCCAGATCCTGGCCGACTCGGATGAAAAGACGATCCTGAACAAGAACCTCAGCAGCCAGAACTTCATCCTGAAGGATAAGATCAGGATGGGCGCCATTTATGAGTATATCGATGCCGAGTACCATCGTCAACCTGATGTGAATGCGGTCGCGCAGAAAGTAAATCTCACTACCCCTGCCTTTTGCCGGTATTTTAGAAGGCAGACGAATATGACCTTTACAGAGTTTGTGAATCAGTACCGGATCGAACGGGCGAAGAATCTGCTGATGCAGAATAATAATGTGAGCGAGACCTGTTATGCCGTAGGGATCGATAGTCTGTCTTATTTTAATAAACTATTTAAGGAAATAGCCGGGGAGAACCCTTCGGATTTCCGACGTCGGTATAATGATAATAACATCACTGCCCAATAGCGATCGTTTTGAAGCCGGACCGCCAGCTCCAACCGAAAACAAGGTGATCATGGCTGATACCCATGACAAATATTTTTACCCGGAACATAGGACCCCCTATTTATTTGTCGCGAATTTTTTAAATAAGGGGTCCTATATGCTGAACCGAAGACAAATCGAAGTCTCAGCTCGCCAATTCTACTTTCTCAACGCCAATGATACGATCGAGATCCGATTTTCGAAGGCAGATCACCTAAAAACCTGTTTGATCCTTTTTAAAGAGGGATTTGTGGAAGACTGTTGTCCCGAGGCCCGATTCCCCAATCTGCCCCTGGAATTGAACAGTACCATACGGGCGACTATTTCAAGGCTTTTACAAACCCACAACAGACAAGACCTCGATGATGCTCTCTTTGAACTGATAGCTGAGTCCCGCCGGCTTAGCGACCAGGCTTCACGGCGGGTTCAACGGGTACCTGCGGCCAAAAGAACCACAAAAGAAGAATTATACCGACGTCTTTCGGAAGCAAGAGATTTCATGCAGGATAATGCATCCCAAAACCTGACGATCGAAGAGATCGCCGGTCAGGTCTGCCTGAACAAATTCCATTTTCATTATAACTTTAAAGAGGTATATAATACTACACCACACCGTTATTTTACGGAACTGAAACTCCAAAAGGCTTTCAAATTACTCCAGACCCAACAACACTCCGTAACGGAGGTCTGTTTCCTTCTCGGTTTCGAAAGCCCAGGCTCCTTTAGTAATCTCTTTAAAAGAAGGTTTAAAATATCGCCCTCCCAAATTCCCAATTTTCGATAAGTCGATGTGTCCGTTTGCCTGTTCATTTGCAGGAAAAGCAATGAGAACAGCAATCTGCATTTTTCTCCTTTTCCTGTTAACAGCAGGAACACACGCCCAAACAATGGATACAGCCAATTTTAAATCCGAGAGGGTAACAAAGACAGCCTCGATCGCCGTCAATGGCGACATTAAGAACGTTTTCCCTTTATTCGGCGCCTTTGAAGAAAGAAAATGGGCAAAAGGATGGAATCCGACATTGATCTACCCGGCCACGGAGACCATCGAAGAAGGGACGACTTTTAAGACCCCGGGCCATTTACACGGTGAACAGGAATATGTATGGCGGGTGTCAAAATATGACAATAAGCAGTTCCTGATACAATACATGGTATATGCCCGGGATCGCTGCTGGACGATTACAGTAAGCTGCAATGCCCTATTGGATCACAAAACCAGTGCTACGATAACCTATAGCTTTGTCGGACTTAGTGAAATGGGGAATGAAATGAACAGGCATTCAATTGGGGTTATGTATAGATCCAATTTGAAAGATTGGGAAGAGGAGATCAATAATTATTTGAAGGGTCTCAAGGCTGATTAGCTGGATTTGAACAAACTTGAACTGTCTTTGAACAGGCATGGTTCCGGACCAGTATTAGGTTTGCGCATATATACTTATACTATGCGTAAACTTCATCTCTTATTTATCTGTCTCTGTTTCAAGCTCTCTCTGGCCGCGCAGGCAAAGGACGCCCAGGGAAAGCTGCTGCCTGCAAGGGGCGCCGCCACAAAGCTGCTCCCTGCAACGGATGCCTCAGCAAACCTGCTCCCTGCCAATTTCTGGAACAGCCCCGATGCCTATCTTGGCCAGAAGCCGCCTGGCGACACGCCGCGGATATTCGCCCTGGAACTGCTGGCGCAAAAGGACACGTTTGCTTTTGACCGGGTGGCCTTCTCGGATGACGGCAAGGAATTCTATTATCCGACCAACAACACCTGGTTTAGCGGTGTCAATTCAAAAATTCGCTATTTCAGGTACGAGGCCGGGAAATGGTACGGACCCTTTATCCTGAACGAACATTATTATGCCCCTACCTTTTCCATGGACGGTCAGACCCTTTACCTGGAGGGCGGCGAAAAAAAGGATACGCTTCATTCCATAATCTGGCAGACCCAACGGAAGCCGGGCGGCGGTTGGACTGAGCCGTCGGTCTATTTAAAAAAAGACTATGGGCTCTACGACTTCATGCCGACCAGCAGCGGTGTGGCCTATGTCGGCAGTAATGCGCACAAGGGTAACCAAAGGGACTATAGCACCTATGATTTCTGCGAATTGAAAATGTCGGCGACGGACA
>Ga0310811_10013792_pt1 | contig 10530 bp, 8 predicted proteins | sample YCmetagenome_FD_207642 | JGI IMG/M metagenome (GOLD analysis project Ga0310811, IMG submission 207642) | Soil microbial communities from experimental microcosm in Duke University, North Carolina, United States - YC | ecosystem: Engineered > Artificial ecosystem > Soil microcosm > Unclassified ... | reverse complement strand
CATGTGCTTTTGCTTGTTGAACATCGGCGCCAGTTCAACGAGGCGTTCACGAATGTGCTGACGCGCCTTGTCGGCCGACTTGAGGTTCTTCTCAATGGCTTCGATGTGGCTGAACAGCTCTTGTTCCATGGTGAACAGAAGCTGGCGTGCGCGTGCGCGCATGATCGGATCCGGCGGCATCAACTGCGGATGCGGAAAGCGTTCATCGATGTACTCATTGATGATATTGGCCTCAAACAAAATGAGGTCGCGATCAACAAGCACAGGGACACGGTTGTACGGATTGATGACAGCGATGTCTTCCGGTTTATTGAACAGGTCAACATCGATAACCTGAAAGTCCATCTGCTTTTCGTAGAGGACGATACGGCAACGATGACTGAACGGGTCGGTAGTCCCCGAATACAGATTCATCATTGCACTGGTGCCCCAGGAATAGTCGGCGTCGCGCACCACGCGACGGACGGACGGTGCGCTCACTTCACGATGCCCCATATAGATTCGTTTCCGCTAAAACTGATTAGTGGATGTCTTTCCAGTACGCGCGCTTCAAGGCATAGGCGAATACAAGAAGAACAGCCAGGAACACGATGACCATGACGCCCAAATGCTTGCGATATTCGCTGACCGGCTCGCCCATGTACGTCAGGAAAGCCACGAGATCGGCGACGGCCTCGTCATACTGCTCCGGCGTTAGCTTGCCTGGTGTTGCCAGAACAAGCTTGCCATTCGCGTCCTTTGCCTGGATACCTTGAAGCTCCCAGAGGACGTGTGGCATGCCGACGTTTTCAAATATCGTATTGTTCCAGCCGGTTGGCCGGGACTCATCACGATAGAAGGAACGCAGGTAAGTATACAGCCAGTCGGGGCCGCTGCCAAATTCCGATGCCCGAGCACGGGCAATGATGGTCAAATCAGGCGGCGCGGTCCCGAACCAGGCCTTGGCATCGTCACGTTGCATGGCGATGCGCATGGGCTCGCCCACTTTGTCGGCCGTAAACAACAGATTGTCCTTGATTTGAGCCTCGGACAAGCCGATATCCTGCAGGCGGCTATAACGCATGTAGGACGCAGAATGGCAGCTTAAACAATAGTTTACGAACAATTTGGCACCATTTTGCAGCGCGGCCTGGTCGCCGGATTTGTCCGGCGCATGGTCAAGATGCAACTCGGTATCGCTGCCAAAGGCAATGGCAGGCACGAACAACAGCGTGAGCAGAAGTTTTTTCATCTTCTTCATCCTGTCACCCTTTCCGGCTCCGGCTTGCATTTATCGATCCTGCTGTACCAAGGCAACAGCAGGAAAAACGAGAAATAAAGGATTGTGCAGACCTGCGACACGACAGTTCGTGCCGGATTGGGCGGCTGGACACCGAGATATCCAAGAATGAAGAAGCACACCACGAAGATCGCCAGTGCCGACTTGTAGAGCACACCGCGGTAGCGAATGGATTTGACCGGGCTTTGATCAAGCCATGGCAAAGCTCCGATCACCAACACCGAAGCCCCCATCGACACCACGCCCCAGAACTTGGCTTCCAGACCAACAAAGATAAAGGCGCTGAGCTTGATGCCAAACCAGCCGGCCACGACAGATGGCACACCGAGCAATACGAACATCGCGCCAACAAATCCGAGATACCCCAGTTTCACCAAAATCGGCAATTTGGAGGGGCGCACAGATAACAGCCCAACGCCACCAAGGAATAGCCACAGAAAAGGAATGAAATCCGACGTCACTGCCCGCAGAATCGAATAGAACGGCGTGAAGTACCAAACTGGCGCAATGTGCGGTGGCGTCTTGAGCGGATCAGCAGGAATGAAATTGTTGTACTCAAGAAAGTAGCCGCCGCCTTCCGGTTTGAAGAACACGATGGCCGCGAACACGATCAGGAAAACCACGACGCCAACGATATCCTTGACCGTGTAATACGGGTGGAAAGGAATGCCGTCGAGCGGAATGCCCTTCTCGTCCTTGTATTTCTTGATCTCCACGCCATCGGGATTGTTTGAGCCGACCTCATGCAGCGCAATGATGTGCGCCGCCACCAACCCCAAAAGCACCAGCGGCATGGCAATGACGTGGAAACTGAAGAAGCGGTTGAGCGTTGCATCCCCGACAACATAATCGCCGCGTAGCCAAAGGGACAGATCGGGACCGACGAAAGGAATCGCCGAGAACAGATTGACGATGACTTGCGCGCCCCAGAACGACATTTGTCCCCACGGCAGCAAGTAGCCGAAGAAGGCTTCGCCCATCAAACACAGGAAAATCAGCAGGCCGAAGATCCAGATCAGCTCACGCGGTCGACGATACGAGCCGTAGAGCAAGCCGCGGAACATATGCAGATAAACGACGATGAAGAACGCCGATGCACCTGTCGAATGCATGTAGCGGATCAGCCAACCCCACGGCACGTCGCGCATGATGTATTCGACGCTGGCAAAGGCCGTTGGTACCCCAGAAGCGTTCAATGCCGCATCGGGCTTGAAGTGCATGACAAGGAAAATGCCGGTGACGATCTGGATCACCAGAACGAACAAGGCCAGCGAGCCGAAGAAGTACCAGAAGTTGAAGTTCTTCGGCGCGTAGTACTCGGACAGATGCTCTTTCCACAGCGACACCAGCGGAAAGCGCGCATCAACCCACTCAAGCAAGCCACCGGCAGCGGAACCGTCGGACTTGTACTTTTCAGGAGAGTTTACGTTGCCCATTTACGCCCCCTTCGTGTCTTCGCCGATTCGGAGCATGGTGTCGCTCAGATACGTATGCGGCGGCACCTCGAGATTGTCAGGCGCGGGTTTGTTCTTGTAGACACGGCCAGCCAGATCGAATGTCGAGCCATGGCAAGGGCAAAGAAAACCGCCCAGCCAGTCCGGCGTAACGCCACTGTCAGCGCCCGCAATGAACTTCTGTGTCGGGGAACACCCAAGGTGAGTACAGATGCCAACCGCCACAAAGAGATTCGGCTTGATCGAACGCGTCTCGTTCTGGCAATACGCCGGTTGCATCGGTTTTTCGGAATTGGGATCGCTAACGAGCGAATCGGCCTTGGGCAAGGAGGCCAGCATGTCTTGGGTACGATTAACAATCCAGACAGGCTTGCCGCGCCATTCAACCGTCATCATCTCGCCGGGGCCAAGCTTTGACACATCCACCTCAACCGGCGCACCGGCGGCTTTGGCCCGCTCGGAGGGAAGCATGCTCTTTACAAACGGCGTGGCGACCATGACACCGCCTACCCCACCGATGGCGGCCGTCGTCACCAGTAAACGACGACGGCTGCAATCCACCTTTCCATCACAACTCATCGAAAACCCCCTTGGAAGAATCGAATCCTGCGACTTGCCAGAGTACTCGAGTGCAGCACGTGCAATAAATTACTTCAATGACTGGGTCGAGTATAACCTATCGCGTATTTGGAACGATAGGGTTTGCGCCGTAGGAGAACCCGAGTAACGGGTCAAATGACGCCTTTTTCCCTCAGTGCCGTAATTTCGTCTGCGACATATCCGAGGCTACCCAATATGCGCTCGGTATGCTCGCCGAGCGACGGGCCAATGGTTTCGACATTGCCAGGGGTTTCGGTCAAGCGCGGCACGATACCCGGCATCTTGAATGGCTTACCGTCGGGCAATGTCGCCGACTTCAGCATTTCGCGGGCAAGGAATTGAGGATCGTCAAACATGTCGGCGATGGAATAGATGCGGCTGGCTGGTACGCCGGCTTCACCGAGCTGCTTCAACACGTCGTTTTCATCATGCTGCTTGACCCAATCGTCGATGACACCATACAGCTCAGTTGCGCGAAGGTCGCGCCCGGCATTGGTCTGCAGGGTCGGATCAACAGCTAGATCAGTACGCCCCATGACTTCCATGCAGCGCCGGAAGATCGCGTCTCCGTTAGCACCAACAATCAAATGCTTGCCGTCCTTGGTCGTATGCGTGTTCGATGGCGTAATGCCAGGCATGACATTGCCGGTACGTTCGCGCACGAAACCGAACACATCGAACTCCGGCACCAGGCTTTCCATCATGGCAAAAACAGCTTCATAGAGCGCGACATCGACTACCTGGCCTTTACCACCATTCACTTCACGATGACGCAACGCCATCAAGGCGCCGATGGCAGCCCATAACGCGGCGATCGAGTCGCCAATGGAAATACCTGTTTTAACCGGCGGCCGATCGGCAAACCCGGTGACATAACGCAAACCGCCCATGGACTCACCGATGGCACCGAAACCGGGTTGCTGTGCCATCGGCCCGGTTTGACCGAAGCCCGACAAACGCACCATGACCAAACCGGGATTGATCTGGGACAACACATCCCAACCCACGCCGAGCTTTTCCAGTACACCAGGCCGGAAATTCTCGACCACGATGTCGGCGTCGGCGACCAGCTTCTTGAGTATCTCAATGCCTTCGGGTTGCTTGAGATTCAGTGTCAGCGATTGCTTGTTGCGCGCCTGCAAATACCACCACAGCGACGTGCCTTCGTAGATCTTGCGCCATGCGCGTAGCGGATCGCCCTCGCCCGGTGTTTCGATCTTGATAACTTCGGCACCAAACTCGGCCAGGATGCGCGAGCAAAAGGGCCCGGCGATCAAGGTACCCAGCTCGATGACGCGAACGCCCTGCAAGGGCTTCGTTGCCGAACCGGTGAGCGGTTTCGCGCTCATCAATACTCTCTGCGTTCGATGAATGCCTGCGCAACGGTACCGGCATCGGTGAATTCAAGTTCGCCGCCGACCGGTACGCCACGAGCGATGCGGCTGACCTTGAGGCCGCGTGCACGCAACAACTCAGATACATAGTGTGCCGTCGCCTCGCCTTCGTTGGTGAAGTTGGTCGCCATGATGACCTCCTGCACCGTGCCGTCGGAAGCGCGCTGAATCAGGCGCTCGAAATTAAGCTCGCGCGGACCAACGCCGTCAAGCGGCGACAAGCGCCCCATCAAGACATAGTACAGGCCGTTGTATGCATGTGTCTGCTCCATGACATTCATATCAATGGGCATTTCGACCACGCAGAGCTGCGTGGCGTCGCGCTTGCCGGAAGCGCAGCGCGTGCAGATGTCATCCTCGGTGAACGTATTGCAAAGCGTGCAATGCTTGAGATTCGCAAGCGCACCCGACAATGCAGCGGAAAGTTTTTCCGCTCCACGCGGATCGCGTTGCAACAGATGGTAAGCCATGCGCTGCGCGGACTTCGGCCCCACACCCGGCAGGCAACGCAGTGCATCGATCAATGCTTCAAGGCTATTGGGCTCCTTCACAATCAGCCTCTGTCAAAAAACCAAGCTGTCAAAATCGTGCATGCAGATCAGAACGGTAGCTTCATGCCTGGCGGCAAATTGAGTCCGGCCGTGAAACCCGACATCTTCGCCTCCGACACGGCAGCAGCCTGACGCACGGCATCGTTCACGGCAGTCGCAATCAGGTCTTCCAGCATGTCCTTGTCGTCCATCACGGACGCATCGATCTTGATGCGGCGAACCTCGTGCTTGCAGGTCATCGTGACCTTGACTGCGCCGGAACCGGCTGCACCTTCGACCTCGATGCCGCCAAGCTCCTCTTGCGCCTTGGCCATCCGTTCCTGCATCTGCTGCGCCTGCTTCATCAGGCCGCCCAGACCGCCCATACCCTTCATCATTTTGCTAACTCCAATGCTCGCGGCAGCGCCTAATGAGCGTCGCCTAGTGGTTTGATGGATTGTTCGTTGATCGTCGCGTCAAAAAGCTCGATGACCTCACGTACGAAAGGATCTTCCTCGATCGCAGCGACTGCGCGCTCATGCTTTTCGCGCTTGATCGTGTTGCTGCGCGCAACCGGCGTTTCGCCGGCAACATCTTCGATCTGCACGTTCAGCTTGAGAGTGCGGCCAAAGTGACGCTCAAGTTCGGATTGCAATTTGGCCTGCGGTGCTGCAGACAACAGATGCTTGTGCAAAGGCGGCAGGCGCAAGGTGACGGCATGCGGCTCAACACTCGCCAATTCACAATGCTGCGCCAATTGGCGCGCCATCCCGAGCAGCTTGAGTCCCGCACAGATGCCGTGCCAGTCGTGGCCGCCAGAAGACACGGTGGCCGTTGCTCGCGGCATTTCAACATAAGGCTCAACCCGCGATTCGCCCCGTGCATCCATCCTGACTTCAGCTTGGATGGGCGCCGCAGTCTGGGTCACCACAGGTGCCGGCGCAGTCTTTTTCACTGAAGGTGCAAGCGTTGGTGCGCGCAATGGTGCGGCACGCTTCGGTGCTTCGGTCTCAGGGCGGAAGGCGACCAAGCGCATCAACGTCATGGTGAAACCGGCGTATTCATCAGGCGCGAGCCTGAGATCGTCGCGACCGTGGATGGCAATCTGATAGCAAAGCTGCAGAAACTCGGGATCAAACGCCGCGGCGTATTTTTCGAGGCGTGCACGCTCGGTCGGATCAGTCAGGGCATCAGGCGCCATTTGCGCCAGCGCGATGCGATGGAACAACGTCGCCAACTCCTGCAAAGCCGCCTCGAACGACAAGCTGCGCGTCGCCATCTGGTCTGCCACGCCGATGAGTGCATGAATATCGAATGCGGCCAGGCCGTCGAGCAAGGCAAACAGATAATCGTCGCCGACTGTGCCCAACATGTCGCGCACGCCGGCTTCCTTCACTTCGCCAGCACCGTGAGCAATCGCCTGATCAAGCAAGGAGAGCGAATCGCGCATCGAACCGTTGGCAGCGCGGGCAAGCTGGCGCAAAGCAGGTTCTTCGAAAGCGATACCTTCCTGCGTCAGTACATTGGAGAGATGCGACACGATGTGATGCTGCGGCATTTGCTTGAGGTTGAACTGCAGGCAGCGCGACAGCACCGTCACCGGAATTTTCTGCGGATCAGTCGTCGCCAGAATGAACTTGACGTGCTCCGGCGGCTCCTCCAGCGTCTTCAGCATCGCGTTGAAAGCGTGACCAGAGAGCTGATGGACTTCGTCGATGACGTAGACCTTGTAGCGACCGCGCGTCGGCGCATAAGTTGCACGCTCAAGCAGTTGCGTCATGTCCTCGACGCCGCGATTCGAGGCAGCATCAAGTTCGATGTAGTCGATGAAGCGGCCACCGTCGATTTCAGTACAACTGGAACAGACACCACAAGGCTCGGCTGTCAGGCCGGTCTCGCAATTGAGCGCCTTGGCCATGATGCGGGCAATGGTCGTCTTGCCGACGCCGCGCGTGCCGGTAAACAAATAAGCGTGGTGGAGACGCTGCTGGGTCAGCGCATGCGTGAGCGCCTTGACCACATGTTCCTGTCCCACCAGCGTGGCGAACGATTTGGGGCGCCATTTGCGCGCCAAAACCTGATAGCTCATGGGCGGATATATCAGCGAAAAAGCAGCGAGAAAGAATTCGGGGTGGCGAGCCTAACCCCCGGCACTTGCGGGAATTGGCTGTGGCTGCTGCCTTCCGGCCCTGACCAGGTTGACCACTCCGCAATGCGGGGAGACCCGCCACGTCGAATTCTAACAGAGATGCCCGCCCCAAATACTTATCAACTACTCCCTATCCACTAGAGCGGCGGCATATCGAGAATCACATCCAGGCCCCGGCCATTCAAGCCAACTTGCCACGACAACTTGCCATTGAGTTGCTGAGCAAGGCTCTGCACCAAGGTTAGCCCAAGCGTCTTGCCCTCGAGGGGATTTTGCCCCTGTGCAAGCCCAACGCCATTGTCTGCAACGGAAAGGCGCAGCCCTGCCTCCGTTTTCGCCAGCAATACACGCACATCGCCGGAACCGCCATCGGCAAAGCCGTGTTTGAGGCAATTTGAAATCAGTTCGGTCAGTAGCAAGCCGAGCGGGACCGCACGGTCAATGCCGATGTTCACCCCCACGATGTCCTGTGTCAGTTTGACCATACCTTGCGGGGCTCGCCGGCCATACGCATCCATCAATTGCCGAAACAGACCGTCAACGTAGTCAGGAAAGAAGATGCGCTCAAGATTGTCCGATTGATAGAGTTTTTCGTGCACCAGCGCCATCGCTCTGACACGTTGCACGCTTTCCAGCATCACGTTTCTCGCCAATCCATCAGGCAAATTACGGCTGCGCAAGCTCAACAGGCTTTGAATGACCTGGAGATTGTTCTTGACACGATGGTAGACCTCACGCAACAGCACCTCCTTTTCATCCAGCGCTGCCTTGATGTAAGCCTCATGAGCTTTGCGCTCGGTCAGATCGGTCACAGAGCCAAGAACAAAAATACCGGCTTCGGTCTGTACCGGGTTCAATGAAATCTCAGCCGGGAATTGACTGCCATCCTTGTGCTGGGCATGTAGGTCGCGACCGCGCGCCATCATGTGCACCTTGGGCCGCTCAAGATAACCTTTGCGCAGACGGGGATGACCTTCGCGATACTGAAGCGGCATCAGTATTTCAATGGGTTGGTTGACCAATTCATCACGGCTGTAGCCGAACAGACGTTCTGTTTCGGCATTCACTGCAACGATCATGCCGGCCTCATCGACCATGAGCATGGCGGTCGGCGCGGACTCAACGCCGTGTTGCAGCCAAGCTTCCAGCCGACGCTTCTCCTTGGCATCGCTCATGTCCCCTTCCCCCAATGAAGGTGAATCAATTGTCTGTAGAAGGAAGCTCAAGCGCCCGCACGATATGCACGGGCATCGCTTCCACGGCCAGAGGTCGACTGAAGAAAAATCCCTGCGCGTAATCGCACCCGGCTTCCCGCAGATAGTCGGCCTGGGCTCGTGTCTCGACACCTTCGGCCACCACCGCAATGCCGAGCGCATGCGCCATGGCAATCGTGGTCGACACAATCGTCGAACTGTTGGCGCTGGTCTCCAGATCGGAAACAAAGGCCTTGTCGATCTTGAGATTGGCCGGCGCATAGCGTTTCAAGTACAGCAGCGATGAATAGCCCGTGCCGTAGTCGTCGATCGATACGCTCGCACCCAGCTTGCGAATCTCGTTGACACGCTCGATCTGCCGATCGTTGCCATTCAGCATGATGCCTTCGGTCAACTCAAGGCATAGCCGTTCTGGCGAAAGACCGGACGCACGTAAAGTTGCACTCACATCGGCAACAAAAGCATCGTTGTCGAACTGCAAGGCCGAGCAGTTGACGTGAATACCGAGTGGTACCGACCAGCTTGCGGCAAAACGACATGCTTCACGCAGTACCCAAAGGCCGATATCGCCTATCAGGCCAATGCTTTCCGCAATCGGAACAAAGAGATCCGGCACCATCAAATTGCCTTCACTGCGCCAGCGCAGCAATGCTTCAAATGCAACCGGTGTCTCGGTTTTCAAATCAACAATGGGCTGGTACTCGATGTAAAACTCGCTGTTACCCAGCGCCTGTCGCAATCGATGTTCTATGTCCATGCGTTCCCACGCATGGAACGCAAAAGAGGGTTTGAAGAACCTGATGCAATTGCGGCCCTCTGCCTTGGCGGCATAAAGCGCCGTGTCCGCACGCTGCATCAGGCCACTGATATCGTCGCCGTCATCCGGATAAAGACTGATACCCATGCTGACCGTACACACCACTTCGCGGCCATCCAGCCGTACCGGCTGCTCGAGCACGCCGGCCACTTTTTGCGTCGCGACCAATACATCGTCGTCATCGTCGACCAGCGTCAGCGCCAGCACAAACTCGTCGCCCCCGATACGCGCAAGCAAATCGCTTTCACGCACACATCCTTGCAAACGTGCTGCCATGGCCTTGAGCAATTCGTCGCCGCAGGCATGGCCGAAATTGTCGTTCACGTGCTTGAAGTTATCGATGTCGATGAACACCAGCGCGAAACGCTTCCGCGTACGACGCGTCGAGGCAAGCAACTGTTCAATTTGCTGATGCAGACGTACACGATTGCCGATACCCGTCAGCGGATCGTAATAGGCCAGGCGTGTCAGTTGACGCTCCGCGCTCTTGCGTTCAGTCAAATCCTGAATATGGTAGAGATACCCTTCGTCGCCGCGATCATCCCGCACCATCGCAGCACTCACGAGCGTCCACAAGGTTTCTGGCTGGTGGCGATGGCGATAGCGCTTCTCGAACTGCACCACTTTCTTGCCATGGTCGAGCTCGCTCAGCGCAGCCGTTTCCAAATCGGCATCGTCTGGATGATCAAGAATATCCGACGGAGCCGACACATCTGACACATCGGTTTCATAACCCAGCATGTTGTAGAACGCCGGATTCGCATCCAGATAACGCTTGCGCTTGTCCATCAATACAATGCCGAGCGGCGCACTTTCGAAGATGCGCCGGAAGCGCTGCTCGCTCTCGCGCAAGCGGCGCTCCATGCGTGCCTTGTACAACGCCACTTCTATCGTTGCATGCAGCTCATGTGCCTGAAACGGCTTTGTCAGATAGCCGAACGGCTCGGCCCGCGCAGCTTTCTTCACCGTATCCTGATCGCTGAATGAAGTCAGGAAAACAACAGGGATCTGATGATCCCGTGCCAGTCTGTCCGCCGCATCGATGCCTGACATGCTGCCTTTCAGCGAGATGTCCATGAGCGTCAAGGACGGC
>Ga0310811_10013789_pt1 | contig 10531 bp, 10 predicted proteins | sample YCmetagenome_FD_207642 | JGI IMG/M metagenome (GOLD analysis project Ga0310811, IMG submission 207642) | Soil microbial communities from experimental microcosm in Duke University, North Carolina, United States - YC | ecosystem: Engineered > Artificial ecosystem > Soil microcosm > Unclassified ... | reverse complement strand
GTCGATGACGAAAATCTCCGATCGGAGAGCAACCCGGTCGCAGACCAGCGGCGACTCTACGGATTTGAGGGGACAGGGTACAGACAAGCCGTAATGTAAGGAAATAGGCGTAAAAAAGGAGCAAGCGGTATCGAAAATAGACAATACCGCTTGCTCCTTTTACAAATGTGCAGTTCATTGCTCAGGAGAAACGCTCGATCGCGCCCTCAGTGACGCCACCTTCGGGTGAAATAGCAAAGATACGGGCATAAGGCGGCTCGGGATAGTGGCGATGCGAAAAAATCAAGTAGAGATAGCCACTGCGTTTGGCCCAATCGATATCGCGTGCGGAGGGATAGGCTTCCGACTTGGGATGAGAGTGATAGTAGATCATATCGCCATCATAGTCGTCAATCGCATTGTAGATGCGCACGATATCTGCCTCGCTGATGATCGAGAAATCATCGGGTTCCTCTGCGGCGTTGGCCGTAGGATAATTTTTGACCACCTCATGATTGATGCTGCCCAACGCGCCACAGGCCTCATTGGGATATCCCGCAACAATATGTGAGACCATCTCCTGGTAGATGGCCTCAGGAATACGTACCACAAACTGTGCTTCCGCTACCATAATATCTTCGCCTCTAAGTCCTCTTCGATAGTTGAGAGATCACGGGTCCAGAGATCCTCACTCAAGTACTTCCAACCACCATCCGCCAGAATGGTCACGATCTTCCCCTGCTCCATGCTCGCTGCGATGCGCAGAGCTGCATGCAGGGACGCTCCACAGGAGGGTCCTGCAAAGATGCCTTCCTGATCTTTCAATTGACGCGTGCGACGGATTGCATCGCTGCTGGCGACAAGAATTTTGCCATCGAGTACCGAGTTGTCGAATACTGGTGGCACAAAACCATCGGCCAGGCTGCGTAGCCCCTGCACGGCGTCTCCTTGCATAGGTTCGGCGGCGACAACACGAATGGCAGGATTATATTCTTTTAAGCGCCGCGCATTCCCGGTGAGCGTGCCACCTGTGCCCAGTCCCGCGACAAATACGTCAATGTCGGGCAGATCGTTGATGATCTCGACGGCTGTACCATAATAATGGGCACGCGGATTCGCCTCGTTCCCATACTGATACAACATCACATACCGTTCATTCTGCTGTACCAGCTCCTGGGCCATTCTCACAGCACCGTTGCTCCCCTGGGTCCCATCGGAGAAGACGATCTTTGCCCCATAGAGCTCAAGCATCTTACGACGCTCGCTGGTGACGTTATCAGGCATCACGGCAATGAACTGATACCCCTTGATGCGTGCGATCATGGCCAGCGCAATACCCGTGTTGCCACTGGTCGGTTCCAGCAGAATCGAGCCAGGCTGCAATCTGCCTTCCGCCTCGGCCTCTTCGATCATACGTAAGGCGACACGGTCCTTGACGCTGCCCGAGGGGTTGGCTCCCTCTAGCTTGGCATAGATTGCAACGCCCGGATGTGGACTGAAACTTTTCAGCTCTACGAGCGGCGTGTTCCCAATCGTTTCCAAAATGCTGCCGTAGCGCATACCAGCTCTCCTAGAATCCACCCGCCATTGCAGGTAAGAGCGTGACAGTATCATTGGGGCCTGTTGCGGTCTCTAACCCCTGGAGATAACGAACGTCCTGGTCATTTACATACACATTGACGAACTTGCTCAGTTCTCCATTCGGCTGAATCTGCTCTTTGAGTGCGGGGAAACGCTGAAAGAGTGCGCCAAGCACCTGCTCCAGGTTACTGCCCTCGATGCTCACAACCTTGGAGCCGCCTGCTGCCGAACGCAGCACTGGTGCTAATTTCACGTTTGCCATGTATTTTTCTCTCCTCAATTAGATAGGGGCAGGGCAACTTTTGCTCTCTGCCCCTGGTTTCATATCTTTGCGGCATGCCTCTTTGCCGGAAATGTGCTAGATTGCGCAGACGTCAGCATACGTTGGCAGGTCTTCCGGGTGTCCATTCTCGCCACAGGCCGGGCAATGCGGATCACGGAACAGCTTCAGCTCATTAAACTCGCCAGACAGCGCATCATAGGTCAGCAAACGTCCTACCATGGGATCGCCGATCCCTAGCAGCAACTTGATGGTCTCTGTCGCCTGGAGCAGGCCAATAATGCCCGGTAACACGCCCAGTACGCCAGCCTCTGCACAGCTCGGTGCGAGGGCAGGAGGAGGCGGCTCAGGATAGAGACAGCGATAGCAAGGGCCATCGTAGGGCTTGAAGATCGTCAACTGGCCCTCGAAGCGGAAAACACTGCCATGCACGACAGGTTTACCCTGAATCAGGGCTGCATCATTGAGCAGATAACGTGTCGGGAAATTATCGGTGCCATCAACAATTACGTCATAGTCCGCAATAATCTGCGCTACATTGGTCTCATCGAGCCGTTCAAGATACGTGACTACCTTTATGTCGGGATTCAAGTCCTGGATTGTCTGTTTCGCCGACTCCGCTTTGTACTGACCAATACGGGACGTGTTGTGGATGATCTGCCTCTGGAGGTTGCTCTCCTCAACGACGTCGGCATCAATAATACCGAGCGTGCCCACACCAGCGGCTGCCAGGTAATACAACGCAGGTGCGCCCAGGCCACCGGCACCAATCAACAGAACCTTCGAGTCGAGCAGCTTAAACTGTCCCGCTTCACCGACCTCAGGAACGAGCATATGACGGCTATAGCGCTTGGTCTGTACATCGGTCATCGTACGTGGCTGGACAAAATTAAATCCTCTGGCTTTCCATTGCCCGAAACCGCCTGACATTGAGACCACATCTGTGTATCCCATTTGCTGCAAGGTTGCTCCGGCCATCAGAGAACGCGTGCCGCCAGCACAATAGAGCACGACCTTCGTCTCTTTGTCGGGGACAGCCTCTTCTATCTGCAATTCCAGGTAGCCACGAGGTACATGGACTGCTCCAGGGATATGCCCCTCAAGCCATTCATTCTTCTCTCGTACATCAACGAGCACAAAATCCTGACCCTCTGGACCAGTTCCAGGCTGGTTAGCAAGGTCATTGACCTGAGCAGCACTCCACTCGGGTACTTGCTGCCTTGCTTTCCGCAAGATCTCACGGGATGCATCACCCATACTAGATCACCTCTATGTTGAGTAAGTTAATCAATTTAGTTGAAATTATACTAGTCAAAGCTTACCATCCACTTTTTTTACTTGTCAAGGAAAACTGAATGAGAAGCGTGGAGGTCTGAAACCTACCGATCTTACTATCATAAACATGATTTGTACGCTGTTTATTCCACTTGCTGATGATTGCGCACCATCGCCGCCGCCTCCTCCGCGATCCTCTCGCGCAGCGACTCCGGCTCCTGCACATGCACATGCCGCCCCCAGCCAAGCAGCCACTGCACAAGCTCATCCTCACGCCGCACTTTAAGCGTTACCAGGAGCCCCTCGGCCGCCTCCTCTTCGGCTACCGTATAATACAAGGGCCCTTCACGCACCCAGCGAGATACCTCTGGATCGAACAATACTCGTACTACGATATTCCTTGCCTGATAGCCTCTATTTTCGCGTACCTGGAAATTGCCAGGACGCTGGAAGGTTCGGGAAAGGAGCGCCAGTTCGTCGATGCGGTCAAGGCGAAAATAACGGATGTCCTGGCGCAAATGGCAATAGCCCGTCAAAAGCCATTCGTTACGGAAGTAGACCAGGCCATAGGGATCAACCTCGCGGACCGTTGCGGCATCTTGCTCATCAGCGCTATAGCGTGCGTGATAGTTGAAGCGCACCGTTGTGCGTTCGAGGAGTGCGCGCCGCAATTGTTGCAACATCGCATGTTCAGAGGCATTGTGCTCCGCGCTCGGCACAATGAAATAAATACTATTCTGGAGATAAGAGACGTCCTCGCGCAATTGCTCCGGGAGCACGCTCGCGATCTTGCGACTGGCTGACTGGGCCGCTGCTCGATACTGTGCATCGAAATTGCGCGCCATGTACTCGCTGCCGAGCAATAGCATCGTCGCCTCTTCCGTAGTAAAGCTCAGAGGCGGCAAAAAGTAGCCCTTCATCAGCGAATAGCCCTGACCAGGGATAGAGATCAATGGGACACCCGCCTCGCACAGGGCCTGAATGTCCCGATAAATGGTCCGCTTACTCGTCTCGAACGTTTTTGCCAGGTCCTCGGCGCGCTGCCTGCCCTTGCCTTGCAGTTCCAATACAATTGCCAGGAGACGATCTGTCTTGTTCATGGCACTATTCTACATGCAATGGCGAATTTTTCCTAGAGGTTCTGCCATACTCGCTCATCCTGGGCAAAAAACTTGTGTACCCAACGAATCTCAGGTGATATACTTTCTCATAAAATAGCCCTTCGCTGCTGGCCACGACCAGCACGATTGCTTTCCACAGGAGATCGCCCACATTGCCAGAGAAATATAAACATGGAAAGCCCACCCCTGAAAGGGATCGCCTCAATCTGCGAGCTGACTGCACGAACTGCTTCGCTCTATGCTGTGTCGTACCAGCCTTCTCAGCTTCGGCAGACTTCGCGATCAATAAAAACGCCGAACAGGCCTGCCTTCATTTGCAACCTGACTTTCGCTGTCACATTCATACGCGACTCAGACAGCAGGGCTTTCGCGGCTGTACCGTTTACGATTGCTTCGGCGCGGGCCAAAAAGTCTCCCAGTTCACCTTCGGTGGACAGGACTGGCGACGAGCACCGCGAACGGCAACGCAGATCTTTGCGGTGTTCCCGATTATGCGGGATCTCCATGAGCTACTATGGTATCTGACCGAAGCGCTGACACTGCAACCGGCTCGCTCTCTCCATGGTGAACTCAGCCGCATGCTGGAAGAAACCGAACGCCTCACGCACAATAGCCCTGACGATCTTATGAAACTGGACGTGGTAGCGCACCGACAAGACGTCAATGCCTTGCTACTGCACACAAGTGAACTTGTACGAGCCGAACTCCGCAAGAAGAAGGACTACAGAGGGGCCGACCTCATCGGAGCTAGACTCAAAGGGGCTGACCTCATCGGAGCCAACTTGAGAGGCGCATGCCTGATTGAAGCTGACCTCAGAGACGCCAATCTGAGGATGGCTGATCTTACTGGTACTGACCTCAGAGGAGCCGATCTCAGAGGGACCGACCTCACCGAGAGTATCTTTCTCATCCAATCCCAGTTGGATGCGGCAAAAGGCGATACCAGAACGAAGTTGCCACCGTCGCTCACTCGTCCAACGCATTGGAACGGATCCTTGCACGGCTGAGAAATTCTTCTTCCTTTCCCCACACACGGCGTTGTATCATAGGAGCACGGAAAAAGCTACTACGTGCATAAGGATATAAATACATGTTTCTCTTCTTTCCAATTCCAGCTGTTACCAGGACCCTGCTCATCTTGCTCATCGCGCTCTTCACGCTGGTGGGCATCATGGTTCGTCCCTGGAAGATGAACGAGGCGCTCACGGCTCTGGCCGGAGCAGGACTTCTCATTCTCCTGGGGCTGATCCCCCCTACGCAGGTGTTCTTTACGCTGGCACAGGATTGGAACACCTTTTTCTTCTTTCTCGGCATGATGGGCTTATCAGCGCTCGCGGAAACGGCGGGATTCTTCGACTGGCTGGCGGCCTGGACGGTCAGTCATTCGGGCAGCAGCGCACGACGACTTTTCTTGAACACGTTCCTGCTCGGTAGCCTGATCTCTATGTTTTTCTCCAATGACGCCACGGCCCTTATCCTGACGCCCATTGTGTACACCCTTACCACGCGCCTCAGGCTGCCGGTCCTGCCCTATCTCTTCGCCTGTACGTTTATCGCGGACAGCGCTTCGTTTTTGCTCCCGGTAAGTAATCCCATCAATATCATCGTTCTGTCAGCATTCCCACTCGACCTGGGGACGTTCCTGCGCCTCCTGTTCATCCCGTGTCTCGTCGTCATCGCCATCAACATGGGTGTATTCATGCTGCTCTATCGGCGGCATCTGCATGAACGATTTGATAGCAAACTCCTCCCATCGACAACAGAAGCAATTCCGCACCAGAGCTATTTTCGCTATACCTGTCTCGTGCTGCTCCTGGTGGCGATCGCCTATGTGACAGCAGCGGCCTTGCGGATACCACTTTCGCTCATTGCCCTGGCAGGTGCGATCTTACTCTTCATTGGTGCGTGGTACTGGAAACGGAGTACAATAGTAACCACAGGGAAACAGATCTCCTGGTCTATTTTTGTCTTCATCGCTGGTATGTTTGTCATTGTGCGAGCGGTGGAGAATACCAATCTGACGACGCTCTTTGGACAGGCGCTGCTCCATCTTTCCGGGGGCACTAGTTTTGGCGCAGTAATGATCGGTACATTGGGGGCGGCATTAGGAACGAACCTCATTAACAATGTGCCTATGGCTGTGGTACTGACCTCGTCACTCCATAGTCTTCAGCATGCACCGCTGGCCGTGCAACATGGGTTCATCGCGGCCACGATCTTTGGCTGCGACCTGGGACCAAACTTGACGACGGTAGGTTCGCTGGCAACTGTGCTCTGGCTCCTCATTTTGCGACGTAGAAACCTGGATGTCTCAGGCCTGGACTACTTTAAAGTAGGTATTATTGTAGCGCCGCTGATGCTGCTGGCAGGAGCTGTGACGATCTGGCTCTTGCTGCTCTAGTTTTTTTAGTCCCTGTACAAGGATTTCGCTTCTGTAGTCTCCAATGAAAGAGTATATACGTAAAACACTAGAAGGCCAAAGTGTTACGCACCAGGAGGAACTATATGCGGGTCCTATGTTGCTTGGATGGAACCAATGCTGAGCAAGTGCACAGAGCTGTTTCAAGGATGCTCTGTGCAGAGACGACGATCGGGATCCTGTACGTCACCGATACCTGGCCGCAAGAAGAGATGGAGCGGCACCGCGAACGCCTGTTGCGACCGCCACATCCGCCTTTGCTCAGACGCGAACAAATGCGACAGGCAGAGGAAGCTTCGGCTCAGGAGATTCTAGAGGAGGGAAAGCGCTATCTGGTCGGAGCGGAAACGTTGCAGCGAACGGGGCGGCCGGAGCGAGAGATCGTCAATAGTGCTGCTATCTGGCACGCTGATCTCATCGTCATCTGCTCCCGTTCCACGTGGGGAGGCGGGTCGTCGCCCGGGCCAAAATCGGTCGGGCATGTGGCACGCTTTGTGCTAGATCATGCCCCCTGCCCGGTGCTGTTGATCCGCCCGCTCTACAGAGAATAGCCAGTCACAGCTAAACCTCCCTGAGCATATATTCTCTTCGTACGACGTCTCTGGGAATATATCAATCATTATAGGGTAAAACAACTAACAGGGCAATTACGCCAGAGGTGTTGCAAAGTTGGGGAAAATATGAAAAAGGAGGGAGTCAAGGGGGTGACCGATGGGGCTCGAACCCACAACCGCTGGAGCCACAATCCAGAGCTCCACCTATTGAGCTACGGTCACCGCATTTCCAAGAACACGGTCAGTATAGCTGACTCCTAGTCTCTTGTCAAGAGGTTTGCGCACCAATTTTCCGCACTTATCTTGACTCCTTTAGTGGGGCAGTGCTATTCTGCCTGTAGGATGTTCCTGTATCTGGCATACTACCTTCTACTTTCTCCATCGCTGTTGCTGAGAGGAGTGAAAACACTATGGCTATTCTTGAGTCACAGATAGATCGCACCAGTGCTGAATTTCAGGCCAATACTCGCTATTCCCAGGACTTACGCGCACAGTTACAGGAACGTCTACAACAGGTACAACAGGGCGGTGGAAGTGAGGCGGTCGCACGGCATCGCAAACGCCAGAAATTGCTGGCCCGTGAACGTATTGAGCTCCTCTGTGATCCCGATACGCCCTTTCTCGAGCTCAGTCCTCTGGCCGCCTGGGACATATACGAGCAGGAGGCTCCCTCAGCTGGCATTATCACTGGCATCGGTCTGATTGAGGGCCAGGAATGCGTGATTGTCGCGAACGATGCGACGGTGAAGGGGGGCACCTATTATCCTCTTACGGTCAAGAAGCATCTACGCGCCCAGGAGATTGCGGAACAGAACCATCTCCCCTGCATCTATCTGGTCGATTCCGGCGGCGCGTTTCTCCCTCTGCAAGCGGAGGTTTTTCCTGATCGGGATCATTTCGGGCGCATTTTCTACAATCAGGCACGTATGTCGAGCCAGCGTATTCCGCAGATCGCGGTCGTGATGGGCTCCTGCACAGCGGGCGGGGCCTATGTCCCGGCGATGAGCGATGAGACGGTGATTGTACGTGGCAATGGCACGATTTTTCTCGGAGGCCCTCCGCTGGTGAAAGCGGCCACAGGCGAAGAAGTCAGTGCGGAAGAACTGGGAGGCGCCGACGTCCATTGCCGCATATCCGGCGTGACCGATCACTACGCGCTCAACGATGAACATGCGCTGGCGATCTGCCGCAGCATTGTTTCGCATCTCAATCGCCGCAAATATGTTCCCTGGGAGGTTCGTCCTCCGCTACCTCCGCGCTATGATCCCTCTGATCTCTATGGGATTGTTCCCCAGGATAACCGCAAAAGCTACGATGTGCGCGAGATTATTGCTCGCCTCGTCGATGACAGCGATTTTCACGAGTTTAAAGCGCTCTACGGCACGACGCTGGTCTGCGGCTTTGCGCGTCTGATGGGCTACCCGGTCGGCATTATCGCGAATAACGGCATTCTCTTCTCCGAAAGCGCGCTCAAAGCGACCCACTTTATCGAACTCTGTGCCCAGCGCCAGACGCCTCTCATCTTCTTACAAAATATCGCGGGCTTTATGGTTGGTCGCCAGTATGAGCAGGGGGGGATTGCAAAAGATGGGGCCAAGCTGGTGATGGCGGTGGCAAACGCGCCCGTGCCACGCTTTACGGTGATCATCGGCGGCTCATTTGGCGCGGGCAATTATGGCATGTGCGGACGCGCCTATTCTCCTCGTCAGCTCTGGATGTGGCCCAATGCGCGCATTTCGGTGATGGGGGGTATGCAGGCGGCAACGGTTCTGGCAACGGTGCGTAAAGACGGTCTGGCCGCTCGTGGGCAGAGTATGAGTGAGGAGGAAGAGAAGCGCTTTATGCAGCCAATTCTGGACAAGTATGAAGAGGAGGGCAGTCCGTATTACAGCACGGCTCGACTCTGGGATGATGGCATTATCGATCCATGCGATACGCGCACGGTCCTGGCTCTTGGTATTGCGGCTTCGCTCAATGCGCCCCTGCCCGATACCCCTTTCGGCGTCTTTCGTATGTAGCCAATCATCGCGAAGATTGGTTGAAGGAGATCTTCTTATGACAACGCATACCTTTCTTACGGTTGAGCCTGATTACCAGGGCCGCGTGGCGATCGTCACGTTGCGCCGTCCTCGTGTGCACAATGCTTTTAACGCGCAGATGATCGCAGAGCTGACGGAGGCGTTTCGTGCACTGAGTATGGACGAGAGCTTACATGCGATAGTTCTCACAGGCGAGGGCTCGTCGTTCTGCGCAGGTGCCGATATCACGTGGATGCAAGAGAGCGTTGCTTTTACCGAGGAACAGAACCGTGAGGATGCACAACGCCTCGCAACATTATTGCAAACGCTACAGGATTGCCCCTGCCCCATTGTCGCGCGGATGCACGGGAGCGCACTGGGAGGCGGTGTCGGCCTGCTGGCTGTCTGCGATCTGGTGATCGCTGCCGAGCAGGCTCGCTTTGCGTTGAGTGAGGTGAAACTGGGCCTTGCGCCTGCGGTGATATCGCCGTATGTGATCCGCAAAATTGGCGAGTCGCACGCACGTGTGCTCTTTATTACAGGCGAACGCTTCAGTGCAACGCGTGCGCTCTCTCTGGGACTGCTCCACGCCGTGGTGCCGCTGGAACAGTTGGATGATGCCATCCAGAATGCGCTCCACGAGTTGCTGACAAGTGCTCCTCAAGCGCTACGCGTCTGCAAGCAACTGGCACTCCAGGTTGGTCATATGGACGCTGCACAGGCGCTTGCTTATACCACGGAGACGATTGCACGTCTGCGTGTGGGCGCGGAGGGACAGGAGGGCCTGCACGCTTTTCTGGAAAAACGCCAGCCAGACTGGGTGCGTTGATTGACGATGAGTAACACGTATGTTTAAAAAGATTCTCATTGCAAATCGAGATGAGATCGCCGTTCGCATTATCGCTACCTGCCGCGAAATGCATATCCGCACGGTGGCAGTCTATTCAGAGGCCGACCGCACTGCTCGCCATGTCCGCGAAGCCGATGAGGCGTACGAGCTTGGTCCCGCGCCCGCGACCGAGAGCTATCTTTCTATCGAGCGCATCATTGCCGTGGCACGACAATGCGGAGCCGAGGCGATTCACCCCGGCTACGGATTTCTCTCGGAAAATCCACGCTTTGCAGAAGCATGCGAACAGGCCGGACTGATCTTTATCGGTCCCTCAGCCAGAGCGATGCGCCTGCTCGGTTCAAAGATTGCCGCCAAACAACTTGCGCTGGAGATCGGTGTACCCACGGTGCCCGGCTATCATGGGCCGCTTCAGGATGAGGATCATCTGGCCGGAGAGGCGGAGCGCATCGGC
>Ga0310811_10013788_pt1 | contig 10531 bp, 7 predicted proteins | sample YCmetagenome_FD_207642 | JGI IMG/M metagenome (GOLD analysis project Ga0310811, IMG submission 207642) | Soil microbial communities from experimental microcosm in Duke University, North Carolina, United States - YC | ecosystem: Engineered > Artificial ecosystem > Soil microcosm > Unclassified ... | reverse complement strand
ATCGCGATCTCGAGCAGGAAGTTCGACGCGGGGCGTTTCGGGCTGACCTTTTCTATCGCCTGAACGTGTTTCCCATTGAAGTTCCGCCGCTCCGCGAGCGCAAAGACGATATTCCGCTCTTGGCCGGCCATTTTGTTCGCCGCTTCTCGCAACGCATGGGCAAGCGAGTCCAGGGCATCAATCGCGCCGTGTATGAACAATTGCGCCACTATGATTGGCCCGGTAACGTTCGCGAGCTGGCGAACCTTCTGGAGCGCGCGGTGATTCTGTGCCAGTCCGACATCCTGGAACTCAAGCATCTCGCGGTGAGTCGCTTGAAACCCGCGGCCGGCGGATCCGCAGGCCCAGCCGAGGGACTTCCGACACTGGAAGAAGCGGAACGGCGGCTCATCCTGCGAGCACTCGAACAAACTGGCGGGACCCTCGCCGGACCAAACGGAGCTGCCCAGATCCTGGGCCTCAACCGTTCGACATTGTGGTCGCGAATGAGGAAACTGGGCATTGACCTTCCCAAACCTGCAAGTGCCCGAGCACAAGCTACCTAGACCTGCCCAAGTTTCCGCACGTTGCTGATATATCAGCAGTTTGTGGAGCTAATATTCAATATTTTCAGTGATTTGCATTTAGCATGGCGCGTGCAATACATGAGATCGCCATGTACAGAATCAGCAAAGTCTTCGAAACATCTTGCGTCGCCATACTGAAAATCGCCGGTCAAGTGACCGACTCGGAAGCGGGTAGCTGGTCCGAGTTCTTGAAGGAATTGAAGGATGAAACCGGGCACTTTATCGTCCTTGATTTCTGCGATGTATCGCGCGTGGAGGGGAAAGCAGCCGAGGCGGTGGTCCAGAACCTGCCCAGGCACATTCTCCTGCTCAACTGTCCGGTCGGCATCAAGAACATGGCGGATTCGGCCGGCTTGCGTGAGCAGGTTCTTGAACCGGGGTACGGCCAACCTCGTCGCTCGCTGGGCGTGCGGCTCCGGAACGAGTCCCTCACGGGAGGTGTGGTGTGAAAAACAACTCCGCCTTCCGCGATCTTCTTGTTCCAGTGCTCGCCGTTTGCGTGTTCTTGCCGGGGATGGCGGGAATGTGGTGGCGCTACTACTTTGAGTTTTCCGAGCCGCAGCCTCCTTCCTTGTCGGGAACGCTGCAGACCGGGCGAGTGAAGGTAGGTGGGCTGGAACGCACGTTCTCTGTTTACGTCCCTCCCGAATTAACCAGAAATGCCCCGCTGCTGGTAGCTTTGCATGGGGCGAACAGCAGCGGCCAGAAACTCCGCAGATTCACCGGCTACGAGTTTGAATCCCTCGCCGACCGGCATGGGTTCGTGGTGGTCTATCCCGATTCATTTGCTGGAAGCTGGAACGATTGCCGAGTCGCTTCCTACAACACAGCCCGACGGCAGGGAATCGACGACGTGGGTTTTGTGAAAGCAGTGATTGCTAATCTACAAGCGCGTTACGGCGGACAACGTCCGGTGTACGTGCTGGGTTACTCCACTGGCGGGCTCATGGTCTATCGGCTGGCGGTGGAGGCGCCGGAAACCTTCACCGCCGCGGCCGCGATTTCTGCGAATCTGCCGGTAGACGGTAATTCGGACTGCGCGCCTGCCCGGACACCAGTTTCCATCGCTATCGTGAACGGAACCGCGGACCAGATCAATCCGTTCGACGGAGGCAACCCGCACAGTGTCTGGACGATGAACCTTGGCGCTGTCCAGTCGGCAGAGCAGAGCGCGCGCTATTTTGCCGCCTTGGCCGGGCACGCAAACAAGCCCCGCGTCGAACGGCTTCCAGATCGCAGCCACCATGCGTCCACCTGGGCGGAACGCAGCACCTGGTCGTGCGGGAAAGCGAATATTGAACTGCTGGCGATTCACGGTGGTGGACATACGATCTCGCAGCCATTTGTTCGCCAGCCTAGGATCCTGGGACCGACCAGCACGGATATCGACGCTCCAGCGGAAGTTTGGCGCTTCTTTACACAACCGGCCGAGACCGTGGCGCTGGCTCACACGGGGCGTGAAGCGGGAGGCAGGTAGATCATATCGTCCATCGCAAGGCTGATGAAGGAGCCGGCGACAAGAGGCGCCGCAACAGTCGACCATCCTGTGGTTGCGCGTTTCACCCGAACAGCCACCGGAATTGCTACCGTGGACTAGATCTCGGGAGGAGGATGGGTGGCCGAAAAGCAGCGGCGTTCATCTGGTCCTGACTGCTAGCATAAAGAAGCAAGGAGAAATAACCGGAAATGACGATGAAATCGGCGAAAGCGGCGTTGCTTCTCTCTCTGGCGTCGGCGGCGGCCTGGGCTCAGGTCAATGCGGGCGCACAGAAGTCCGAAGCCAGCCTGCCCTTCACCATGACCACGGTGGCCACGTTTGAACTGCCCTGGCGGCTGGCCTTCCTGCCCGATGGCCGCATGCTGATCACCGAAAAGGTCGGGCCCGTTTGGCTGGTGACCCAGCAGGGGCAGAAGATCCCGGTGGGCGGTACGCCCCCAGTCTATTGGCAGGGACAGAACGGCATGCTTGGCGTTTTCCTCTCGCCCCATTATGCGACCGATCAGAGTATCTATCTCACCTATGTCGAGCCGGGTGATTATGGCGGCGGCTTGGCTCTGGCCCGCGCCAAGCTGAACATCACCCCCACTACGGCTCGGCTGCAAAACTTCGAAGTTCTGTGGCACCAGATGCCCAAGGGCAAGGGCGGACAGGAAGGCGGGCAGATCGCCTTCTCGCCCGACGGCCAATATTTGTTCCTCACGGTTGGAGACCGTCAGCGCTTCACCCCCGCCCAGGATCCAAGCCAGCCCGAGGGCAAAATCCTGCGTCTGACGTTGGACGGCAAACCCGCTCCCGGCAATCCCAGCTTCGGCAAGACCGGCGCCACCTCCATTCCCCTGATCGATCCGCCTCGTGATACCGAAGCCGCTAAGACCGCGAAAGTGGTAAGCACTTATGTCTTTCCCGGTCCTAACGAGACGCCGGCTGAAACCTGGGCTAGCGGCTTTCGCACGCCTTATGGCATGGCGTTTTCGCCCACCGGCGAATTGTGGGAGGTGGAGCATGGCCCGCGCGGCGGCGACGAGCTGAACCTGATCGAGAAGGGCAAGAATTATGGCTGGCCGCTGGTCTCCTTTGGCCAGAACTATAATGGCGTACCCATTCCCAATCCCGACACGCGGCCCGACCTGACGATGCCGGTGATCTACTGGGTGCCGGTGATCGCGCCGGGCAACCTGATGTTCTACCACGGCACCCAGACCTTCCCGCAATGGAATGGCAGCGGCTTCATCAGCGGCCTGTCGACCATGACGCTCAACCGTATCGTCTTTGACGGCCATGGCGGGGCCAAAACCGCCGAGCGCTGGGACGTGGGTCACCGCATCCGCGATGTGGAACAAGGCCCCGATGGCTCGCTGTGGATGCTGGAAGACGCCAATCCCGGCGCCCTGATCCATGTGACACCCAAGTGATCACTTCGCGTCAGGCGATCAGGACGCAAAAAGGCCGGAGTAATTCGGCCCTTTTGTTTTAGCGGTTGCCGCTAGTCCCTGCGCGGAAACACCGGCATTGAACGTCCCTGCGATGAACTATTAACGGTAGCGATTTCGCATCCGCATCGTACCTAAGTATCTTAGTTCAAGCCGGTAATGTTGCCGTCTGCGTCCACATCGATGTCGGAGCCACGAAAGGTTCTTCCCAAACCCGGCATCAGCAGCATACTTCCGGACACAATCACAAGAAACCCAGCACCAGCGGAAAGCAGGACGTCGGTCACATGCAGGGTCCAGCCAGTGGGGACACCCAACTTTTCCGGGTCGTCGGAGAGGGAATATTGGGTTTTCGCAAGGCAGATCGGCAGGGCGCCAAAGCCGCAGCGAGTGAAGCGTTGGAGTTTCTCGCGGGCGGAATCGCTAAGTACGACGGAAGCAGCGCCGTAGACTTGCTGCGCAACGGTTGTGATCTTGTGTTCCGGCGTGGTATCGAGAGAATAAATGGGCCGTGCGTTGCTCTCCAGGCTGGTTTGAACGACGGCCATAACTTCTGTCGCGAGTTCGCGCGCGCCCTCACCGCCTTGAGTGAACGGGTCTGTCACGACACAGCGTTCTCCAAGCTGAGCGCAAAACTGCTCTATCGCGCGCAATTCTTGATCCGTGTCGCCGGCAAAGCGATTGATTCCGACGATAATGGGAACTCCGAAGCCACGCAGGATGCGTGCATGTCTGGCTAGGTGGGCCAACCCCCCGACGAGTGAGCCCCCACCTTGCACCTTGAGGCTACGGATAGTAGTGACCAGGACGACGGCAGAGGGAATCAGTCCTGAGGCTCGCATCACCAGATCGAAGTACTTCTCGGCTCCGAGCTCCGAGCCAAAACCGACTTCATTGACTACGTAGTCAGCAAGCCTCAGTCCGATGGTCTGGGATAAGACGCTACTGGTGCCGTGAGCGATATTTCCAAAGGGGCCAATGTGCACCAAGGCAGGTGTCCCTTCGGTTGTTTGCACCAGATTCGGCTCAATGGCATCGTTCAGCAATGCCATCAGGCCGCCCGTAATCCGGAAGGCAGCGGCGCGGACGGGCTCGCCGGCGCGATTCCATCCGACTACGATTGCGTCAAGGCGCTGCCGAAGATCGTCGCGGTCTTTCGCCAGAGCCAGGATCGCCATGATCTCGGACGCCGCAGTGATGATGAAGCCGGTGTTTCGAGCCAGTCCGCTCGACTTGGTCCCGCCTATGGCGACGTGGCGCAGTGCACGGTCGTTGACATCAATGGTACGAGGCCAAGTGATCTGATCAGGCTCAAGATCCAGTTCGTTGCCATGGAAAATATGGGCGTCGATGACTGCAGCGAGTAGATTGTGCGCGGCGGCGATGGCGTGAAAGTCGCCGTGGAAGTGCAGGTTGATTTTGGCGGCCGGTTCGACGCTCGCGCGGCCGCCACCAGTGCCACCACCTTTTTGTCCAAATACAGGTCCGAGAGAGGGTTGCCGTAACGTGACGATCGCGCTCTTGCCGAGTTGCTCCAGTGCCTGCGCCAACCCGATAGAGACCACAGTCTTGCCTTCACCGGCTTTGGTGGGGTTGGTGGCAGTGACCAGTATCAGCTTGCCGCGGCGCTGTATCGCGGAATCGGCTAAGAGGCTCAGCTTGAGCTTGTAGCCATACTCACTGCACCGAACCAAATGCCGCTGGTCCAGCGCTAACTTGGAAACGATCTCTTCAATAGGAAGCAATGCAATCGGAGCGTGGAGTCATCCAAATGTTTATTGGTGACTTGCGAAGGTAGTTTAGCACGCGGAGTTGGACATACGAGGGAAGTGTTTAGTGAATGCCCCCCTGCTGAGAGATTTTCAATACGCCCAACGGGGTTCGGTCAAGAACGTAGGCTTCATCGTAGTTTCGCATGTCACAGATGCCATCGGGATCGGCGCCAACATCGCGATCTTCAGCCTTGTAGATTCTGCGCCTTTGCCCTATTCTGATGCCGACCGAATGTCCGAGTATTGGAGCGCTCTCAATGGATGCCATTGAGCCCAATTCCGAAAAAAGTGTAGGTTGACAACAGCGCATAAGGTTATAATAATGTTAATCGTTTCCGGAGGCGTGAGCAAAAGGGAGCTTTACAGATGAATCTCGTCAGGCTTGGCTGTTGTGTCCTCGTTGCGGCGGTGTCAGGTTCTGCTCAGCAGGCCGCGGAGAAGATTGAGTTCTTCGAGCGGCGAATTCGTCCGGTGCTTACCAATAACTGCTACACCTGTCACACCGATACAAAGCTAGGTGGCCTGCAGGTGAACTCCAGGGTTGCTCTCCTGACGGGCGGTAACTCCGGCCCAGCCATTACTGTTGGAAAGCCCGACGATAGCCTTCTGATCCGCGCGGTCATGCATGTAGATCCCAATCTCAAAATGCCGCTGGGCGGACAGAAGTTGAAGGACAGCGAGATCGCAGATCTGAAGTATTGGATCCAGACCGGAGCCGTCTGGCCCGATGGAGACGCCAAGGCCGCGGTCGCTCCAATTGCATCGCCTAAGTTCAGCATCAAGCCAGAACAGCGGAAGTTTTGGTCCTTCCAGCCCATTCAGAAACCCGCTGTACCAGCCGTGAAGGATACGGCCTGGGCGAAGACAACGATTGATCGTTTCATACTCGCGAAGCTTGAGGAAAACAATCTGAAGCCGGTAAAGCAGGCTGACAAGCGCTCGCTGATTCGCCGGGCCTATTACGACTTAATTGGATTGCCTCCCACGCCGGAGCAGGTCGATGCTTTCTTGTCCGACAACTCGCCGGAAGCATTCGCCAAGATCGTCGACCGCTTGCTCGCAGCCCCGCAGTACGGCGAGAGATGGGGCCGCCATTGGCTCGACGTTGCCCATTACGCTGATGGCAGCGACCGGCCAGACCGGCGCCCTGTGTTTCTGGGATATGGCCAGGCGAGGGACGGCTACGCAGAGACTTGGCGCTATCGCGACTGGGTAGCGCAGGCGTTCAATCAGGACATGCCTTACGACCAGTTTGTGAAGGCACAACTGGCCGCGGATTTGATGCCGGAGAAGGACCGGGCTAAGTTGCTTCCGGCGCTCGGATTTCTCGGGATCGGCCCTTGGTTTACTGGCGACGACGTCGTTTTCGTGGAAGCACGTGCCAATGAACGGGACGACAAGATTGATGTCGTAAGCAAAGGATTCCTGGGATTGACCGTGACCTGCGCCCGTTGCCACAACCATAAATACGATCCGATCTCTCAGAAAGATTACACGGCTATGGGCGGTATCTTTGCGAGCAGCGGCTATTGGGAATACAACCTGGCTCCCGAGCAGCAAGTGGCGGCCTATCAGAATCAGCAAAAAAAGGTAAAGGCGGCAGAGTCGGCGCTGTCGGAATATGCGGACCAGTCGGCGCTCCGAGTGGCAGAAACCCTCGCCGGCCAAATACCCCAATACATGCTGGCTGTGCGCAAAGTCTCTTTGGCCAACCCGAAGGCTCAGAAGGCGGATTTTGAGAAAGTAGCGGAGACCGAAAAGCTTGATTCGGAAACGTTCCAGCGATGGTTCAAGTATCTGACGGCGACAGAGAAGCTGCATCCATATTTGAAAGCTTGGGACGCGATGATGGCCAAGGGCGGCGGTACCGATGCCGAGGCTCAGAAGTTGGCGGAGGACTTCCGGGATATGGTGTTGAAGGTCATCCCCGAAAGGAAGGCTGTAATCGCGGCCAATGAGGAGATGACGCGGAATTATAAGCCGGATGCCAACGAGGCCAGCGTGATGTTGCCGGGCGACCTGATGCAGTTTGAGCTGTTTCAATTCAAGCAGCAGATGGTGCAGAAGGTGATGGACACCAATCACTATTACGTATGGCTGGATGTAGTGCGGGGTGAAAACGATCAATCCTTCGCCAAAAAGGATGGAATCTTTCAATACAAGAGCAAGGACCTGCTGCGTTTCCTGACGGCAGAGGAAAAAAGCAAACTCGATGCGATGCAAGCCGAAGTGTCGGCGCTAACCAAGGCCATGCCGCCGGAGTATCCGTATCTCATGGCGCTCAAGGACGAGGCCAAGCCGGTGAATCTTAAGTTGAACATTCGCGGAAATCCGCATGCACTGGGCGAAGAGGTGCATAGAGGCTTTCCGGCAATCATTGGAAAAACCGACGGAGATCCTCTTCCCTTTGACGAAGGCAGCGGGCGCATGCAACTTGCGGATGCGATTGTGCAAAGCCCTCTGGCTGCGCGCGTGATGGTGAACCGGATATGGCAGCACCATTTCGGACGCGGAATCGTGAACACGCCAAGTGACTTCGGCATGATGGGGGACAGGCCTTCGCACCCGGAACTTCTTGACTATCTGGCCAGCCAATTCATCGCGGGCGGCTGGTCGATCAAAGCGATGCACCGGGAGATTATGCTGTCCGCAGCCTATCAGGAGGCCTACCAGGCCTCGGAAGCAAATAGCGCCGTCGACCCGGAAAATCGCCTCATATGGCGGGCTAATTTCCGGCGGCTCGAGATCGAGTCCATTCGAGATTCAATGCTGTATGTGACCGGCAACTTGGACGAGAGGCTGGGTGGACCGCCGCAAAATTTGAAGAACCCCAACTTTAAGAAGAGAACCTTTTACGCGCGGGCCAGCCGCACGCCAGACGGTCTTTTGACCCTGTTCGACTATCCGGACCCTAACATCACCGCGGAACAGAGGAGCGTCACGAATGTGCCGCTGCAAGGGCTATTCTTCATGAACAGCGATCTGGTAAATAACCAAGCCAACACGCTAGCCGCGCGCCTCTTGCAGGAAAGCGACAACGATGAGGATAGGATCCAGCGGGCTTATCGAATCGTATTTGAACGTCCGGCAACCCAGGCCGAAGTTCAGCGCGGGCTGCAGTTCCTGAGCAAGGCGGATGTTTTATTCAAGCAGGCGCCGGCGGAGCCGATGGCGGTGCAAGCGCCTCGTGCACGCCCACAAGCGGTCAACGACGAGGACGAGGCTCCGCTTCCTCGGGCGTCCGCTCCCGCTACCAAGATGACGCCATGGGAGCAGTATACACAGGCCCTCCTAAGCTCGGGCGAGTTCTATTACATCAACTAAGAGAAGAAAGGACTTTACAATGAGCGACAAGCGACTCTTTCCCCCGTCAACGCGCCGCGATGCATTGAAGACGTTTGCGAATGGCTTCGGGCTGGCGTCGTTTGCCGCTCTGGCCGGGCGGCCGGTTGAGGCAGCTTCTCCGGCGATCGCCGGGAACCCGTGGACGCCCAAACCGCCCCACTTCGCGCCTAAGGCTAAACACGTCATCGTAGTGTTTCTGCAGGGTGGACTCTCGCAGGTGGATAGTTTCGATTACAAGCCGATGTTGGATAAGTTCGACGGTAAGCCGCTGCCCTTTGAAACGCCGCGTACTGAATTCGCAACTGGGAATCTGATGCGGTCCCCGTTCACTTTTAAGAAATATGGAAAGAATGGAACGGAGGTCAGTGAGCTTTTTCCGCATATCGGCCAAAACATCGATGACTTCTGCATCGTTCGATCGATGATTTCCGATATACCAAACCACGGTCCTTCTGTCTATATGATGAACACCGGGACCATTCGGGCCGGACGCCCTCAGATGGGGTCGTGGGTCGTATATGGGCTAGGTACCGAAGATCAGAACCTTCCCGGGTTTATTGTCCTCACTGCGGGAGGCGGAGGCGGAGACTTCTCGTCAGCATTCCTGCCGGCAGTCTATCAAGGCACTTTGGTCCCCTACAACCAGCCCGATCCGAAAAAACAGATTCAATATCTGGCCAACGCACGGATGAATCTCACGCAACAGCGCGAACAGTTGGACCTGCTCCAGGATATGAATAAGTCGTATTTGGATCGGGTGGACGGAGCGCCGGAGTTGGAGGCCACCATCCAATCGATGGAAGTTGCCTTCCGCATGCAGACCGAGGCTCCGGACGTATTCGACACTCGTAAGGAAAGCAAAGAGACCCTTGCCAAGTACGGCCAGGGCGGCATCTCGCAGGCCTGCCTGACGGCGCGCCGGTTGGTCGAAAAAGGCGTTCGTTTTGTCCAGATCGTGCATGCGGGTTGGGATCACCATGCCGACATCATGGGCCATAAATTTACCGCGCATGACGTCGATCAGCCCATCGCCGCGTTAGTACAGGATCTTAAAGAACGCGGCATGCTCGACGATACCCTGGTTCTTGTCACCAGCGAATTCGGCCGCACGCCAGTGCTCAATCTGGGCGGATTCCGGTCGGTTCACAATGGCCGGGACCACAATATCTACGGCTTCACGGTCTTGATGGCCGGAGGCGGATCCAAAGCCGGCGGTATCTACGGGACCACCGACGATTTCGGTTTCAAGGTAGCCGAAAATCCCGTCCATGTGCACGATCTTCACGCGACAGTGTTACACCTGCTGGGACTGAATCACGAAAAACTAACATTTAAGTACAGCGGGCGTAATTTCCGATTGACGGACGTAGCCGGGCGAGTCGTTAAAGACTTGATAGCCTGACCGAACAAGCGCCATAACTGGTCTTGTCTGAGCCGCCTGCCGACCTTTTGTATGCGCTGCCACCGCTCAATCTTGCCGCTGAATTACAAGACTTGTGGCTTTTGCCAACGCCCGAGTTAAGTCCTTGTTCCCGGCTTGCCGTTTTGTTTGCGGCGTCACGCAGAGGCTATCGGACCCACCAAGCGCCATCCCTCCAGCGTTACTCCCGTGAGCGTTTCCAGCGTGAGCTATCCCAACCGGCACCCGACGCCGCACGACATAGGGTGCCCCGATACTGACCCCTTGACTTTCAAGATCGACAGGAGTAGCTTACCCGAAGATTTTGGACAGTTCGTAGTTTGGGTGAGGGGGTATAGATGAAAACACTGAGACACATCTCTTTGTACGTTATAGCAGCGATCTGGATGACCTCGCCGGCTTACGGTCAGCTCAGTACCGCTACCGTGAGAGGAACCATAACCGACGCCAGCGGTGCAGGAATTCCCGGCGCCGCTTTGAACTTGGAAAACACTACC
>Ga0310811_10013787_pt1 | contig 10531 bp, 13 predicted proteins | sample YCmetagenome_FD_207642 | JGI IMG/M metagenome (GOLD analysis project Ga0310811, IMG submission 207642) | Soil microbial communities from experimental microcosm in Duke University, North Carolina, United States - YC | ecosystem: Engineered > Artificial ecosystem > Soil microcosm > Unclassified ... | reverse complement strand
GCCAAAGTTGTTCAACTCAAAGAAAAACTTAACAATAAAGATATTTGGGAAATATCGAGATGTTTTTCAGGAACAACTTTCTTTGTATATACTGATCAACAAATCAAAGAATACGAAAATAGTCCGTCACAAAGAATATGGGCTGATAGGTATTTTGACCTTTTGGAACCATATAATGAGTTTGGATATTTTAAGCGAGACAATTTCTCTGTGTATGTGGATAGCAAAGAAAACTTTGATACTAACTACCAAAGTAATTGGTATTATTACTATAAATAAGCAGTAAAAAAGCTTCGCTGTTATATTCTTTTTACATTTACAAATTTTCGGTTCAATTCTATCCTGTTCAACCTTTTCTGACCAACCTTATAGTAGATCATTTCACCTCAAAAAAATCTCATTTTATAAACCCTTTCACTTTCAAATCTTGAATTATAGGCTCTATAAGCCGCAAAAAGCTTTCTAAATGTTGAAAATATTCCTGCTGATCGGTACAAAGCCCCGGTACTATGGTATCGGGGCTTTTGTTATCAATGGGGTTCGGGTCCCTTCTTCCGTACATGGCTTCACTTTAAAAAAAGTTGGAAAATTAACTCCCGTCACCCGTTTCCTTTTTCAAAAATTTTTCAACCGCTTTCTGCAGTACAGGTAAATCAAACGGCTTGGAAACCACCCCGTTCCAACCGTGGTAATCGCGGTCAAGCTCTGCTTTGGAATAGCCAGAGATCATGATCACAGGAATATTGAAGGTGGCAGGATTACTTTTTAACTGCTGACATATCTTATCTCCGTTCTCTTCAGGCATTTGGTAATCCAGCAGGATCAAGTCAGGATGATACTGACTGAATACCCTGAATATATTGTCGACCCTGGGCAATGTAATTACGACATAGCCCTCCATCTCGAAATAGATCTTGATCACCTCAAGCAGGTCTTTATCGTCATCGATAACAAGTAAACGTTTTTGCATAGTATATTTAGAACATGGCGTTTGACTGATTGTTTTTTGGCAAAGCTTGTCTGTCTTGTAAAATTTATTTTGCAAATTGATGCCTGTAAACCAATAACCAATTACCTAAGAAATTATGAAAAAGAACAAGATAAAATCTTTGTCTATTCTGGCTTTATCGGCAGCCATTTTTACGTGTTTCGCCTACACAGCTGACCAAAATAATAAGCTCTCGGTGACAGAAAAATCACAAGGCTGGAAATTATTATTCGACGGAACCTCAACCAGCGGCTGGCACTTGTACAATAGCCAGGCGCCGTTTACTGTATGGAAAGCAAAAGATGGTGAATTGTTTTGCGATCCTATGGATAAAACAGGTCCCGGCGATCTGGTTACCGATAAAGAATATAAGAATTTTGATCTCAAGTTCGATTGGAAACTACCAAAAGGAGGCAACAGTGGTGTTTTTATTAATGTTTTAGAAAGGAAAGATGTTCCTACAGGTTGGGCATCCGGACCTGAATACCAATTACTTGATAATGCTAATCCTGACTATGCTAAACCGCAATACCGCTCCGGATGCTTGTTCGGTATGTCATCGCAAAAAGCTTTTGTGAAAACCAAACCAGCCGATACCTGGAATCATTCAGAGATCAAACAAAAGAATGGCAAGGTGCAGTTTTTCCTCAACGGTGTGCTAACCACAACAGAAGACTTTAACTCCAAAGCCTGGGCGGATAAAGTTGCAAAATCTCATTTTCACGCTTTCCCCGAATATGGCAAGCATATTAACGGTCATATAGTTCTGCAAGATTGGGCCACTGGTATTGCATTCAGAAATGTTAAGATAAAAGAATTATAGGTCATTGGAATATCTAAGTCAAATACTTCTGCGTATAAGCTTCCGTGTGCCAATCAGCACCGGTCGCTTATTTTATTTTAATAGATAAAAAATCCTATCACAATGATCGTCGTTTTCGGAACTCGTTTTTGCGGCAAAGTCGCGGCAGTTAATAATCAATGGGTCGAATCAAAATTCTTTTCGATTATGTTTATTCCGATTTTCCCGGTAGGTTCTATGTTCGTAACCAACTCAAAATTCAGAAGCCGGAACGGTTTTCAAATAGCTGTTAATGCTCAAAGTGTTAAGGCCGTATATGGCCGGATACTAAGTCTTATATTTTCCGGTTTGTTTTTTTACCTGGCTGCCGATAACTTCGGCAGTTATGACCGGGATCCAATAAAAATGATTGTTTATTTGCTGCTTGGCATCTTATTGGGCGGATTGTGCGTGTATTTTTATCTGTATTATGGCAAGCCTAGCCCCGATGATGTAGCGTTAAGAAACAGGATGGGTGCCCTTACCAGTTACTATGCCATGCCCCACTGGTTTGATTATCCTCAACTGAGAAATATGCTTGGTGCCCTTGAATTAAAATATAAGCAGAAATATCCGGACAGTGATTGAAAACCGACCTGCAAAGCGCCGAGATAGACCGGCATAAGCACATGCTACTTTTTGGTTTGGCGCTGTTTAACTGCATGGTTTACGATTTGCCCGAGAATGATGAGCTCTACGCTAAAGCTGACCGACTATTTTCGTAAGCTTACTACTCCGTACCTTCAGCAACACGGATATAATATCCATTGATATCAATAAAGGCAAACTCACGTAAGCCATAAGGGTGTGTTCGTAATGTATCAGCAAACTCGATACCTCTGGATTGATATTCTTCAAATATTTCATCAATGTTTTCGACAAACCAAATCAAAGGCAAACGACTTTTTGGATAACTGCTGATGGTAATCACAAAATCAGGAGCTTCGCCAAAAAGTAAGCGCATATCATCACGCCTGATGCCGCCGTCTGTTTCGTTACCATTCTGGTCGGTCCATGTCCATTCATCGTAAAAGCCCAGTTTGTCCCGGTAATAATCGAGCGTTTCCCGGAGATTTTTTACGGGAAGATGCGGATTGACCCTGATAAACTTCTTCGATTTCATCTAATTTGGGCATTGATCATACCCAAATTAAAAATTAAATCTGAAACGGAAAAATTGAGATTATGCAGCCTGAGCTACCTGATCTTCGAGAAATTCAGCGATCTGCATCTGCTCATTAGCAGAAAGATAACCGTAGTATTCCCAAGCCTGGTTATTCGGAGAAAAGGAAAAGTAACCGCCCGGTGTTTCGTCCTCCTCAAACCATACGGAATAGATCATAGAGCTATCGATTCCGTACTCCTTAAGGTTATCTTGTTTGCCGATCAATTTTATGTCGTTGGTGTTGCCATTTGGCAATTGTAGTTGTAATGATAAAAGGTTATTCATATGTCGTAGTTGTAATTATTTGAGCAAATTTTTAAAATGCTTGCAAAAAAGTAAGCTAAAACTGTGCCAATTGTTATCTTGCAGCCTTTTCCGTAATTAATATGAAACATTCTCTCCTACTCATTTTTTTTGTCTCCATTCTATATCTTCCTGAGACAAAAGCACAAAGCAACAATGAATTAAACAGCGGTTGGAAATGTGCGCCTGTAGACAGTATTAAATTTGATGGTTACAAAATTTCCACATCCGGGTTCAACCTGAGTAGGTGGATGCCCGCCACTGTTCCCGGGACAGTTCTGACAACTTTACTGAACAATAAAAAGGTTCCAGACCCCTTCTTTGGCTTAAATAATGAGCAAATACCGGATATTTATAAGACCGGTCGCGATTATTACACTTATTGGTTTGTTAAAGATTTTAAAGAGCAAGCAGGCGCTGAAGACCAAGTTTATCTGGACTTCAGAGGGGTAAATTATAGCTGCGATATCTATTTGAATGGAAAAAAGCTCAACAAAGCACCCCAGGTGGGGATGTTTCTACGCTATAGCTATAATATAACATCATTTTTGAGTAAAAATGGCAACAACAGGCTGGCTGTGCTGGTGCACCCGCCTGATGTACCGGGTAATCCAAATGGTGGCCAGGGTGGCGACGGTACGATCGCCCGCAACGTTGGCTTACAATACACCGCGGGTTGGGACTGGATTCAACCTATGCGCGACAGAAATACAGGCATATGGGACAAGGTTATTGTTCGCAAAACGGGGAAGATTCGCATCACAGATACACATGTGATCACTTTGGTTCCGGGTGTACGCCAGGTTGAAGGTGCTCAACAGCCTGCAACTATCAAAGTATCGGCTGAATTAAAGAATCCTACAGCAAGCGGCGTATCTGGTGTTTTACAATATGATATCGATGGCAAAACCATGTCGAAGAGTGTCTCTTTGAAAGCTAACAGCACTCAGGAAGTTACTCTTAATGACCTTATATTACAAAACCCAAAACTCTGGTGGCCAAATGGCTATGGTCCGCAGAATTTGTATAATCTGCATGCCCGCTTTTTGATCAATGGAAAAGTGTCCGATCAGGAAACCGTTAAGGTCGGTGTTCGGCAAATTCAAACCGAATGGAATACGCAAACCAAAAGCCGACAGGTTATGGTTAATGGTCAGAATATATTTATTAAAGGTGGTAACTGGATCATATCAGATGCTATGCTCCGTCTTTCAGATATGCGTTACGATGCCGAGGTCCGTTTTCATCGTGATATGAACCTGAACCTGATACGGGTTTGGGGCGGTGCCATGATAGAACGCCCGGAGTTTTATGATGCTTGTGACAGATATGGTATGTTGGTTTTCCAGGATATGTGGGGTTCGGGTGACTGTAACGGTCGCTGGCAAGATCCCATGAAACTAGATGATCAATGGACAAGAAGAAAATACCCGGACGATCACTCTCTGTTTCTGCGTTCGATAGAAGACCAGGTAAAAATGGTGCGGAATCACGCGTCGCTGGCTATCTGGTGTGGTGGTAACGAAATTACGCCCCCTGAAGATATTTTAGCCGCATTACGTGACACCATTATGCCTAAACTGGATAATACACGCTGGTTTGTGGACTACTCGAATTCCGATGCCATGTCCTACAATACATTGTTAGGTAATGGTGACGGTCCTTATGGCATACAACCGCTATCCACTTTTTGGGAACACCGTACCTACCCTTTTAATTCAGAGGTTGGTTCTATTGGTGTAAGCGATATGGAGTCATTGCGGAAATTTATTCCGAAAGACCACCTGGATAATATCCCGGTTTATGATGAATCAACTCATAAAAATAAAACGGACGAAGTGTGGGATTACCACAAATATATTGGTTACGATACCAGCATAAACAAATATGGTGAGGCTAAAAGCGCCGAAGATTTTGCCTTTAAAGCTCAATTGGTAAATTATGACCAGTATCGCGGTTTGATGGAAGGTTTTAGCGCCCACATGTGGGAATGGTATACCGGCACCATCATCTGGAAAACACAAAACCCGTGGACTGCCATGCGCGGACAAATGTATGATTATTACCTTGATCCAAACGCTTGCCTGTATGGCTTACACAACGGCAGCGAGCCTTTGCACATCATGTATAACCCGGTTAATGGCGTGGTGATGGCTGTGAATAACACATTCAGACCCCGGAGTGGTATGATGCTGGTTGTGAAGGCTTATGATATGGATGGTAAAGAAACTGTTCTAACACAAGTTTTCGCTGATATCGGTCCTGCACTTGCCAAGAAGTATCTTTCACTCAAAAAAGAAGTTGATCAGTTAGCAGCAGATAAAGGCATTTTCCTCGATTTGGAATTCCAGGATGCTGATCAAAAGCCTATTACTCAAAATATTTACTGGATAGCTGACAGCAAAGGAAATTATTCTGGTTTGCAGAAAATGAAAAAGAGTGAATTGGCAGTAAGTGCTAAATATCTGAAACCCGGTAATGTTGAAGTGACTTTAACTAATGACAAAAACAATGTTCCGGCATTCTTCAACCGGGTATCAATAACGAATGCAAATACAAAAGCAAGACTTCTGCCGGTATTTTATAGCGACAACTATGTTACTGTTCTGCCGGGTGAGCAAAAGAAAATCATAATCGACTGCGATCAATTCAAGAGCAATAAAAATATACAAATCTCTATCAATGGCTGGAATACGCCTTTGAGGTTTGTGGATATTTCAAACTGATAAATTTATTACATAGTTCCTGAACCGCTGTTTTTTCCAACTTTTTGATTAAGACAGCGGTTCATTTTTTTGGCAGTGTTACGGGAGTTTGGATGTATATTAACTTTATATGATTGACTTAACAAAAAGATAATATTAAATTTATATTTCTATCATCTACATTTGAAGCAACCCAATCATGAAAAAAGAAAAACAAGAATCTCCGGCAAAAGCAGCCAAGAAAATAGCAACCAAATCGATCCAACAACGCCTGATCAAAGCAATAAAAACCATTACCGCAGAATTGGGCCAGGTAGAGATCGACATTGAAAAAGAGGCAAAAAAATTAGCCAAGAAGATCACTAAAAACTTAAAGCCTGCCAAAGAAACTGAGAAAACTCCGGCACCTGCCACTACAGCTAAAAAAGTAGAAAAGACTCCTGCAGCAAGTAAAACAAAACAAGCGGCTAAACCTGCCCCTGTTGCAGCAGCTAAAAAGCCCGTGGCAAAAGCACCTGCAGCTAAAAGTCCAAAGAAATAAACTCAATCGATCAATTACAACGATTTGCAAAAACGGAGTGTATTGCCGTCGTTATCTGTTACATAGAATTCTCTTGTACCCCATGTTTGGTCTAGCGGCCCCTGGTGTACAGGAGAATTCTTTTTATGCGATGTATCCAAGCCGCGTTTTAGATATTTGCTGAACAGACTATCTACATCATCGACCCAAACATTTACTACAGATCCATATAAGGTGTCGCTTTCATAGGTCGTCAGTTGCAGCTCAACATCGTTATTTATCAGGTCGGCACCTCCCCAATCATTGGCCGATGGATCAGCATATTTCAACTCAAAGTCAAGTATGCGGGTATAAAAATCTACTGCATCTTTCAAATTTCGGCATTTAAATAGTGGGATCATTTTCATAGCACACTTGTTTAAGATTATTTATTCGGTCAGATGGTGATGTAGCAATAAAGCATAAGGTATTTTAGGCACTATCCAGGTTGATTTCGGTGGTAGTATCTCACCTGCCTCTGCAACCTTAATTAGTTCTTCGACACTTACAGGGCACAATGTAAAGACTATTGCATCCGGATAAACGGCCAATATGCCATTAATCTCATCCATAGCCATTTCGCCACCGGCACATTTTAACCGCTGATCTATCTTAGGATCTTGTATACCAAAGATAGGCGCTAAAACCGTTTCCTGTAAGATATAAGCATCTAAATTTGCCGCCGCATTTTGATTACTATAGAGCGGTGGTTTCGCTGTAAGTTCAAACCAGTTTTGATCAAAATACATCCCGAAGTGATGCGGCTTTCTGGGCTGTACCTGTTGCTTAGAAGGATGAATATCAAAATGCTGCTTTAACTGATCAAAGAAAGCCTCTTTCTCAATGGATTCTGATGGAACTACTACCCTGTCGTACTCCTCAATCCTCAATTGATCCGTAGCCATATAAAGCGAGGATATCTGACCAAACTCATTCAACCCTTTATCTCGTTGCTCCGCTGCCAGCAATGCAGATGATTCCAGGCGATGATGCCCATCAGCCAGGTAAGCAGTTTTGATCTTTGCGAATGCGTCGATGAGATGCTGCTGAACCACCGGATCTTCTATTTTCCAGAGATGATGCAGGCCATGCTCATTACCATAGGTTATCTTCTTATTATTATTTATGGTTTCAGCGATCATCCTGTTAATGGTAATATCAGGATGATAAGCCAGTAGAACCGGACTGCCTTCAAGACCTGTGTTTTTACGATAGTTAGTTAAACGCCGGATGCTATCGGCAAAGGTCAGTTCATGTATCTTGATATTGCCTTGCGCATAATCGTCCAGCGACGTTAATGCCCATATACCTGTTTGACGATATGTTTTATGTTCAACCTCATACACATAAATTCCGGGTGTTTGCTCGTGCCATAGTTTATCACTTTCAAGCAGGGTTCTCAATGTGTCTTTTATATCCTGGAAGGCTTTCGCCTGCCCTTCAGGTGTTTCGGGACGAAGCCTTGCTCCTGTTTCCAGCAAATGCTTTAGCGGTGCCAGCATTCCATCTTTTGTTTCATCACCAGAAACAGACTCGACCTGTAAAGAAGTAAATACCAATTGATCAGCATAAAAAGGGTTCGACCTGATTGCTCTAAAAGGTTGGATGTTCGCCATAAATAGGTTTATAATGGTGCAATATAGTAAACAAAAAAGGCCCGTTTTGCAGGCCTCTTTGTTAAAGATTATTCTCCGCGTTTTCGCTGATTATCACGATTGGATGTTTGGTCAGATCGCTGCCCGCCGCCATTACTTATGCCGGTTGATTTGATCTGTTCTTTTTGATTCGAAAATGCACGGTCTGAAGTCGGCCTGCCCTGTCCGCCTTTATTTTCCTTTGAAATTGGTTGTGTTTTCATAATTCTTACAATTAGTAACAAAAACATAACAACCAATCTTCTTAATTTGTGCGTCGGGATTTGATTTAAATTTTAACCAAATATTGGTTTGGATGTTTATCTATTATGAAAATATACCAGCAAACAATACGTCTGAGAGAAAGAAAAAGGGGCTTTCACCTGATAACACAGGAGGTGGTGAATGCACTGCCTGGCATACAGGAAATAAAAGCAGGTATCTGCCAGGTATTTATCCAGCATACTTCTGCGTCATTATGCATTAATGAAAATGCAGACCCAACTGTGCGCCAGGACTTCGAAACATATTTCAATAAACGCGTGCCGGAAAACGACCCCGATTATATGCATGATGACGAAGGTCCGGACGATATGCCAGCGCATTTGAAAGCCGCCATTTTAGGAAGCTCTGTAACCATCCCCATTAGCAATGGCAAACTAGCCCTGGGCATGTGGCAGGGTATATACTTCTGCGAGCATCGCAACTACGGTGGGTCACGGTCTATCGTTATTACAGCTTGGGGCCAATAAAATTATGCCGTTTTAGTTTTAAGTTTATGACCCCATGCTGCATAATAAAATATGAACAGGTATATGGGTAGTAAAACCAGATATGCTGTCCGTGGAGACCATATATCTGCAAAGTAACCATACAATGGTGGAATAGCTGCAGCCCCTGATATTCCCATTACCAGTAATGACGATGCAGTTTTAGTGAACTTGCCCAATCCGCTTAAAGCTAATGGCCATATTGCAGGCCACATCAGTGCATTTGCCAGACCGAGTAATCCAATACAGCAAACAGAGACGTAACTATTAGTAATTAAAGCCAGAATACTAAAAATAAATCCTAATACAGCTGAAATAACCAATGCTTTTTGTTGAGTAATGTACTTAGGGATACAGATTATACCGATTACATAACCAACCAACATGGAAACCATAGTTAACGTCGCAAAGAATTTTGCCGTAGACAAGGGTATGTTTTGTGCGGAGCCATAGCTAATAATAGAGTCTCCGGCTAAAACCTCAGCACCTACATATAAGAACAGGGCAACAATACCCAGTACTAAATTTGGAAACTGGAACACGCTTGTTTTGCTGGAATTCGCTAATGCGGTTGATTCATCTTCATGCTCGGTATCGATTTCAGGTAATGTTGAGCGGTAAATTAATATAGCCAATATCACCAATGCAACCATGATACAGACATATGGAACGATTACTCGTGAAGCTAATTCATTTAACACTTCAATCTTTTTATCAGCGCTCATTGTAACGAGGCTGGCCTTCAACTGATCGACATTTTTGAGTGCAACCACTCCTAGCGCTATAGGAGCAATAGCGCCTGCTGATTTATTGAAGATCCCCATAATACTGATCCGCTTCGCAGCACTCTCCGCAGGCCCTAATACTACTACATACGGATTTGATGCCGTTTGGAGTATAGCCAACCCTGCACCTTGAACAAAAAGTCCGGTAAGAAAGATAGCATACGTACGTGTTAAAGCAGCAGGGATAAAGACTAACGCTCCTACTGCAATAATAAACAAGCCTATTGCCATCCCATTCTTGAATCCAAATTTTTTCAGAACCATTGACGAAGGTGCAGCCATCACCAGGTAAGCAATGTAAAAGGCCGTTGCTACCAGGTAAGATTCAAGATTGGTCAGCTGACAGGCGATCTTCAAATAAGGCACCAATACCGAATTGAGCCAGGTAATAAATCCAAAAACAAAAAATAAAACACTGATAATAAGAATTGGACTAATAAGTGGCTTTTTTTGAACCGAAGTAGCAATAGTTGAAGTTTCTGTCATAGTTGTGATTTTTTTTCTAATTATAGTTATTATTTTATAAAGTGTATAATCTTTTTAAAAAAATTTAAAAACTATTTTTAATCAATGAGTGTTGTCTGTGGTAATAATAGTAAAACACAGTTATTGCCATTATCATAACTAAAAGATAGGTAATCATACCTAATCTTTCTGTGCTATCAATGTACCCCTTTTCTACAATAGTATTCCATAATCCGGTGTTATCTTTAAAGCCTAAGAGCCACTGACCAAAATTCCATGAAGCATGAAGCCCGATAGGTGCCGCAAGGCCTTTTGT
>Ga0310811_10013786_pt1 | contig 10531 bp, 9 predicted proteins | sample YCmetagenome_FD_207642 | JGI IMG/M metagenome (GOLD analysis project Ga0310811, IMG submission 207642) | Soil microbial communities from experimental microcosm in Duke University, North Carolina, United States - YC | ecosystem: Engineered > Artificial ecosystem > Soil microcosm > Unclassified ... | reverse complement strand
ATCGTGATGGTCACTCACGATCCCAAGGCGGCCGAGTACGCGAACCATACCCTGCATCTGGACAAGGGCACCCTGGTCGAGCAGGTGGCGGCATGAGTGCGCACGCGACAGCCCCCTCTCCCTTTCGGGGTGAGGGGCCAACCTCGCGGGGAAGCATGAGAAGCTTGATGAAAGCGTGCTCCGAGCCACTCCATCGTGAGCACCCGCCCCTCATCCGCCCTTCGGGCACCTTCTCCCCAAGGGGGAGAAGGGAGCATGTAGTGGAGCCAAGTCCATGAAATACTTCCATCTGATCTGGGCCGCGCTGTTCCGGCGCAAGACCCGCACCATCCTCACCTTGGTGTCGATCGTCGCCGCGTTCCTGCTGTTCGGCATGCTCGACGCGGTGCGCACCTCGTTCGACCAGGCCGGGCAGAGCGCGAACGGCGCCGAGCGCCTGCAGACCGGCTCGAAACTTTCCTTCATCCAGACTTTGCCGCAGGCGCTGGGCGCGCGGATCGCCCAGGTGCCCGGCGTGAAGATGGTGACGTACGCGAACTGGTTCGGCGGCGCCTACCAGGACCCGCACAACCAGGTCTTCAGTTTCGCGGTGGCGCCGAACTATCTGGACGCCTACCCCGAGATCGCGGTGGATCCCGCCCAGCGCAAGGCGTTCGACGACACGCGCACCGGTGCCCTGGTCGGCGAGACGCTGGCGCAGCGTTTCCACTGGAAGGTGGGCGACAAGATCCCGCTGCAGTCCACCATCTTCCCGGACAAGAGCGGCAACAAGACCTGGACCTTCGACATCGTGGGAATCATGCACGCGAAGGACAAGAAGAGCGCGGGCTTCTACGACCAGATGTTCCTGCTGCACTGGAAGTACTTCGACGAGACCACGCCGTACAACCGCGGCACCGTGGGCTGGTACGTCACCCGCGTGGCCGACGTGAACCAGGCCGACCGCGTGGCGCGGGCGATCGACGCGTTGTCGGCGAACTCCGACCACGAGACGCGCACGCAGACCGAGCAGGCCGCCACCGCGAACTGGATGAAGCAGCTGGCCGACATCGGCCTGATCGTGGGCTCGATCATGGGCGCGGTGTTCTTCACCCTGCTGCTGCTGTCGGGCAACACCATGATGCAGGCGGTGCGTGAGCGTACTTCCGAACTGGCCGTGCTGAAGACGATCGGCTTCTCCAGCCGCAGCGTGCTGGCGATGGTGCTGGCCGAATCGGTGCTGCTGCTGCTGATCGGCGGCGTGATCGGGCTGGGGCTGGCCGCCGTGCTGATCCCGGGCGTCAGCGCGCACAGCGGCGGCATGCTCAACCTGCCCACCGTGGGCGCCGGCAGCTGGGTGCTGGGCCTGGTGCTAATGATGCTGATCGGCCTGCTGGTGGGCGCGCTGCCGGCAGTGCGCGCGATGCGCCTCAACATCGTCGACGCGCTGGCCGGGCGCTGAGGAGAGAACCATGAAAAGGTTTTTCGTCAATCTGGGCCTGCTGATCGCTCTGGCCGTGGCGCTGGCGATCTGGGTGAAGCTGCCGTGGCCGGCCGTGCTGGCGCTGGTGGTGCTCGGTGCGCTGTGGATGGCGTTCACCCGCCACGGCCGGCAGGCCGCCTCGGTCACCGGCGTGGGCGTCAGCACGCTGCGCCAGCGGCTGGGTTCGTCCGCGGTGATTGTGATCGGCATCGCCGGCGTGGTCGGCGTGCTGGTGGCGCTGCTCGCGATGGGCGAGGGCTACAGCCAGACGCTGCGCAAGACCGGCAACGCCGATACCGCCATCGTGATGCGCGGCGCCTCGGCTTCCGAGGTGATGTCGGTGCTCGACCACGACAGCATCGTGCAGATCGTGCAGACGCCCGGCATCGCGCGCGACGCCAAGGGGCAGCCGCTGGCCTCGCCGGAACTGGTGGTCGCCGCCAACCTGCCGCTGAAGGGCGGCAGCGCCGACGACGAGGGCAGCGTGCAGCTGCGCGGCGTGGGCGACGAGGCCTGGGCGGTGCGGCCGCAGGTGAAGATCGTCGAGGGGCGCAAGTTCAATCCGGGCATGCGCGAGCTCGACGTGGGCAAGGGCGCGGCGCAGCAGTTCGCCGGCCTGGTGCCGGGCCACCAGGTGCGCCTCGGCAGCCAGCTGTGGACCGTGGTCGGCGTGTTCGCCTCCGGCGACGCGATGGATTCGGAAGTGTGGGGCGACGCCAACGTGGTGGCCGACACCTACCGCCGCGGCAGCAGTCGCGCTTCGGTGGTGGCGAAACTCGCCGATCCGCAGGCGTTCGACGCGTTCAAGGCGGCACTGGCGGCGAACCCGCAGCTGAAGGTGGACACCGACACCACGCTCGCCTACTACGCCAAGCAGTCCGAAGGCATGGCCACGGTGATCCGCATCATGGGTATCACGGTGGGCCTGATCATGGCGATCGGTGCGATGTTCGGCGCGCTCAACACCATGTTCGCCGCGGTGGCCACGCGCGCCCGCGAGATCGCCACGCTGCGCGCGATCGGTTTCCGCGGCCTGCCGGTGGTGGTGGCGGTGATGCTGGAGACCATGCTGCTGGCCCTGCTCGGCGGCGTCATCGGCGGCGCGCTGGCCTGGCTGGTCTTCAACGGCTACGGCGCCTCCACCCTCGCCGCCGGTACGGTGGGCAAGCTCAGCTTCGAACTGGCGGTGACGCCGGAGCTGCTGTGGACCGGCCTGAAGTGGGCGCTGGCGATCGGCTTCGTCGGCGGCCTGTTCCCCGCCGTGCGCGCCGCGCGCTTGCCGGTGACCACGGCGCTGCGCGAGCTGTGATGTTCAAGTCCCTCTCCCTTTGGGAGAGGGACTGGGGTGAGGGTTCGGTGCTGCCGCAGTGTTTCGCTCCGCCCGCACCCTCACCCGCCTGGATTCGCGCCATCCTTGGCGCTCACCCCTTCGGGGCCAGCTTCGCTGTTCCGCAGGTGCTTCGGCACCTGCAGGTCGGCACCCTCTCCCAAAGGGAGAGGGATTCGCAATGTGATTTCCCTACGGCGTCACCGGCGGTACGTACTGCAGCGTCAACCCCAGCAGCCACAACAGCCCCAGCACCAGCGGCACGTGCACCAAGAGCTGCATGAAGGTGTAGCCCACCACGTCGCGCGCCTTGAGGCCCAGCACGCCGAGCAGGGGCAGCATCCAGAACGGGTTGATGAGGTTCGGCAGCGCCTCGGCGGCGTTGTACACCTGCACCGCCCAGCCCAGATGCACGTGCAGGTCGTTCGCCGCCTGCATCACGTAGGGCGCCTCGACCAGCCACTTGCCGCCGCCGGAGGGTACGAAGAAACCGAGGATGGCGGAGTAGGCGCCCATCACTGCGGGAAAGCTGTCGGTGCTGGCCACGTGCACGAAGAGTTGCGACAGGCGATGCGCCAGCGTGGCGCCGTCCGTGCCCTGCGCGTGGGTGAGCAGGAAGGCGATGCCGCCGTACAGCGGAAACTGGATCAGCACGCCGGCGGTGCTGGGCACCGCGCGCGCCACCGCGTCGAGGAAGCTGCGCGGGCGCCAGTGCAGCAGCAGGCCCACGGTGAGGAAAAGGAAGTTGTAGGTGTTGAGGTTGGCGATCGCGGTCACCGCCTGCTTGGTGGCGAACTCGTGGCCCAGCCAGCCCAGTCCCAGCAGGCCGATCAGCACCGCCAGCAACGGGCTGTATTCCAGCCATTCGCCGGGGCGCGTGCGCGGCGGCAACTCGGGTACAGCCGTCGCTTCGGTGATGCCGAAGTCCTGCGCGGTGCGTGCGTTCTTCGCCGACGGCGCGGTGAGCCAGCACACCAGCAGCGAGGCCGCGATCAGGCAGGCGGTGAGCGCGAATGACTGCCACAGGAAGATCGTGCTGGTGAACGGCAGCACGCCGGTGATCGCGAGCAGGCCCGGCGGCATGCTGGCCGGGTTCGCCTGCAGCTGTGCGGCGGAAGAAGACAGACCCATCGCCCATACCGCGCCCAGGCCGAGGTAGGCCGCCGCACCGGCCGCGCGGTAGTCCATGCGCAGGTCGGTGCGCCGCGCCAGCGCGCGCACCAGCAGGCCGCCGAACACCAGCGAGAAGCCCCACGACAGCAGCGAAGCCAGCATGCTCACCAGCGCCACGTAGCAGATCGCGCCGCGGCCGCTTTTCGGCACCCTGGCCAGCAGATCGATGAAGCGCGCGACTATCGGCGCGGTAGCGACCACGTAGCCGCCGATCACCACAAAGGCCATCTGCATGGTGAACGGGATCAGGCTCCAGAAGCCGTCGCCGAACGCGTTGACGGTGGCCACGGGCGTCGAGCCGAAGGCCAGCGCGGCGATCGCCACGATCACCACGCCCAATGCCGCGAACACCCAGGCATCCGGGAACCAGCGCTCCGACCATGCCGCGCTGCGCAGCGCCAGGCGCGCCATCAGGCCTTCGTTCGTCGTGTTCATGCCGTTCCCCGCGTGATGTCCGGGGCATGGTGGCGCGGTGCGTGCCGGCGGGGCAAGCCGACCAAGGTCGAGCGGCAATCTCCTCCTGCGCAGCTATCGGACAGCACTGCTCCCTCCCCTGCGCGCAGGGGAGGGTTGGGGTGGGGTGCTTTCGGCAGGGGAGCGAAAAGCCATCCCCTTCCGGCCTTCCTCCGGGCCCCTTCCTTCATGGAGGAGGGAAAGTCAGTGCGCTTGCTTCTGCCGCGCCAGCGTGATCGCCGCCACGCCGAGCAGGATCACCGCCATCCCGGCGAGTTCGAACGGTCCGATGTGCTCGCCGGCCAGCAGCATGCCGAACAGCACCGCCACCGGCGGATTCACATAGGCGTAGCTGGTGGCGAGCACGGGGCGTGCGTGCCTGAGCACGTAGAGGTAGGCGCTGAAGCCGATCAGCGAGCCGAACACCACCAGATAGGCCAGCGCGAGGTTGGCGTGCAGCGAGGGGTGTGCCGGCAGCTGCTCGCCGCCGACCAGACCCATCAGCAGCAGCGCCACGCCGCCGCACAGCATTTGCGCGGCGGTGTTCATCGGTCCGGCCGGCATGTCCTGCTGCTTGCTCCACACCGAACCGAACGCCCACGCGGCAGCGGCCACCAGCAGCGCCAGCGCGGCGATCCGCGAGCCGGAGAGGTCACCGCCGAGATTGAGCACGATCACGCCGGCGAAGCCGACCAGCAGGCCCAGCGTCTCGCGCCGGTTCGGCCGGTGTCCGTACCAGCTGCCGAACAGCGCGGCGAACAGCGGCATGCTGGCCACCGCCACGGCGGCGATGCCCGAACTCACGCGCTCCTCGGCGAAACACACCAGTCCGTTGCCGAGGCCCAGCAGCAGCACGCCGACCACCGCCGCGTTGCGCCACTGCCGCCACGTGGGCGGGGCCACGCCGCGCAGGCGCAGGAAGCCGAACAGCAATGTGCCGGCGATCAGGAAGCGCACGCCCGCGAGCAGGAACGGCGGCCAGCTTGCCAGTGCGAAACGGATGCCGAGATAGGTCGAGCCCCAGATCACGTACAACGCCAGCAGGCCCAACGGCACCAGCAGGCGGGAGCGATCGGCAGCGGCGTTCGCCGCACTGTCGGCGGTGAGGGCGGTGGCATCGTTCATTGCGGGGCTCGACAGAGGGGTGCAGCGCGTGGCGCAGTCTACAGGCAACGGGGGAGCCATCCGCAGTTTCGACTGCGCCGGCGCACCGCTGCGGGGGAACAGCGGCAGCATGCATGATGGATGAGGCACAGGCTGTGCGGTAGCGAGGCTTGCGCAAGGCAGGCTTGAGGCGGCGTCAAGACGGGGATTTGTAGGAGCGCACCCTGTGCGCGAATGCTCTTGGCTCCGATCGAAGCGCAACGCATTCGCGCACGACCGCAGGAAGTCCCTTGTGGACAGGGTGCGCCCCTACAGGCGGCTCCTAGCGTTTGGCACGGCGCCGTTCGCGGGCCAGCAATTCGCGCTTGCGCTCCACGCCCCAGCGCCAGCCGCCGGGTGTGCCGTCCTCGCGCACCACGCGATGGCAGGGCACGATCAGGGCAAGGTGATTGTTGCCGCAGGCATTGCCCACCGCACGCGCGGCCTTCGGTGCGCCGATCGCGGCGGCCAGCTCGCCGTAGCTGCGTGTCTCGCCGGCAGGAATGCGCGTGAGCGCGTTCCACACCCGCCACTGGAATGCGGTGGCGGCCACATCCAGCGGCGGCAGCGCGGGCGCGGCGACATCGCTCCAGCCCAGCTCGCTGGCGATGCGGGCGATCACCGCGTCCAGCCATTCCTCGCGGCCCGCATCCACGCGTTCGCGCGCGGCCTGCGGGAACTCGGCGGCGAGCCGCGCCGCGAGTTCGGCGTCGTCCGCGCCCAGGGTCACCGCGCAGATACCGCGCGTGGTGGCCGCCACCAGCAACTGGCCCAGCGGCGTGGCGGTGGTGGTGTAGCGGATGCTGGCGCCCGCGCCGCCGGCGCGGTAGCTGGCCGGGGTCATGCCGAGCAGGCGGTCGCTGTGCTCGTAGACGCGGCTGCCGGAGCCGAAGCCGGCCTCGTACACCGCGTCGGCGACCGCCGCGCCGCCCTGCAGTGCGGCCTTGAAATGGCCGAAGCGGCGGGCACGATGGTATTCGGCCGGGCTCAGCCCAAAGCGTCGGCGGAACGCGCGCTGCAGGTGGCCGGGACTCAACTGCGCGAACTGCGCCAGTGCAGCCAGCGTGGGCGCCGCATCGGCGCGTTCGATGCGGGTGCGCACGCGTTCGAGGGTATCGGCGAGGGGGGCGGGGCGGGCGTTCATGGCGTCATCCAATGGTGCGTGTCGCCATGTTGTGCCGGGGCGACGCCGGGCGCCATCCGGATCCTGCGCTGGAGCAGGCCTTTCAGTGCGCGACCGGGCGACCTTGGCGGATCACCACGAACTCGCCTTCCAGCACGTCAGGCGCGGGCTTGCTCGGCGCGTTCGCCGAAGCCCGCGGCGAACGCACCTGCTTCCACTGCCGCCATGCCAGCAGGATGGCGCCACCGATCAGCAGCACGCCGGCCACGGCCAAGCCGAACACCAGCAGCACACCCAGCACGGCAACGCCGAGCAGCAGCGACAGGGCGCGCACCAACGGGTGGCGGGAACGGCGGGGCGAGGGCAGATGGAAATGCATGGTGTTAAAAATCCGTGTGCTAAAATCAAGGACTTGCGTGCGACACGATGAGGCCATCCGGCCTGCAGGACAAGTGCCGATGGACACCATTTCACCTACCTCGCTGCTGTGCCGGCTGGACGCGATTCCCGACGGCGGCGCCACCGCGATCGAGAGCGTGGCTGCGCTCGACAACGAGAGCGTGATCGTCGATCGCCGTGGTGATGCCGTGCGCGCCTGGCTCAACGTCTGCCCGCACGCCGGCCGCCGGCTGGACTACGCGCCGGGCATGTTCCTGCTCAAGGACGAGCTGCTGATCTGCGCGGTGCACGGCGCCAGCTTCAACCGCAACGATGGCATCTGCGTGGCCGGCCCCTGCCGCGGCGAACATCTGCGCGCGTTGGCGGTGGAGCTGCGCGACGGCGAGGTGTGGCTTGTCCCTTGCGATCGTCCTTGATCGCAGAATCAAACGGGCGGCCATCCTTGGCCGCACTCTTCAACGGAACAGCAGGTTGATCGACACCAGGGTGACGATCAGCATCGTCAGCGTCAGCGGCGCGCCCACGCGCAGGAAGTCCCGGCCTTTGTAGCCGCCGGGGCCGGTGACCATCATCAGCGCGGGGTGGCCGGAGCTGAGCAGGAAGGTGTTGGACGAGGACACCGCCACGATCAGCGCGTAAGCCGAGGGGTTGCCACCGGTGGCAACCGCCACGCTGATCGCGATCGGCACCATCATCACCGTGGCGCCCACGTTGGACATCACCTGCGAGAACAGCAGGGTGAGCACGGCCAGCGTGGCCTGCAACACCCACGGCGAGGCGTGGCCCAGGTAGTGCAGCACGTACTGCGCCAGCCACGCCGCGGTACCGGTGGCGTCCATCGACCAGCCCAGCGGAATGAGGCATGCGGTGACGAAGATCGTCTTCCAGTTGACCGCCTTGTAGGCCTCGTCCATGTTCAGTACGCCCGACAGCAGCATGCCGATCGCGCCGCACATCATCGCCACCGAGAGGTCCAGGTTGGTGAACAGCGCGAGGCACTTGGCCAGCACGAAGAAACCGATTGCCTGCCAGATCTTGCCGGGGCGCTGCTCCTCCTTCGGGATGTCGGTGACCACCACCAGGTCGCGGTCTTCCGAGGCCAGCGACAGGTCGCGCCAGGTGCTGTGCACCACCACGGTGTCGCCCGCGCGCAGCGTCACCGCGCGCACGTCGTCGCGCAGCACCTGGTCGCCGCGATTCACCGCCAGCACCGAGATGCCGAAACGCTTGCGCAGGCGCAGCTCGCCGATGGTGTGCTTGATGAAGCGCGACACCGGCGGGATCACCACCTCGGAGATGCCGGCGCGGGTAGGGTTGAACAGTTCGGCCAGCTGGCGCATGCGGGTGGAGAGCCGGCACAGCTGGTTGTTGGCGAAGCGGTTGAGTTGCTCGCGCGGCCCCAGCACGCCGAGCACCGAGCCCACCCAGATCACGTGGTCGGCCGGAGGCGCCATGCGCGCGTCGTTGCCGCTCTTGATCGCGAGGATCAGCGGCGCGTCGTGCAACTGCTCGGCCTCGCCGATGCTCATGCCCACCAGCGGGCTCTCGGCGGTGACGGTGAGCTCGGCGCTCTCGCCCACGATGCCGTAGGTGTCGGCGAAGTAGCTCTCGGTGCGGCCGGGCGTCACCTTCAGGCGCTCGTCCTCGTGGCCGGGCAGCAGCTTGCGGCCGAAGAAGTAGAAGTACGCCAAGCCCACCGCGGCCAGCGCGAGGCCGGCCGGGGTCACGCTGAACAGGCCGAACTTCGGGATGGTGTGCGCGCCTGGCAGCAGGTTCGCGTTCGCGCTGGCGATCAGGTCGTTCAGCACGATCAGCGGCGAGTTCGCGATCAGCGTGGTGTTGGTGGCAGTGAGGATGCAGAACGCCATCGGCAGCAGCAGCTTCGACAGCGGCACGCCGGTGCGCGCGGACAGTCGGCTCGACACCGGGATCATCAGCGCGGCCAGCGCCTGGCTGGGAATCACCGCCGAAAACAGGCTGGCCATGATGTTGATGACCAGGCCGAGGCGGGACTCCATGCCCTTGGCCAGCCGCATCACCATGTGCGCGGTGAGGTTGAGCACACCGGCGCGATCCAGTCCTTCGCCCATGATCATGATCGCGATGATCGCGATCACCGCGTTGCCGGCGAACCCGTTGAACACGCGGTCGGAGGGGATCACCCCGGTGAGGCCGATCACCACCACCACCAGCAGCGCCACCATGTCGGCGCGGATCCACTCCAGCACCAGCATCAGCATGGTGAAGCCCACCAGCCCGAGCACCAGGATCATTTCGGGGGTAAGCGTGAGCGGCACTAGCGTGCTTCCCTGGACGCGGGATGCGGATGGATGCGGGGTGGCAGTGGCGGATTCACGCTGCGGCGCTCGTCCCTGGCAGGTTCGCGCAAGTATAAGCGGCGCGATGCAAGGGCTGGTGAACCGTGGCCGCCGCAGGCCATTCCCATGGGAGCGGTTGTAGGAGCGGCTGCCGGAAACGTCAGGTACGACGATAGAGCAGATCCCACACCCCATGCCCCAGCTTCAGCCCGCGCCGCTCGAAGTGGGTCTCGATGCGCCAGTCCGGTTTCTCGGCATACTGGCCGGGAGCGAGGGCATTGCGCCAGTCGGGCGCGGCTTCCATCGTTTCCAGCATGTGCTCGGCATAGGGTTGCCAGTCGGTGGCCAGGTGCAGCAGGCCGTCGGGCGCCATGCGCGAGGCGAGCAGGGCGACGAAGTCGGGCTGGATGATGCGGCGCTTGTTGTGGCGCTTCTTGTGCCAGGGATCGGGGAACCAGATGCGCGCCTCGGTCAGCGTGCCCGGCGCGATCTCGTGCGCCAGCACCTCCACCGCGTCATGCTTGTAAAGCCGTACGTTGCGTGCTTCGCGCGCGGCCAGCGCGTTCATCAGCCGGCCTACGCCAGGGCCGTGTACTTCCACGCCGAGGTAGTCGCGCGCCGGGTCGTGCTCGCTGGCCCAGGCCAGTGCCTCGCCGTTGCCGAAGCCGATCTCCAGCACCAGCGGCGCCTGCCGGCCGAAGCGTGCGGCGTAGTCCTGCGCGCTGCCCGTGTAGTCGATGCCGAAGCGCGACCAGTGCTCGTCGAAGGCACGCTGCTGCGCCGGCGTCATGCGGCCCTCGCGCAGCACGAAGCTGCGGATGCGGCGGAGATGTTCGGGGGCGTCGTGGTCGGTCATGGCAAACGAAACGTGTCGAGTGATTCCCTCTCCCTTTGGGAGAGGGTGCCGACCTGCAGGTGCCGAAGCACCTGCGGAACAGCGAAGCTGGCCCCGAAGGGGGTGAGCGCCAAGGATGGCGCGAATCCAGGCGGGAGAGGGTGCTGGCGGAGCGAGCGGTGGAGATTGGTGCAAGGCGTCGATTGCGCGCTACGGCCGAACCCTCTCCCCCAGCCCCTCTCCCGCGGGGAGAGGGGAGAAAAGCCGGTCAGCCGATGGTGCCGTCGATCGGGCTGGA
>Ga0310811_10013785_pt1 | contig 10532 bp, 8 predicted proteins | sample YCmetagenome_FD_207642 | JGI IMG/M metagenome (GOLD analysis project Ga0310811, IMG submission 207642) | Soil microbial communities from experimental microcosm in Duke University, North Carolina, United States - YC | ecosystem: Engineered > Artificial ecosystem > Soil microcosm > Unclassified ... | reverse complement strand
GGCGCTGGTCTTGGGTGATCTGGTCCGGTCGCTCGACGGCCAGGGAGTGCCGAAGATCGTCCTCCTGAACGGGCACGGCGGCAATGATTTTCGCCAGATGATCCGGGAGCTGCAGCCACAGGTGAAATCCTTCCTTTGTCTGATGAACTGGTACAAGCTGGTCGATCCCAAGGAGTTCTTCACCGATCTGGGCGACCACGCGGGAGAGCTCGAAACGAGTGTCATGCTGCACGTGGCCCCGGACCTCGTCCGCCCGCTCGCCGAGGCCGGCTCCGGCGCCGCGCGTCCGTGGAAGCTCGAGGGCTTGCGAGCGGGGTGGGCGTGGGCGCCACGCCGCTGGACCGCGGTCACCGACGACACCGGCGTCGGGGACCCACGCGCCGCCACACGCGAAAAGGGGGAGCGCTACGTCGCGGCGGTCGTGGACCGCGTGGCGGCGTTTCTCGTCGAGCTGGCGGCGGCGGATCCGCACAACCTCTACTATCATTCGGAATGAACGAACACGACAAACGGCCGATCGTCACGATCGCCTTGATGGCGGCACTCGCCGACGGCGCGGCGTCGCCTGAGGAGCAGGCGCAGCTGCAGGACGCGATGAACCGTCTCGGCATCACAGACAGCGATGGGCTGACGCAGGCGGCACGGACGGGGCACCTCGACATCGATCAAGTCGTCAAGTCGCTGTCCGACGATGCCGCGCGGGCGTACGCCTATGAGCTGGCGCTCGTCGTCTGCAACGCCGGTGGCCCGGCGAACGACCGGGAGCAGGCCTTCTTGAAGGAGCTGCGCGGCGCACTGGGACTCGGGGTCCCCGCTGTGGCGCAACTCGAGCACGATGCCGCCGCGCTCGCGAGCGCCGCTCCCGTGACGAGTGGATCGAGCGGTGGTGGCGCAGCGGAGCCCGACCTCGAGCAGATGATCCTGCAACAGGCGATGCTCGCCGGCGCGGTGGAGCTGCTCCCCGACCGATTGGCGAACCTCGTCATCCTGCCGCTGCAGCTGCGGCTCGTCTACCAGATCGGCCGCAAGTACGGTCAGCAGCTCGACGCCAACCAGATCAAGGATCTCGCGGGGACGCTGGGCATCGGCGCGGCGGCCCAGGCGCTCGAGGGAGTCGTCAGCAAGCTGGTGCGCGGCCTCGCCGGTGGACTGCTCGGTGGGATCGTCGGGGGCGCGGGTGGAATCGCCGCCGGGGCGGCGGTTACGTTCGCCTCGACGTACGCGCTGGGCCACGTGGCGCAGCGCTACTACGCCCAGAACCGGAGCCTCAGCACCGCGGACCTGCGGGAGCTGTTCCAGAAATTCCAGGAAGACGCCCGCGGCATATTCCCGCGGGTGCAAAATGAAATCCAGTCCCAGGCGAAGACCCTGAACCTGCCGGGCCTGCTCGACGCGATTCGGGGCCAGACCGCCTAGGCTGAAACCGCCGCCGACCGCCCGCCGTAGGGTGGGGCGTTGCCCTCACTCTTTCGGGAGTCCGTTGTGTTGAAACCCGTGCTCGGCTTCGCGGCTGTCGGCCTCGTCGGGATCCTGTTGCTGCCGTTCTTCGGCGCGCTGCTCGGCTTGGTGTTCTTCCTGCTCAAAGTCGCGCTGGTGATCTTCGCGATCTGGTTCGTGATGCGGCTGTTCCGCAAGAGCAAGAGCGATGAGGCGACCGCGGATTAATTGGCGCCTCTCCCCATAAGTGGCGCGACGCCGGGAGTGGGGGCGCCGGACGCGTTGGACGCGGGGGCGCTCGACCCGGACCATTGTTTCGGATCTCCTTGGTGACCACGAGAGACGATGTCCAGGCCGTGCGGCCCCCGCGTCCTCGCGTCCTAGCCCCCACTCCCGGCGGCCGCACCCGCTTCCAACAAGCTCCCTGACTCTCTCCTACCAGATCTGAGGCACCACGTCCGGCGGCCGCACCATCGGGTCGCCGGGCTTGCATCCGAACGCCCGGGCGAACGCCGGCGAGTCGGAGAGCGGCCCGTTGACGCGCCAACGCTCCGGCGCGTGCGGATCGACGGTGACGCGGGTGCGCAACGCGGCGTCCCGCGTCTGGGACCGCCAGCTCTGGGCGTACCCCAGGAAGAAGCGCTGCTCCGGGGTGTAGCCGTCGATCAGCTTGGGGCGACCATCGCGCACCAGTGCGCGTTGCAGCGCGTCGTAGCCCGTCAGGATGCCGCCGTAGTCTGCGATGTTTTCTCCCAGGGTAAGCCGGCCATTCACGTGGAAGGTGTCGACCTGCACGTACCCGTTGAACTGCTGCACCATGCGGTCCGCCTGAGTGGTGAAGTGCGCCGAGTCGGCGGCCGTCCACCAGTCCCGCAGGTTTCCTTTGGCGTCGTAGTGACGCCCCTCATCGTCGAAGCCGTGCGTCAGCTCGTGGCCCGCCCAGCTGCCGCCCAGTGAGCCGTAGTTGGCGCCGTCGTCGGCCTTGGGGTCGAAGGTCTGCGGCACGAGCGCGCCGGCCGGGAACACCATCTCGTTGCGTTCCGGATCGTAGTAGGCATTCACGGTGGGGACTGTGATGCCCCATTCGGTGGTGTCGACCGGGGAGCCGGGACGGTTCACCACCCGCTGCCACTCGAACGCGTTGGCGCGGGCGACGTTCACCACGAACGGCCCGTCGACCGATTCCAGCCGCGTATAGTCGCGCCAGTGGTCGGGGTAGCCGACCTTCTCTCCCATCTTGCCGAGCTTGTCGAGCGCCTGGGCGCGGGTGGAATCGGACATCCAGGTGAGCCGGCGCAGCCGCGCCGCGAATGCCGCGCGGATGTCGTCGATCACTGCCTTGGCGCGGGCGCGCGCCTCGGGTGGGAACGTCTTGGCGACATAGGCCTGGCCCAGTGCCTCGCCCAGGTCACCGTCGGTCTCGCGCAGGCAACGCTTCCAGCGCGGCAGCAGCTCCTTCGCGCCGCTGAAGCGCGAGCTGAAGGCGAAATCCTCGTTGACGAGCGGCGTGGAGAGCCAGGGAGCGGCCGCGTCGAGCAGATGGTAGCGGAGGTAGGCGCGCCACTGGTCGAGCGGCGCCGTGTTGACGAGCGAGTCGACGCGCTTGAAGAACGCCGGCTCGGCGACGTTCAGTCTGGCGACCGGAACGGTGAGGCCGATCGCCTGGAAATAGCCGTTCCAGGAGATCGTGGGGGCGAGCGTCCTGAGCTCGCCAGCGGTCGTCGGATGGTCGGTGGCGGAGGGCTCGCGCCGCTCCACGCGCGTCAACGAGGCGCGCGCCAGCTCCGTCTCGAACGCCAGCACCGCCGCCGCATCCGTCCCAGCCTGGGCCGCCGGTTCCCCGGCCAGCGTCAGCATCTTCGCGACGTGCGCGACGTATTGCTGCCGCAGCGAGTCCGATTGCGGGTCGGTCTTCGTGTAGTAATCGCGGTCCGGCAGTCCGAGCCCGCCCTGCGCCAGCCAGACGAGGTAGTGGGCGGCATCGTGCGGATCGGCCTCGGGGCCGTAGCGGAACGCGACGTTCACGCCGCGCACCTGGAGCGCCGCGATCTGGGGAATCAGCTGGTCGCGCGTCGCAATCGAGTCGATCCCTGCGAGCCACGGACGGATCGGGTCGATCCCCGCCGCTTCGGCAGCGGTTGAATCCATGCATGACGCGTAGAAGGTGCCGAGTTTGCGCGGTGTGGAGCCGGCAGGCTGCGACGCGCGGTGCGCCGCCGCGTCATCCAGCACCGATCGCACGACCAGCTCGTTGCGGTCGCTCATGTCCCGGGCCACACCGGAGGAGGAGTAAGCCGCGGGGATCGTGTCGTGAGCGATCCATGCGCCGTTGGCGTACTGGAAGAAGTCACTGCAGGCGTTGGCCGTGGTGTCGATCCACAGGCGGTCGACGACCTTGAGCGGCTTCAGGGCGCCCTGCGCCGCGAGCGCGGTGGCGGTGAGCGACAACACGAGGAGGAGCGCTGGACCCACGCGGCGCTCGGGGCGAACGTGTGACATCGGATTGGAGTCTCCCTCGGGGTGATTCGGCGACGGCCGAACGGTTCCAAGCCTATCGTCTCGGGCGCCGAGCGTCAAACCAGGCAATTCAACCACACTTGCGACACCACCTTCCTGAGACTCAAACTTCCCTACCCACTGCTCGGAGCACCTGTGCGCTACTCGATACCCGCCGCCGCCCTCGCCCTCGCCATCGCCCTCCCGCGGCCCGCATCCGCCCAGGGGCCGCGCTTCGAAATCACGATTCCCGCCGGCGTCCGCAATACGCCGCTCACGGGGCGCGTGTACGTCTTCATCAGCTCGAAACAGAACGAAGAACCCCGCCTCGGCGACCACGGGGAAAGCAATTGCGTGCCGTTCTACGGGGTGGACGTCGACCAGCTTCCCGCCGGCACCGCGGCGGTGATCGACGGCACCACGCTCGGCTATCCGGTCGCGAGCCTCAAGGACATTCCGGCGGGCGATTACTACGTCCAGGCACTCGTCAGCGTGTACGTCGATTTCCACCGGGCCGACGGACATGTCCTCTGGATGCACGACGACCAGTGGGAGGGACAACAGTTCAACATCTCTCCCGGCAACCTGGTGAGCGACGTCCAGAAGGTGCATCTCGATCCCCAGGCCGGATACACGATCCGCCTGGCCCTCGCGCGCGCGCTGCCGCCGGTCGCGATTCCACCCGACACGAAGTGGGTGAAGCGCATCAAGATTCAGAGCAAGCTGTTGTCGGCGTGGTGGGGCCGGCCCATTTACCTCGGCGCGACGGTGCTGCTGCCGCGCGACTACGACCGCGACACCACGAAGCGCTACCCCACCGTGTACGAGCAGGGACACTTCTCCCTGCGCGCGCCGTTCGGTTTCACCACCGAGCCGAATACCGAGACGGCGGCGCAACGCGCCGCCCGCCAGCTGCGCACTAGCGCCGAGCCCGGGGCCCAGTTCGCGCAATCGTGGCAGGCACCCGGTTTCCCGGGAATGATTGCCGTGACGTTCCAGCACCCCACGCCGTACTTCGACGATTCTTACGCCGTGAACTCGGTGAACAACGGTCCGTACGGCGACGCCATCATGCTCGAGCTGATTCCGTATCTGGAGCAGCACTTCCGCATGATCCGCACGCCCGAGGCGCGGTTCCTCACCGGCGGCTCGACCGGCGGGTGGGAAGCACTGGCGCTGCAGGTGTACCACCCCGACTTCTTCGCGGGGACGTGGGTGCTGTATCCCGATCCGATCGACTTCAGAAGCTACGAGCTGGTGAACATCTACAGCGACACCAACGCCTTCGTGTACCCGGTGGCGGACTGGATGCAGGCGGAGGTTCCCGCCGAGGTCGAGGTGACGGGACAGCCGCGAATCACCGTGCGGCAGGAAAGCCAGTTCGAGGCGGTGCTCGGCAGCCACGCGCGCTCGGGTGAGCAGTTCGCGATCTGGGAGGCGACCTACGGTCCGGTGGGCAAGGACGGATATACCGCCGAGCTGTGGGATCTCGAGACGGGCCACATCAATCGCGAAGTGGCGGAGTACTTCAAGTCACACGGCTTCGATCTGCGCGACTACCTCGAGCGCAACTGGGCGACGCTGGGCCCAAAGCTGCGGGGCAAGATCCACCTATTCGTGGGCGACTACGACACCTTCTATCTGAACCTGGCCGTGTATCGCATGGAGCAGTTCCTGAAGCACGCGACTCCGTCCGCCGACGCCGAGTTCGCCTACGGGCGCCCGATGAAGCCGCACGGGTGGCAGCCCTGGACCAACGCCCAGCTGATTCGCATCATGGCGGCCCAGGCGGCGCGGCACCGCTCTCCTTAACCGCCGCTTGACCGTCGCCCCGGAAATCCCCCCTGGACCTGAACAGGGGGATTTCCGTGGGCGCGAAGCGGCTGGTGATCGCCTTCTTGGCGATCGTGCTCTCTCAGGCGTGCTATCACTGGACGACGGCCAAGCTGGAGCCGAAGCCTGGCGGCTCGGACCAGGTCCGGGTGACGCTCGTGGGCGTCTAGGAACGGTCTTCACACGCCGCCTCTTGTACGGCGGCTCGAAGCCGCCGCTCGGCGCCTGCGGCGACGCGTCTTCAAAGACGTCCGGGCACCGCCATTCATGGCATGTCGCGTCAGCGCCGAGCGCGGACTTCAGGCCGCGAACAAGACGCACCGACCTCCTTCAGAATCCCCTAGGGCTTCCCGAGCTCGATCTTCCCCAGGCGCTGCGTCCCCGAAAGCGCGAGCCAGACGCGGGCGCGCGTCGAGTCGACGGTCATGTTTCGGACGATGGCGCCAGCGGTAGGAATCGCGACCGTCTGCATCTTCTCGGTCGCAGGATCGAAGGCGACGATCGTGTTTTTCCCCGACTCGTCGTACCAGATCCGCCCATCCGTGCCGACGGCGATCCCGTAGGGGCCGCTCCCGCTCCCGCCCGGACTCGCGAACTCTCGCACCTGCCCGCTCGCCGGATCGAGCCGCCCGAGGTAGCCGCGTGCGTAGTCGGTGTACCAGACGATCCCCTTGGGATCGACCTGCAGGCGGCGCGGCCGGGCGCCTGCGTCGGGCAGTGGGAACTCCTTCAGCGCGCCGGTCGCCGCATCGATGTGGCCGATCTTGTTCGTCCCCAGCTCCGCCATCCAGATCGAGCCGTCGGGCGCGGCGACGAGACCATAGGGCAGCGAGTGGTCAGTCGGTAGATGGAAGATCTCGGCTTTGCCCGTCGCCGGATCGAGCCGGGCGTAGAGGTTCGCGCCCTGGACCGTGAACCACAGCATACCGGCGTGAAACAGCGGCGTGTGCGGATCACGCGCCTCGGCCGGGAGCGGGTACTCCTTGATCGCACCGGTTGCCGGATCGAGCCGGCCGATGTTTCCCTTCGCGTTTCCCGTGTACCACACCGCCCCATCAGGCGCGACGACGATGCCGTGCGGCCCCGAGCCGGGGGTCGGGGTCGCGAAGTCGGTCACCGCGCCGGTCGCGGGGTCGAGTCGTCCGATGTAGCTGTTGCGCTGATCCGTATACCACACGATCCCGTCCCGGCTCACCGCCGGATCGTGGGGAAACGCACCCGCCCGGGGCAGCGGGTACTCGACAACGGAAGGCGTTTGTAGGAGGAACAACGACACGATTGTGATCACACGAACATCTCCCGGGAGGTTCTCCCCATCGTTCCCTTGCAGGACGCTGCAACTATTAGAGGTGGTACCGCGTTCATATTTCAGTATGACTGCCGCGTCGAGATTGTCTACCAAAGCTCAGCCACGGATGACGTGGCGGCGCCGGACCGTGCCCCTGAACCTGCAGCTCTTCGCCTCGGACCGGAAACCCGACGCGCGGGGGTTCACACGGGGCGGCCTCGTATCGCTCGTGATACACTCCGCGGTGATCGGCGGCGCGATCTTCGCCACCCTCTCGGCGCGCCAAACTGCCACCAGCACCAGGATCGACACCGCGCTGGTCTTCCTACAGCCACAGGAGACCCAGCGGGAAACGCCGCCGCCGCCGGAGCTGCAAGTTCCCCTCAAGGGATTTCAGACCGTAACGGTCCCGGCGGTCATTCCCTCGGACATCCCTCCCGTGAACTTGCAGGAGCACTTCGACCCCAAGGACTTTTCGGGCGCAGGAGTCGAGGGCGGGACGGCGACGGGGGCGACGCCGAGCGCCAACCAGGTGTACTCGACCGGCGAGGTCGACCAGCTGCCGGCACTCGTTTCGGGGCCGCCCTCGGACCGCGACTATCCGGCGATCTTGCGCCAGGCCGGGATTACGGGCCGCGTGGTGCTCCAGGCGGTGATCGACACGACTGGCCGGGCGGAGCTCGCGTCGATCCAGGTGATTCAGACCGTCAATGCCGGTTTCTCGGAACCCGCCAAACGGTGGATGTCGAAAGCGTTGTTCCGGCCGGCCCGCAGAAACGGCCAGGCGGTGCGCGTGCTCGTTACCCAGGCTCTCGACTTCTCCCTTCCCCGGTAAAGCTCGTTACAACGCTGGGACGACTTCGAACATCCAATTCCTCGACCCCCACACCCGTCGAGGATCTGGTATGCGAATCGTCCGGCGCGCCTGGCTGATCCTTCTTCTTGTAGCTCGCCCCGCGTCCGCGCAGGCCGTCGCCGACGGCCAATGGCTGGTCGAGCGCGGCGACACCCCCGGTCTCGTCCGCCTCACGCTCCGCTACGGCGTCCGTCCTCAAAACGACAGCTGGACGAGCGACGACGTTCCGCTGCGCCAGCTCGAGGGGTTACCGGCTGACGCCTGGCAGGGGAGCGGCGTCGTCGTGCACTTCCGCATAGCGCGCGACGCCGGGACGCTCGCCTGCGACGGCTGGTTCGCCGCCGGGAAGGGATCGGGCCACTTCGAGTACACGCCGAACCCGCAATTCGTGTCTGATCTGGCGCGCCGCGGCATCGGCGCGCCCAGCTCCAGGCAGCAGCTCGAGATGACGATGGCCAACCTCGGCATCGATCTGGTCGACGAGCTGTCCCGTGAAGGGTACGAGCGACCCACGGTCGACGTGCTGGCCCGCATGGCCACGCACGGTGTGGACCTCGAGTACCTGCGGGCGCTGGACAGCGCGAAGTACCGGCTCGGCGATCCAGCGGCCCTCATCCGGATGCGCGACCACGGCGTGGACAGCGAGTTCATCGCCCAGCTCGCCGCCGCGGGCTACAACCACCTTCCCGCCGAACAGCTCGTGCGGGTGCGTGACCACGGCGTGGACGGGGATTTCATCACAGACCTGCAGGATGCGGGATACCGCCCGAGCGACGTCGAGGAGCTGGTCGCTACCCGCGATCACGGCGTGGACGCCCGCTATGCAAAAGAGCTGAAGGATGTCGGACTGCGCGACCTGTCGCTCGCCCAGCTGCGCCGGGCACGGGACCACGGCCTGACGGCGGGATTCGTACGCCGCGCCACGTCGCATGGGTACACGTCGCTGTCCCTGGAAGAGCTGATTCGTCTGCGCGACCGCGGCCTCGACGACTAACGAGCCCCGAGTTTCGCGCCGAGATACGAGACGGTCGCCGAATCGGCGGTCAGCCACGACCGGTGACGCAGGAAGTCGTGGGTCTCGTCGGGGAGCACCAGCTCTTCGTACCGCACCCCCGCGGCGTCGAGGCGGCGCACCAGATCCACCGTCTCGTGGAACCGCACGTTGCGGTCGTCGTCGCCGTGAATCAGCAGCACCGGTGACTTCCAGGTGGCGATCGACGCCACCGGAGACGAGCGCCAGGCGACCGCCCGGGCACTGTCCCGGTCGCCCCGCTCGAACCGCCAGCCAGGCAGCACGAGATCGCCCTCGAGCTGGAACTCCCAGTCGTTGACGCCGTGCAGGTCCACACCGGCGGCGAAGACATCGGAGTTCCGCGCCAACCCGAGCGCCGTCAGAAACCCGCCGTAGGACCCGCCCCAGATCCCGACACGAGCACGGTCCACCTCCGGGAGAGCGGCCAGAAACCGGCCGCCCGCCAGCACATCCTGATACTCCGCCGCGCCCGCCGGCCCCGTGCGGGGCGGATGATGGAAGTCGTGACCGTAGCCGATGCCGAGACGATAGTTCACCGTCAGAACGACGAAGCCTCGACTCGCGAGGTACTGATTCACGGCGTAGGCGTTCGAGTAGTAATCCATGTAGTGCCAGCCCAACAGCATCTGCCGCGGCGGGCCGCCGTGCACGAACACCACGCCCGCATGTTTCCCGGTGATCCCCGGCGTCTCGAACAGCTGACCGTGTATCGGCGTTCCATCCGGCGCACGGAATACGACCTTGCGCGGAACGACGAACGACGCGCTCGGGTAGTCCCGAGGAATGCGGTCGAGACTGAGCAGCTGCGGCGCGCCGCCCGTCGACGGCACGAGGGTCGGGAGCGGCGGTCGCCTGGGGTCGGCCGAGAAGCAAGCGATCTTGCTGCCGTCACCCGTGATCACGGGCATCCATTCGAGTCCCGCGCCCGCCGTCAGCGCCGCGCCATCGGCCCGGTCTACGGAAACGCGAAACAGATGCCGCCGGTCGACGTCGTTCGAGTCGGCGCCGGTGTTGGCGCTGTAGATCACGAAGCGATGATCGGGAGCCACGGCCACGTGCTCTACCATGAATTGGCCCGGCGTGAGCAGCAGCGCCTGGCCCCCGGACGTGGCGATCGAGTAGAGGTGCGGCCAGCCGTCGACATCGGCGAGGAACACGAGCCGGTCGTCCGCTCCCCAGCCGAGGTTCGACTCCCCCGCCGTCTCCGGGTACGACCCGTGCAGCGTGTTGGGACTGCGCCAGATCTCCCGGGCCGCGCCGGACGCGACGTCCGCGACCCAGAGTGCCCAACGGGAGGGGACGTCCACGAGCAGCGGCTCGGGCCGCCCGCCCTCTCCCGGCATCCGCACGAAGGCGATTTGTCGCCCGTCGGGAGACCAGCGGGGCGAGAAATCCCTCCTCGAGGATGGGGCGAGATATCGGATCGGCGCGGTGTCCGACGTGAACACGCCGACGAAGCTGTGATCCCCGCGATCGGATACGAACGCGAGGTGCGACCCGTCGGGTGACCAGGTCAGCGAGCCGTTCTGCCCGCGGGTGAAGAACAGCTGGGCCGCCGGCTTGGAGCTGTAGAGCGACACGGCCCACAC
>Ga0310811_10013784_pt1 | contig 10533 bp, 12 predicted proteins | sample YCmetagenome_FD_207642 | JGI IMG/M metagenome (GOLD analysis project Ga0310811, IMG submission 207642) | Soil microbial communities from experimental microcosm in Duke University, North Carolina, United States - YC | ecosystem: Engineered > Artificial ecosystem > Soil microcosm > Unclassified ... | reverse complement strand
GGCGGGGGCGGGGCGGGGCCCCGCCGGCCCCCCCCCCCACCGCTCTCGGCCCGCGGTCGGGCCGTCGGCACGACCTGCGTCACCGATAATCCGCCGCGCCCCGCAACGTGACCACGTCCGCACCGATTACGCCTGCGGCGTTTTCCGCACGTGCGATTCCCGGGCGGCTTTCCGTCTCGTGTTCCCCGTTCGAAAATTGCAGGATATTGCCACGCCGGATACGCCGGCCAACACGGCGAAACTTCGCATCACTGGACGTACTCGCGGAGGATCTCCGGTCAGAAAGGTGAACGCTCTTCTGGTTTTCGAGAGTGATTCCTGTCTTGCGGTCCGTGCACGACCGAATGCGAAATCCTGCATCGCCCCGACCGATCTCGGCAGGATTTCACCGCAAGCATGCATTTTGACCCCGAACGCTGCGAGAGTAGCCGCCGACGCCGCGTCAGATCCACCTTTCTGCCGCGCGCGGCGGCTCCCGAGGAACACGCGCTGCACGGGCTCCGTCGGTATGGGCCGACCGCGGGCCGCCGACCGCCGACCCTTCACCCCCCGTTCCGCCCACTTATCCGACCAGTCGCAGCACGGCCTCGAGGCCGCGCTCACCGGTCTTGGGCTCGGCGGGCAGGAGCAGAACGCGGAGGTTGCAGGCCACGGCGCCGCCGTCGCGCGGGGCGTTGTCGCCGACCATGAGGGTTCTGCGGGGGTCGGCGCCGAGGTCGGCGCAGGCCTTGAGGAACATGCGGGGGTCGGGCTTCTCGACGCCGATCTCGTAGGAGAGCGCGTAGGCGCCCACGTGGTCGGCCAGGCCGTGGGCGGCGAAGAAGGGGCGCAGGTCGAAGGGGATGTCGCTGACGATGCCGACCGGGACGCCGCGCTCGGCCAAGGCCCGCAGGACGGGCTCGGTGTCGTGGTAGGGGAGCCAGCTCTCGATGTCGCCGATCGCCTCGTAGGCGATGTCCTCGATGCCCTCGAACGCGGGCACCTCGGCGAACCAGGTGTCGGTCGCCAGTCTGTGCTTCTCGGCGGAGGTGTCGCGGTGGTGCTGGGCGGCGATGACGTGGGGAAGCCTGGCGGCGGCGTGGATCTGCGCGGCGACGGCGGCGGCGTCCAGGGTCGCCGGGTCGCGGTCGGCCTTGGCCCAGATCCGGGCCAGGTACTCCTCGGTCGGCGGCATCCGGAAGAGCGTGTTGGCGAAGTCGAACAGCACGGCCTCGAGGGGCGGCACGGGCCCGGCGAGGTCCGCGGCGGGCGTCGGGACGGCGGTCGGCAGGCTGTACAGGTGCGCGCTCATGCCGACCATACTTTCATCCCGCGGTGACAAGCTGTTCCCGGGCGGGCGTGCAGGCGGGGTCGGACGCCGCTTCTCCTCGTGCCGTCAGACTCCGAGCCTTCGCGCGCCGCCGACTCCGATCTGACTCCGATCGTCCGTGCGCCCGCCGTCAGACGCCGATCTTCCCCGTTTCCCCGGCGGCGGAGCGGGCGAGCAGGGTGCGGACGAGTTTGGCCACATACCGGCGGTCCTCCCTGCTCAGCCTGCCCACGGCCGAGACCAGGAACTCGACCTCCGGGTCCGTGGTGAGCGTGAGCACCGTGTGCTCGGTCGCCTCGGCGGCCGCGGCGCGCACCCGCTCCGCGGGCAGCTCGAGGCCGGCGGCGAGCCGGGTGAGGGTCTGCGGATGCGGGGGACGGCTGGGCTGCTCGTTCGTGGCCAGGTGGTGCACCGTCGAACGGGGCAGCGCGCCGCGGCGGGCCACCTCGGCGAACGACCAGTGCTTCTCGGCCATCCGCGTCCGGATCAGTGCCTGAAGAGGGTTCATGCGCGTGACCTCGGCTTTCACTGCCGCTGCGGCGCGGCGGCCTCGCTGTCAGGGTAATCGCGATCCCGTCTCGGGGCGCGCTCCGGGACCGCGCCCCGCGGCCGGACTCGTTGTGATCGTTCTCACGCTGCGGGCCGGTTCACCGGCCTCTCAGCTTGGATTGCTAGCCTGGATGGCCTAACGATCGTACTGGTATGGACATAAGAGGAGTGCCGCACCGATGAGTCGTCACTCGCTGGCCGAGGTCTGGGAGCGTTTCGGCCCCCGGCTGCCCGAGATGGCCTTCGAGCCCGGCCTGGTCGCCGCCGTCGACCAGCACGCCGCCGCCGTCCGCGACACGCTCGGCGGCCCGGACGCCTACCGCGTCACGCTCGCCGACTACGCCCTCGGCTTCCTGGACGCGCTGGGCGCGGCCGGCTGGCGCGAGCACGCGGGCTACGACTTCGCCACGCTCCGGCTGACCTCCGTCTCCTGGCTCATCCGCGAGCACCGGCTGCCGCTCGGCCCCGCCCCGACGGGTCCGGCGGGAGGCCAGGCGGGGCAGGGCGGTCCGAGCCCGCTGGGGCCCACTCCAGCCTTCTGAGCTGGTCGTTCCGCAGTCCGCGAGACGGATCCGGCGAGCAGATCTATGGTCGAGGGATAAGCCTTTGGTCCGATCTGCAGGAAGGATCGAGGATGACCGGATTCACTCCGGGACGCGACGGCGGCCAGGCCAACACGGCGCCGTCGCCCGGATTCACCGTGAAGGCGAGAAAGACCAGGAAGGCCCGGCACAAGGACGACCAGGCCAGGATCACCGCGCACGCCCGCTCCGTGGGCCGCACCGGCAAGGCGCGCGAGCGCGGGTCGGACGAGGTCGAGGAGCAGGTCGTCGACGAGCGCGCTCAGGTGCCGGTGGTGCCGCGGCGGGAGAACGCGGAGCCCGGCGAGGCGCGCGAGCATGTGCGCCGGGACATCGGCAGCCACGTCGTCGTGTTCGAACTCGGCGCCGCGGACAACCCCGAGGACCTGACCGGGCCGTTCCGCGACCCGCGGGGCACGGAGATGCACTGGGCCGTGCGCTGCCTGACGCACGAGGACACCCGGTACTTCGGCGGCCACCGCGCCGCGATCCAGGCGGTCAAGGCCTCGCACACCTGGTGCGCGGGCTGCGCCGAGGCCGTCGCGAACAACAGGCGGATCCGACACCGGGCGCGGGCCCGGCTGAGGGAGGCGACGTCATGAGCTCCAGCGGTACGGGCGGCGTGCCGCAGCACGAGAAGCGGGCGAGGGACCGCCGCATGCGGCAGACCGCGAAGAAGCAGGTGCAGCGGGCCGAGGTGCTGCTCGACAAGTACCGCGCCCGCGCCGCGAAGATCCTGCACGCCGAGGGCATGCACGGCGGTGCCGGGCAGGAGAAGCCGAACACGTACGTCTACCGGATCCTGCGCCACCGCGAGACCGGCGTGCGCGTGATGGTGCTCGACTGCGAGGCGCCCGACGCGCCCGCCTCCGCGAAGGGCGAGGCGGTGCACCGTTACCTCGTCCAGTGCGAGACGCACGGCATCAACGGCGACTCCTTCGTCAACGCGAAGGCCGCCCTGAAGGCGGCCCGGCGCTCGGACGAGTGGTGCTCGATGTGCTCCGGGCTGATGAGCTCGAAGCCGAAGGCACGCAACCGGGCCCGGCTGACCGCCAGGCACGGCCGGGACGACGGGGGATCGCGGCAGGACTCCTACCTGCCGTAAGGGGACGCCGCCGCCCCGGAAGAAACCGGAGACGCCGCCGTGGCCCGCATGCCGATGAAGGGATGCGGGCCACAGCGGCGTCTGCGCGGGTGACGGACGATCAGGAGCGCGGGTCGAACGGGTTGCCCTCGCCGGTGGTGCCCTCGCCCGGCATGCCGCCCTGGCCGGTCGTGCCCTCGCCGGGCATCTCCGGACGGCCGGTCATGCCCTGCCGCGCACGGCGGGCCTCCTCCTCGGCGGCCTGCGTGCCGTGCATGTGGCCGGCGGCGTACGCCTCGCCGCTGCCGACCGGCCGGTTGCCCATCGTGCCGGAGACGTTCGAGACCTCGCGTTCGGCCGAGCTGAGCATCCGCTCCCAGCGCTGCTGCATCGGGCGGATCATGCCGCCGCCGACACCGACGATGATCACGCCGGCGATCGTGGCGAGGATCGCGGTGAGCACCGGGCCGCTGACCGCGGTGGCGATGCCGGCCTGGCCGAGCGCGGCGAAGACGCCGAGCGCGATGATGCAGACGCCTGCCGCGGTGCCGAGCATCGGGCCGTACGACAGGCTGCTGAGCATGTTCGACACCAGATCGCGGACCGCGCGCGCGATCATCGCGGCGATCACGATGATGGCGACGGCCACCAGGCCGCGCGGGATCCAGGCGAGGATGCTGCGCAGGACCGTGTTGATCGGGTTGGAGCCGAAGACGCCGAAGGCGACCTGCAGCACGAGGAGCAGCATCACGTAGTAGGCGATCTTGCCGACGAGTCTCGGCCCGTCGTAGTCGCTGCGCTCGAGTGCCCGCGCCATGCCGGCGCGCTCCATCACGCGCTCGAAGTGCACGCGGCGCAGCACGCTCTCCACGGCCTTGCCGATCAACTTCGCGATGATCCAGCCGATGAACAGCACGATGAGGAAGCCGACGAAGCGCGGCACCCACGTCGTGAAGCTGTTCCACATCGAGGTGATGCCGCCGGTCCAATCGACCCCGGCGACGTAGATCTGCTGACTGTGCTGCATGGCGGGTTCCGTGCCCTTCCGGATCACCGGCACGCGGACGGATCCGACGCGCTCTGTCACTCATTCGTAACACAGGGTCAGGTGAGCGAGCGCTTTCGATTAGGCCGACTGAGGGCGCGTCAGCCCCATACGGGTTCAGGAACCTCGCGTACCTCTCCGTCCCCGGCCAGATGCAGGAAGCGGCTGAAGGAACGGGTGAACCAGCGGTCGTGGGTGACCGCGACCACCGTGCCGGCGAACTCGGCCAGCCCGGCCTCCAGCGCTTCCGCGCTGGCCAGGTCCAGGTTGTCGGTCGGCTCGTCGAGCAGCAGCAGGGTGGCGCCGGACAGTTCGAGCAGCAGGATCAGGAACCGTGCCTGCTGCCCGCCGGAGAGCTGCTCGAAGCGCACGTCGCCCTGCGCGGCGAGCTCGTAGCGGCTCAGCGCGGGCATCGCCTGGTCACGCGGCAGGCTCGGGCGCCGCGTGTCGCCGCGCCAGAGGATCTCCACGAGCGTCGCGCCGACGAGTTCAGGCCGGTCGTGCGTCTGCGAGAAGTGCCCCGGCACGACGCGGGCCCCGAGCCGCGCGCTGCCCTCGTGCGCGACGGGGGCGAGCGGGGTGAGCGGCTCGCCCTCGGGATCGGTGCCGCCGCGGCCGAGCAGCCGCAGCAGGTGCGACTTGCCGGTGCCGTTCGCGCCGAGCACGGCGATCCGGTCGCCGTACCAGGCCTCGAAGTCGAACGGCAGGGTCAGGTCGGTGAGCTCCAGCTGCTCGCACATGACGGCCCGTTTGCCGGTGCGCCCGCCGTCCAGCCGCATCCGGATGTTCTGGTCCTTCGGCGGGATCGGCGGCGGCCCGTCCGCCTCGAACTTCGCCAGCCGGGTGCGCGCGGCCTGCAGCCTCGTCGCCATGTCCGAGTTGTAGCGCGCCTTGGCCTGGTACATCCGGACCAGGTCCTTGAGCTTGGCGTGCTCCTCGTCCCAGCGTCGGCGGTCCTCGTCCAGCCGCTCGTGCCGGGCGGTGCGCGCCTCGTGCCACGACGCGAACGTGCCGGGATGCACCCAGGCCGAGCCGCCCTCGACGGCGACCACGGCGGTGGCGGTGTTCGCGAGCAGCTCGCGGTCGTGCGAGACGAACAGCAGCGTCTTCGGACTCTCTTGGATCCGCCGCTCGAGCCAGAGCTTGCCGGGCACGTCGAGGAAGTTGTCCGGCTCGTCGAGCAGGAGCACCTCGTCGTCCCCGCGGAGCAGCAGGTCCAGTGCGAAGCGCTTCTGCTGGCCGCCGGAGAGAGTGCGCATCGGGCGGTCGCGGACGTCGTTCCAGGGCTTGCCGAGGATGCCGACCGCGACGGTGTCGAAGACGACTTCGAGGTCGTAGCCGCCGACGTCGCCCCACGCGGTCAGCGCGGATGCGTACTTGAGATGGACTTCATCCGTGGTATCGGGCCGCGAAATCGCCGCCTCCGCGTGCGCGAGCCGTTCACCCGCGGCGCGCACGGTCGGCGAGGAGAGCGAGAGGGCGAGCTGACCGAGCGTCGTGTCGTCGCCGATCATGCCGATGAACTGCCGCATCACGCCGAGGCCGCCGCCGCGCGCGATCGTGCCGGTCGACGCCGTCGTGTCCCCGGCCACCAGCCGCAGCAGTGTCGTCTTCCCCGCGCCGTTCGGCCCGACGAGCGCCACCTTGGCGCCCTCGCCGACCCGGAACGTCACGTCCGAGAAGAGCATCCGGCCGTCGGGGAGCCGGTAGCCCACACTGGAGAGATCGACGTAGCCCATGATGCGCGAGTATCGCCGCCGGGTCGGGGTGATGTCACCCTAATTTCACGCGGCCAGCGCCTCGAGCCGGTCAAGCAGCAGTTCGAGGCAGAACGCGAAGGTGCTCGACTCCGCGTACGCGACGACGATCGGAGCCTCGGCCGCGAGGTGCGGGAACTCCCCGGGGTCGACGTCGCTGTACGCGTCCTGCCAGCGCTGCACATCCGCGGTGCGGGCCCCGTCCGGCCCGACCCGATCCAGGGCATCCACGTCGCGGTCAACCGGGTCACCCCCGGCGGCGAAGGCGTCCCGCTCACCCCGGACCAGCGGATCGGACTCGCCGAGGCGCTGACGGCGTACACCGCCGGCACCGCGTACGTGAACCACCGCGACGAGACCGGACGCATCGCCCCGGGGATGCTCGCCGACCTGGCCGCATCGACCGCGACCCGTTCGACGCGCCCCACCGGGGAGATCCGCCGGGCGCGGGCGGCCGCGACATACGTCGGCGGAACGTTGGTGTACGTACGAGACCTGATCAGCGCGGTGCGCGCAGCATGAAGATGTCCACGGGAGTCTCGGTCACGGCGGTGAATCCGTGCCGTTCGTACAGCCACCGCGCCCGGCTCCCGTGCAGGACATTGACACGCACGACGAGGTGCTCGCGGTCGCAGCGTTCGAGCAGCGTGCCCAGGACGGCGGAGCCGATCCCCTTCCCGTGCCAGCGCGGATCGAGGTAGAAGTGTTCGAGCCAGTGGGCGTCGACGTCCGGCCGCAGAGCGACGCAGCCGGCGAAGGCGCCCTCGACTTCGATCACCCATGTGTGTTCTGCCGAGAATCCGTTGCGCAACCGCTGGCGTACCCGATCGGGCTCGAAGCGGCCGAGCCGCTCGAGATCCGGACGCATCGTCACGGCGCGTAGCTCCGCGATCTGCTCAACGTCCGCATCTTCGGCGGGGCGCAACTCCCAATCTGCCATGACCCGGAGACTAGCGCACTGAGCTGCACTTAGTCGCTAGCGGACGGCAAAGAATCCGGGTCCGGCACGCCGTGTGCCGGGCCCGGATCCGCTGCGTGATCAGGAGTTCGCGATGCTGTGAACCATGTAAGCCGCCTGAGACTCCCACTGAGAGTACAGCGAGCCGTCGAAGGAGCGCTGCACCGACTGCGCGGCGGAGGACAGGCTCATGCCCTCGTAGCCCGACGGCAACTCCTTGAGGAACGCCTTCGCGGCGTACGCCGGGTCGGTCAGCTCGGACGCGCTTCCCCAGCCCATCGACGGACGCTGCTGGAACAGACCCAGCGAGTCGCGGTCGCCGTAGTGCAGGTTGTGCAGCGAGGACTCCTGCATGGCCGTGGCCACGGCGATGGTCGCGGCGTACGCGGACATGTTCATGTCCTTCGCGGCCTGCACGATCTTCGTCGCGTTGTCCCACTGGTCGGAGGAGGGGGAGAAGCGCTGCTGCCAGCCCTGGGTGCCGGTCGGCTCCAGCGAGGAGTAGCTCACGCCGGCGTAAGGCTTCGTGGACACGGTCGCCGCGGTGTTCGACTGCGTGGTCGTGTCGGCGGTGTTCGCGCTCTTCGCGGGGGCCGTGGTGGCGGGCGCGGCGGCGGGCTTCGCGGCGGGCGCCGCCTGCTTCGCGGCGGGTGCGGCGTGCTGCCTGGCCGGGGTGCTGCCCGCCTTGGTCGTGGTGGCGGCCTTGGCGGCCGTGTGCTGCACGACGGTGTGCGGGGCGGTGGCGGCCGCGGCGGCCGTGGTGGTGGCGGACGCGGTCAGCGGGGTGACGGCCACGGCGACGGCGGCGAGGGCCAGCCCGGCGGCGGGGACGGCGTGGTTGAGCTTGACCCGCTTGAGCGCGCGGGCAGGGTTGAACGACGACACGGTTGTAGACAGCCTCTCCTTCGGCCGCCTACCGGGTTAGCTGACGGGTTCGGGCGGAAGGTGAGGTTCGCCCTACGGTCCTTTCTGCACGTGGAGTCATGCTCCGATCACGATGTGCACCCAGGGGACCGATTCACCCCGGGGATCCTCCGCGAAGCGCGGCGTTTTGGGTCCCCGGCTCCCCTCGCGGGGACTCGGCGGGTGCGGCCGGTGCCGGACGGATTCCTCGGCGTCAGCCGGTCGCACAGTCATCGACCATACATACCTTGTCGTGACTTGTCACAAATAATGCATAAAAAGGACAGAGCGTGACCCATGGGCCACGCTCCGCCGAGAAATTCATGAGTTTCCGACCCTCCGGGCCGGAATCGGGCTAGCTGGGCGCCTCGCCGTTCACGATGTCGTAGACCATCGTCGTGGCCTGCTTCTGCCACTGTGCGTAAGCGGTCGGATACCCGGAGCGCTGTACGTCCTGCGCGGCCTCCCAGAGGTAGATGCTCTGGTAGTCCGGCGCGTCCGCCTCGAGCGCGGCCAGGAAGGCGTTCGCGGCGTACGAGGGGGTGGTCAGCTCGGCGGCGGTGCCCCAGCCCTGCGAGGGGCGCTGCTGGAACAGGCCCAGCGAGTCCGCGTTGGTCGCGGCGGTGAGGTTGATCAGCTGGGACTCCTGGATCGCGGTGGCGACGGCCACGACGGCCGCGTAGAGCGGCATGCCGCGCTTCTCGGCCACCTCGACTATCGTCCGGGCGTTCTCCCACTGGTCCGTGCTCGGGGTGAAGGTGTTCTGCGTGTCGTACTCGGCCACCGGCTCGAGCGCGCCCCAGGTGACCGAGGCGTAGGGGTTCGAGGAGGTCGCGCTGGCCTTCGCGCTGGCGGAGGCCGAGGCGCTGGCCGTGGCCTTCGCGGATATCTTCACCTGCGTGACCTTGGGCGACACCGTCGAGGTCGCGGTCGCGGAGGCCGACGCGGACGCGGAGGCGCCGGCCGAGGTCGCCGCGCTGGCCGGCAGGACGTCCGCGGTCGCGGTGTTCGGCGTGGTGCCCTGGTGGTGTCCGCCGATCGTCATCGCGGCTGCGACGCCGCCCGGCGCGCCGACCACGGTTCCGGCGAGCGCCGCGACGGTGATCGCCGGGTACTTCCGGGTCCAGGACTGGCTCGCGTCGGACTGCACGATCGGCGACTTGCGGCTGTGTTTGGCGTGACTGCCCACGGTCGGGTAAACGGCCCTCTCCTTCGGCCGCCTACCGGGTTAGCTGACGGGTTCGGGCGGAAGAAGGCGCCCTACGGCCTCGCCCCGCGGGGGCGGGGGCCGATTCACCCCGGGGATTTCCCAGGCGCGGGCCTGGTGAGTTGGGTCCCCGGCTCCCCTCGCGGGGACTCGGCGGGCGCGTCCGGTGCCGCTGATTGCGACGTCCGCCGGAAGCGCTGAGGCCAGAACCTAACAGACCGACGGGCCGGATGTCACCGTTTCGTCTCGAAGTTGCCGGAAGCTTGACTCGCCGTCAGTCCGCAAGGGCCTCCGGCTCACCGCTTGTGAATCGGCCCGCTCCGGACGGTGACGTAGGGCGGGTCCGCGGCGGGCGCGCGGCGGGTGCCGGCGTGGCGCGGGAACGGGTTCATGAGCGCGGCCGAGGTGACGGTAAGGGTCTGGGGCGGCGTAGCGCGGACGCTTGGAAGGCCCCTGCGGTTAACCTGGTGCGGTGAACGCCGAACCAGCCGACTTCGCCCAGGGCGACCCAGCCGCGGCGGAGCCGCAGGAGATCGCCCGGCTCCGGGTTGCCATCGGCCGCCTGCACCGCCGGATGGTCCAGCGCACGTCCGGGAACCTCACCTTCTCCCAGACCTCCGCGCTCGTCGCCGTCGAGAAGGTGGGCCCGATCCGCCTCGGCGAGCTCGCCGCCCGCGAGCGCGTCGCCGCCCCCTCGATGACCCGCACCGTCTCCGGCCTCGTCGAGGCCGGCCTGCTGCACCGCGCCGCCGACCCCCAGGACGGCCGCTCCTTCCTGCTCAGCATCACCGACCTGGGCCGCCAGTTCCTCGAGGGCCTGCGCACCGAGCGCAACGCCGCCCTCGCCGAGGGCGTCGCCCAGCTCACCCCCGCGGAGTACGCCGCCCTGCGCGCCGCGTTGCCGGTCCTCGAGCACTTGGCGGAGCAGGAGACCTAGACGGTTGATTCGGGGTTATGCCGGGGCGAAACGCCTGATCGGCGGTGCCTGGCCGCACGCCGCGATCCCTTACAGACGACCACGTATGCGCGGGGCCGCGGCGCACGCCCAGGCTTGCCGCTGAGCCGTTTCGCCGTTCAACCGGAGACCCGCAGGCCGGCGCCGGTTCCAGCGCACCCGCCATCCCGGCCTACCCCCGAATC
>Ga0310811_10013783_pt1 | contig 10534 bp, 7 predicted proteins | sample YCmetagenome_FD_207642 | JGI IMG/M metagenome (GOLD analysis project Ga0310811, IMG submission 207642) | Soil microbial communities from experimental microcosm in Duke University, North Carolina, United States - YC | ecosystem: Engineered > Artificial ecosystem > Soil microcosm > Unclassified ... | reverse complement strand
ATCGACTTCCAGCGCGAGATCAAGGAAGGCCAGAAATTCACCGTGCTGCTCGAGCAGCTCGTCACCTCGGACGGTCATGTCACGCACCCGGGCCGTCTGCTCGCCGGCGAATGGCGTCTGCTGAAGCGCACCGTCACGGTGATCCGCTTCCGCCCGCAGGGAGGCGCTGAAGGTTTCTTCAACCCGCAAGGCGAGAGCGTCGTGCGTTCCTTCCTGCGCACGCCGATGGATACGTCGCGCGTGACCTCCGGCTTCGGCATGCGCGAGCATCCGATCCTGGGTTTCAGCGCCATGCACGCCGGCGTCGACTTCGCAGCGACCAGCGGCACCCCGATCCTGGCGGCCGGCAACGGCAAGGTCGTGATGGCCGGACCCAACGGCGGTTACGGCAACTACGTGAAGTTGCAGCATACGCAGGACGTCGCGACCGCCTATGCCCACATGTCGCGCATCGGACCAGGCATCAAGCCCGGTGTCATGGTGCGCCAGGGCCAGGTGATCGGCTTCGTCGGCTCGACCGGCCTGTCGACCGGCCCGCATCTGCATTACGAGTTCCTGCGCGGCGGCAAGCACGTCAATCCGCTGGCACAGAAATTCGCCATGCGCGCCATGGTTGCAGGCAAGGATGCCGGCCGTTTCCAGGCGCTGGCGCGACAGTATCTCAACCAGATGAAGAATGCGCCGACGCCGGCCGTGCTCAAGCCGAAACCCAAGGCGACGACGAACGCCGAGGTCGCCAAGGGGGATTAAGCTGAGTTTCTCCTCTCCGGCTTCGCTGGCGAGGTGTCACCGTCATCGGCGAGGAAGGGATCTTTGCTGGGAGGGCGCCACTTAGCGCGCCACTCCAGTGGCGCTCATGGGGTGTGTCATCAACGAGAAGAGCGCCACGGAGCGGCCTATGAAAATGGGGCGGTAACCCGCCCCATTTTCCCGGCATCGTGGTGCGCGCCGGGCGTGCTGCGTGTCTCCCCAGCGAAGACGCTGGGGAGGAGAAGATGAAAGTGTCAGTCGGCGGCTTCGCTCAGCACGCGCTGGCCGCCGACCACCAGTTCGCCGTTCTCGACCGTGACCTTGACGGTCTCGCCGTCCTTGACGCGGCCTTCGAGGATCAGCGTCGCCAGCGGGTTCTGCAGGCTGCGCTGGATCACGCGCTTGAGCGGCCGTGCACCGTAGACCGGGTCGTAGCCGCGATTGGCCAGCCACTGCAGCGCCTTGCCGTCGAACTCGAGCTCGATCTTGCGATCGGCCAGCAGCTTGCGCAGGCGGCCGAGCTGGATCTCGACGATGTCGGTCATGTGCGCCCGGCTCAGCCGGTTGAACAACAGGATCTCGTCGAGACGGTTGAGGAACTCCGGCCGGAAGGCCCGCCGCACCTCTTCCATCACCTGGTCGCGCACCGACTCCGCCGACTCGCCGTCGCGCAGCGCCGCGAGATGCGCGCTGCCGAGGTTGGAGGTCAGCACGATCAGCGTGTTCTTGAAGTCGACCGTGCGGCCCTGCCCGTCAGTCAGGCGACCGTCGTCGAGCACCTGCAACAGGACGTTGAACACGTCCGGATGCGCCTTCTCGACCTCGTCGAACAGGATCACCTGGTACGGCCGGCGCCGCACCGCCTCGGTCAGCACGCCGCCCTCGTCGTAACCGACATAGCCGGGAGGTGCGCCGATCAGGCGGCTGACGGCGTGCTTCTCCATGAACTCGCTCATGTCGATGCGCACCATCGCCTGGTCGTCGTCGAACAGGAATTCGGCGATCGCCTTGGTGAGCTCGGTCTTGCCGACGCCGGTAGGCCCCAGGAACAGGAACGAGCCGATCGGCCGGTTGGGATCCTGCAGGCCGGCCCGCGCCCGGCGAACCGCGTCCGCCACCGCCCGCACCGCCTCGTCCTGGCCGACCACGCGCTTGTGGATCTGCTCTTCCATGCGCAGGAGCTTGGCGCGCTCGCCCTCGAGCATCTTGTCGACCGGCACGCCGGTCCAACGCGACACCACGGCGGCGATATCCTCGGGCGTGACCTCTTCCTTCACGCCCTTGCCGCCCTGGACCGCATGCCCCTCGGCTTCCTTGAGCTTCTTCTCGAGGTCGGGGATCACGCCGTAGGCGATCTCGCCCGCCTTCGCGAGCTCGCCGCGCCGCTGGGCGATCTCGAGCTCGGAGCGCGCCTTGTCGAGCTGCTCCTTGAGCTTCTGCGAATCGGCGAGCTTGTCCTTGGCGGACTTCCACTGCGCCGTCAGCTCGGCCGACTTCTGCTCGAGCTCGGACAGATCCTTCTCTAGGCGGGACAGCCGATCGCGCGATGCCTGGTCGCTTTCCTTCTTGAGCGCCTCACGCTCGATCTTGAGCTGGATGATGCGCCGATCGAGCTCGTCGAGCGCCTCGGGCTTGCTGTCGACCTGCATGCGGATGCGGCTCGCCGCCTCGTCCATCAGGTCGATCGCCTTGTCGGGCAGGAACCGATCGGAGATGTAGCGGTTCGACAGCGTCGCCGCCGCCACGATCGCGGCATCGGCGATGCGCACGCCGTGGTGCAGCTCGTACTTCTCCTTCAGCCCGCGCAGGATCGAGATCGTGTCCTCGACCGTCGGCTCGGCGACGAACACCGGCTGGAACCGGCGCGCCAGGGCGGCATCCTTCTCGATGTGCTTGCGGTATTCGTCTAGCGTCGTGGCGCCCACGCAATGCAGCTCGCCGCGCGCCAGCGCGGGCTTCAGCATGTTGGAGGCGTCCATCGCCCCGTCGGCCTTGCCGGCGCCGATCAGCGTGTGCAGCTCGTCGATGAAGACGATGATGTCGCCCTCGGCCGCAGAGATCTCCGCCAGCACGGCCTTCAGCCGCTCCTCGAACTCGCCGCGATACTTGGCGCCGGCGACCATGGCGCCGAGATCGAGCGCCATCAGCTTCTTGTTCTTGAGCGACTCCGGCACGTCGTCGTTGACGATGCGCAGCGCCAAGCCTTCGGCGATGGCGGTCTTGCCGACGCCAGGCTCGCCGATCAGCACGGGATTGTTCTTGGTGCGGCGGCTCAGCACCTGGATGGTGCGGCGGATCTCCTCGTCGCGGCCGATCACCGGATCGAGCTTGCCCTCGCGCGCCACCTGGGTGAGGTCGCGGGCGTATTTCTTCAGCGCCTCGTAGCTGTCCTCGGCCGACGCCGAATCGGCGGTGCGGCCCTTGCGCAGCTCCTGGATGGCCTTCTCGAGCGCCTGCGGCTTGACCTTGCCCTTGGCCAGCGCATCGGCTGCGTCAGTGCCCTTGGCGAGGGCCAGCGCCATCAGCATGCGCTCGACCGTGACGAACGAATCGCCGGCCTTCTCGGCAATCGCCTCGGCCTGCTCGAAGATCCGCGCCGTTTCGGGCGCCATGTAGACCTGGCCCGCGCCGCCGCCTTCGACCTTGGGCTGCTTCGCCAGGCTCGCCTCGACGGCGCGGTGGACGGCGCGCGAATCGCCGCCGGCCGACCCGATCAGGTTGGCCGCCAGGCCTTCCGGATCGTCGAGCAGGACTTTCAGAATATGGTCGGGAACGAGCCGCTGGTGGCCTTCGCGCAACGCCAGCATCTGGGCGCTCTGCAGGAATCCCCGCATGCGCTCGGTGTACTTCTCTTGATTCATCTCTCTACCCTTTCTTTTCACGCCCCCGTTGTGCGGCGGGCGAAAGAGCGGACCCTCTTGGAGGCATCCTGGCGGCGATATGGGGAGGCGCCGGCCCTACAGCAATACCGTAATTCCACTACGGCTTTGAGATGTCACGAGGATCGGCTATGAACGCCGGCCCTGGCCAGCGATCGCCAGGCAAGGGAGCTATCCATGTCCGGCGGACACGGCCACGTCGACGGTTCGAACAAGACGATCGCCCTGTTGGTCGCCGTGCTGGCGGCCTTCCTGGCGATCTCCGAAATGGGCGGTAAGAGCTCACAGACCGAGGTGCTGACCCAGCACGTCGAAGCGACCAACATGTGGACGTTCTTCCAGGCCAAGACCGTCCGTCAGACCGTCGTCCGCACCGCAGCCGAGGAACTCGAGGCGCAGTTCAAGGATTCCGGCGCCATTCCGGCCGCGGCGAAGACGCAGATCGAGCAGTGGCGGAAGACGGCCCAGCGCTACGACAGCGAGCCCGAGACCAACGAGGGACGCAAGGAACTCGCCGCGCGAGCCAAGGTACACGAAGCCAAGCGCGAGCACGCGCGCGGGGCCTATCACATGTTCGAATACGCTTCGGCAGCCTTCCAGCTGGCCATCGTCCTGGCAGGCGCCGCCGCCCTGACCACGGTCATGTGGCTGGCGGTCATCTCGGGCGGCCTGGGCCTGGTCGGCATCGCCTTCACGATCCTAGGCTTCGTTGCGCCGACCCTGATTCACTTCTAGCCAGGACCGGGGCGTCGCAAGGCGACGCCCTTTTTTCCGCCGCCGCAGCAGCTCAGCCGCGGCGTCCTGCCGCCGGCGTGAATTCCGGTACGTCGGGCTGATCGTCCGAAGCCGGATCATCTCCCGACGGGGCATTGCGGCCGTTTTGCAGAAAGGCCACACCGCCAAGACCGGGATCGGCGTCGCCATGCTCCTCGCGCTCGCCGTGGCGTTCGCCCTGGCCATGCCCATTGCCGTTGGCCTGCGGCTGACCGCCGGGCTGACCCTGCTGCTGCGGGTTCGCCTGACCCTCCTCGCCGCCGTCGCCCCAACCCTGGTTGTTGCGCTGGCCGAAGCCACCCATGGTCTGGATCACACGGAAATAGTGATCGGCATACTGCCAGTACGCCTCCGCCATGATCCGATCGCCCGACGCCGCCGCTTCACGGGCCAACGCCTGGTACTTGTCGAACACTTGATGGGCGTTGCCGCGGACCCGGACATCGGGTCCGCTGCTGTCGAAGATCTGGTTACGATTTGGCGGGCGGTTGGGGTTGTGATGCTGCTTGTGATGATGACCGCCGCCACCGCCGCCGCCACCATTGCGACCGCCGCGCGACCGCTGACGATTGTTTGGTCTCATTAACCTAAGGCCGATCTACATGCCGGACGGTTGTTGTTGTTCGCGACCCTCTGCCCTTCCCGGGCGCCGTCACGGCTGACATTCAGAGGGATTATCGCCCGGCGCCACCACTCAGCCCGGGCCAAGCCCCCCCAAGGGGCAAACAGGAACGTAGTCTCATTCGTCTCGATTGCCAACCTTTTATTGCTGGGCAACCACCACACGGTCGATACCCGCCAAGTCCTTCCAGGGGGCCCCGACGATGAGCCCCGATTCTCCAAAAATCCTCGATATTTCCGGGGCTTGCCCCTCACCCGCTTCGACGACCAGGTGCCCTTTCGGGACAATCAGGGCGTGCGCTGCTGCGGCAATCCTGTGATAGGCGCCAAGACCATCCGGGCCGCCATCGAGCGCCTCGCGCGGTTCGAACCGGCCGACCTCGGGCATCAACCCGTCGATCGCGGAAGCCTCGATGTAGGGTGGATTGGACACCACCAGGTCGAACGGCCCGTCGAGCGCCTGCTCCCAGCCGGGGATCCGCCAGTCGCCGAGGACCAATCGCGTCCGGTCGGCGACGCCCAGGGCCTCGGCATTGCTGCGGGCAACAGCCAATGCCGCGTCGGAGATGTCGAGGCCGACGGCGGTCGCGGCCGGGCACTCGCACAACAAGGTGAGGAGGAGGCAACCCGACCCGACACCGAGATCGAGCATGCGCCAGGGCCGCGTTCGGTCGGGCATCAGCGACAAGGCAGCCTCGATCACGGTCTCGCTGTCGGGCCGCGGCACCAGCACGGCCGGCGATACCTTGAAGGGACGGCCCCAGAACTCGCGCTCGCCCAGGATATACGCCATGGGCTCGCGGCCGACCCGCCGGGCGGTCAGCGCGCGAAGTGTGGCGACAACCGGCGCCGGGGCCGCCTCGCCGCCGCGCGCGACCAGCTGCTCGACCGACAGGCCAGCCGCCCGCGCGAGCAGGAGGCGGGCCTCGAAGCGCACATTGTCGATGCCGGCGGCGCTGAGCGCGGTCGCCGCATCGCGCAGCAGCGTGTCGTAGGTCGCCGTCAGGCCGCCAGCTCCGCCAGACGTCCCGCCTCGTCGTCGGCGATCAGGGCGTCGATGATCTCGTCGATCCCGCGTCCTTCCATCACCTCGGCGAGGTTGTAGAGCGTCAGGTTGATGCGATGGTCGGTCACCCGGCTCTGCGGAAAATTGTAGGTACGGATGCGCTCGCTGCGATCGCCACTGCCGACCTGACCCTTGCGGTCGGCGGCGCGCGCCGAATCGCGGCGCTGGCGCTCGGCGTCATAAAGGCGGGCGCGCAGGATCTTCATCGCCTTGGCCTTGTTCTTGTGCTGGCTCTTCTCGTCCTGCTGGCTGACCACGACGCCGGTCGGAATGTGGGTGATGCGCACCGCCGAATCGGTGGTGTTGACCGACTGTCCGCCCGGACCGGAGGCGCGAAAGACGTCGATGCGCAGGTCCTTCTCGTCGATCTTGATGTCGAAATCCTCGGCTTCCGGCAGCACGGCAACGGTTGCCGCCGAGGTATGGATGCGGCCCGACGCCTCGGTTGCCGGCACGCGCTGCACGCGATGGACCCCCGATTCGAATTTCAGGCGGGCAAACACGCCACGCCCCGACACCGTGGCGATCGCCTCCTTGTAGCCGCCGATGCCGGTGTCAGCGAGCTCCATGACCTCGAAGCGCCAGCCGCGCTCGGCGGCATAGCGCTGATACATCCGGAAAAGGTCGGCGGCGAACAGAGCCGCCTCCTCGCCGCCGGTGCCGGCCCTGATCTCGAGGATGGCGTTCTTCTCGTCGGCCGCGTCCTTGGGCAGCAGCATGCGCTTCACGCTGCGCTCCAGCTCGGGCAGACGCTTCTTGAGCGCCATCGCCTCCTCTTCGGCGATCGCCTTCATGTCGGGATCAGCCGCCATGGCCTCGACGTCCTCAAGATCACGCTCGGCCTTGCGCCATGCCCCGATCGCCTCGACCAGCGGACCGAGATCGGCGTACTCCTTGGAAGCTGCCACGAATTTCTGCGAATCGAGACTGCCGCCCGACAGCGCCGCCTGCAGCTCGGCATGGCGCGCCGAGATCTGATCGAGTTTCTGCTGCAGCGACACGTCGGCTCCTCAGGGCGGTAGGCTCATTGGTGACGTCCGGCTGGACGACGCCCCCAATAAACGCACAAATCTCAGCCTTTCAAGGTGCCCGCCAGTGCGTCCAGAGCGACCTCGCGCTGCTCGCCGCTGTCGAGGTCTTTCACCTGGGCGACACCCTTGGCAAGTTCGTCGTCGCCGATGATCAGCACCGCGCGGGCATTGACCTTGTTGGCGCGCTGCATGCGGCGCTTCATGTTGCCGCGATATTCCTGCTCGACGGCGATGCCTTCCTGCCGCAACCCGCGGGCAATGGCCAGCGCCTTGGCCTCGGCTGCCGGGCCGAGCGGCGCCATCACGACCGGGCGCGGCAGGGGTGCCGGATCGTTGCACAGCATCATCAGGCGCTCGATGCCGCCCGCCCAGCCGATCCCCGCCGTCGGCGGCCCGCCCAGCTCGGCGATCAGGCCGTCATAGCGTCCGCCTCCCAGAACGGTGCCCTGGGCGCCGATATGGGTGGTCACGAATTCGAACGCCGTGTGCGTGTAGTAATCGAGGCCGCGCACCAGCCCGACATCGATCTCGAAGGGGACGCCGGCTGCCGCGAGGCCGTGCTGGACCGCGGTGAAGAAGTCCCGGCTCGCCTGGTTCAGGTGGTCGGCGAAGCTCGGCGCGCCGGCATTGACCGCCTTGTCGCCGTCGTCCTTGCTGTCGAGGATGCGCAGGGGATTGCGGCGCAGACGCTCGCGCGATTCCTCGGACAGCCGATCGATATGGCTCGAATAGTAATCGACCAGGACCTTGCGGTACGCCGTCCTGCTCTCGGGATCGCCCAATGAATTGATCTTGAGCGTGCAGCGATCGAGGATTCCCAGGCGATCGAGGATGTCGGCCGCGACGCTGATCACCTCGATGTCGGCGCCCGGCTCGGGCGCCCCCAGCACCTCGATATCGATCTGGTGGAACTGACGCTGGCGCCCCTTCTGGGGCCGCTCGTAGCGGAACATCGGGCCGGCCGCGAAGAGCTTCAGCGGCAGCTGCTGGGCGAGCTCGCCGTTCGACACGAAGGCGCGGCAGATGCCGGCGGTGTACTCCGGCCGCAGGGTCAGCGATTCGCCGCCGCGGTCGGAGAACGTGTACATCTCCTTCGAGACGACGTCGGTCGTCTCGCCGATGCCGCGGGCGAACAATTCGGTGAACTCGAAGATCGGCGTCGCCATCTCGCGGAAGCCGTACAGCCGTGCCACGTGGCGCGCGACGTCGACCACATGCGCGAATCGCCGATACTCGTCGGGAAGAAGGTCGTGCGTGCCGCGCACGGGCTGAAGTTTCGACACCGCTCACACTCGCCTTTGGGTCGGCGTTCTTAGCCGCCGCGAGCGCGCAGCGCAACGCACACGGGCGCTCATGCTCCTCTGGACCGCGGGCATCCCGCCCGCTCATGCGTCAGTGCAGCCATCCCTTCCCTTCGCACTGGAAAAGCGCTGCCGGCCGAGGACACCGCGATGAGTCTTGAGCGGGTGGGACGCCCGTGGTCCCGGAAGGGCGTGCCTTGCGCTACTCGGCGGCAACCTTGGCTGCAGGCTTTGCCGCCTCGATCTCGGCCGCCTTCTTCTCGATCATCGCGGCGAGATGCTCGACGATGTCGGCATCCTTCAGCCGGTGATGCGGCACGCCCGCCACGTAGACCTGGTGAGTGCCATTGCCGCCACCGGTGAAGCCGATGTCGGTCTCGCGCGCCTCACCGGGACCGTTCACCACGCAGCCGATCACCGACACCGTCATCGGCGTCGTGATGTGGGCGACGCGCTTCTCCAGCGCCTCGACGGTGCGGATCACGTCGTACTGCTGGCGCGCGCACGATGGGCACGAGATGATGTTGACGCCACGATGACGCAGGTTGAGGGCCTTCAGGAGCTCGAAGCCGACGCGAACCTCCTCCTCCGGCTCGGCCGACAGGGAAACGCGGATCGTGTCGCCGATGCCGGCCCACAGCAGCGCGCCGAGGCCGATCGAGGACTTCACCGTGCCGGTACGCAATCCGCCCGCCTCGGTGATGCCGATATGCAGGGGATAGTCGCAGGCATCGGCGAGCTGCTGGTACGCCGCGACCGCGAGGAAGACGTCGGATGCCTTCACGCTGATCTTGAAGTCGTGGAAGTCATGGTCCTGCAGGATGCGCGCGTGATCGAGAGCGCTTTCGACCATCGCCTCGGGGCAGGGCTCGCCGTATTTCTCGAGCAGATCCTTCTCGAGCGAGCCGGCATTGACGCCGATGCGCATCGAGCAGCCGTGATCGCGCGCCGCCTTCACGACTTCGCGTACCCGTTCGGCGCTGCCGATGTTGCCGGGGTTGATGCGCAGGCAGGCGGCCCCTGCATCGGCCGCTTCGATGGCGCGTTTGTAATGGAAATGGATGTCGGCCACGATCGGCACGCGCGATGCCTTCACGATGGCGGACAGCGCCTTGGTCGATTCCTCGTCGGGGCAGGAAACCCGGATGATGTCGACGCCGGCTTCCTCGCACCGGCGGATCTGCGCGATGGTCGCAGCGGCATCCGCGGTCAAGGTGTTGGTCATCGTCTGCACGGTGATCGGCGAATCGCCGCCGACCGGCACCGTGCCGACCATGACCCGGCGCGATTTGCGACGCATGATGTCGCGGTAGGGCCTGATGCTCATGCAGCTAATCTAGCGTGCCGATGGTGCCATATCCAGCCGGCGGAGGGTCCGCTCACGATCGTCACGCAACCTTCATTGCCTTCACCGCATCGCGCATCCTTGAAAGGAAAGATCCCTCGCGGCGCTCGGGATGACAGAAATGCTGTCATCCCGAGCGCGGCGAGGGATCTTTACCGTCCTCGATCAGCGCGCGTCGATGATGCGGTAGGCGATTCCCGCCGGCACCGTGTAGCTTTCGCCCGCCCGCACGTAGGTCTGCGCCAGAACGTCGCCGGTCGGCGAGCGCAGCTCGACCCAGCTGTTGGCGCGCACCCGGACGGGCGTGTCGACCTTCACCGGAACATTGCCGCTTGCCGCCTCGGGCGCTGGCGCCGGCTTCGCTGTCGCTTCCTCGGCAGCCGGCGGCGTCGCGGGCTTTGCGGTCTCGACCTGGATTGGCGGCTGCGCCGCCTGCGCCTGCCCGATCGCCGGAACCGTCATGACGGCCGATGGCGCAGGAACCTGGACCACGATCGGCGGCGCCAAAGGCGCCGGCTGGCTCTCCGATTGGGTCGGCGGCGCGACACTGTCGCGGCGCATGGCAGGCCACAATTCAGCCGGCTGAGCCGCTGGTGGCGTATTGCGCACTTCGCGCGAAGGTTGTGATGGCGTCGGGGTGCCGGACGACGGCGCCGGCGTGCCTGCCGTCGAGGTCGCCGGACTGCTCGTCGGCGCAGGATCGGGACGCGATGCCAGGAGACGGTCGGGCACCGGCGGTACCTTCTCGGCCACGACCACCTGCTCGC
>Ga0310811_10013782_pt1 | contig 10534 bp, 10 predicted proteins | sample YCmetagenome_FD_207642 | JGI IMG/M metagenome (GOLD analysis project Ga0310811, IMG submission 207642) | Soil microbial communities from experimental microcosm in Duke University, North Carolina, United States - YC | ecosystem: Engineered > Artificial ecosystem > Soil microcosm > Unclassified ... | reverse complement strand
ACGCGGTTCTGCCACATCCACGAACTGCCGGCCGAAGAGGAGATCACCTCGAACAGCGTGCGCGGGTCCGCACCGGCGCGGATACCAAGCGCCAACGCCTCGGCCGCAGTCGCGATATGCACCCCCGCGAGCAATTGGTTCACCATCTTCACCGTGCTGCCAACGCCGACCTTGTCGCCGAGCCGCCACACCTTGGTGGAGATCGCATCGAGCACCGGCTGCGCCTTCTCGAATGCGGCATCCGAGCCGGAGGCCATCACCGTCATCGTGCCGCCATGGGCACCGACTTTCCCGCCGGACACCGGCGCATCCAGCATCAGGAATCCAGCCGCACCGATCTTCGCATCCAGCGCGCGTGCGGCTTCCGGGGCGACGGTGGCGCAGCACAGGATCACCGCGCCTTTGCCCAGATTCGTCAGACAGCCCTGCGCGCCGAGCAGCACGTCCTCGGTCTGCGCCGCGGTCACCACGAACACCACGACAGCCTCGGTGTCGCTCGGCAAATCGCCGGCGCTGCCCACCGCCATCCCACCTGCAGTGGACAATTCTGCACGCGCCGCATCGCGAACATCGCAGCCGCACACTTGATGCCCTTTGTGCACCAGGTTCAGCGCGGCGCCCATTCCCATTGTGCCAAGCCCGATGACGGCGACCTTCATGCGCTATCTCCCTTGGCGGAAGCGTTCGACCGCGGCGACCAGCGCGCGGCGAATGCCCGGCTCCAGCGCCGAGTGGCCGGCGTCCGGCACAATCGACAAGCGTGCCGAAGGCCACGCGGCGGCCAGCTCGAAGGCGGTCCGCGGCGGGCAGATCATGTCGTAGCGCCCCTGGACGATCTCCGCGGGGACGCGTGCGATGCGGTCCATGTTGCCCAGCAGCCCCTCGGGCGGCAGGAACAGATTGTGCGCGAAATAATAGGCCTCGATGCGCGCCAGGCCCAGTGCGGTGCGGTCCTGGGCAAAGGAGCTGACCGTTTCGGGGCTGGGCAGCAGCGTGCTGCACGATCCTTCATACACCGACCATGCGCGCGCCGCCGGCAAATGCACCGCAGGATCCGGATCGATCAGGCGACGAAGGTAACCGGCGAGCACGTCATGTCGTTCCTCTTCCGGCAGGAACCCGACAAACGCCGCATGCGCGTCAGGGAACACGGCAGCCAGGCCGTGCAGGAACCACTCCACCTCGATCGAGCGCCCAAGAAACACCCCGCGCAGCACGCAGCCGATGACGCGCTCCGGGTGGGCCTGAGCGTAGGCCAGCGCCAGGGTCGATCCCCACGAGCCACCGAACAGCAGCAAGCGTTCCAGCCCGAGATGGCGGCGCAGAACCTCGATGTCCGATACCAGGTCCTGGGTGGTGTTCTCCTCCAGGCTCCCGAGCGGCCGTGATCGACCGGCGCCGCGCTGATCGAAGATAATGACGCGCCAGAATTCCGGATCGAAGAACCGGCGATGCACCGCGCCGGCGCCAGCGCCAGGGCCACCGTGCAGAAACAACACCGGGCGGCCGCGGGGATTGCCCACCTGCTCCCAGTACATGACGTGGTTGGCCGCGAGCGGCAGATAGCCGGTCTCGAAAGGCCCGATCTCGGGGAACAGGTCACCGCGTGGCATAATGCCGGATGGTATAGCAACGCGGGTGGTGCGGAACAGGGGCAACGCGATGCAACGTTTATGGATCGCGCTAGGCGCGCTTGCGGGGCTGACCGCCGTGGCGACGGCAGCACTTGCCGCGCATGGGCTGGATTGGCTGGACCCGGCCGCCCTCCAGATGGTGCGCAACACGATGGAGATGCAGGGGTGGCACGCGCTGGCGCTGCTGGCGTGCGGATTATGGGTACCACGCGGCGGGCGGCTGGTGGACTGCGCAGGTGCGGCGTTCGTTGTCGGACTGCTGCTGTTCTGCGGCTCGGTCTACGCATTGGCACTGGGTGGTGTGCATGTGGTGATGGTTGCGCCGATGGGTGGCACGTTGCTGATGGTCGGATGGGCGTTGCTCGGGCTATCGGCGGTGTTGGCACAACGCAATTAAGTTGCCTCCTCTCCCGCAAATCGGGGCAGGGAAGGGAGGGGGTGCCACGCCGCCATGGCACCATACTCGAAACCGCAGTACCATCCCCGCAAGCCAATAAAGACTGGGGGCAGAGACATGGCGCGTTTGACACGTCGCGGGCTGTTGCGGGCAAGCACCGCTGGTTTGGCGGCATCGACCGTTGGGATACCGACGCTGGCATCGGCGCAGACGGCAACGCCAAAGCGCGGTGGCACCGTCACCGTGGCATTGGTGCAAGCGCCACCGTCGCTCGACGCGCAACTGACGTCGGCGCAGGTCGCGCGCGACATCAACTTGCACATGTACGAGACGCTCTACGCCCGAGACGAGAACGCCGGTGTGGTGCCCGATCTCGCACAGGGCGCGGAGATTTCAAAAGATGGCATGACCTATGTCTTCACGCTGCGCCCCGGCGTGAAGTTTCATAACGGCAAGGTCATGGACGCCAAGGACGCGGTCGCGTCGCTGGATCGCTTCCGCAAGATCGGTCTGGCCGCCATCCTGCTGAATGGCGTCGACACGATGGAGGCTTCCGGTCCGCTCGAGGTGACCGTGAAGCTGAAGAAGGTGCAGTCGAATTTCCTCGATACGCTGTCCTCGCCCGGCACGCCGCTGGCGATCTATCCCGCCGAGGAGGCGGTGAAGCCGGCAAAGGACTTCAAGTTCATCGGCACCGGTCCGATGAAGTTCGTCGAATATGCGCCCGACAGCCACGCCACGCTGGAACGCTTCGCCGACTACGTGCCGAACCCGAACTACACCAAGCGCGACGGGTTCGCGGGCCGCAAGGAGATGTTCATTGATCGCGCAGTGTTTCGTTTCATGCCGGAGTCCGGCGCGCGCACCGCCGCAATCAAGACCGGTGAAGTGTTGATCAACGAAACCACCGACGGCCCGACCGCGAAGCAGCTTGCCGGCGACCCCAGCGTGCAGGTGCTGAAGCTGCTGCCATTCGCGTTGCAGATCGCCAAGTTCAACCACTCGCAGACGCCGTGCGACGACGTAAATTTCCGGCGTGCAGTAATGGCGTGCATCAATGCCGAGGAGACGATGGAGATAGCGTTTCCCGACATCTACAAGCTGGATGGCGGTCTGGTGTACGGCTACTCACCGTATTACTCCAAGGCGGGCACGGAGCTGTACAACCAGAACAACCAGGCCAAAGCGAAGGAGCTGCTGGCCAAGAGCAGCTACAAAGGCGAGACGTTGACATTCATCGTCGACAACACCCGCCCACCAACCGATACAGCGACCGACCTCAAGGAGCAGCTCGGTCGGATCGGCATCAAGGTCGACGTCAAGATCTCGGACTGGCCGACCGTATCGACGCTGGGGTTCAAGAAGGAAGGCTGGCATTTCTGGACGCACGGCCTGGGCATCGAGCCCTACGAAGGGCCGGCGAAGCTGATGAGCATCTGGGCGAACGGCATCTCGCAAACCAAGGATGATCCGAATATCGACAAGATGTACGCCGACCTCCTGGCCGAGCTCGACATGGACAAGCGGAAGGCCATCTTCGCGGAGTTCCAGAAATACATGTACGACAACGCAGTGGTGCTGCCGGTCGGGAACTACGGCATGTTCCAGGTGGTATCGTCGAAGATCAAGAACTTCGCGCCATATCGCATTCCGCGGCTCTGGGGTACATGGCTGGAGACCTGATGCAGCGACTGCGCCGCTGATGGCGCGCTTCATCGTCCGGCGATTGCTGATCGCGATCCCGGTGCTGCTTCTGGTGTCGTTGATGTCGTTCGCAGTGATCTGGCTGGTCCCGGGCGATCCCGCCTCGGTGTTCCTGGACGCCGGTGCGACGCCGGAGCAACTCGCCCAGGTGCGGCATCGGCTTGGCCTGGATGAACCGTTCTACCTGCAGATGATCGCCTGGTACGGCCGCATCCTGCACGGCGACCTTGGCCAGTCGATACTTCTGAATCGAGGCGTTGCCGCGGCCATCGTCGAACGGCTACCGGTGACACTGTCGCTAACCGGCCTGGCGCTGGTGTTCGCGTCCGTGATGGGCGTGGTGGCCGGCCTGCTGGCAGCGATGCGGCATGCCAGCTGGACCGACCAGTCGATCATGGTGCTGGCGCTGGTCGGACTGTCCGTGCCCGAGTTCTGGTTCGGCCTGATGATGATCTTCGCCTTCGCCGTGCGGCTGCATTGGTTTCCGGCCGGCGATTTCGTGCCGCTCACTCAGAGCTTCGTCGGCTGGTGGCGCAGCATGGCGATGCCGGCGTTCACGCTCGCGGCCGTGCAGATGGGTTTCATCGCGCGGATGACGCGCTCCGCAATGTTGGAGGTGCTGGGCCAGGATTTCATCCGCACCGCCGATTCCAAGGGACTGCCGTGGAGCGTGGTGGTGACGCGGCACGGACTGCCGAATGCCCTGGTGCCGATACTGACGGTCATCGGCATCGTGACTGGCGGATTGCTCGGCGGCGCGGTCGTGATCGAGCAGGTATTCTCGCTGCCCGGCGTCGGTCGGCTGGTGATCGGTGCGGTGCTCAGTCGCGACTTCCCGGTAATCCAGGGAACATTGCTGTTCGTCGCGGTGATCTATCTGCTGATCAATCTCGTCGTCGATGTGCTGTACGCCGTCGTCGATCCGCGGGTGCGCCTTGAGTAGCACCGCATCACCCGTCGATCCGGTCTCGAATTGGTTTCACGCGACGGTTCGGTTGACCGGGCCGGTGTTGCGCCGGCTGATGCACAACCGCTCGTTCGTACTCGGCGTGTCGCTGGTGCTGTTCGTCGCACTGGTGGCGATTTTCGCCGACGTCCTGGCGCCCTATGATCCACTGCGCAGCAATTTCCGTACGCGCTTCGTCGCGCCGAACGCGGAGCATTGGTTCGGCACCGATCACTTCGGCCGCGACCTGTTGTCGCGCGTGATCTACGGTGGCCGCGTATCCCTGACCATCGGCTTCTTCGTTGTCCTGGTCACCGGAATTGCGGGAACGGCGATTGGCGCAATCGCCGGTTACTTCCGACGCCTCGACAACCCGCTGATGCGCCTGATGGATGCTCTGATGGCATTCCCCGCAATTCTGCTGGCGATCGTCATCAGCGCCGTATTGGGCGCATCGATCGTCAACGTGGTGATCGCGTTGAGCATCGCAACCAGTCCGCACACCGCTCGCATCGTACGCGGTTCCGTGCTGGTAGTACGGGAGATGGAGTACGTCGAGGCGGGTCGCGCACTCGGCGCCAGCGAACTGCGGCTGCTGTTCGGCCACGTGCTGATCAACGCACTGGCACCGTTGATTGTGCGACTGACCTACGTGTTCGCCATCGCCATCCTCGCCGAAGCAGTGCTGTCATATATCGGCGTCGGACCACCGCCGCCAACGCCCACATTCGGCAACATCATCGCCGGTGAGCGCGATTTCATGGAGACCGCGCCGTGGACGATGATTTTCCCGGGACTGGCGATCGTGATCTCCGTGCTGGGGTTGAATTTGCTCGGAGATGGACTGCGCGATGTGCTTGATCCACGGATGAAACTGTAGCGATGACCGACGTGCTTGCGGTCGAGGGGCTGACCGTCCGTCTGACCGCGCATCCCGACCGATCCAGCATTCTTGACGACGTCAGCTTCTCGGTCGCAGCCGGCGAGGTGCTGGGCATCGTTGGCGAGTCTGGCAGCGGCAAGAGCATGCTCGCATTGTCGGTGATGGGTTTGCTGCCGCCGGCACTGACCATTCGGGCCGGCCGCATAGCCGTGCTGGGTGATGAGCTCGCGGGCCGATCACGACAGGCGTGGCGGGCGCATCGCGGGCGCGACATGGCGATGATTTTTCAGGAGCCGATGACCTCGCTCAATCCGGTGATGCGGGTTGGGGCGCAGATTACAGAGGTGCTGCGTTGGCGCGGTGGGCTCGGCCGCAGCGAGGCGTGGCAGCGCGCGTTCGAACTGCTGGAGCAGGTGGAGATCCCGTCGCCACGCAGCCGGCTCAATGCGTTCCCGCATGAGCTGTCGGGTGGGATGCGGCAGCGGGTGATGATCGCGATCGCGCTGGCGGCGAGCCCGAAACTGCTGATCGCGGATGAACCGAGCACCGCTCTGGACGTTACGGTGCAGGCGCAGATCCTGGATCTGCTGCGCAACCTGCAGCGGCAGTCGGGACTGGCGATGATACTGATCACCCACGACCTCGGCGTGATCGCGGAGATCGCGGATCGCGTGATGGTGCTGTACGCCGGGCGCGTCGCCGAGACGGCGCCGGTGCGCGCGATCTTCAATGCGCCAGCACATCCGTATACACAGGTGCTGCTGGGCTCGATCCCCGATATCGACGCGCCACGATCGCGGCTGGTGACGATACCGGGGACGGTGCCGGATGCGCTGCACATGCCGCCGGGCTGCCGGTTCGCGCCGCGATGCCGGTTTCGCCAGCCGCGGTGCGAGCACGCGCCACCAGCCTTGCGCGCGCTGTCGACGGATCACAAGGCCGCCTGCCTGTACGCGTCCGGCGAACTCGCCGTGCCCGCATGAGCGAGACCCTGCTGATCGAGGCGCGCGGTGTGCGCAAGCATTTCCCTGTGCGCACCACGAGTTTTGGCCCGGCACCGCTGGTGCGCGCAGTGGACGGCGTCGACTTGGGCATACGGAAAGGCGAGACTCTCGGGCTGGTCGGCGAGAGCGGCTGCGGGAAATCGACGCTCGGCCGGTTGTTCCTGCGGCTGCTTGAGCCGACATCGGGGGAGATCCTGCATAAGGGCATCGACCTCACCAGCCTGCGCCGCAAGGAACTCAGGGTGCAGCGGCGCGATCTGCAGATCATCTTTCAGGATCCGTTCGGCTCGCTCAATCCGCGCAAGACCGTGGGCGCGATCATCGCCGAGGCCTACGCCATCCACGGTCTCGGCACGCGAGCCGAGCGGGTGCGTTGGGTGGCCCAGACGCTGGATCTCGTTTCACTCCCGCGGGAGGCCGCGCAGCGTTATCCACATGAATTTTCCGGCGGCCAGCGCCAACGTATCGGCATCGCCCGAGCGCTGGCGCTCAAGCCGGAGTTCATCGTGTGCGACGAGGCCGTATCGGCGCTGGATGTGTCGGTGCAGTCACAGATCATCAACCTGATGCAGGACCTGCAGCAGGAGCTGGGGCTGACCTACCTGTTCATCTCACACAATCTCGCGGTCGTGCGCCACATCTCGACGCGCATCGCGGTGATGTACCTGGGGCGCATCGTAGAACTCGCGAATGCCGATGCGTTGTTCGCGCGGCCGGTGCATCCGTATACACGCGCGCTGCTGTCGGCGGTCCCGGTCTCGCATCCGGATTTGCCACGGCATCGGCATATACTGCGCGGCGACGTGCCCAGTGCGACCGCGGTGCCCACCGGCTGTCGGTTCGCACCACGTTGTGCCTTTGCCGAACCGCGGTGTCGGGAAACCGATCCGGCGCTGGCCACGCTCGACGATGGCCGCGCCGTCGCGTGTATACGGGCCGCGGACGGAACGTTGCCAGACTGATCGTCAACCGGGATGCGGCAGCGCCGTCGTCTCGGTCAACCCGGCCGGCAGGACGAACGCGTCCGCTGGCGCCGCTCGCCGCTCCGCAGTGCGCACTGTGAATTCGAACCAGCCACTCGGCACCGCCATGATGGTCTCGATCGGAAACGCCGGCTTCCCAACGGCAGCTTCGATGGCGGCGAGATCCCAGAATGATGCGAAACCGATCGTCGGATGCGGCCCTTGCATCATAAACCGCGTCAGTTGCTTCAGTACCTGCGTGTCGGCATCGTCGAGGCCAAGCTCGGTCATCGGCACAACACACACCGAACCATGCTGCACGTGATCGAGCATCACATGCAGCATCTGGCAATGCCAGTTGCCGAAAGTCGCAGTAAATTCCGTCATCGTGAAAACCAGCGGCGATGCACTGTTGGTCGTCTCCGGACCAAATGCCGCCTCGAAGTGTTGCCGGCGCTCAGAGGACATCGCATTGAGCTTGTCCCCCCAATCATGTCGCGAGGCATCGAACGCTGCCGCCGCCTGACGCAGCCGTTCGGACGTAACGCGGAAATAACTGTGCTGCGCCGGCGTTATATCAAACAGCACCTGATCCTGCGGACGAAAGATCGAGACCGCGTGAGCCGTTTCATAGTGATAGCCCGCGGGCGAAACGTAGATTGTGTCGGTCGATACCAATGCGCCGGCCTTGACGTCGAGCGTCATGGTCGTGTCGGCAGCAGCATGAAAAGCCACGGCGAGTGCCAACGCCGTCACCAGGCAGGCACGCAGCATCGATCACCATCCCGCCGCTTGAATCACCGCAACGCTACAAATCCCACGATCGGCACAGCAACAAGATTGCGCGCACATTTTCGTGACTATGTTCGTGGCGAAAGACTCTGCCATCGATCCGATGTAGAGCGCTGGTCGGCGCTGCCAAAGGAACGTTCCCCATGCGCAGAACCGGCACCGCGAGGTTGTCCGCGATCATTGCGCTTTTACTGCTCGCCCTATTCGCGGCCGCGGGCACCGCTCATGCCCAGGGCGCTCTAGCACCGGACAAGGCGACGGACACGCTCAGCAGCTACAGCCTCCGCTGCAAACTCGTTGTCCTGTGTCCCTACTCCGAGGAGGTCTGGAGTACCTTTCAGGCGGCGGTTGCTGGCAAGCCGGGCGACGAATTCCTCCTGGGCGTCTATCTGATAACGGGCGACAAGGTCGGGCGCGATGAACATGGCGGACTGCAATGGCTCGCAATCGCGGCCAGCCAGGGCTACGCCACGGCCGCGCTTGAACTGAACCGGCAGCGTCGCAACGGGGCCGAGATGGACGTCGACGAGGCGCGCATAGCCACCGCCATGCGAACCAAGGCTGACGCCGGCGATGCCGATGCAATGCGTGCGCTGTCCGATATGTATATCTACGGCCGCGGCGTCGGTCGTGATCCAAACGAGGGCATCCGATTGCTTCGTCATGCCGCCGAGAGCGGCTCCAAAGATGCGGAAGCAGATCTCGCGATGCTGATGTGGCGAGGTGCACCCGGTGTGACGCCCGACCATGCGGAAGCGATCCGTTGGCAGTCGCGTTCCTCAGGTCACGGCAACACCGAGGCAATGCGAATCCTGAGTTATTGGCTGATGGATACGCAATCTGGAGGCAAGGCTCAGCCCCTCGACTCGTATCGTTGGTTGATGCGCGCGGCATTACTGGGCGATCCTGATGCGCAGGAGAAACTGAGCGGGCTGTTCACCGCGGGACTGGATATCGAAGGCCGCCCCATCAGGGCAGCGTCGAGCGATCCGACCTATCGTCTGGCGCGCCCGCAGACGGTCCTGATCGCGCCTGATCTGGTGCAGGCGGACATGTGGTTCCGTCTCGCCGCCCGCAATCCCTGGCACGACAATCCGCAAATCCGTGCGAGCATCGAACCACATATGACAACCGCGCAGCTCGATGAAGCCAAGAGACTGGTGGCGGGCTGGCATACGTTGCCGCTGCCCGAGGTACTGGCGATTGACATCGTACCACCGGCAGCATCCGCGCAGCGAACCAGCCAGTAGTGGCGCGTTGCAGGAGGCCAAGGATGCGACACGTTGTCCGTGTAGTGGCAGTCGTCATGACACTGCTTGTCGGTGCACCGGGACCAGGCCCTGTGCGTGCTGCCCCAGCGGAAACCACGGCGTCCTTCGACCAAGGGCTGGCCGCCTATCGTGCCGGCGACCTCGATGGCGCCCGTCGTATCTGGCTGCCGCTGGCCGAGCGGGGCGATGTGGTCGCGCAGAACAATCTCGGTGCCATGGCAGACGCTGATGGGTCGGCGCAGGATCCGGCCGCCGCGGCGTCGTGGTATGCCAAGGCCGCGGCGGGAGGCTACGCGGTTGCCCAGCACAATCTGGCGGTGATGTATGAAAAGGGACGCGGCGTTGCGCAGGATTATGCGCTGGCACGCCGATGGTACGGTGCCGCAGCCGCGCAGGGTGATGCCGAGGCCATGACCAATCTCGGCCTGATGGAGTACCGCGGCCAGGGCGGTGCAAAGGACCCGAAAGCCGCTATCGAAACATTCACGCGCGCGGCCAAACTCGGCAGCGTGAAAGCGGCCTACGATCTTGGGACTCGGTTGGAGCACGGCGACGGTGTCGCGGCGGATCCCACCGCGGCGGCATCATGGTATCGCCAGGCTGCCGACGCCAACTATGCCCCTGCGCAGAGCAGTCTCGGGTTGCTCTATGCCAAGGGCAATGGCGTCAAACAGGATTTCGCGACAGCGATCGAGGAGTTTCGTCGTGCCGCTGCGCAGGGCGATGCCAAGGGCCAGTACCTGCTGGCGATTGCTTATCGCTATGGCAGCGGTGTGGCGCAGGCTCCGGCCGTTGCCTTGCAGTGGTTCGCACGCGCGGCCGCGCAAGGATATGGCGATGCCGCCCAGCAGCGCGATGCGCTTGCCGCCACGATGAGCCGCGATGATGTTGCGAAAGCACTGGCGCAGGTGTCCAAGGCCCCCTGACGGCATCAGGCGCTG
>Ga0310811_10013781_pt1 | contig 10534 bp, 8 predicted proteins | sample YCmetagenome_FD_207642 | JGI IMG/M metagenome (GOLD analysis project Ga0310811, IMG submission 207642) | Soil microbial communities from experimental microcosm in Duke University, North Carolina, United States - YC | ecosystem: Engineered > Artificial ecosystem > Soil microcosm > Unclassified ... | reverse complement strand
TTTGACTCGCCTCATGTATGATCATATGATTAATAATAGGAGGCCTCGAGGCAATCATGATCGTAATTGGAAATATAATAGTACACCATGACCACACACCAACTGTAGGGATTCGCTTGTCACATAATCTTTTCTTACTTAGCTGGGCTAACAAGGCGCATAATATGAAGTGCGAGTTCTTTTCATCTCTTCTTCTTTTTTCTCGGACCCGTACTTTTTTTTCATCAGGCCATATTCATGTCTCCATCAGCCGACTACCGTATTCCAGCTCTTGCTGCTTTATCTGCGGTAGCATACGGCCTAGTTAGCTGGTGGTCGCATAAGAAGAGAAACCCAGGAGGTCTTCCCCTTCCTCCAGGTCCCAAGCCACTCCCAGTAGTGGGCAATGTGCTTGGTCTCAAGATTGATGAGCCATGGGTCACATACACGCACTGGGGTGCTACGTACGGTAAGGGTCTTACAGTATACACAAAATCATTCCTCACAATTTATTTCAAGGTGATTTGGTGTACTCTCGTCTGCTTAACCAGGAAATCATTTTGATTAACACTGAGAAAGTCGCGAGGGACCTATTAGAGAGGCGCTCCAATAACTACTCTGACAGACCTGGCATTCTGTGCCTGACGAATGACTTGTACGTGCAATTTAAATCTCGCATGCAATTATCAGATTTACCGAACCATGGCAGTTTTGGCTGGTCATTTAATTCTGTTATGATCAAGTACAATGATCGTTGGAGGCTCCACCGACGATTGTTTCACCAAGCATTTCGCGCAGAAGCAGCTTATTCATATCAACCAATGCAGATTCGCAAGGCGCGAGAGTTGTTGAATAACTTGATTGAAGACCCAGTTAACTGGATGGCGCATCTTCAGACGTAGGAGTATTGATATAGTGTCACTGTTTTGATACTGATTTCGGAGATCAGGCACTCAGCATCTATTATTATGTCTGTCGTTTATGGTTATGAAATTGGTCCAAGGGATGACCCCATCATTTCCATCGTCGAGAAAGCTGTCGACTTGGCGGTGAGTTCCATCAAACCCGAGGTTGCTGCTTTCCTTGGCGCATTCCCATTTTGTGAGCCTCCTTGCTCTTTTGTGACTGCTTGATGTCTCACAGACATACAGTGCAGCACATTCCATCCTGGTTCCCTGGAGCTTCGTTCAAGCGGACAGCTATCTTATCCGCGAAGTATGCCGAGGACATGATCGAGGCGCCGTTTCAGTACGTTGAAAAGAACATGGTGGGTCCAAGCATCCCTTACAGCTAGTCATCTATCGCATCTGAAGTGAACTAGGCGTCAGGCTCGGCACTCCCATCTATGGTCGCTGACTCTTTGAGAAAAGCCGAAGATGAAAATGCGTCTGAGACGCATGTCAAAGCAATCAAAGAGAGCGCCGTGACTGCATTCGCGGGTATGTTGATGCGATCTTATATCTTCCAGCTATTTTCTCACATCATTGTTTCCTTCTTAGCTGCCTCGGAGACAGTAAGCAATATCACGACTGTCGCACTTACAAACATGTTGCTGATGGTTTTCTCTTAGACCTCATCAACTTTGTTTATTTTCATCTTGACGATGCTGCTAAACCCGGAAGTACAAGCTCGTGCACAGGCAGAAATTGACTCTGTGGTAGGTTCGGTCAGGCTGCCGAATTTCGAGGACAGAGCATCACTACCATATGTCGAGGCTGTTCTCCGCGAAGTTCTCCGGTGGCACCCCGCCGTACCATTAAGTTCGTATCGCACGAACTATATGCTGTGAATGATAAACCAAACGTAAATGATACAGGCATTCCCCACGCTGCCACGAATAATGACGTCTATAATGGATACTTCATTCCGCAAGGTATGAAATGTTTGATAACTTGTAGCTTGTTGATTGACATGCATCAGGGGCTACGATTATAACGAACACATGGTGTGTGCTTACCGATTGACTGACTTATTATGATGATTTTGCCGCTGATCATTGTCAAAGGGCGATCACACGCAATGAAGCCAAGTATCCCAACCCAGAAGAATTTAAACCCGAACGTTTCTTCGGCGCCGATGGCAAGTTGAATGATGACACCGTGAGCTTTGCCTTTGGTGCGGGTCGTAGAATTTGTCAGTCTCGCTGAGTTCTATATGCCTCCTTGTTAATGGTTCTGATTATGACATCATAAAGGCGTCGGGCGATATATCGCGGATGCATCCGTCTGGTCTGCGATGGTCTCGATCCTCGCTATCTTTGATATCAAGAAATGTAAAGACGAGCAGGGCAACAATATTGATGTAAACCCGAAGTTTACTGCAGGCATCACTTCGTAAGCTTCTTTTTGGTGTGCATCATTGATTCTAATACCTCCTCAGACATCCATTACCCTTCCCTTGTCTCATTGTCCCGCGACACAAAGGATTTAGCACGGAACAGCTTGCTCAAATGTTCTAAGCGTTCAATTATCTTAATGTCTGGTTACAGCTGGATCTGGTGTTGTAATTCCTCTTCTTGATTGTACACTAGTTTTCCTTTCCTTGACGTTTTCATGCCAACGATATCTGATGTAATGTCCTCACGAGTATCCATTCATGTTGTATAGCTACTCTCTTGATACATCCGGGAAATGATCATACAAACCTCAGGTCACAATCAACTATATTTGCATAGTATTAAGAAATGATAACTTCACCCTCACCAGCGGTGGCGAGAACGATAGAACAAGGTATATCAGGGCAGGACACGGTATCTGGAACGAGGCTTTTCTTCCCAGGAAATCCTAGAGGTCGGACGGAGACTCGTGGAACGGAGCTAGGGTGATTCCCGCCGATTTCAGCATCGGACAGGTCGCAAGGACTTGAGCTACAGAGAGCCGAGAGCGATCTCGTGTGCGTCGTGCAAGGAGAGGAAGATGTTCGTTCACCCACACTTGTAAAGAGACCGGACGGCGACCAATCGGAAACGGATGAGATCGATGACGAAGGGGGTGTGGACGAAACGAGTTTCCGGAAGTTGCGTCCTCCACTTCCCGGAATACGCGTGCCGTAGCTAGGACGCAGCGTGAACACCTCATGAATGACGGGGTCGTAGATCACGGTAGAGCTCTTGAACTTCAGTTTCTCCCGCGGCTGAGCGTTACCGGAAGCATCGGTGGCGGAGTGATCCACGTTGACACGCGGGGAGCTAGCATAGACCGAGAAGTCGAGCAAATCAGATGCAGATGCGACAGAGGGGACACCCTTGAAGTATGGAGCGAAGTATGCGCTGCCTCGATCACCGAATGGAGAAGCGAAACGATTCTCTCCTGCACTCGGCGAATAGGAGTAGTTCGGATGAGTGGGCGAGCGAGATTGTTTGCCCTGAGGAGAGCTGGTCCATACTTTGAGGGAAGCAGATGACAGGGAAGTTGATAGGTCTGCGTCACAGGGAAGCGAGTTCTTGCTGCGCTGGAATTGCGTGTCCAAGACAGGTGGCCAAGAACTGCGGAACGGGAATGCATAGGACGAGGGAGGAGAAAATGAAGGCATAGGTAATTCCGGCCGATCGAATAGGGGATGAGATAGTCGTGAGGATCCCCGAAGATTGACAACATTACAACGACCAAGCTCCGGGTCACTGGAATTCGTCGACAACGCCATCTCTTGGCCTTGGATAGTTCTACATCTGGCATTTTCAAGCTGCCGCAGGACGACATTCTGTGGCAGTACGAAAGGCTTCAACCCTTTCGGCTTCTGGGATGAAACAAGTTGAACGATAGTGAAACTCTGGCCTTTAGTTCCTGGTGTATCGGACTCCTGAGTCGCTCGCCTTTCAGCAGTAAAGAAATCGAAGAACGAGCGGAACAGTCCTGTAATGAGCGATAGGGACTTGTGAAGAAAGAGGACAAAGATGTGCAGAATGGGAAACATTTTCGCGAGTGCTGAGTAAGGACAGTGGCGGACTTGTTCGCGAACGACACGGCGGTCGGGTTACAAAAGGTATAAGAGCAGTACTTACCACAGCTGGCATATAAGTACTAGTGCAGCATGGCGGCTGACATATAGCTATAACTTTATCGTCACCCAAATTGTTCGAGGAATTGTCAGCCTCCCTAATTCGTAGGCGGTTGGCTGGAGAGCGAGCGAAATTTGCCTCCAGAATTCGATTCAGTTCTTGTCGTCGGAGAAACTACAGTACTAGCTGTGGGAGGTTGGAAGGAGGGGATGGCTGTCATGTTGTACAGAGTGCTGTCATAGTATTCCAATACTTTGAATTCCAAGGTCCTTAGTGACAATGCACCGGTCTTTCTCTCTCCCCTTCCCGCCCTCGAATGCCTTCATTAATGACTCTTGTCCCTCGTCAATCCTGTGAAAAGGAACAGGGTAAGTTCGATGTTGACCAGCGAAAGGAGAATATCGATACCATTTCACAGAGTGAGCAGATTTCTCCAGTATGACTTTAACAGTCGTCCACGAAAAACGAACGATGGATGGGAAACCAAAAGTAGGGTCGAGTGAGTCCTTTACCCAACTTTGAGTCTTTGGATCTGCAACTTCGTTAAGCAAAGAAGCAATCCCCGTGACTTAAGCAACAGACCCGATGGATAGCCACTCCCGAATTCTCTGTTCCAATTTTCCTTTTGAGCGTTCCTAACTGCATTGTCATCTTCTTCAATTAGTTCTTCGAAGGTCCAACCATCCACACACGCATCCCTTGTCACCTTTGCCGCTACACTGGCTGCTCCCACAATCTTGAATTTTGAGTCCGCTTTCGTTGTCACGGTAAAACTGATGCCCGGGAATTGTGAAGAAAGATACGCTTCATAAGTAGTTGTATTTCCCAGTGCATCCACATATACCTGACCAGAGGATAGTTCAGTATTCATTCGAAAACACAGGACGCATGCTAACCTCGGACAACTGAAGTCCACGCTGAAGAGCATCGCGTATGAGCATCACGGTTGCATCCTGGGATTGCTTATTAAGATTTGTTGGCGGAATCCTCAACATCCCAGCCGATATAGCTTGTGGGCTAGTCACCATGAGAAGTCTCACAAAGAATAGGACTTCGGATGTGCATACCTGATGACTCGGACAGACCATCCAAGATTCTGAGGATCAGAGTTGAGCACGCCTAATAATTGAGCACGCTTTTCCGGAGTAAGTGTTTTAGAGTCTGGTAGAAGATACGGCTCCTGTCATAATGTAGTTGAGCGCTTGAGAGATGTTTACCAGCAAAGCCCAGCTGCTCTAAGTCAGTCTTCCAAGATGCAGGACAGTAGGCAACACCGTAAACAAGCGGCCCGAGTACAGGGCCACGACCAGCCTCATCAACACCAAGGATATATGGCCCTGGTGCTGTAGGTGTTGAAGAATGGTAGGTATACGAGTTTGTGAGTGGACTTGACGGTCCAGGTGCTGAGGGAATAAGAGAAGTTCGAGACATAATTTGCACTATGTCTTGTAAAGACTTGGACGTATCTAGGCCACTACACTGTTTCCACGATTGCAAGTCGAAAGTCCGAGGAAGACTGTGTTTACGCGTTCTTTGTATATGTTGGTCCTTATTTAGGAGTGGCCAAAATAGACAACACCCCTGTCACGAGAGTCCTCGTTTCAAACCTGGCAGTGCTAAATTGATGAGTACTTGTATCGCTTCTTGGACCCGTACCAAGTGGCACCCCGACTAGGACCCCGAAACTGCAGCACCAACAGTGTGCTCAACAGCGCCAGAACACGCCTAACGGCGTTGGCGCCCAACACACGACCGACCCAATACACAAGAGCAAGAGCAAAAAACCCCATCAACGCCGCCCAACGCCACCCAACATGCCACCAACAACCAACACGACCAACTCAACCGCAGCAACCCCACCCACAAGACTCAACCGAAAAACAACTGCAGATAAACCGCTTCTATCAACAAGCAAAACCGTCAACGAGCACATCCTAGGAGAAGGCATGAAAACAGACGTTACCAACACTCTGGCAGCAAGGAAGTTACTAATGACACACGGCCTCATTCTCCCATCAGCTGGCAACATGCTTGAAGCAATCTCGGTGGCGCTTTTCGAGTTCAGCATCACGGCAAATCTAGGAGCAACACATACTGACATCATTAGAGCCCTAGCACTAATGATACACGACGTCAACAGCGACCTGGACACAGAAAACATGATCAGCACAATCAAAACATTCCTGGGAGGGCCAATCGCAACTTTAGACGAGAAGGTAGATCAGTTCGAGGACGCAGTCAAGGCGCACAAAGAAACCACAGAGAAAACAATAGAGGAGGTGTGTAACAAGCTAGACGAATCAACAGAAAAACTAGGAAAGATGGTGGAGAAGGTGGAAGCTCTCACAATCAACTGCACGCAGACCGCAAATGGAGTTAAAGGGTCTGACGGACCCAAAACCTACGCATCCGCAGCAAAAACTAACATTCCAACAGCCCTAAGCAAGATCATAGCAAAGAACGAGGCTCAAGCCAGACAGATCCTAATCGATAGACGGTCACCAATCCACGTCAACTCTTTGCGCGAACTCACTGAGGCCCAACTAGTAGCAAAAGCCACTATGGCAGTAGAACTCATGGCAAAAATGGTCGAAGACACCCCAAAGGATCTCACCTTCATCTCCACCCGGCGCCTCCCACACAGAGGAGTACTATACGAACTCAACTCGCCGGAGATGGTAGCTTGGTTCAACACCCCGGCTAACTGAAGCAGCTTCCTCGAGCACTTCGGACCAGAGATCACGATCAAAGACCGCGCCTTCCACGTGCTGGTTGAAAACGTCCCGATATCCTTCGTACCAGAGAACCGATACGCACTAGCAGATATCGAGAAGAAGGCGGGACTAAAACCAGGCTCAATAGCAAAAGCACGCTACATAAAACCGGAAAGCAGACGCCGCCAGGGACAACGAACAGCACACACAGTATCCACGTTCAAGACCAAGGAGGATGCCAATCAAGCCATCAAATTTGGACTGTCAGTGGAAAGCAAGAAGGTGTACGGTAGAAATCTGATCCAAGAACCAACCAGGTGCCTGAAATGTCACTTGCTCGAAGGCACTCACATCGCTGCTGAATGCCCACAGGAACAAGACATCTGCGGATCATGTGGAGGCCCGCACAGAACCTCAGCATGCTCAATCACGGACCCCAATGAATACCACTGCAAGAACTGTGACGTAAAGGGACACGCTGCATGGAGCCGAGACTGCCCCACCTTCAAGAAGAAGTGGGAAACCCACAGAGCACGAAACAAAGACGCTAAGTATCGTTTCTACCTAACAGAGGATCCACTTACCTGGGAAGCACTCCCAGCCGTGAACCAAGACAGGAACAGCAGCAACTCAGAGGCAGAAACTCGGCAAGAGCCCCCCAGTCAACCCCAACAGAGGTACCCCCCTCCAAGGGATAGAACTGCAGACTGGCACACGGTCACCAGGCGCCGGGAAGCACCCATGAGAAGGGAGCACCAGAACGCGAACCGCATCCCACTAGGAGGCCAGTCCCGCATCACAGACACATGGTACCTGGCGAGACAACACCCATCGCAGAGACCGCACCACGCTCGGAACACAGAAGACCACTTCATCCGACCATCCACCCCGTCCCAATGGTCCCAGTCCCCCTACGGGTCCCCCCACGATCAGTACAATCCCAGCAGTTGGGATCAAGACCATAACAACTAATGGAAGACGCACCTCAACAAGCACCACCGTCGAGAGAAAACGTGAAGATTTGGCAGCAAAATCTACACAAGTCGAACGGCGCATGGGAACATCTACTCAGAAACCTTGACCCGGAGGCCTACAATATAGCATGCATCCAAGAACCCTTCCTGAACCCGGTCAACCTAGCGAATGCATCAAACCTCTGACAGTTTTGGGACGTCGTATACCCCACCAACCATCACACAACACCCACCCGCTCCCAGACGATCATGCTAGTCAATAAGCGACTGTCCAAAAACAACTGGCACATAGTACCAATAAAGTCACCAAACGTAATGGCCGTAGAACTCACGGGGAACTTTGGCAAGGTGCGTATATACAATATTTATAACCCCTGCAACAGTAACAACACGATCCAATTCCTGGAAAGACACATGCGGTCAGAAAATAATGCTCACAGGAACCGCCAAGTTGCTCAAGGCAATGAACCAGAACAAAGAGAGCACATAGTCTGGATGGGCGACTTTAACCGCCATCACCCCATGTGGGAGCTACATAGCAATGTACATCTACTCACCGCAGCCAACCTAGACGCTGCAGGTGAACTAATTAACTTACTATCTCTTTATAATCTAGTCCAAGTACTTCCCCTGAACATAGCCACTCTCGAAGCGTCAAACACGAAGAACCTAACACACCCAGATAATGTCTTCTGCACAGCGGACTTTGAACAATCGTTCACCCAGTGCTGCATAGTGCAAGACCTGCGCCCAGTTGTAACGGACCACTTCCCGATAATCAGCACCATTGAGCTCACACCAGAATGAACCAAGACCAGCCCCAAGCGCAACTTCAGGAGCACTGACTGGGACAAATTCTGCAAGACCCTCACAACTAAACTCAATGCCATCCCACCAGCCAAGGAACTCAGATCGCTAGAGCAGTTCGACGAAGCTTACAAGGCACTCACAAGGTGCTTAACGGAAACGGTAAGCGAGAGCGTACCACTCACCAAGCCTTCACCATACGCAAAACGTTGGTGGTCCAAAGAGCTTGACATTGAACGCAAGGCAGTCCACAAGCTAGGCAGGATAGCAAAGAAAAGAGCGGAAAGGCGACTCGATCCGATACACGAGACATACCGAATTGCCCGGAACAAATTCATGGAGAGCATCAAGCGCACAAAGGAGAACCACTGGAAAGAATGGTTAGAAGAACTAACACTGACAGAAGCATGGTCTTTTCACAGGTACACAGCAAACGACCCGACCGATCAGATACACACAAGAATCAAGACCTTGCAAGATCCGAACGAAGAAAACAGAACAGCCGCAACACAAGACAACGCCAGGAAAAGCGAAATACTGTACGGCGTTTTCTTCAGACCACCTCCGGAAAACGATCATGTAGACCCCAAATTCAACTACCGCCCCCTGGTATGCGACTTCAGACCGATCACAGACCAACAGGTGCACAGAGCCATTGCCAAGCTATCGCCGTACAAAGCCCCAGGACTCAACGGTATAAGTAACATCGTTTTCATGAAGTGCGCTGACCTTTTAGTACCCTACATGGCCCCCATCTTCAGAGCCATGTTCACACTGGAGACCTACCCAGATGAATGGAAGTGTTCATCAACGATAGTATTAAGGAAGCCAGGCAGACCGGACTACAGCATACCAAAGGCGTACAGACCAATCACGCTACTAGACTCAATGGCTAAGATCCTCTCCTCCTGCGTAGCAGACGACCTGACATACATTGCAGAAGAACACAACCTACTTCCACCAACCCACTTCGGAGGACGCCCGGGGAGATCAACAGTCGACTCGCTCCACCTACTCACCAAGTTCATAACCGACTCCTGGGCATCAAGGAATGACCACGTATCGTTACTCTTTCTAGATGTCAAGGCAGCCTTCCCAAGCGTCATATCAAATAAGCTCAAACACAACCTCCGGAAGGCGGGCATCCCAAAGCAGTACGTAGACTGGTACGGAAGACGACTAGAGAACCGCACGACCCACCTGTTCTTCGACGACTACCAATCAAGCCTGTTCAATGTACCAGACAGCCTAGACCAGGGATGCCCACTATCACCTCTCGGATTCATATTCTACAACTCAGGAGTTCTCAACGTAGCAGACCCAAACCCACGCAGCGGGGAACTCAGCCTAGGCTTCATCGACGATGTGGCATTACTAGCACAAGGGAAAACATACAAAGAGTCCAACAGCAAAGTGAAGAGCATGATGGAAAGGAGGGGAGGAGCCATAGAATGGAGCGAGGAACACAACGCTGAGTTTGAGCTTGAGAAAATGGCGCTAATCTGTCTATCAAAGAAGCAAATCCCAGATCCCGTCACCCCAAACAAGACCATACCCTCCCCTCGCCAACCCGTCACTATACGCAACCATACAATCCACCCATCGAAGTCCCACAGATTCTTGGGCATCATAATAGACGAAAATCTCAACTTCAAGGAGCACGCGGCACTCGCTCTGGCGAAAGGCACGAAGTACGCGATGGCATGTAACAGGCTGATCCGCCCAACAAAAGGCATCCATGGAAAACTAATGAGATGACTATACGAAAGCATCATCGTTCCCAAGATGCTTTACGCCGCAGATGTATGGTGCGCCGGACTCGTGACAAAGGGAAGAGGAAAGAAGGGTAGGGGACGCGGGGCGAGAGGCTTCGCATCGCAGCTAGCCCGGTGTCTTGTTACTTGAGGGTCTTATAGGTTGCTCAGAATACAATGACTATCACAATTGTATTTGATAAGACTACAGGTGCCAGCTGCCTCAAGTTCACGGTCAACAGATTTTCTACTTCTCGGTTGATAACGTGCTGTTCGTGGGTGGTCAAAGAGTGATGAATCACCTTCTTT